>Ga0194127_10000745_pt1 | contig 50940 bp, 50 predicted proteins | sample TA2KigC100mmetaG_FD_148624 | JGI IMG/M metagenome (GOLD analysis project Ga0194127, IMG submission 148624) | Freshwater microbial communities from Lake Tanganyika, Tanzania - TA2015036 Kigoma Deep Cast 100m | ecosystem: Environmental > Aquatic > Freshwater > Lake | place: Tanzania: Lake...
TATGCTGATCACGAGCGGCGTCCTCCTGCGCCCGTCGACGTTCGACGAGCGTTCTGGTTTTCATCAACCAGGAGTGTACGCCGCTCTCCTTTCACCCTCGCTCATACACACTCTATGCCGCAGGACCCTGGCCGCACGACGGAGAGAAGGTCGTGACGTACCCTGGCGGGGTGACGCGGGAGGTGGACTACGACGTGCGCGGCCCGGTGTCGGAGATCCGGATCAAGCCGCCCGCGGGGACGCCCTTGATCGAGAAGTGGGCGTACACGTACACGGACGTCCTGAACGTGGCGACGCTGACCGACTCCGCGAGCCGCTTGACGACCTACGGCTACGACAGCCTGGACCGGCTCACCTCGGCCGATCACCCGACGCTGCCGCCGCCGCTGGACACGCTGCCGGACCTGGAGACCTTCGCGTACGACGGGGTGGGGAACCGGACGATGAGCGGCTACGCGCACGATGCCAACCACCGGATGCGGACGAGCCCGGGGCACAGCTACGACTACGACGACGACGGGAACACGAAGGTGCGGGACCCCGGGACGAGCGGCCAGGCGAGCTACACGTGGGACCTGGAGAACCGGCTCACGGCCTACGCGAGCGGGGCGACGAGCGCGGCGTACACGCAGGATCCGTTCGCGCGGCGGCTGAGGAAGTCCGTCGGCTCGACGACGACGTGGTACCTGTGGTCGGGGGATCGGCTGCTGGCGGAGTACAGCGGCGCGGGCACGCGCACCACGCGCTACACGCCGCTCGACGGCTTCGCGCCGGCGCAGATGGCGGTGCCGAGCGGCGGAAGCGAGCTGATCTACGACGTGCACGCGGATCGCTTGGACACGCCGCGGGTGATGACGTCGTCCGCCGGCGCGGTGGTCTGGCAGGCCGCGTACGAAGCGTACGGCCAGGCGCATCTCGCGACCGGACTCTCGACCCCGCTCAACGTCCGCCTGCCGGGGCAGTATCTCGATGCGGAGTCATCGCTGCACTACAACTTCTTCAGAACGTATGACCCGGGCACGGGACGCTACGTCTCCGCCGATCCCATCGGGCAGGCAGGCGGGATCAACGTCTATCGCTACGCGCGGAACAACCCGCTTCGCTTCTTCGATCCCTTCGGCTTGGAGGAAGGCAGCGCTTCCAATGTGAAGAAGAGGAAGGCGGTTGCTCAGTGGGCCCTCGATCAGAACGGGAGCACGGACTTCTCCTACGACGCCAACCTGTCGCCACAGTACCCGGCGGGGTCCAACAAGTGCAGCGGGTTCACGTGCGCCGCAGCTGCTAGCTCAGGTGCTGACACGACGGTCACCGTGCCCGACGGAGAGGGCGGCACCAAAGATCGTTGCCCCACTGCAGCAGAGTTGGGGAGAGGAAGCGTTCCGGATTGGAGGTTGCTTGGTCCCGGCGAATCACCGGAGGCCGGTGACATCATGGCGGACCCATTCACCGGCGGCGTACCGGGTGTGACGGGGCATGCGGCTGTCGTGGTGCCCGACGGCTCGGGCGGCACGACTACGCAAGGTGCGCATGCCAACCGAGTCGGTCCCCCCGGAGCTGACCACCCCTCGAACCCTCGCTACAGGCGATACACAGGAGACTGAGATGCGAGTTGTCGTCGGCGCGGCGGCTGTGGTCGGGTCGCTAGCGCTTCAGTTCGTTGTCTGCGCCTCCGCGGTCCCCGCCGAAGCTCCCGGGGTTGTCGTCGCCGTGGTCGAGCCGCACGCGAAGGGTTCCGAGTCAGGCGAACTCGGCTTCTCGGTCTCACTCGGAGAATCGGAGCTGACGAACGCGCTTACGATCCTGAACGGACTTGCCCGACCCGGCGGTGAGCGATTGACGCTGGAGAGCCAGCCCTTGGCGATTCTGATTCGCGAGGACGTTCCGATTGGCACCCTAGGACTCCTCGTGTCGATGGCGACCAAGGCTGGCTACTCCGTCGACAACATCACGGTCTTTCTCTTCGACGCTGAACGGAGGTCGATGCAGCCGATTCCGGGCTACCGCAGCGTCCAGTTCTCAATGGCCCCCGACGTGATCGCCGGTCTCCTCGGTCGTAGTGCAAGATAACAGTGGGAGGATTCGCTGGGATCGCGAGGGGCGGTGCGGGGTTGGCGGGAGGCACAGCGCCGAGCACGATCGGCTCCAAGCGACGCCGATCGGTGTCTAGACGCTCTTCAGGCCATGGGGTGGGCATCCGGTGAGCGATCCGAAGACCGGCGAGACTTGGAGCCGTCGCGAGTATGGGCTCGCCGTCGCGCGGTTGCTTCTCGCAGTCGCGCTCATGGTCGTCCCGTTCTTCCCCTCCCCCTCGGTCGCGGGTGCACTTCCGGCGAGCGTGCGCTTGTCCGCGCGCTTCCGTGTGAAGCAGCAGGTCACGGCCGCTTCGGCCCGCGGCGTCGGGTGCCCGGCGATCGAACATCTGCCACCGCCCGCTACTTCGCCAGCGTCACGCGGACGATCCGGTCGCCCTTGAAGCTGCCGATCACGAGCTCGTCGCCGATTCGCAGCGCCGCCGTTCCGGCGCCCATCGGCGCGCCGCGATTCTCGTAGAGCGAGCGCGGAGCGAGTGACTCGGGGTCGAGCGCGAGGATCGAGAAATGGAACGGACAGGCGCCGCGTTCGATATCGCCGCAGGCGAGCATCTCGTTGAGCGGCGCGTTGTGCGAGGCGACCAGCAGGCTTCCGTCGGGGCTCCAGAGTATGTTGTCGGGGCTTGCGATCTCGACCGAGGCGAGCGTCTCGCCGGTCTTCCGCGACAGCTTGCGCACCTCGTCGGCCAGGTAGAGGTCCACGTACAGGCTCTCGCCGTCCGCCGACACCTCGATCCCGTTCGGCATCGCAGCGTCGGTACCGGGCAGCTTCGAGAAGCCCGCGTCCGGGTGCCATTCGATCACCCAGCCGGTCGCCAGGCCGAGCGCTCCCTTCAGCATCGCGACCAGGCCGCCGCCCCTGGGCATCATGTTCGTGGCCACGAAGCCGCCGTCCGGCAGCGCTGCGACGTCGTTCAGCCAGGTCTTCTCCGGTGCGATCGCGCAGCCGCGCCAGCTGAGCGCCGGGCCGGCTTCCGAGTCACTGACTTCGAAGAACTCGATCGACTCCCGCCCGCCGTGATTCACGACCAGCAGCTGATGAGTCCCGTCGGGGCGCGTGGAGAGCGCGAGGCCGTGCGGGCTGAACGCGGCGTCGGGCGCGGCGGTGCAGCTCGCCTCGCCCCAGCCCGGAGCGGCCGCGCGGCGCTCCGCGGGCGTGCCGGCGAAGGCGGGCGATATGGCGTCGCTCGCGAGCTCGAAGAAGACCAGGCTTCCGGACTTGGAGCCGTCCATCTCGCCCATCTGGCTGATCACCAGGCTGCGCCCGCCGGGGAGCAGGGCGAGGTCCTCGGGGTTCTGGAAGCCGCAGACCGGCCGCGCGTTTCCGACCGGCGCGCAGTCGACGATCGGATCGAGCGGAGACGAGCAGGCGCAGGCCAGGGCGACGGCTGCGAGCGCGAGGATCGGCCTCATCGCAGCACCGCCAGCACCGGCGCGTGGTCGCTCGCTCCCTTTCCCTTGCGCTCGTCTCGATCGATCACGACGTCCTCCAGTCTCTCGATCAGCGGTCGCGAAAGCAGCACGTGGTCGATTCGCAGGCCGCGGTTCTTCGGGAAGCCGAGCTCCCGGTAGTCCCACCAGGTGAACGCGACACGCTCGGGATAGCGCGCCCGGAACGCGTCGACGAGCCCCCAGTCGAGCACCCGGGCCAGCGCGGCGCGCTCGGGCTCGGAGCAGAGCACCTGGCCGCGCCAGGCCTCGGGGTCGTGCACGTCGGCGTCGGCCGGCGCGACGTTGAAGTCGCCGGCCAGCGCGAGCGGCTGCGACGCGTCGGCCTCGCGCTCGAGCATCCGGCGCAGCCGTTCGAGCCACTCGAGCTTGTAGGCGTACTTCTCCGTTCCCACCGCCTGGCCGTTGGGCACGTAGGCGCAGATCACCCGCACGTCCGCGACCGTCGCCGCGATCAGGCGCGCCTGGCCGTCGTCCGCTCCGTCGCGAAAGCCGCACGTGACCTCGGCGGGCTCGCTCCTGGCCAGGATCGCCACACCGTTGTAGGACTTCTGTCCCGCGAACGCGGTCGCGTAGCCGGCTTCGCGGAGCGCGGCGACCGGAAAGTCGGCGTCGGTGACCTTCGTCTCCTGGAGGCAGACGACGTCGGGCGCGTGGCGAGCGAGCAGGGCGATCAGCCGCTCCAGTCGCTGCCGGATCGAGTTCACGTTCCAGGTAACCAGCTTCACGCTGGCGGGCATCGTAGCCAAGAACCCCGCTTGACGGGTCCGGAACACGGGCCGAAGGTGATTGCATGCTCTGCGCGAGCTGCGGGACGGAGCTCCTGCCCGGAAAGAAGTTCTGCCATGCGTGTGGCGCCCCGGCGGCGACCGCGTGCGCGTTCTGTGGCGCCAGGGTCGAGCCCGGCTGGCGCTTCTGTCCCGAGTGCGGGCGCGCGCAAGATGCGCCGGCGCCGGCGGCCCGCGAAGAGAGGCCCGCGCGGCGGATTCCGGAGACGCTCGCGACGCGAATCCGCGCCTCGCAAGCGGTGGCCGGGGAGCGCAAGCGCGCGACCGTCTTCTTCTGCGATCTGGTCGATTCGACCGCGCTCGCGGAGCGCCTCGATCCCGAGATCTACCGCGAGCTGCTCGACCGCTATCTCGAGCTCGCCTTCGCCCAGATCTATCGCTTCGAGGGGATCGTGAATCAGCTCGCCGGCGACGGGTTGATGGCGCTCTTCGGCGCGCCGATCGCCCACGAGGACGCGCCGGAGCGCGCCGTCCGCGCCGCGCTGGCGATCCAGGCGTCGCTCGCGGATCTCTCCGATCGCCTGCTCGCCGAGCGCGGCGTCGAGCTCCGCGCGCGCATCGGCATCCACACCGGGATCGTCGTCGCCGGAACCGTCGGCAACGACCAGAAGATGGACTACACCGCGATCGGCGACACGACGAACCTTGCGGCGCGGCTGCAGTCCCTGGCCACGCCGGGAACGATCCTGATCTCGGAGGCGACGCTCGCGCTGCTGCGCGGGGCGTTCGCGACCGAGCCGGCGGGCCCGTTCGAGGTGAAGGGCAAGAGCGAGCCGGTGAGCGCGCACCAGGTGCTCGGATTGGCCGCGCGCGAGCCGACGTTCAGCGGCGAGCGCGGCGAGCTCACGCCGCTGTTCGGGCGCGAGGCCGAGCTCGCGCAGCTCGAGGCCTGCTTCGATCGACTCCAGGCGGGGCTCGCGCAGGTCGTCTCGATCGTCGGCGAGGCGGGGATCGGCAAGTCGCGGCTCGTGCACGAGCTGAAGAAGCGCCTCGCCGGCCGCGAGCTCGAGCTGCTCGAGACGCGCTGCTCCTCGCTCACGCGCTCGGTGCCGTACGCGCCCTGGGCGGCGATGCTGAAGCGCTGGTTCGACGTCGCGCCCGACGACGACCGCGCTTGCGCCTGCGAGAAGATCTCGTCGCGGCTCCGGGATCCGGACGGCCAGGTGGACGAGGGCTACGCAGATCTGTGCTGGCTGCTCTCGCTCCCGGCGGAGGGGCGAGAAGCCACGCCGGACGGGCCGGCGCACCAGCGCGGCTTCGAGGCCGTCTCGCGGCTGATCGAGAGCACCTCCCTGCGTGTGCCCGTGGTGATGATCATCGAGGATCTGCACTGGCTCGACGACGCCTCGCGCGAGGTGCTCGAGATGGCCGTCGCGCGCACCGACACCGCGCGCGTGATGATCGTGACGACGCACCGCCCAGATCACCGGCCGAACTGGCAGTCGAACGCCGCGCTCACGCAGCTGCGGCTGCGGCCGCTCGCCGAAGCCGACGCGGCGCGCATCGTGCGCGCGCGCGCGGGCGGCCCGGTTCCGCGCGAGGTCGAGAGCCTGATCCTGCGCAAGGCCGAAGGGAATCCCTTCTATCTCGAGGAGCTCACGCGCTCGCTGGTCGAGGACGGCACCCTGGTCGCGCGCGACGGGCGGGTCGTCGCGACGCGCCGCGCCGAAGAGATCCGCATTCCCGACACGATCGGCGAGGTGCTCGGCGCGCGCATCGACCGCCTGCGGCCCGCCGCGAAGCGGGTGGCGCAGGTCGCCGCCGTGCTCGGCCGGCAGTTCCGCCTGCGGCATCTCGAAGCGCTGCTCGCGGGCGAGGCGATCGACGTCGAGTCGGAGCTCGGCGAGCTCGAGCGGCGCGGCGTGCTGCACCGGAACGGCGGTATGGCGCACGACGAGTTCCTCTTCGGCGAGAGCCTGACCCAGGAGGTCGCCTACGAGGGCCTGCTGCTGCGCGAGCGGCGCTCGCTGCACGATCGCGCCGCGGCCCTGCTCGACGCCGAAGGCCGCGATCCGACACAGGTCGGTGACGCCCGCGGCGGGCTGGCGCTGGCGGCGCATCACCTGGCCCGCGGCGACGACCGCGTGGGGGGAATCCGCGCGCTGCTCGCGGCGGGGCAGCAGGCGCAGGCGCTGCCCTCGTACGGGGACGCGATGCGGCTCTACCGCGAGGCGTGGCGTCTGGCCGAGGGAACGCTCGACGAGTCGCGCAGCCCCACGCCCGAGCTGAAGCGCGTCGCGCTCGAGGCCGCGGTGGGGCTGTGCTCGGCCGCGGCGATCTACGGCGACTCCGAATCCGACGCGGACCAGCGCGCGGCGAGCCGCGGCATCTCGCTCGCGGAAGAGATCGGCGATCTCGAGCTGCACTCGAATCTGCTCGCCGCCTACGGTCTGTTGACCCTGAACGGCCCGCTGGAGCGATTCGACGAGGGCATGGCGATGGTCGAGCGCAGCGTCGAGATCGCGCGCCGCGCGGGCTCGCCGACCTCTCTGCTTCGAGCGGTTCGCGGGATGATCTTCGCCTGCGTGCTCGACGCGCGCTTTGCCGAGGCGGGCCGGCTGGCCGACGAGATCCTCGCCGCACTGGAGCGCAGCGGCGACGCCCGGCGCGGAACCGATCCCTACATGGGCGCGCGCTTCTTCCGCGCCCGACTGCTCGTCGACAGCGACGACTTCGCGACGGCCGTGCCCTGGGTCGCGGAGTCGTTCGCGCTCGCCGATCGCTTCGGGAACCGCACGGTGAAGGCCGCCTCGGCGTCGATGCTGGCCTGGATCGCCTTCCTGCGCGGCGAGTACGCCGAGGCCGAGCGCTGGGCGAAGCTCGCGCTGCCGATCGCCGAGGCGATCGAGAGCCTGGCGGCGCTGCGCTCCGCGAGCGCGACGCTTCTGCTCGTGCGCGCGCAGCGCGGCGAGCGGGGCGTCTCCGGCGCCGAGATCGACCGGCTCGAACGCGGCCTTCTCTCCAGCGGGGATCTCGGCTCCGGCTCGGAGACGATCGTCGAGGCGCTGCTCGAGAACGGCGAGGTCTCGCGCGCCCGGCGCCTGGCCGAGGCGCGCGTGGCGCGTGCCGGCGGACGGCTTCGCCAGGCGAAGGCCGCCCTCTCGCTGGGCATGGTCGCGCTGGCTTCCGGCCCCGACGAGCTCGACACCGCCGAGCGTCGCTTCGGAGAGGCCGTCTCTCGCGCGCGCGAGTGCGGACTCCGACAGGTCGAAGGCCGAGCCAGGCTCGGCCTGGCCGAGGTCGCCCGCGCGCGAGGTGACGAGGCGGCGAAGATCGGTCACGCGAAGCAGGCGATCGCGCTGCTGCGTCCGCTCGGCCTGCAGCACTACGCGACGCGCGCCGCCGGCCTGCTCCTCGAACGGATCGAGGAGTCCTCGCCGAACGCATGAATTCGTCGAATCGATTGACAGACCGCGACCCGCCGACTACCCCGGGTCGAGACACACCAGGAGAATGAGCCCCCCATGCCACGCTACGCCTACGACCGACTCACTGCGCTCGACAACTCGTTTCTCATGCTCGAGAAGCCCAACTCGTACATGCACGTGGGCTCGACGCAGATCCACAAGACCGGCCCGCTGCGCACCGAGGGAGGCGGCGTCGACGCGGCTCGGATCCGCAAGCTACTCGCCGCGCTCCTGCACCGCATTCCGCGCTACCGCCAGAAGCTGGCCTGGATCCCGTTCGAGAACCATCCGGTCTGGGTGGACGACGACAACTTCAACCTCGACTTCCACCTGCGCCACACGGGGCTGCCGCGTCCCGGCACCGACGAGCAGCTGAAGCGCCTGTCGGCGCGAATCCTCCAGCAGCACCTCGACCGCAACCGCCCGCTCTGGGAGATGTGGATCGTCGAGGGGCTCGAGGACGACCGCTTCGCGATCATCTCCAAGACGCACCACTGCATGATCGACGGCGCCTCCGGCGTCGACATCATGCGCGTCCTGATGTCGCCCGAGCCCGACACGCGCACGCCCGACGAGCCCTCCTGGGTGCCGCGCCCCGCGCCGTCGGGATTCGAGCTGATGCGCCACGAGTTCCTGCGCCGCGCGGGCCTGCCGCTCGAGATCCTGCGCGGCGCGGTGAGCGCGATGCGCACCGCGGAGAGCGTGAGATTCGACGTGATGACTCGGGTGCGGGCGCTGACCGAGGCGATGGGCGGCAGCTTGCGCCTGCCGTCGGAGACGCCGTTCAACCGCGAGATCGGCCCGCACCGCCGCTTCGAGTGGCTGACGATGGACCTCGCCGACATCAAGAAGCTGCGCAAGAGCCTGGGCGGATCGCTGAACGACATCGTGCTCGCGATCGTGACCGGCGCGGTGCGCGACTTCCTGCGCGCGCGGCACGTGAATCCAGACAAGCTCGACTTCCGCGTGATGGCGCCGGTGTCGGTGCGCAGCGAGAACGAGCACGGGGCGCTCGGCAACCGCGTTTCCGCTTGGATCGTGCCGCTGCCGATCGGGACGGCCGACCGCCGCGTGCAGCTGGAACGGATCACCGAGCGCACGACCTGGCTCAAGGACTCCAAGAGCGCGGTCGGCGCGGAGGTGCTGACGCAGGCCGCGGAGTACACGCCGTCGACGCTGCTCGCGCTCGGCGCGCGGAACATGACGCGCCTGCTCCCGTTCAACCTGGTGGTCACGAACGTTCCCGGCCCGCAGGCGCCGATGTACATGCTCGGCGCCGAGATGCTCGAGTGCTTCCCGAACGTTCCCCTCACCGACCGGCTCGGGCTCGGCATCGCGCTGATGAGCTACAACGGAAAGCTCTGCTGGGGCTTCAACGCCGACTACGACCTGGTTCCCGATCTGCGCAACTTCGTGACCGCGGTCGAGGGCTCGTTCGACGAGCTGATGAGCCTGGCGAGCGCCCGGCCGGCGCTCGTGGTCACGGGCGGTCGGGAGGGCGCGAGGAGCACGTCGGCCTGAGCCGCAGTCCGCGCGAGCCGGCTACTTCGCGACGGCCTCGACCGCGAACGTCTCACTCTGCGCGAAGTGGACCGGGCCAGCGTCGAAGTCGAGCTCGAGCGCGTAGACGCCGTCGCCTGCGTCGGGCGGCACGGCCACGAACACGTCGACCACCCAGCGTCCCGGGCGCAGGTCGTACTGCGGCTCGGGAACCGTGCCGATCGCCTTGCCGCGGTGCAGGATCTTCATCTCGAGCCGGCCCGTCACCACCTCGGTCGGGGCGGTGGTGCAGAGCGCGTACACCATTCGGTGACCGACCTCGCCGCCGGGCCGCACGCGCTTGGGCCAGACCTCGACCCGCTCGAGCTTGAACCAGGGGAGCTTCTGCTCGGCGCAGAGGAACTCCGCCGCGACCTCCTCGGGGAAGTCTTCGAGCTTCTGTCCGGGCGTGCGGAACGGCCGGTCGAGCGGCGCGGGCAGCGACGCACACGCCGTGCAGGCGAGCGCGAGCAGAAGCGCGACTAGCGCCTTCGGATCACCCAACTCGCTTCTCCTCGCGGCGACTCTGCCGCGGGCTCCGTCGACTTGCTCGGCGCGGCCGCTGCGCGGGGTGCGGGCGCCGCCTTCCGGATCGGAGCCGCGCTGGCCGTCTTCGCGCCGCCGGCGCTGGGCGCGGCCACGACGGGCGCGGCCACGGCCGCTGCGGGCTGCGCCGCGCTCGGTCGCGTCGACGCCGCGGTCTCGACTCGCTTCTCGTGCCGCACCAGCCGCACCCCGAACAGGAACGCAATCAGGAGCAGCCCGCAGGCGGCGAGCGCGATCCGGCCGCGGCCGCGCTCCGGCCGCGCGGGCTCGCATTCAGACGCCGGGCTGCGGAGCTCGCGCGTGAGCGCGTGCGCGTCGACGCTTCGCACCGAGGTCGCCGGCGTGATGCTCCGCGTGCTGGCGAGCGCGATCTGCTCGGCCTCTTCGAGCGCGAGCTCGCGCGTCACCGGGGCCTCGCGCTCCGCACTCCTGCGCGCCAGCGCGCCGCGGCGCCACGCGTCCTGGAGCGCGTCTCCGAGTTCGCGCACCCCGGGGAAGCGCTGGCTCGGGTCCTTCGCGAGCGCGCGCAGCACGACGTCCTCGAGAGGCGCGGAAAGATCAGGGACGAGCGCTCGCAGCGGGCGCGGCGCGTCCTCGATCTGCGCGCGGCAGAGCTGGTAGTCGTTCTCGGAGTCGAACGGGAGCTCGCCGCCGAGCAGCTCGTAGAGCAGGACGCCGAGCGCGTACACGTCCGAGCGCGCGTCGGTCTCGTCGCCGCACCCCTGCTCGGGCGACATGTACTGCATGGTTCCGACCATGTGGCCCTGGCGCGTCGCGCGATCCGTGCCGAGGCAGCGCGCGATTCCGAAGTCCATCACCTTCACGCCGCCGTTCGTCGCGAGCATCAGATTCGACGCCTTGATGTCGCGGTGCACGATCCCCGCCTGGTGCGCGTGGTCGATCCCGGCGATCGCCTGCTGCACGAGCGGAAGCGCGCGCTCGGGCTCGAGCCGCCCGGAGCTGGCGAGGATCTGCGCGAAGGTCCGCCCCTCTACGTACTCCATCACCATTCCCAGGTGCCGCTCCTCGCGGAGCAGGCAGTACAGAAGCGCGACGTTGGGGTGGATCAGCTTGGCCAGGGTGCGCGCCTCCGACTGGAAGCGCTCGACCACCTCGGGGCGATCGCCGAGCCCCTCGCGCAGGAACTTGATCGCCACATTGCGTCCGAGCAGCGGATCGCTCGCCCGGTAGACGTCGGCCACGCCCCCAGAGCCGATCTTCTCGGCGATCTCGTAGCTGCCGATGGTGATCCCGATCATGTCGCGAGTGGTATCGGAAGCCCCCGGATGGCACTTGATCGCGCGCCCGTGCACGACGAGCGGGCGCGCTTGCGCCTGACCTGCCGGCGCGCTGCCGATCGCAGTATCCTCGCCGCGCGAATTCCACTGGACGCGGAGGCACGGCATGAGCGAGGCGAGCGCGAGCTTCTGGCGACGCTGCAGCAGCTGCAAGAAGGAGATCGGCTTCACGCGGACCTTCTGGGTCTGCAGCGTCTCGACCTGCAATCGCAAGCGCACGGGTCTCGTGTTCTGCACGACGTCGTGCTGGGACGTCCACCTGCCGCTGATGAACCACCGCGAGGCGTGGGCCGAGGAGCGGCGCGCGCCGACGCGCGAGGCCTGGCTTCGCGAGCAGGCGGAAGAGGCGGCGAGCGCGTCGTCGTCCGCGCCGGCCGCCGCGAGCCCGCCCGCGCGCGAGCCGCAGCGCCGCATCGCGTCCGCGGCGCGCGCGCCCGCGCCCCGGCCGCCGCGCGAGGTGCTGGTCGTCGTGTCCAAGCTCAAGGCCTACGTGCGCGAGCGCTCGGGAATGAGCACCTCCGACGCCGTGATCGAGCTGCTCTCCGACAAGCTCCGCGACCTCTGCGACGACGCGATCCAGAGCGCGATGCGCGACGGCCGGCGCACGGTGATGGAGCGCGACTTCTAGCCGCCGCTGCGAATCTCCGCGCTTGACCCGACGGGGTGGCGGCGCAGACACTTGCCGCATGCCGAAAATCGACGCGAACGGGATCCGGATCGAGTACGACAGCTTCGGGGATCGCGGCGCCGAGCCGCTGCTCCTGGTGATGGGCCTGGGCGGGCAGATGCTGCTCTGGGAGGACTCGTTCTGCGCGGCGCTCGCCGAGCGCGGTCACTTCGTGGTCCGCTTCGACAACCGCGACATCGGGCTCTCGACCCACTTCGATTCGCACGGAATCCCCGACCCGATCGCGCTGATGACCGCGGCGGCGAGCGGAGAGCCGGTGTCGGTGCCGTACACGCTCGACGACATGGCCGACGACGCGGTCGGGCTCTGCGACGCGCTCGGGATCCGCGACGCCCACTTCGTCGGCGCTTCGATGGGCGGGATGATCGTGCAGACCGTCGCGATCCGGCATCCCGCGCGCGTGCGCAGCCTGGTCTCGATCATGTCCACGACCGGAAATCCCGCGCTCCCGCCGGCGCGGCCGGAGATCCTCGCGCTGCTGATGAGCCCGCCTCCGGTCGGACGCGAGGCCGCGATCGACGCCTCGGTCGAGATGTGGCGGAAGATCGGCAGCCCCGGCTTCCCGTTCGACGAAGCGCTGATCCGCACGCGAAGCGCTCTGCTCTACGACCGCGCGAATCACCCCGCGGGGCAAGCGCGCCAGCTCGCCGCGATCCTGGCGCACGGCAATCGCGCGCCCCGGCTCGCCGACGTCCGCGCGCCCGCGCTCGTGATCCATGGAACAGACGATCCGCTCGTGCCGGTCGAAGGCGGCCAGGACACGGCGGCCTCGATTCCGGGCGCCGAGCTGCTGCTGATTCCCGGAATGGGCCACGACATGCCGCGCGCGATCTTCGCGCGGCTCGTGGACGCGATCTCGAGCCACACCCACAAGGCCGCGGTCGCGCGCGCCTAGCCGCTCCGAACGATCTCGAGCAGGGCAGGGCCGTATTTCGCGGCGAGCGCCGGGCCGATGCCCTTCACCGCGAGCAGCGCGCGCTCGTCGCGAGGCCGCGAGGCCGCGATGCCCTGCAGAGCCGCGTTGGTCATGACGCGGAACGCGGGAATCCGGCGGCGCTTCGCCTCGGCGCCGCGCCAGCGCATCAGCGCCCCGAGGAGCGCGCCGTCCAGGCTCTGATCGGCGTCGGACCCGGGCGCGCTGGCGCCTGCGCTGCCGCGCGCGCGCCTCGTCCGCGCCGGGACGGCCGCGGCATCGCGCGCGCCAGCGCGGCTCCGGGCGCGGCGCTTGCGCGGCGCGCGCTCCGCCTCGCTCTCGCGCTCGACGCGCACGGCCGCGAGCGCCTCGGCCCCGGCTTCGAGACCGGCTCGCGTCAGCCGCAGGCGCGAGAACGCGATCGTCTCGCCGTCGCGCTCGAACTCCGCGCTCTCCTCCACCGCGAGCCCTGCGCGCACCAGCCCCGAAACCAGCCGCCCGAACTCGCTTCGGTCCAGCGCCTCGCCGAACACCTCTCGGTGTAGCTTTCCCGAGGGCTGGCCGTTCCGCGCCCGGAGCGCGGCGACGATCCGCTCGAGCGCATCGCGCTGGCCCGGGTCGAGCGCGGCGAAGCCGAGCGCCTCGCTGCCCTCGGCGTTGCAGATGTCGCAGATCCCGCACTCGACGCCGGAGTCCGCCTCGTCGCCGAAGTGGCGCACGAGCTGGAGCATGCGGCAGGCGCGGCTTCCGGCGTAGCGGTGGATCTGCTCGAGCTGCGCCTTCTTGTGGCGCTGCTGCGCCAGGTACGGCTCGCGCCAACCGTCGCGCCCGCGCGAGGCGTTCTCGTCCGCGTCGACCAGCGCGCCTCCGTGCACCCAGAGCTTGTCGAGCACGCGCTCGAGCTCGTCGGGGTCCATGCGCAGGCTGCGCTGCAGCTCGGCGCGCGGCGCGGGCGCGGCGCCGAGCGCGCGGTAGACGCGCTCGAGCACCGCGACGTCGGGATAGTCGCGCGCGAAGAAGTGCTCGTGCGTGCGCAGGTCGACGAAGCCGTGGAAGAGAACCGCGCGCGAGAGCGCGCCGTCGCGCCCGGCGCGGCCGATCTCCTGGTAGTAGCTCTCGACGCTGCTCGGCAGCGCCGTGTGCACGACCGTGCGCACGTCCGCCTTGTCGATCCCCATGCCGAAGGCGATCGTGGCGACGATCACCTCGAGCGAGCCGGCCATGAAGCGGCGCTGCACCTCGTCGCGCTCGCGCGCGGGCATTCCCGCGTGATACGCGGCGGCGCGGAAGCTGCGGTCGAGCCGGGACGCGAGAAGCTCGGCCTTCTTGCGCGTCGGCGCGTAGACGATCGCGGGCCGGCGAGCGGGCGAGCGCAGCAGCCGCTCGCAGGCGGCGTCCCGCGCAGACGGCTTCGCCTCGACGAGCTCGATCGCGATGTTCGTGCGCCGGAAGCCGTGGATGTAGCGATGCGCCTTGTCGATCCCGAGCTGCGCGACGATGTCGCGCTGCACCAGCGGCGTGGCCGTCGCGGTCAGCGCGATGATCGGCGCGGGCCGCAGCGCCGGCAGGCGCTCGCGCAGCATGCGGTACTCGGGCCGGAAGTCGTGCCCCCACTGCGAGATGCAGTGCGCCTCGTCGACCGCGACCAGCGCCGGCGTGCGCTGCGCCAGCTTCTCGGGGAAGCCAGGCACCGCCAGCCGCTCCGGCGCGATGAACAGGTAGTCGAGCTTCCCGTCGAGGTACGCGCGGAGCACCGCCTGCGACTCGGCGCGCGCGCGTCCGGAGTGGATCCGCTCGGCGCGAAGCCCCTGCGCCTGCAGCTTGGCGACCTGGTCGTCCATCAGCGCGATCAGCGGAGAGACGACCAGCGTCGTGCCGCCGCGCGCGAGCCCGGGAAGCTGGTAGCAGAGCGACTTTCCCGCGCCGGTCGGCATCACGAGCAGGGCGTCACCGCCGAGTGTCACCGACCGGCAGACCTCTTCCTGGAACGGGCGGAAGCTCTCGAAGCCGAAGCGGCGCCCGAGCAAGCCGAGCAGCTGGTCGGGCGCGGTCGCCGTCTGCGGCGCGTCGCGCTCGCGCTCGAAGGCGAACGGAAGCTGCGGCGCCGCGGCCGCCGGCCGTTCGGTCCGCACGCGCTTCACCACGTCGCTCACGTACGTCTCGATGTCGCGCATGAAGCTGTCGAGATCGCCCGAGCCGCGCTGGATGCGCTCGAGCCGCGCCTCCCACTGCCCGGTCATCAGCGGGCTCTTCACGTCGGGATGCACGATCTCGATCAGCTCCACGCCCTTGTCCGTCGCCGCGAGGGACTTTCCGTCGCGCGTGATGTACTTGCGCTCGAGCAGCGTCTCGATGATCGAAGCGCGCGTCGCCGGCGTCCCCAGGCCGGTCTCGCGCATCGCCTCGGAGAGCTCGCGGTCTTCGAGCGTGCGGCCCGCGGTCTCCATCGCCGTGAGCAGCGTCGCCTCGGTCAGGCGCCGGGGAGGGCGCGTGCGCTTGCGCTCGGCCCGGGCGTCGACGACGTCCTGCGGCTGTCCCGGCGCGAGCCCCGGGGGCAGGAGCGGCTCGGAGTCCGCGCTCTGCGCGCCCTCGAGCGCGCGCCAGCCGAGCGTCACGACGGCGCTTCCCTGGCTGCGATAGCGGTCGACGATCGGCGTCGGCTCCGAGCTCGTGATCGCGGTGACGACGGTCGTGGTCGCGTAGACGTGATCCGCGTGCCAGGCCGCGAGCAGGCGCCGCGCGACCAGATCGAAGAGCCGCGCCTCGTCGGCGGAGAGGCCGGCCTTCTCGGGCGATTGCCCGGTCGGGATGATCGCGTGGTGGTCGCTCACCCGGGCGTCGTCGACGAAGCGCGGGCCGAGCGGCCGCTCGCCGGCTCCGGGCGCGAGCTGCTCGCGATACGGTCCGGAGATGGCGCTCGCGATCCTCGGCAGCGTAGCCGCGACCGACTTCGAGAGGTGCCGGCTGTCCGTGCGCGGGTAGGAGAGCAGCTTCTTCGACTCGTACAGGCTCTGCGCGACCTCGAGCGTGCGCGTCGCGCTCCAGCCGAAGATCCGGTTCGCCGCGCGCTGCAGCTCGGTCAGGTCGTAGAGCTGGGGCGGCGGGAGCCTGCGCCGCTGGGCCTCGACCGATTCGATCGCGGCGCGACCCGAACGCGCGCGCGCGACGATCCGCTCCGCCTCCTCGCCGTCGGCGGGCAGACGCCGCGCGAGCTCAAGGGTCTCGGGCTCGGCGCCGGGCGCGCCGGGGCGGAACCAGGTGCCGCGGTGGCCCGGCGCCGTCTCGGGCGCTCCGTGCGCTCGGAAGTCGGCGACCACCTCGACGTAGTCCTCGGGAACGAAGGACCGGATCGCGAGCTCGCGCTCGACCAGGATCGCCAGCGTCGGCGTCTGCACGCGCCCGACCGAGAGCAGCTCGCCGTGCGACGACGAGCGACGCAACAGCGTGTAGGCGCGCGAGAGGTTCATGCCGACCAGCCAGTCGGCGCGGCTGCGCCCGCGCGCGGCATCGGCCAGGCCGTCGACCTCCGACTGCGGGCGCAGTCCGGCCAGCCCCGCGCGGATCGCGTCGGGCGTGAGCGAGGAGATCCAGAGCCGCTCGACCGGCTTGGCCGCGCGCGGCGCGGCCAGCCCCGCGGCCTCCCAGATGTAGCGGAAGATCAGCTCGCCCTCTCGGCCTGCGTCCGTCGCGCAGATCACGCGCTCGACCTCGGGGTCGGCCAGGATCCGCCGCACGATCTCGAACTGGCTCTTCGTCTTCTCGTAGACCACGAGCGGCCAGCGCTCCGGGATCATCGGCAGCAGCGTCTGGCGCCAGGCGCGCCACTCGGGTCGGATCTCGTGCGGCTGCGCGAGCGCCACCAGGTGCCCGATCGCCCAGGTGACGACGTAGCCGTTTCCGCGCAGGCAGCCGTCGCCGCGCGTTCCGGCGCCCAGCACTCGCGCGATGTCGCGCGCGACCGAGGGCTTCTCAGCGACGACCGCTATGCTCATCTGCGCGCAACGGTCCCGATTTCCACGCGCACCTCACGCCACTCACGGGACCGAACGCCAGGGGTGAGAGAAGCATAGCGCCAAGCCGGTCCGCGCGGGTACCCTGGCGGAGATGCGATGGCAGGGCACGCTCGCTGCAGCAGCGCTCCTCGCGCTGGTGGCGGTGTCGTTCGCGCCGGCTGCGCGTCTCGGCTTCGTCTACGACGACCACGAGCTGATCGTGGACCGCGAGGCGCCGCGCGGCCTCGAGATCGCGCGGGTCTTCGCGGAGCGGCACTGGCCGACGCTGCCGTACTACCGGCCGATTCCGCGCGCCAGCATGCTGGCGCAGAAGGCCGTGCACGGCGACGACCCCGCGCCGTACCATGTGGCCAACGTGTTGCTCGCTGCCGCGGTTGCGCTCGCGGCGCTCGCGCTGCTGCGAACCGCGGCGTTCGGGCTCACGTGGCCGCTCGCGCTCGCGGGCGCCTCGCTCTTCGCGCTGCACCCGATCGCGTCCTCGTGCGTCTACCCGATCGCGTCGGGTCGCGAGACACTCTGGCCGACGTTCTTCGAGATCCTGGCGGTGATCGCGTACTTGCGGCCGCGCGGGCCTTCGCTTGGCCTCTGTCTCGCCGCGACCGGGGCCGCGCTGCTCTCGAAGGAGCACGCGGTGGTTCTGCCGCTGGTCTTCGTGGCGGCGGATCTCCTGGGCTTGTCGCGCGCGCCACGGCGCGAACCGTTGGCGTGGCTGCGCCGCCACGCGCGGTTCGCGCTGCTCGTGCTCGGCTACTTCGGCGTTCGCCAGCTGATCTTCGCGGGCGAGCCTCGCGCCGAGCTCGCGCTGCTCTCGCAGCCGTTCGGGCCGCTGCTCTCGTTCGGCTACGCGCTGCAGGTCTTCTTCGCTCCGACGCGCGATCTGGTCTACGAGCCGATCGCCGCGGTCTGGATCTCGCCGGTTCGGCTCGCGCTGGCGCTCGCCGCGAGCGCCGCGATCGGCCTCGGAATCGCCGCGCGCGATCCGGACGCGCAGCGCCGTGGTCTCTTCTGGCTGGCCTGGATCGCGCTCGGGCTGCTCCCGACCGCCAACGTCTTCGTCCAGGACGCGCGCTTCGACGAGCGCTACGTGTTCTTCTCGTCTCTCGGGCTCGTCGCGCTCGCGCTCACCGCGCTCGAGCCGCTCGGCCGGGCGCGCACGGGGCGCGCGATCACGGCCGTCGGGCTCGCCGCCGGGATCGCGACTGCCGCGACCGTGAGCATCGAGCGAGCGAGCGCCTTCGCCGACGACGCGGCGTTCCTGGCGCGCTGGATCGAGAGCGATCCCGAGCGCGCGCAGCCGCACCTCTCGCTCGGCAAGCTCGCCTACCGGGCCGGGGACTGGGCGGCAGCGATCGCGCACTTCGAGGCCGCGCTGGCGCGTTCACCCGAGCTCGCGGATGCGCACAATGGCCTGGGTCTGGCGCAGGAGGCCCTGGGTCGGATCGACCTGGCGGAGCAGCACTTCGCGCGCGCGATCGAGCTCGATCCCGCAAACGGCGCCGCGCACAACGACCTGGGCGTGCTCTACCTGGGGCGCGGCGAGCTCGCGCGCTCCGAGGCCGAGTTCGAGGCCGCGCTCGCCGGACGCGGCGATCACACCAGCGCGCGGATCAATCTGGCGCTGGTGCACGCGCGCGCGGGGGACCGTGCGACGGCGATCGCGGAGCTCGAGCAGGTGCTCGCCGCGCGTCCCGGTCACGCAGGGGCGTGTTTCAACCTCGGCATGCTCCTCGTCGACGCGGGCGACGACGCGCGCGCTCTCCCCTACCTGGAGCGCGCGGTCGATGCGCGCCCCGACTACGCGATCGCGCGCTTCCGGCTCGGCATCGCGCTGGTGCGACTCGGACGCGCGGGCGACGCAGAGACGGAACTCCGGCGCGCGCTCGAGCTCGACGCGTCGCTCGACGGAGCGCGAAGCGCGCTCGCCCAGCTCGGCGCGCAGCCCTGACTCACTGGCTCATGTGCCAGCCGCCGTTCGGCGAGAGCACCTGGCCGGTCACGAACTTCGCCTCCTCGCTCGCCAGGTAGACGGCGGCCCAGGCGATGTCGTCGGACTCGCCGAGCCGGTGCATCGGCGTCTGCATCGCGATCAGCCGCTTCATGTCGCCCAGGAACGCGGTCAGGTCGGTGTCGATCCAGCCCGGCGCGATCGCGTTCACGCGGATGTTCCGCGTCACGACCTCGCGCGCGAGCGAGCGCGTGAAGCCGAGGATGCCCGCCTTGGCAGCGCAGTAGGACGCGGCGCCCGCGCCGCCCGCGGTGCCCATGATCGAGCCCATGTTGATGATCGCGCCCGAGAGCTGCGGGTTCATGATCTTGAGCGCCTCGCGCGAGCAGAAGAACGTGCCGTCGAGGTGAACGCCGAGCATGCGGTGCCAGTCCTCGTCGGTCAGGGTCACGGTCGAGTCGAGGTGCGTCGCGATCGGCCCGCCCGCGGCCATCTCCATGCCCTGCGCGAGCTGACGGTCGCGGAACAGCGCGGCGCGCGCGGGATCGCTCTCGACGCCGTTGATGCCGGCGTTGTTCACGAGCACGTCGAGCCGGCCGCAGCGCCGGGCGACCTGCTCGAACATCCGCGCGACCGCGCCCGAGTCCGAGACGTCCGCGGCGATCGCGATCCCGCCCAGCGGCGCGGCGGCCTTCTCGGCCAGGACCGGATCGAGATCGTTGATCACGACGCTCGCTCCCTCCTCGACGAAGCGCTTTGCGATCGCGAGCCCGATTCCGCGCGCCGCTCCGGTGACCAGCGCGATCTTCCCCTGCAGGCGGTTCATCTGCGTCCTCCTTGTCGGTGCGCGCCCATCATGCCACGATCGGGCGTGTCGTTCAGCGCGCGCATCGCCACGCCTGCGGACCTCGACGTGCTGCTTCCGCTGGTGCGCGAGCTCTGGAAGCACGAGCACATGGAATGGCACGAGCAGCGCACACCGGAGGCGTTGTTGCGGCTGCTCGGCGACGCGAATCTCGGCCGGGTCTGGATCTCCGAGGACGCCGGGCGCGCGGTGGGCTACCTCGCGCTCTGCTTCGGCTACAGCCTGGAGTTCTTCGGCCGGGACGCCTTCATCGACGAGCTCTACGTCGCTCCCGCGTATCGGAATCACGGCCACGGCGTGCATCTGCTCGCGACGGTCGAGGCGGCTTGCGCCGAGCTCGGAGTCCGCGCGCTGCACCTCGAGGTCGACCGGGTGAACGAGCGCGCGCGGAACCTGTACCTGCGAGCGGGATTTCGCGAGCACGACCGCTTCCTGATGACGCGGCTGCCGCGCTGATATTCTCGCAGCGAACGACCTTGAGCGGAGGACGGGGCATGACGGAGCTGCACGTCGGTGTGATCGGGGCGGGCGTGATGGGAAGCGGCATCGCGCAGACGCTGGCGGTCGCGGGCTACGAGACGGTCTGCTGCGATTCGGCGCCGGCCGCGCTGGAACGCGCGAAGCTCGGCGTCGTCTCGGGGCGCTTCGGGATGGAGTCGGCGGTCGCGCGCGGGAAGCTCTCGCGCGAGGCGATGGATGCGGCGCTCTCGCGGCTCACCTGGAGTGACTCGCTCGCGATGGCGGCGGTCGCCGACCTGATCATCGAGTGCGTCCCGGAGCGTCTGGAGCTGAAGATCCGGATCTTCCGCGAGCTCGATCGGCTCGCCAAGCCGACCGCGATCCTGGCCTCGAACACCTCCGGCTTCCCGATCGCGGCGCTGGCGGCCGCGACGGATCGCGCCGAGCGCGTGGTGGGCTGGCACTGGGCCTCGCCGCCGTCCGTGATGAAGTTCGCGGAGATCGTCGCGGCCGAGCACACCAGCCAGACCACGATCGAGACCGTCGTCGAGGTCGCGAACGCCTGCGGCAAGAACCCGGTGGTCGTGAAGGACACGCCGATGGCCTGGGGCTTCGTCGCCAACCGTGTCTATTTCGCGATGATTCGCGAGGCGCAGCGGGTCGTCGACGAGGGCGTCGCGACGCGCGAGCAGGTGAACGCGCTCATGGTGGACTGCTTTCGCTGGCCGGTCGGCCCGTTCGCGATGGTGGAAGGCGCGCGGAGCGGCTGGAAGTGAGATCCGGTTGATCGCGGCGCGAAGCCTCGAGGGGCGGTCGGTGCGGCTGCGGCCGCTCCGCGTCGAGCACGCCGAGCTCGAGGCGGGCTGGCTCTCCGACGCAGAGGTGCGTCACTGGCTGCACCGCTCCGAGGACGGCCCCGAGCAACGGACCCGGACCTCCGTGGCGCGCAAGATCGCGGAGGGGCTCGCGAGCCCGCTCGATCTGCGCTTCCTGATCGAGACCGCCGAAGGCGTTCCGATCGGCCAGGTGGCGCTGCTCGGCATCCATCCGCACGGTCGCGCGGAGCTCTCGATCCTGATCGGCGAGCGCGAGTACTGGTCTCGCGGTCTCGGCGCCGACGCGATCCGGTGTCTGGTCGGCTTCGCCTTCGCCGAGCTCGGCCTGCGCCGCGTGATGCTGATCACCGATGCCGACAACGCCCGCGGCATCCGCTGCTACGAGAAGTGCGGCTTCCGCCACGAGGGCGTGCTTCGCGCCCACCGGCTGCGCAACGGCGCGCCGATCGACATGCTGGCGATGGCCGTGCTGCGCGGCGAGCTGCGCGGCGTCGCGGGCGAGCCCGGTGGAGGCTAGCGGCCCCGAGCTCCGGCTGGAGGCCGCGAGCCGCGCGCAGGCCGAGGCGTGGGCGCTCGTGCTCGCCGCCGAGGGCATTCCACACGCGCTGGTCGCGAGCGAGGGGCGCTTCGCCGTCGCGATCGACGTGGACTTCGGCGCGCGCGCCGAGGCGCTGATCGCCAGCTGGACCCGCGAGAACGAGCCGCCCGCGCGAGCCGCGCCCGAGCCCGAGCCCGACCTGCCGACGAACGCGGGAATCTGGATCGGGCTCGCGCTCGCCGCGTTCTTCGCGGTCACGGGGGCCTGGAGCGAGACCAGCCCCTACTTCGCGCGCGGAACCGCCGACGCGCGGCGGATCGTGAACGGCGAGCTCTGGCGCAGCGTCACCGCGCTCACGCTGCACTCCGACGCCGCGCACGTGCTGGGCAACGCATTCTCGTGTGGGGTCTTCGGAACGCTGCTGCTGCGCCGCTGGGGCGTGGGGGTCGGCGCCTGGATCCTGCTCGGCTCGGGCACGCTCGGAAATCTCGCGACCGCGCTCTGGCACGGCTCACAGCACCGATCGGTCGGCGCGTCGACCGCGCTCTTCGGCGCGATCGGCGCGCTCGCCGCCACCGAGCTGGTGCGCCGGCGGCGCCAGAAGCTCGGCTGGAGCCGCGCCTGGCTGCCGCTCGCGGGCGGAACAGGGCTGCTGGCGATGCTCGGCACGGGCGCCGGCAGCGACCTGACCGCGCACGCGCTGGGTCTGCTCGCGGGCGCTGCGCTCGGCCTGCTCTCGGCGCGCGCGATCTCGGAGCGCCCGCCGGCGACCGCGCAGGCGGCGCTCGCGTTCGGTGCGATCGGCGCGATCGCGCTGGCCTGGTTCGCCGCGCTCGCCTGATTCAGGCGGGATCGGGGCGCGTCTTCAGCGTCACGACCGGCAGCTGCGAACGGCGCAGGACGCGCTCCGCGGTGCTGCCCATGAGCACGTGCGCAAGGCCCGTGCGCCCGCGCGTGCCCATCACGATCAGCTCGGCCCTGGCGGTCTGCGCGGCCTCGAGAATCGCCGTATCGGCGCGGCCGCTCGCCACGATCGTCTCGACGGCGCAGCCCGCGATCGAGCTCCGGATCCGCTCGAGCTTCTCGCGCGCGGAGCGATCGAGCGCCTTCTCGATCGCCGCGCGCGTGAGCTCTGCGCTGCCCGACAGAAGCGGGGGGATCTCGCAGCTGTGCTGGACGATCAGGGTCCCGCCGGTCTTCTCCACCAGCAGGCGCGCCCAGGCCAGCGCGAGGTCGGCGTCCGGCGAGAAGTCGCTGGGCACGAGCACGCGGCGGTAGAGGCCGGGCGCGGGCGAGTCCGCGTGCGCCGTCAACACCGGACTGTGTGCGCAGCGCGCAACGCGCTCCGCGACGCTGCCGAAGACCGCGTGCGCGACGCCCGTCCTGCCGCGGGTGCCGGTCGCGACGAGATCCGCGGCGATCTCGTCCGAACGCGCGCAGATGGCGGTCGCGGGCTCCTCGGTCGAGCTCGAGGTCGTGACCGACACGCCCTCGGCCCCGAGTCGCGCGGCGAGCGCCTCGAGCTGCTGCGAAGCCTGGTCGCGCGCTTCCTGGAGCCAGTTCGGAGACATTCCGGTCGCGACCGCGGCGACGAGATACGGAGGGATGTACGCCGAGCTGAACAGCTCGATTCGCGCAGAGAGGAGCTTGGCCAGCGCACAGGCGTGCGCGAGAGCGCGTTCGGCGTGCTCGGAGAAATCCGTCGCGACCAGGAACGTGCTCACGGTCTGGCTCTCCCGGGCTGGCTCGCATCGACGAGCTGGCGCAGCTCGCCGAGGCGCCGCTCGACGTCGGGCGGAACGGTTGCGCCCGATGCGCCGCCGAACGCCAGCACAGTGTACTGCTCGAGCACCACGTAGGCCTTCTCCGCGAACGGCCCGCCGGGATCGGTGCGGATCGAGCTCTCGAGGTGCTGCTCGGTCTCCGACACCCAGCTTCCCTGCTCGAGCCGCGCTTCGATCGCGCCCAACAAGTAGTAGGCCTCGGCCAGCTCGGCGCGCGAGGAGGAATGGCGCGCGACCAGGCGGTGCAGGTCGCTCGAGGCCGAGAGGTCGTAGACCAGCGCCGCGCGATCGGCCGGGAACTCGGAGAGCGTGCGGCCGCGCTCGAGCTGCGCGCGCGCGCTGGCCAGCGTCGGCTCCGCCTTTCCGGATCCGGCGATCTCTCCGAGCTGCGCGATCCAGGCGCGCACGTCGCTGGCGAGGTAGCGCGGCATGTCGGGACGAGCGGCCAGCTTGGCGAGCGTGCCGCGCGCCCGCTCGAAGTCGCGCTGAACGCGGATGCAGACGACCAGGTACGAGAGGAGCTCGCCGTCGAGGTCCAGCTCCGCGGGCGCGAGCGACGGGTCGGCGAAGCGCGACTCCCAGAGCGAGAGGGCCGGATCGAACTGCCGGGTCGCGACGTACAGGCGGGCCCGGGCGCGCGGCTCGAGCGTCGCAACGGCCGGATCGGCCGTGAGCTTCTCCGCGAGCGGAAAGTCGCGCGCCTTGGGCAGCCGGGAGTGGCAGGCGACACAGTTCTCGGTCAGCTGCGAGACGTAGAACTGGGCTTCGACCATGCGCCCGAGCGCGAAGCGCTGGCGGATCTCGGCGACGTCGCGGGAGAGCGAGCGCGAGATCTGTCCGAATCCCGGGTCGCGCGCGCCCGTGTGCCGCTCGACGTCGCTCGACGCCGCGGCCAGCGTCGAGAGCCAGGCCTCGATCCGGGGCCGCGCCGCGGGGGAGGCGAAGCGCTCGTCGTCGAGGCTCATGGGGAGCAGCTGCGAGAGCGCCTCGAAAACCTGTCCCATCGTCGCGCGCAGGCGGGCGGCCTCTTCGGCGTCCGCGGCGGACGCGGCGAGCGCGCCGGACGGGGCCGAGATCGCGAGCGCGAGGAGCAGCGAAGAAACTCTCATGGACATCCCTCTCCCTCCCTTGCCGAGAGTTGTAGTAGCGGACTCGCGAACGCGCGCGAGAGTGGCGATCGGCCACACTCGCAGCGGAGAGCCTTCGCTAGTCGGGCTTGATCTCGATCTTCGCGACCACCGGAAGGTGGTCGGAGGCGCGTCGGGCCGCGGCGCTCTGGTGCGTGCGGACGTGTGTCACCAGCACGCCGCGAGCGTAGATCCGGTCGAGCGCGAGCACCGGCCGCGCCGCGGGCCAGGTCGGCGGCCAGGCCTCGTTGTGGTGCCGCTGGGTGAGCTCGTCCTCGAGCCTGCGGGTCGCGGGGCAGCGGCGCCAGGCGTTCATGTCGCCGAGCAGGACGGTCGGCCCCTGGAGTTGAGGGTGATCGAGGAGCTGGTGGACCTGCCGCTCGCGCGTCCGGTCGACGAGCGCCAGGTGGGTGGCGACCACCGACACGTGGTTCTCGTCGCGCGCGAACTGCGCGGCGATCGCGGAGCGGCGCTCCAGGCGCGAGGCGGAGAGGTCGAGCGTGAAGACCGAAGTGAGCGGCCAACGGGAGAGGATCGCGTTGCCGAGCTCGCCTCGGCGGTGCACGCGCGTGGAGACGAAGGCCAGGTACAGCCCGAGTGAGTCCGCGAGCTGCGGCAGCGGATCCTCGGCCTCGAACGGCCGCAGGGCCTCCTGGAGCGCGATCACGTCGCTGTCGAGCTCCGCGATCACCTCGGCAGCCATCTCTGGCGCCCATGCGGTGCCCCCGCGCGGGCCGGTCCAGCGGTGGACGTTGTAGGTCGCCACCTCGAGCACGTCGCTCGGGCCGGGGCTCTCGCGCGGCTCGCCGGGCGCCAGCACCGAGGCCAGGTACGGCACGCGGGCCTGCAGGCGACTGCGCCGCTCCGCGAGCGGGTCCCGCTCGCGCTTCGATCTCGATCCCAGGATTCGCACGGATTTCTTCATCGTCCGACCGGCGACGATAGGTTACGCCGGGCAGGGGTGCCCGTCGCGAGATCCCGTGGCATGGTTGGGGCGAACGGAAGGAGATCTGTGCATGTCCGATGAGCTGGAGCGGCGCCGGCGCGCGCTCGAAGAGGCGTTCTTCAACAAGTACAACGACGAGCTGCTCGCGAAGCTGCGCGCCAAGGAAGCGGCAGCGCAGCGGAAGAAGGGGCTGGCCGAGAAGACCGGCATCCGCGACGAGAAGGTGCTCGACGATCTTCTCGGCGCTGGCGTCGAGCCGGAAACCCTGGCGGCGCTGGCGCTCGCGCCTCTGATCCTGCTGGCGTGGCGCGACGGCGTGCTCGAGGACCGCGAGCGGAACGCGATCCTGCGCGCCGCCGACGAGCAGGGCGTCTCGCACTCCGGCACCGCGTACCAGCTGCTCGAGAAGTGGCTGAACGAGCGCCCGGGCGACGAGCTCGTCGCCGCCTGGAAGGGCTACGTCGGGGCGCTGCGAACGAATCTCTCCGCGCCCGCCTACGCGGCGCTGCGCAAGGACATCCTCGACCGCACCACCAAGGTCGCGCGCTCCGCCGGGGGCTTTCTCGGCTTCGGCCGCGTGACCAAGGAAGAGAAGGAGCTGCTCGCGCGAATCGAGGCCATCCTGGCGTGATCAAGAACGTGAAGGAGCGCGTCTGGGCGTTCGACCTCGAGTGGGTCCCCGATCCGCTCGCCGGCCGCCTCCTTCACGGCATTCCGGACTCGGTCGAGTCGCCGCGCGAGATCATGCAGGCGATGTGGCGCGCGGGCGGCGCGAGCGACGAGGACCCGACGCCGTTCCTGAAGACCGTGCTGTGCCGGATCGTGTCGATCGCGGTCGTCGAGCGGCGCGTGAAGGGCGAGGACGAGGAGCCGACGCTCGCGCTGCTCTCGCTGCCGCGCGACCCGCGCAGCGACGACGAGGCGCGCGAGGCCAGCCTGGTCGCGACCTTCCTCGAGGCGGTCGGAAAGCACCGGCCGCAGCTGGTCGGCTTCAACTCGCAGGACTCCGACCTCAAGATCCTGATCCAGCGCGGTGTCATCCTGGGCGTGCAGGCGGCGGGGTTCGCGCGCCGGCCCGAGAAGCCCTGGGAGGGGATCGACTACTTCGCGCGCGGCAGCGACTGGAACGTCGACCTGAAGGAGATCCTCGGCGGCTGGGGCAAGTCCGTCCCGTCGCTGAACGAGATCGCCGTGCAGGCGGGAATCCCCGGCAAGCTCGGCGTCGACGGAAACGACGTCGCCGAGATGTGGCTGCGCGGGCGGCTCGCCGAGATCGTGGCGTACAACGAGTTCGACGCGCTCACGACCTATCTGGTCTGGCTGCGGATGGCGCACTTCGCGGGCTTCTTCACCGCCGAGCAGTACGCGCGCGAGCAGCAGCACGTGCAGGCGCTGATCGAGCGCGAGAGCACGACCGGCGGCAAGCCGCACCTGGCGCGGTACCTGAAGGAGTGGGATCGGCTGCGCGCCGCGATCGCGACGCGCTAGCGCCAGGCGCCACGCGCTCCGGCCTAGACGCGGCCGTGCGACTCGCCGCGCACCCACGCGGTCGCGATCAGGTGCGCGATGCGAAGCGGCTCGGGGAGCTTGGCCTTGCCCTGGGTCGCGCGCAGCAACTCCAGCGCCTGCTCCGGATCGCAGCCCGCGTGCGCCAGGTAGAGCCCGTCGTCGGTGCGCAGCGCCGCCGGCGATCGCTCCGCGATTGGAAAGCGCTCGAGCAGGTTCGCGGCCGCGAGCGCCTGCTGCAGCCGGGCGTTGTCGGGCGGGCGCCGCGTCACGACCAGGACCGGCGTCGCGAGCGCGTCCGACAGCGCGCGCACGTCGATGATCCCGAGCCCGGCGAACGTGATCCCGCCGAGCGCGATCGCCTGCAGCGAAGCCGCCGCGCGCAAGGCCCCGATCCACTCGATCAGGAACTCGGTCGCGCCCGCGCCGTCGACCGGGAAGTCGCTGCGCGCGACCGCTTCGAGCAGGCTCGCGCCCTCGCAGAGCGCGCCCACCACCGGCACGCGCTCGCTCTGGCCCTTCACGAACGGCCCCTCGTCGATGCCGAGCACGTGCGGGCCTCGCTTCATCCCCCGAAGCGCGCGCGCAGATCGGCCGCCGTCGTCTTGCCCGCGTCGGCGAGGGTCTGCAGCCAGAGCGGGTCGGCCAGGTCCGTGGGGCCGAGCCGGATCATGTACTGGCGCGCGACGGCGTACGACTCGGAGCGCATGTCGACCAGGCGCACGCGCGTGCGGCCGGTCTTCGCGTCCATCAGATCGGCGAACGGCATCGCGACGATCTTGCCGTCCTGGCGCGTGATCATGCAGGAGCTTCCGCCCTCGAGGATCGTGCGCGCGGCGCCGTAGCCGAGGTCGCGCGTGTACTCGCTGTCGAACGGGATCGGGTCCGCGCAGCGCAGCTCGTAGCCGATGTCCTTGGCGACGAGCTTGACCGAGATGCCGCGCGCGGCAAAGCGCTCGCGAAGCTCGTTCTTCAGCACGTTGCCGAGCGGCAGCTCGGAGAGCCGCACGTGGCCGTGGTCGTCGCGCTCCGCCGTCTCGATGCCCTCCAGGTCGGCGGGGTCGAGCAGCTCGGCGATGCCCTCCGCGAGCACGACCGTGCCGTTCTCGTCGCCGAGCGCGCGGCGCTTGATGATCGAGCCCTCGATCACGTCGGCCAGGCGCGCGAGCTTCAGCCGCTCGCCGGCGAACTCCTCGGGGATCAGAGTCAGCGTGGCACCCGCGGCCTTGCCGATGCCCAGCGCCAGGTGCCCGGCCTTGCGGCCCATCGCGACCAGCAGGTACCAGCGGCTGGTCGCGCGCGCGTCCTCCATGATCGTCTCGACCAGCGACACACCGACGTGTCGCGCCGTCTCGAAGCCGAAGGTCACGATCCCGCCCGGGAGAGGCAGGTCGTTGTCGATCGTCTTGGGCACGTGCACGACCGAGAGCCCGCCGCCGGCCTGTGCCGCGACGCGGCTGGCGGAGAACGCCGTGTCGTCGCCGCCGATCGTCACCAGCCAGCGCACGCCGAGCTCGCGCAGCGACGCGACCACGTTGTCGAGCTTTCGCGCGTCCTTGGTCGGATTCGAGCGCGAGGTGCGCAGGATCGACCCGCCGCGGAAGTGGATGCGCGAGACGTCGCGGATCTCGAGCGGGGCCACCTTGGAGGTGTCGAGCTCGGCCAGGTGCTGGAAGCCGTCGAGCACGCCGAGCACGCGGACGCCCCGGTTTCGCGCCTCGATCGTGGCGGCCGAGATCACGCCGTTGATCCCGGGGGCCGGTCCGCCACCGACGAGCAGGGCCAGGGCTTGCGAGTTGTCCGTCATGCGTGGACCGTGCCCCAGGCGGATCGGGGGCACAAGGCTCGCCGACAACGTCTAGAATGGGCCGGCGAGGGGATGCGAGCCATGAACGAGATCGAGCGCAAGCGGGCGGCGAACCTGTGGGAGCCGTTCGTGCGGAAGTTCCCGCCGGTGGCGAAGTCCTGCGATTTCACCGCGTCGCCGGAGATCGGCTTCGGCGACATCGGCGGCTTGGAAGAGGCGAAGGACGAGCTGCTCACCTACGCCTGCGCCGCGACCGACCCCGACGTCTACGAGCGCTGGGGCACGTTCCCTCCATCGGGCCTGCTGCTGATCGGCCCGAACGGCTCGGGCAAGACGCTGCTCGCGGCGGCGCTCGCCACGCGCACCGAGACACCGTTCCTGGTGATTCGCGCCCCGCGACTTGCGCTGCAGATCCTGCACGCGGGCGGAAAGATCGGCGACCTGCTCCAGGCCTGGCAGGAGACGCTGGCCGAGATCCGGCGCATCACCGTCTACTTCGACGAGCTCGACTTCGCGCACGACCCGTCGCTCGGTGCGCCGCGGCCCGACCTGCCGGCCTCTCAGCTCGGCGATTTCCTGCTCGAGCTGATCGACGTCACGATCGGCGTGACCGAGACGCTGATGCTGGGCTCGACCAGCCGGCCCGACACGCTCTCGCCGATCTACTTCGAGCCGGGCCGGTTCGAGCGGATCGTCTCGGTGAATCCGATCGTGCCGGGCGACGTGATTGCGGCGATGGCGATCCACTCGATGGCGGCCGAGAAGCGCGCCGGGCGCAAGCTCTTCGAGAGCGTCGATTGGACGCGCGTGATCGAGCAGAATCGCGAGTCCTCGATCGGGAACTGGGTGCGGCTGGTGCACGCGGTGCTGCGCCGGAAGGCGCGCTGCGACGCCGCCGACGACAAGCCCGGCGTGGTGACGACCGAGGATCTGATGAGCGAGGTCGCGCGCTTCAAGAAGGCGACCGGCCGGCTGCCGGTCGCGAGCGGTCGCTACCTGTAGACGGGAAGGCGATGCTCCTGATTGCAGTTCTTCTGGGGCTCGTCGCCGGCGATCCGGCGTCCGCTAGCGCCGATTGGCGGCCGATCGCTCCCGGTGTGGAGTCATTGCGGATCTCGATCGAGCCGTCCGATCCGCGCGGCGCAGCCCGGATCGTCGTGGTCCGGGTCGATCCGCGCTCGTTCGAGCTCGTGCTCGTCGGCCAGGCCGCGACGGGTGAATCGACCGGGCTCTCGGCGCGGGAGTGGGCGCAGGGCCACGAGCTCGCGATCGCGACGAACGCGGGGATGTTCGGCCAGGACTACACGACGCACGTGGGGTACATGGAGTACCGCGGGAGGATCGACAGCAGCCGGATCAACCCATACCAGTCGGTCGCGGCATTCGACCCGCACGACCCGGCGAAGCACCCGCCGTTCCGGATCTTCGACCTCGACGAGCCGGGCGTGAGCGTCGCGAGCATCCGCAAGGACTACGCGTCGCTGCTGCAGAACCTGCGGCTGATCAAACGCCCGGGTGTGAACCGCTGGAGCGAGCAGGACCAGAAGTGGAGCGAGGCGGCGCTCGGCGAGGACGAGGCGGGGCGGATCCTGTTCGTGTACGCGCAGACGCAGCACTCGATGCCGGATCTGGTGCGCGTGCTGCTCGCTTCCGGAATCGGGATCGTCGCGGCGCAGCACCTCGAAGGCGGGCGCCTGGCGCAGCTCTACCTGAAGCTCGGCGACGTCGAGCTCGAGCTCTTCGAGGGGAGCGAGACCGCGTCGGGCAAGACCCGAGCCACGGCCTGGCCGATCCCGAACGTGCTCGGCGTCCGGCGCAGGGCGGCCGCGAAGTAGCGGCTAGCGCCGCTCGTACGCACCGACGTCGTAGCCGGCGCCCTGCGGCCGCGGGTTTCCGTCGTGGTCGAACGGCGCCGCGTCGAGCGGCTCGCCGGCGTCGATCGCCGCGCTCGACTCCATGAGCCGAACGTCGAAGGTGGCGGCGTCGAGCACGCCGGGATCGACGTTCACGAGATTCGAGGAGATCACGGTGGCCTCGCCCGCGTCGAGGATCGCCGATGGATTCGCGAAGACCAGGTTGTTGCGGATCTCGGTGTCGACCGCGCCGTCGTTCACGTCGATGCCCGCGCCCTTCTGGGAGAAGACGGTGTTGTTGTAGACGCGCGCGCGACGCGCGGTTCGCCCGATCTGGACACCGACGCGATTGCCGAAGATCACGTTGTTGAGCGCGATGTTCTCCTCGCCGCTCGAGAGGATCACTCCCGCGCCGCGCCGGCCGATCCGCGCGTTGTCGTAGATGCGGCTGTTCCGCACCACGTTGCGATCGGCGTCGCTCGCGTCGCCGTCGTACACGTGCACGCCCCAGCCGGCGTTGCGGTACACGTCGCAACCGTCGATCAGGTTGTCGGCGCCGGTGATGTACAGCCCGTGGTCGAAGTCGCTGCGTCCGTTGTCGTGAACGCGCAGGCGCAGGAACTCGTTGTGGTGGCCGCCGACGAGGATTCCCTGGCGGCGCGCGTTCATCACCTCGGAGTTCTCGATCCGGATGTGGTGGGACGCGTTGCTCGGGCCGAACGTCGACCAGGTGATCTTCACGCCATCGAACTTCACACTGCGCGCGTCGAGCACCAGCCCGCGAAACACGATGAAGCTCGCCTCCGGACGGGCCAGCGTGATCACGCGCGGCGTGCCCTTGCGAGGCCGGAGCACGACGGTGTCGCCGGGCCAGGCCGCGATCGTGAGCGCGTCCGCCCAGGAGGTGCCGCCCTGGATCGGCCCGTCCTCGGTGCTCACGCCCTCCGCGTACACTCCCGCGTGCAGGTAGATGGTGTCGCCGGCGCGCGCCGCGTCGAGGCCGCGGCGGATGGTTCGGAACGGCGCAGCGGCGTCTCCCGGCGCTTGATCGTCTCCGTTCGTCGCGACGTGGAGCTCGGCGGCCGCTGCCGGACGCGCGGCCTGCAAGAGCAGCAGAGCTGCGGCGATTCCAATCCCGACTCGTCCCATGGCGTGAGCAATCAGGCTAGTCAAGCTCGACTCGCTCCACGAGCACGAGCTCGCACGCGCCGGCTCCGGAGTCTCCGCGGGAGAGTGAGCTGCGCCACTTCCAACCGTCGCTCGCGCGCGCCTCGATCAGCCAACCGGCGAGCCGCACCAGGTTGCCGCGCCGGGCGTCCAGAAGCGTCGCGCGCACGTCGTCGTCGAGCGGAACCATGTGCATGTTCGCGCTGTGCCGCGAGATCTCGCCCGGCGCGATCATCGGCTCGCGACTCCACCAGTGGAAGAAGCGCCCGCCCTGCGAGATGTCGAGTGTGTCGATCACGGCGTTGGCCGACATCGGCCCCCAGCCCAGCGCCAGGTCCACCGGCGCGAGCTCCGCCTCGCGGTCGAACCGGTAGCGCTCCGCGGACAGCACCCGCGCCTCGAGCTCGAAGCGCGCGAGCGCCTGCACGTCGTACCCGCCGAGCCGCCAGTGTGGTCCTTCGGTCAGGTTCTGCTGGACCGGCTCGCCGGGCGCGAGCACCCCCGGCGACCGCGCGATGGGACGCGCGTCCCAGACGGCGTATCCGACCCAGACCACGGCCAGCAGCGCCACGAGATATCGCGCCATGCCTCGAAGTATCGGTGCCCGGGCGGGACGGGTTTAGGACGCCCGTCACACGAAGACGGCATCACGCGGGAACGACCCAGAACCCGGCGCGCGGGAAGTGCACCACGACCTCGGCGACGTCGGGATGCTCGCGGCGGATCGCGATCTCGTGAGCCGAGGACGCGACCAGCACGCCCGAGACCGGGTCCTTGCCGTAGTCGTCCGGAACGACGCTGACTCTCTGCCCGGGCACGAGGTTGTTGGGCTCGTTCGGATCGACCTGCTCGCGCGTCGCCGGCGTCGCGGCCAGGGCCACCGCGATCGCGGCTTCCGGCGCCATCGGCTCGGGCCGGCCGTAGCCGAGCGCCTTCATCCGCGCGGCCCAAGCGCGCACGCGTGCGAACTCGCGGAGCAGCGGCTCCGCCACCTGCGGTACGAAGCTCGTGAGGAACCAGATGTTCATGTGGGCCTGCGCGTCGAGCACGCTCGGCGTTCCGGTGAGGAAGTCGCCGTTTTTCGCGAGCTGCTCCTCGATGAAGCCGGTGTGGGCGCGGAACTGCTCGCGCATGATCGGAACGGCGCGCGCCATGCGCTCGGTGTCGAACGGCGCGCCCGACAGAGCCTCGCGGTCCTTCTTGAAGTCCTCGCCGACCGAGTCCTCCAGCGCCGAGAAGATCAGCGGGATTCCCGCCGCAAAGAAGGCGCGATCGGCCCAGAAGCCGAGCGGCGCCGAGAGGCCGTTCGCTTCGGATTTCGGGCCGGGGAAGCGCCGCTCGATCTCGCGAAGAATGAGCTGGCTGTCGCAGTACACGTCGGCGCCGATCTGCAGCACGGGGATCTTGCGGTAGCCGCCGGTCAGCGGGATCAGGTGCGGCTTGGGCAGGATGGTCGGCTGCTCGACGGAGCGCCACGCGATGCCCTTCATGCCGAAGACGTTGCGCACCTTCTCGCTGAACGGCGACGTCCAGTAGTGGTGGAAGATGATCTCCGACATCGCGCCGCCCTACTTGAACTCGAACGAGAACCGGATCGAGCGGTTCTTCATGCCGTCGAGCACGATCTCCGCGCCGCCGGAGCGCATCATCCACTCCAGCCGGTGGTCGCGGTACTCGCGTTTGAACAGGCCCTGCTTCACCAGCGCCGCCACGTCGGTCATCGGGATCTTCACGTTGCGGATGTCCTCGACACATCTCTGCACGCTCGGCCGCTCGTTCGCGCGCGCGTGCCACGCTTCGAGCTTCGAGCCCTTCGCCGGGCCGTGGAAGGAGCTAGCGCCGTTCACGAACGGGATGACGGCGAGGTCGCCCCAGCCGAAGGCGTCGCCGCCAAACCAGGGACGGTCGCCGAGCTGGCGCTCGAGCCAGGTGTGCATTCCGTCGAGCTGCTCTCTCGCGCGCGCCTGCAGCTCTTCGGCCTTGCGGCCCTCAGCGCGCCGGAACACGCCGACCTCGCCCATCGCCCAGGTGATCGCCTCGTACTGCGTGTCCATCACGTCTTCGAGCGTGCGCGCCCGTGCGCGCGCGAAGGGATCGCTCGGCAGGAGCGCCGGATCCGGCCAGCGCTCCTCGATGAACTCGCAGATGATCGTGGAGTCGAAGAGCGTGAAGCCGCCGTCCACCACCAGCGCGGGCACTTCCGCGCGCGGATTCGCCGCGAGAAACGCGTCGTCCGCCTGTCCACTGCCGATCGCGTTCGGCATGCCCGCCTCGAACGGCACTCCCTTCTCGTGCAGCGCGATCTTGCACTTCTGCGCGTACGGGCTGAACGGATGGTCGTAGAGAAACAGGGCCAAGGAGTCCTCCGTCGGTGCTTCACTCGCCATCGTAACAGGGTCCGCTCGGCGTTCTCGGATCATCTCCGGGTCGAAGCGTTCGTATTCACACAACTTCGACAGACTTCGGATTCCCGCGGGCGCGCAGTTCGCGTAGCCTCGACCGCCGTGACCGAAGCCGGCGCGCGAATGACTCTCGGCCGCATGCAGAACCCAGTGCGGGGCTTGCTCCACGGCGCGGCGGCGCTGGTGTCGATCGCGGGCGCGGCGCTGTTGTGGATGCACAGCTCCGGCGACCTCTCGACGCGCACCTCACTGCTCGTCCTCGGGCTGACCCTCGTGGGCCTCTACACCGCGAGCAGCCTGTACCACTCCGTGCCGTGGCGTCCGCTCTGGAAGCAGCGCCTGCAGCGCCTCGATCACGCCATGATCTTCCTGCTGATCGCCGGCACCTTCACCCCGGTGGCCGTGATCGTGCTCGAAGGCGCGCTGCGCACCGTCGCCCTCTCCGCCGTCTGGGGCATCGCCGCACTTGGCGCCGCGCAGAAGCTCTTCTGGCCCCGTTTGGGGCACGCCTGCTCGGTGTCGCTGCAGGTGCTGCAGGGATGGCTCGCGCTTCCCCTGCTGCTGCCGCTCTCGGACCGGCTCTCGGGCCCGGCCCTCGCGCTGCTCGTCGCGGGCGGCCTGCTCTACACCGTCGGCATGATCGCGTATGCCACGCAGCGCCCGCGTCTCTGGCCGCGCGTCTTCTCCTACCACGAAGTCTTCCACGTCTTCGTCGTCGCCGGCAGCGCCAGCCACTGGATCATGGCCTTCGCCTACATCGCGCCCTACGCGCGTCCGCTCGCGGGCTAGCCGCGGCCCGCGGCGTCGGGGTTCGCCCCCGTCGCCGCGATTCCCGAGCGGACCCAGCGACACCGAATCGCGTAAGTCTTGGTGGTCCCTACGGGAGTCGAACCCGTGTCTCCAGGGTGAGAACCTGACATCCTAGGCCACTAGACGAAGGGACCGACCAGAGGTCGCGCAGATTAGGTGGGGTGGTGGCGGGCGTCAACCAGAGGGGCGCCGATCCGGCGGCTGCGCGCGCGCTGGAGCCCGGACTTCGCGCGGCTAGCATGGTGGCCGAAGAGGCGAAGAGGGGAGGGCGATGGGCGAGAGCGACGAGGTGGGGCAGCCGATCACGGGGCTGCGGCGCGGGGCGGTCGGCGAGAACGTGTTCCTCTGCGGGGATCCGGCGCGCGTGGCGCGGATCGCGAAGTCGTGGTCGAACGTGCGCGAGGTGCTGAACCTGCGCGAGTACCGCGTGGCCGTGGGGGAGCGCGACGGCGTCCGGCTCGCGGCGGCGTCGACGGGGATCGGCGCGCCGAGCACGGCGATCCTGGTCGAGGAGCTGGCGAAGATCGGCGTGCGGCGGATGATCCGGGTCGGGAACAGCGGCGGGCTGCAGCCGGAGCTTGGACTCGGGGACCTGGTGATCACGACCGGCGCGGTTCGCGACGACGGCACCTCGCGCAGCTACGTGCAGCCGGAGTATCCGGCGGTGGCGGACTGGTCGGTCGTGGCGGCGCTCGTCGCCGCGGCGCGCGCGCGCGGCGTGCGACACGCAGTCGGCGTGACCTGGTCGCTCGACGCGTTCTACGCGCGGAACGGCGTGCTCGAAGCGGACGGGACGATCGGGACGATGAGCTTTGCGGGGTACCGGCCGCCGGGGCTCGCGGAGAGCATCTCGCAGATGCGCGCCGCGCGGGTGCAGAACTGCGAGATGGAGAGCGGGATCCTGCTGACGCTGGCGGGGCTGTTCGGGCTTTCGGCCGGATCGATCTGCGTGGTGTCGGATCGCGCGCCGTGGCCGGGGCCGGCCGAGCTCGACATCGACAAGAACATGGACGCGTGCATCGGCGTGGCGACCGACGCGATGATCGCGCTGGCGAAGGGCGCGTGACGGTCTCGCTCTGGGCCGCCTCCGCGCTGCTGCCGGAGGGCGAGCGGGCGCGCGTGCGCGTGCGCTGCGAGGCGGGCCGGATCGCGTCGATCGAGACCGGCGTCGATCCGCGCGCCGGCGACGTGCGACACGAGAATGCGACGCTCGCGCCGGGCCTCGTCGACCTGCAGGTGAACGGCGGCGACGGCGCGAGCTACGACGACGCCGACGCCGCGACCCGCGCGCGCGCGACCGCCTACCACCTGCGCTCCGGCACGACCGGCCTGCTCGCGACGCTGGTGACCGCTCCGCTCGCGCACCTGGAGCGAGCGCTCGCGCGGCTGCGCGCAGACGTAGCGGCGGACGGGCCGGTGCTCGGCATCCACCTCGAGGGCCCGTTCCTGGCCGAGCCCAAGCGCGGTGCGCACGCGGGCGCCGACCTCTGCGATCCGACACCGGATCGTGTCGAGCGGGTGATCGCCGCGGCCCGGCCCGCGCTGCGCATGGTCACGCTCGCGCCGGAGCGCGCGGGCGCGCTCGAGGCGATCTCGAAATTCGCCGCGAGCGGCGCGGTGGTCGCGGCCGGCCACTCGCTGGCCACGCTCGCGCAGCTTCGCGAGGCGATCCCGCGCGGCCTCTCCTTCGTCACCCACGTCGGAAACGCGAGCGACTGGCCGAGCCGGCCCTTCGACGCGCAGGCGGGTTTCAGGCGCAGCGAGCCGAACGTCGTCGGCGCGTTCCTGGTCGAGCGCCGGCTTCGCGGCAGCGTGATCCTCGACGGCCACCACCTGCACCCGGAGCTCGCGCGCGCGCTGGTCGAGCTTCGCGGGCCGGAAGCCGTGGCGCTGGTCTCGGACTCGACTCCCGCCGCGGGGCTTCCCCCGGGCCGGTACCGGATGGGCGGGCTCGACGCCGAGATTCGCGCCGAGGGCTACGCGACGACCGGTGAATCGCTGGCCGGAAGCGTCGTCACGCTGCTCGACTGCGTTCGCGCGGCGGTCCGGCTGGCGGGTATTCCGCTCGCGACCGCGCTGCGAATGGCCAGCGCCACCCCAGCCGCGGTGCTGGGGCTCTCGGACAAGAAGGGCAGCCTTCTCGCGGGCGCGGACGCGGACCTGCTGGTTCTCGGACCCGCTCTCGAGCTCGAAGCGATCTACCGAATGGGCGTTCAAGTGCGCGCGGCTGCAGGCCGATCGGGTCGGTGACGCAGGAGGACCCCATGCGCAAACTGATCCGCTCTACGTTCGCAGCCGTTGCACTCGTCGCCGCTCTCGGGCTGGTTCCGAGCCACGCGGGCGCCGTCGGCTACGAGGATTCGCTCGACGACTGCGCGTACCCGAAGGTTTTCGACGCGCTCGTGATGCGGCCGCTCTCGTTCGCGACCATGCTCGTCGGTGCGGGGAGCCTGGTCGCCTTCGCCCCGATCTGGCTGCCGGTCGTGAACAAGGACACACCGCAGTTCGCCTCGATGATGGTCGTGCCCGCGGCGAAGTTCGCGTTCGTGCGGCCGCTCGGGCAGTGCGTCGCGGTCTCCTCGGGCTACTGACCCGACGCCCTCCGCGGCACGGACCCTTGAAACACAAGAAGCGGGAGACCCGGGATGAACCCCGGATCTCCCGCTCTCGTGTTTTGGAGGGAGAGTCAGATCGGAAGACCGTACCCGGGGGGCCCGCGAGCTTCGACCGGTAAGGAGGGTGGGAGTCTGACCGGCCTACCGCGTCCGGCTTGCGCCTTCTGCGGGCTCGCGGACCCGGGTGGGTGCGTGTCGCCGATCGTTACGACGCCGGCCCCGCGGGGCCTATTCGATGGGGCGCCGACGGGGCGCCGTGGTTGGCGGACTAGGATTCGAACCTAGATTAACGGGGCCAGAACCCGTCGTCCTGCCGTTAGACGATCCGCCAGAGCCGGCTCGCAATATACCGGGCGATTGCCCGGGCTCAATGGATCGCCGCGAGAGCGTCGGCCAGGCGGGCGATCGAGCGCTCGTGGCCGAGCACCTCCAGCGTCTCGAAGATCGGCGGGCTCACGGTCCCTCCCGTAATCGCGACGCGCACCGGCTGTGCGAGCGCGCCGAGCTGCAGGCCGTGCTTCTCGATCACGGCGTGGAAGGCCGACTCGAGCGCGCCGCGCTCCCAGCTCGGAACTTCCGCGAGCGCCGCGCGAAGCTCGCCGAGCGCCGCTGTGATCTCGGGGCGCAGGAACTTCGCGCTGGCCTTCGCGTCGCGCGTGAGCTCGTGCACGAAATAGAAGCGCGCGAGCTGCGCCATCTCGACCAGCGTCTTGCTCCGCTCGCGCAGCAGGTCGACGAGTCTTCGCAGCCCCTCGTCGACCGTCACGGGCGCGCCGGCCTCGGCGTCGAGGAAGCGCTGCAGGTGGCCGAGCAGCACCTCGCGCGGGAGCGTCTTGATGTAGTGCTGCGAGAGCCAGAGCAGCTTGTCGTCGTGAACCTGGGAAGGCGACGAGCCCACGCCCTCCAGCGTGAAGAGCTCGACGAGGTCCTTCTGAGAGAAGATCTCCAGATCCCCGTGCGACCAGCCCAGGCGCGCGATGTAGTTCAGCACCGCTTCGGGCGTGAAGCCGCGGTCGCGGTAGCTCTGGACCGAGACAGAATCCTGTCGTTTGGAGAGCTTCTTCCCGCCCGGCTCGACCAGGAGCGGCACGTGCGCGAAGAGCGGGGCTTCCCAGCCGAGCGCCTGGTAGAGCAGCAGCTGCCGCGGCGTGCTGGTCATGTGCTCGCGGCCGCGGATCACGTGCGTGATGCCCATGTCGTGGTCGTCCACGACGACCGCGAAGTGGTAGATCGCGGACCCGTCGCTCCGTGCGATCACGAAGTCGTCGAGCTCGCTCGCATCTTCGCCGGCGGGGCCCGAGATCAGGTCGTCCCAGCGCGTGAGGCCGCCGACGTCGGGCACGCGAAGCCGCACGCAGAAGGGCCTGGCGCTGTCGGCGCCGATGTTCCGGCTGCGGCAGCTTCGGTCGTAGCGGGGCTTCGCGCCCTGCGCCTTCGCGCGCTCGCGCATCGCCTCGACGTCCGCCTCGCTGCAGGTACAGCGGTAGGCGTGGCCGTTCGCGAGCAGCTCGTCGACCGCCTCGCGGTAGCGAGCGCCGCGCTCGGACTGGCGCGGGTTCCCGGCGAACCCGGGCACCGGATCCCAGTCCAGGCCGATCCAGGCCAGCGCCTCGAGCACGAGCTTTTCGGACTCGAGCGTCGAGCGCTCGCGGTCGGTGTCCTCGATGCGCAGCAGGAAACGGCCGCCGTGGTGGCGCGCGAACGCCCAGCTGAACAGCGCCGTGCGCGCGCCGCCGATGTGGAGCGCGCCGGTCGGGCTCGGAGCGTAGCGGGTGACCACCGTCATGGGCCGGGAATCTACGCGAAGTCCCGCGCAGCCGCAGGCGCGCGTTGACAAGCCCGGAGGCGAGGCGTAATCGTCCCGGAAGCTCGTCGGACCTGCGACAAGTTCGCGTCGGGGCGGGGGATTTCCGCATGGCCGGGCTCCACATCCGGATCCAGAGCATCGACGAGACCCCGCGGCCGTTCCAACTCGTCTCCGACGCCGCTTTCTGGGAGGGCATGCGCACGGCCTTCCGGGACCGCGAGGCCGAGCTGGTCGAGCCGTTCGTGGCCGAGGTCGAGGCCTACCGCCTGGGAATGCGGCTGCTCTTTCGCGGCAGGATCACAGGCACCGGGCGGTTTCTCTGCTCCCGCTGCGGCGAGCCGATCGCGATCGCGTTCTCGGAGCCGCTGGAACTCCTGCTCGAGCCCGCGCAGAATCCCGCGTCGATTCCAGAGGGTGGAATCGAGCTGGACGCGGAGGACCTGGAGCTCGGGCGATATGCGGGTGACGAGCTAGACTTCGCCCCCGTCATTCAGGAGATCGTGGCGCTCGCCTGGCCGGTGCAGCCGCTCTGTTCGGAGGACTGCGCCGGGCTGTGTCCGATCTGCGGAGCAGTGCGGAGTCGGCAGGTCTGCTCGTGCGAGACTCGCCAAACGACTCGGCCCTTCGCCGGCCTTGGCCGGCTGCTCGAGGAATCCGGGAAGAAGGTCCGCAGGGGCACGTAGGAGATCGATTCATGGCCGTACCGAAGAAGAAGATGTCCAAGTCGCAGACCCGCCAGCGGCGCGCACACGACGCGCTCGGCGAGCCCGCGCGCTCGACCTGCTCGAAGTGCGGGGCCGTGAAGCTGCCGCACCGCGTCTGCAAGGAGTGCGGTCACTACCGCGACCGGCAGATCGTCGAGGTCGCGGCGGAGGAAGAGGTTTAGGCCTGGTCCGTCCAGGCCCGAGCTGCGCGGATGCTGGCCGTCGTCTTCCCGGGGCAAGGGTCACAGGCCATCGGCATGGCGATGGACTTCGTGCGGGCGCACGCCGAGGCGCGCGCCGCCATCGACGAAGCCGACGCGGCCTTCGGCGGCGGGCTGCGCCAGCTGCTCGAGAGCGGGCCGGAATCGGAGCTCGCCCGCACCGAGATCACGCAGCCCGCGATCCTCGCCGCGTCGATCGCGATCTGGCGCGTCGTGGAGCCGCGCCTGCCCTGCCAGCCTCTGCTCTTCGCGGGGCACAGCCTTGGTGAGTATTCGGCGCTGGTCGCTTCGGGCGGGCTTCCGCTGGCGGACGCGATCCGGCTGGTGCGACGGCGCGGGGCGCTGATGCAGGAAGCGGTTCCCGCAGGCGAGGGCGCAATGGCCGCGGTCGTGGGTCTGGACCCGGCCGAGGTCGCGCGGATCTGCGCCGAGGTGGACGGCGTGGTCGCGCCCGCGAACTTCAATTCCCCGGTCCAGACCGTGATCGCGGGCCGACACGCGGCGGTGTCGACGGCCTGCGAGCGAATGACGGCCGCCGGTGCCAAGCGGGTGGTCGCGCTCGACGTCTCGGCGCCATTCCACTGCGAGCTGATGGCGCCCGCGATGGAGAAGCTCGCGCCCGAGCTCGAGGCCGCGCGCTTCTCCGCGCTGCGGATTCCGGTGGTCTCCAACGTCGATGCCGAGCCCTACGCGGACGCGGCGACCGCGCGCTCGAGGCTTCGCGAGCAGGTCTGCGCGCCGGTGCGCTGGGTCGATTGCGTGAAGCGGCTGATGTCCGCCGGTGCGAAGCTCGAACTCGAGGTCGGTCCGGGAAAGGTGCTCTCGGGGCTCGCCGCGAAGATCGACCGCAGCTTCGCGCGCGCGAACGTGGAGAAGCTCGAGGATCTCGATCCGGCGCTCGCGCGCGCTGCTGAGGCCTGCGCATGACCGATCTCTCGCTCGCCGGCAGGGTCGCGCTCGTGACCGGCGGCTCGCGCGGCATCGGCCGCGCGATCGCGAGCGAGCTCGCGCGCGCCGGCGCGATCGTCGAGTTCACCTACGTTTCGAATCCGGCCGCCGCGGCCGAGACCGAGAAGGCGATCGCCGAGGCAGGCGGCCGCGCCCGCGGGAGCCTCTGCGACGTCTCGAACCACGAGGCCGTCGAGGCGCTCGTGGCGAAGGTCGTGCAGGAGCACGATCGCCTCGACATCGCGGTCAACAACGCGGGCATCACGCGCGATCAGCTGATCCTGCGCATGAAGCCGGAGGACTTCGACGCGGTGCTGGCCACGAATCTGCGCGGCGCGTGGAGCGTGTGTCGCGCGGTGGTGCGGCCGATGATGAAGCGCAGGGCCGGCCGGATCATCAATCTCTCGTCGGTGGTCGCCGAGATGGGCAACGCCGGCCAGACCAACTACGCCGCGAGCAAGGGCGGGCTCGAGGCGCTCACGCGCTCGCTCGCGCGCGAGATCGGCAGCCGTGCGATCACCGTGAACGCGGTGGCTCCGGGCTTCATCGAAACCGACATGACGAGCGAGCTTTCCGAGCAGGTGCGGTCCGCGCTGCTGGAACGCATTCCGCTCGGCCGGCTCGGCTCGGTCGCCGAGATCGCCGCCGTCGTCCACTTCCTGGCGAGTGACGCGGCGGCCTACATCACCGGCCAGGTAATCCACGTGAACGGGGGGCTGGACTGATATGGCGGTCGAGGACAAGATCCGGGAGATCATCATCGAGCAGCTCGGCGTCGCCGCCGAGGAGGTCGTTCCCGAGGCGTCGTTCATCGACGATCTCGGCGCCGACTCGCTCGACATCGTCGAGCTGGTGATGGCGATCGAGGAGGAGTTCGGGCTCGAGATCCCGGACGAGGACGCCGAGCGCATGCAGAACATCGGCGACGCGATCAGCTACGTGGAGGAGCGCACGGCGGAGCGGGACGACTAGGCCGATGCCGCGCCTCACCTCGCGCACGATCGATCTGAACCGCGTGGTGATCACGGGGATGGGAACGCTGAATCCGCTCGGAAACGACGTTCCGACCAGCTGGAGCGCGCTTCTGAAGGGCGTATCCGGCATCCGCCCGCTCGAGGGCTTCCAGGTCGACGACCTGGCCGTCCGCTTCGGCGGGCAGATCCGCGGCTTCGATCCCGAGAGCGTGCTCGAGAAGAAGGACGCGCGCCGATACGACCCGTTCCTGCAGTTCTCGATGGCGGCCGCCGTCGAGGCGATGACCGACTCGGGCTGGGTGGTGCCACCCGAGCGCTGCGAGCGGACCGGCGTGCTGATCGGCTCGGGAATCGCGGGGCTCGCGACCATGCTCGAGGACTGCGAGACGCTGGTGACGCGCGGCCCGCGCCGGGTCTCGCCGTTCTTCGTGCCCTACACGATCGCGAACATGGCCTCGGGCATCGTCTCGATGCGCTACGGCGCGCGCGGCCCGAACACATGCGTGGTCACGGCCTGCACCACGGGCACGCACGCGATCGGCGACGCCTTCCGGATCATCCAGCGCGGCGAGGCGGACGTGATGATCGCGGGCGGCGTCGAGGCGCCGGTGAATCGGCTCGGACTCGCGGGCTTCGCGAGCATGCGCGCGCTCTCGACACGAAACGACGATCCGCAGCGCGCCAGCCGCCCGTTCGACCGCGGCCGGGACGGCTTCGTGATCGCCGAGGCGGCGGGCGTCGTCGTGCTCGAGAGCCTTGCGCACGCGCTCGCGCGCGGCGCGCGGATCCACGCCGAGGTCGTCGGCTACGGAATGTCCGGAGACGCGAACCACATGACCGCGCCGCCCGAAGACGGGATCGGCGCGCAGCTCTCGATGCGAGCGGCGCTTCGCGACGCGGGGCTTCGGCCCGAGGACGTCGCGTACGTGAACGCGCACGGCACCAGCACCGAGCTGAACGACAAGATCGAGAGCCACGCGATCCGGCAGGTCTTCGGAGCTCACGCGGCAAAGCTCGCGGTATCCTCGACGAAGTCGATGACCGGACACGCGCTCGGAGGAGCAGGCGGAATCGAGGCGATCTTCTGCGCGCTGACCGTGGCGCAGGGCAAGATCCCGCCGACGATCAACTACACCGACCCCGACCCCGAGTGCGATCTCGACTACGTGCCCAACGTCATGCGCGAGGCTCCGGTGCGCGTGGCGATCTCGAACTCGTTCGGCTTCGGCGGGACGAACGGCACGCTCGCGATCGCGCGCTGGGACGCGGAGCCGTAGGGGGAAACGTGAAGCTTCTGCATTCGGATCCGGAGATCGCCGCGGTGATCGCGCGCGAGGTGGAGCGCCAGCAGTCGGGGATCGAGCTGATCGCGAGCGAGAACTTCACCTCGCCCGCGGTGCTCGAGGCGATGGGCACCGCGCTCACCAACAAGTACGCCGAGGGCTACCCGGGCAAGCGCTACTACGGCGGCTGCGAGTTCGTGGACGAGGCCGAGTCGATCGCGATCGAGCGCGCCAAGCGCCTGTTCGGATCCGAGCACGCGAACGTCCAGCCGCACTCCGGCTCGAACGCGAACATGGCGGCGTACTTCGCGCTGCTCGAGCCCGGCGACCGGATCCTGGGCATGGAGCTCTCGCACGGCGGGCACCTCACGCACGGCTCGCCGGTGAACTTCTCGGGCCGCTTCTTCGAGTTCGTGCGCTACGGCGTCGTGGGCGCGGACCAGCGCATCGACTACGACCAGGTGCGGCGGCTCGCGCGCGAGCACCGGCCCAAGCTGATCCAGACCGGCTACAGCGCCTACTCGCGCACGATCGACTTCGCGGCCTTCGGCGCGATCGCGCGCGAGGTCGGCGCGGTGCTCTTCGCGGACATCGCGCACATCGCGGGGCTGGTCGCGGCGGGCGTGCACCCCTCGCCGGTCGGACACGCCGGGGTCGTCGCGACGACCACGCACAAGACGCTTCGCGGCCCGCGTGGCGGCATGGTCCTGTGCGATCGCGGCCATGCCGAGGCGATCGACAAGGCCGTCTTCCCGCAGACGCAGGGCGGCCCGCTCGAGCACGTGATCGCGGCCAAGGCGGTGGCCTTCGCCGAGGCGCTGCGCCCGGAGTTCAAGGACTACGCCGCGCAGATCGTGCGCAATGCGCAGGCGCTCGCCGAAGCGCTGCTCGCGCGCGGCTTCACGCTGGTCTCGGGCGGCACCGACAACCATCTCTTCGTGATCGACTTCAGCGAGCGCAACATCACCGGCAAGAAGGCGCAGGACGCGCTGGACCGCGCGGGCATCACGACCTCGAAGAGCACGGTGCCGGGCGAGAAGCGCTCGCCCTGGATCACCAGCGGCCTCCGGGTCGGCACGCCCGCGGTCACCACGCGAGGCATGCGCGAGCCGGAGATGCGCGAGATCGGCGGCTGGATCGCCGACGTGCTCGAGCGGCCCGAGGACGAGGCGCTCGCCGCGCGGATCCTCGGGCGCGTGGCGGAGCTCGGGCGGCGCTTCCCGCTGCCGTACCAGCCGCCGGCCTGACGGGACGAGGGGCCGATGCGTTGCCCGTTCTGTGATCACCCCGACACCAAGGTGATCGACGCCCGGAACCAGCGCGACACGCCGGTGAAGCGGCGCCGCCGCGAGTGCTCCGAGTGCCAGCGCCGCTTCACGACCTACGAGCGCATCGAGGATCTGCTGCCGATGGTGGTGAAGACCGATGGCCGCCGCGAGCTCTTCGACCGCCTGAAGATCATCACGGGAATGCAGAAGGCGTGTCAGAAGCGGCCCGTCTCGGCCGACGCGATCGAGCAGGCGGTGGTCCGGATCGAGCGTTTCGTGCTCGATTCGGGCGAGCGCGAGATCCCGAGCACGAAGATCGGCGACGAGGTGCAGGCGGAGCTGCGCGTGCTCGACCCGGTGGCCTGGCTGCGCTTCATGTCGGTGTACCTGAACTTCCGCACCATCGAGGACTTCCGCAGGGCGATGGGCGAGCTCAATCCCGAGGACGGCAATTAGCGCCGATGCGGACGAGCGCTTCATGCGCGAGGCGCTCGCGGTCGCCGCGCGCGCGCGCCTGCGAACCGCGCCCAATCCGACGGTAGGGGCGCTCGTGGTCCGGGGCGGCCGCGTGATCGCGCGGGGCGCGACGCGGGGCCTCGAGGCGCATGCGGAGGCGATCGCGCTCGCCCGCGCAGGCTCCGCCGCGCGCGGCGCCACGCTCTACGTCACGCTCGAGCCGTGCGCGCACTGGGGGCGCACACCGCCGTGTGTCGAGGCCGTGATCGCGGCACGCCCCAGGCGAGTCGTGATCGGGCTGGTCGATCCCGATCCGCGCACGCGCGGCGCGAGCATCCGGGCGCTGGCGCGCGCCGGAATCGACGTGAGCGCCGGCGTACTCGCCGACGCGTGCGCGCGCCACCACGAGGGCTTCGTCTCGCGCGTGCTTCGCGGCCGACCCTTCACGAGCCTGAAGCTCGCCGCGAGCCTGGACGGTCGGATCGCGACCGCGAGCGGCGAGTCGCGCTGGATCAGCTCCGGGGCCTCGCGCGCCCTCGTGCAGCGCCTGCGCGCGCGCACCGACGCGATCGTGGTCGGCTCGGAAACACTCCTGGCCGACGACCCGGAGCTCGCCGCGCGGCGGGCAGGGGGCGTGGTCCACCGCCCGCTTCGGGTGGTCGTCGACTCGCGCCTTCGCACGCCGCCGCAGGCGCGCATCTTGGACGTGGAGCGGCCGGAGAGCGCCTGGATCCTCTGCGCTCGCGATGCGCCGGCTCGCCGGCGCGCACGGCTCGAACGCGCCGGAGCACGTACGATCGACGTGCGCCGGAGCGGCGGCCACCTCGACCTCGGTGCTGCCTGGCGGGAGCTCGGCCGGCTCGGCGTGAACGAGTGCCTGGTCGAGGGCGGCGGAGGACTCGCGGCCGCGCTGCTTCGCGCCGGGCTGGTCGACCGTATGCATTTCTTTCTCGCTCCGTTACTTATTGGGGCCGACGGCCGCGCGGTGCTGGCCGGCCTGGGGGTCGGCCGGCTCTCCGAGGCGCTGCGCCCGAAGCGCTTCAGCGCGCGCCGAGTCGGGCCGGATCTCTACTGCCTCGCGGAGTGGTAGAAAGGCCATGATGCAAACGCTCGAGACACGCCTGGATGGACGCGGCGTCCGCGTCGGCGTGATCGTCGCGCGCTTCAACCACCTGATCACCTTGCGCCTGCTCGAGGGCTGCCTGGCGCGGCTCGCCGAGCTCGGCAGCGATGGCGTCGACGTGCTCTGGGTGCCCGGCGCGTTCGAGATCCCATGGACCGCGCAGCGCGCCGCGCGCAGCGGACGCTACGACGCTCTGGTTGCGATCGGCGTGGTCGTGAGGGGCGACACACCCCATTTCGAGTACGTCTGCCAGGGTGTGACCGACGGCGTCGGCCGGGTCGCGCTCTCCGAGAACGTGCCGATCGCGTTCTGCGTCCTCACCACCGAGACGGTCGAGCAGGCGCTCGTGCGCGCGGTGAAGCCCGGCGAAGCCGGCTGCAACAAGGGCGCGGAAGCGGCCGAGGTCGCGGTCGAGCTGGTGAGCCTGGGTCGAGCGCTGGGCGGAAGGAGCTAGGCGTGGGCACGCACGGTCCGCGGCGCATGGCGCGCGAGGCAGCCCTGCAGGTGCTCTTCGCGGCCGACCACGTCCACCCGGAGCTCGAAGTCGAGGCCGCGCGAAGCGCGTTCGAGGAGGTCTGCGAGGAGTTCAAGCTGCCGCGTCGCACGCACGTGCGCGCGCTCGAGCTGGCCGTCGGCGTCGCGCGCAACCGAAAGGACATCGACCTGGCGATCGGCCGCGCGAGCGAGAATTGGAAGGTCGAGCGCCTGGCCGCCGTCGACCGCGCCGTGCTGCGCATCGCGACCTACGAGCTGCTCCACGAGCCCGAGACTCCGCCGGAGGTCGTGATCGACGAGGCGGTCGAGATCGCGCGCCGCTTCGGCGGCGAGCGCTCGCCGGCGTTCGTGAACGGCGTGCTCGACGTGATCGCGCGGCAGGTTCACGGCGCGCGAGAGTCGCGCGCGTGAGTCGGCTGGAGCTCTCGCTCTTTCCCGGCTCGGTCGCCGAGGCGCCCGCGAACACGATCCTGGCTCTGGTCCCGGAGGACGAGCGCCCGCTTCGCGGCGACGCCGGCCTGGTCGACTGGCGCCTCTGCGGGCTGATCTCGAAGCACCTCCGGAGCGGCTACGTCACCGGTCAGCTCGGCGAGGCCGTTCTGCTTCCCGGCGATCGACCGCTCTCACCCGCGCGAATTCTGCTCGTCGGCGCCGGCGCGCAGACCGCGCGCGGCGGCCGCCCGGTGCTCCGCGCGATGCGCAGCGCCGCGGCGAAGCTGCTGATGATGCGCAGCCCGGTGGCGCTGCTGGCGTGTCCGGGCTCCGTCGACTTCTGCCAGGAGGCCGTGCCCCTGCTTCGAGGCCTCGTCCACGGACTGGCCGAGAACCAGACCGAGGCGGGGCTGCACCTGGTGCTTCCGCAGGGTGCGAGCAAGGAACGGGCGCTTCTGGCGGCGCTCTCGGAGGTGGTGCCCGGTGCGCACAGCTGGGGTATCTCGGTGAACGTCTCGTGGGTCGACGTGGATGGCGAGGAGCTGCCGATTCCGCAGCGGGCGTAAGGTCGCCGCCCGTCCGATCCGATCGATAGTCGGGGATGAGCCTTGCCGGGAATCTCTCCGATCTGAGCCTGCCCGAGCTGCTGCAGGTGATCGCCATGTCTCGCAAGACAGGGGCGCTGGAGATTTGCTCCGAGCGCGGCGGCGTGGCGTGGCTGGGCGTGCGCTCCGGCAGCATCGTGCGGGTGGCGCTCGGCTCGGGGGATCTCGAGCGCGAGCCCATCCTGAAGCGAGCCGGTCTGGCGCAGGATGCGCCTTCGGATCTCGTGGAGGCGGCGCTCTGGGAGGCGGCCGTCCACGCGACCCTGCGCATCTTCGAATGGACCGATGGTGACTTCACGTTCGAGCCGCTCGCCGACCCCACGCTTTCGTGGCGCGGGCCGGCGGGCGTGATCCTGCGCAGCCCCCTCTCCTCCGATTTCCTCGCGCTCGAGGGCGCGAGGCTCGAGGACGAGAGCTCGAGCGCAGCGGCGAGCGCACGCGAGCTCGAGCGCGCGACACCTCCCGAGGCGGTCTGCTCGCCGGTCTCGGCGCCGACTGCGCGCCCGTCCTCGCTGATCTGTGTCGATGCCGAGCTTCCCGTGCTCGAACGCCTGAAGCGCGGCCTGCAATCCGACGGCACGCGCATCCACATCTTTCAGAGCGCGGCGGACGCGCTGAAGCGCTTCAAGCAGTATCTCGCCAGCGGAGAGACGCCCGCTCTGATCGTCGGAAGCATGATCGACGATCCGTTCGAGGCGCACCGAGGGCTGGGCTGGCGGCGCTTCGCCGGACGGGTGCTCGGCATCGCCCCGCGGGCGCGCGTGATCATCGTCGCGCGGTCGGGCGAGCGCGTCGCTGCGCCCGGCTTTGCGGTCGTGGCCCGCCCCGCTCCCCAGGGTGCCAGCGAGCGCGACCAGCAGAGGTTCCTGGAGGAAGTCGAGAGCGCGCTCACCGGCCGTGCGTAAAGCGCCTCGGCTCCGCGTCCGATAGGTGCGGCGTATTCGCTTGGGACTTGCGCACCGAGGAGTCGCGCTTGATCGCAGCCTGCCCCCAGTGTCAGACACGTTTCCGACTCGCGCGGGAGAAGCTCGGCCCGCAGGGCGCGCGCATCCGCTGCAGCCAGTGCCAGACGGTGTTCCGCGTCCAGGCGCCCGATGCGGCAGGACCGCTCACCCCCGCCGAGTCCCGGCCGAGTCCGGTCGCTGCGCCGGCCGCGCCCGCGCCGGCGGCACCACCTGCGCCCCCGAAACCGCAGCCCCCGATCGCGCACGCGCTGATCGCGGAGCCGGATGCGGAGCTCGCGAAAGGCATCGCCGATCTCTGCGCGCGCTGGCGCATCTCGTCGGAAATCGTCGAGGATGGTGCAGACGCGCTGCTCGCGATCTTCCGGAGCCCGCCCAAGCTCGCGCTGCTCGGCGCCGGGCTTCCGTCGTTCTCGGCCGAGAAGCTGTGCGAGATCGTGCGGCGATCCGGCACTCCCGAGGCTCCGAAGCTGGTCCAGGTCGCGGTGGCCTCGGAGCCGCCCGTGTCCGGCTTCGAAGCCGACGCGATGCTCGAGCCCGCGGATCTGCCCGCGGGCCTGGCCGCCGTTCTGGAGCGGCTCGGCATCGGCGCCAAGCCGGTCGAGGCGCCGCTGAAGCCGGCGCCCGTAGCCGTCGCGGCTCCGCAGCCTGCGGCCGCCGCAGCGCCCGCGCCGCCCGCGCCGGCGAAGCCGACGCGTCCCGCACCTTCGAGCGATCCCGAGATCGCGGCCGCCGAGCGACTCGCGCGCATCGCCGTCTCGGACGTGATCCTCTACAACGAGCAGAAGTTCGCGGCCGCAGCGCAGGCTGGAAACGCGGCGAAGGCGCTCGCGACCGAGCTCGAAGAGGCGCGGCAGCACTTCAACTCGCGCGTTTCGCCGATCGTGCGCCAGAACCGCGACTTCCTGCGCGAGGAGCTCGAACGGCGCGCGGCCCAGCGCAAGGCCTGAGTCCGGGCGGGCGGGACGCGCGCGACTCCCGCTAGAATCCGCCGCGATGCGCGAGCGGTCGAGGTGGGACAGAACGGGCGGTGCGATCGCCGTGTCGATCGCGTGTCTGCTCGCAAGTTCCGCGTGCGGCTATCGGCCGCTCGACGGCAGATCCGCCTTCGGGCCGGGCGTGCGCACGATCGAGCTCTACGCCTTCGAGAACGCCTCGCGCGAGCCCGGCTTCGAGCAGCAGGTCGCCGACGCCATGGTCGAGGAATTCGCGCGCCGGGCCTGGCTCGAGCCCGTGCTCCAGGGCCAGGTCGTGCGCCCCGACCTGATCATGACCGGACGGCTGCGCAGCGCGGACGTGCGCTCGAACTCGTACTCGGCCGGGGGCCTCGCTCTCGAGCAGCGCGTCGAGGTGGTCTTCGACGTGAGCGTTCGCGAGCGGGAATCCGGGAAGGTCGTCTATCGTCATCCGGACTTCCGTCTCCGCGAGATCTTTCAGTCGAGCGCCGATCCGCAGGTCTCCGCCAGCAACAAGGAGCAGGCGCTGCGCCGGGTCGCGAGTTCGATCGCAGAGCGCGTGCACGATGAGCTCTTCCAGAGGTTCTGAATCGAAGTCCTCCCCTGGGGCCGAGCCTCCGGGGGCTCGAGCGCCGATCGCCCCGGTCGTGCTGATCGAGGGTCCCGAGGCGAGCTTGCGCGATGCTGCGCTCGCCGAGCTTCGCGAGCGGGCTCTCGCCGACGCGCCACGCGACTTCAACGAGGACCGCTTCGACTTCACCGTCTCGGGGACCGAGCCGGCCGCGATCGTCGGCGCCGCGCGCACGCTGCCCATGATGGCGCGGACGCGTCTGGTGCTCGTGCGCGGCATCGGCGAGAAGCGTGCGCAGGCCTTCACCGAGGGCGCGCTGCTCGAGTACCTGGAGGCGCCGCTCGAGAGCACCTGTCTCGTGCTCGAGGCGGCGAGCGTCGATAAGCGCCAGCGTTGGGTGAAGCGGATCGCCAAGATCGGGCAGGTGATCGACTGTACCGGACCGAGCCGACCGGCCGACGTGCGACGCTGGATCGACGCTCGCCTCGCCGAACGGAGCCTGCGCTGCGGAGGCGGCGTGGCCGCCGCGATCTTCGATCTGGTGGGCCCGGATCTCGACCGGCTCTCGCTCGAGATCGAGAAGCTCTGCCTGCATGCAGGAGAGAGCCGGAGCATCGACGTGGATGCGGTCGGCGAGCTGGTCGGGCAGGTGCGGCCGCGGGCGCTCTACGAGCTCACCGATGCGATCGGCGAGCGCCGGCTGGCGAGCGCGCTGCGCCTGGTCGCGGAGCTCTGCGCGCAGGG
>Ga0194127_10000746_pt1 | contig 50867 bp, 47 predicted proteins | sample TA2KigC100mmetaG_FD_148624 | JGI IMG/M metagenome (GOLD analysis project Ga0194127, IMG submission 148624) | Freshwater microbial communities from Lake Tanganyika, Tanzania - TA2015036 Kigoma Deep Cast 100m | ecosystem: Environmental > Aquatic > Freshwater > Lake | place: Tanzania: Lake...
CGCAGCCCCCGCTCGCCAGGGCAGGCGCCAGCGCCGCCTGCAGATCGGCGAGGCCCAGACCGGTCCCGGCGCAGCGGCCGGCCACCGGCAGGTAGCTGGCCTCGCCCGGGGCGAGCGCCACGCTGATCCCGACCAGGTCGGCGGCGAGCGGATCGAGTCCGGTCGTCTCCGTGTCGACGGCGAAGCGCGCTGCCGCGGCCAGCCGCGCGCCGAGGGCGGCCAGCTCCCCGGCGTCTTCCACGCAGCGGTAGCTGGCGAGCGGCGTCGCCCGGCTCTCGCCGAGGAACTCCGCGATCAGGCTCTGGAAGCCGCGATCGACGAGCCAGGCCTGCACGGCCTGGCGATCGGGGGCCCCGGGGCGCCAGGCGGTCTCCGGGGCCGGCAGCGGCAGGTCCTCGACGAGCCCGATCAACTCCCGGGCGAGATAGGCCTGCTCCCGCCCGGCCTCGAGCTTGCGCCGCAGCGCGGGCGCGCCGATCGCCGCCAGGTTGGCGTAGAGCGCATCCAGCGACGGGAACTCCGCGAGCAGCTTGGCGCTCCCCTTGTCGCCGATGCCCGGCACGCCGGGCACGTTGTCCGCGCTGTCGCCGGTGAGACTGAGGAAGTCGCGGATCCGCGCCGGGGGCACGCCGAACTCCTCGGCCACCTCGGCCGGCCCCAGCTCGCGCGCCGGCCTGGCGCCGCTGGCCGGACGCAGCAGGTGGATGCGCTCGTCGACGAGCTGGCAGAGGTCCTTGTCGCCCGAGGCGATGCGCACCTGCCAGCCCGCGGCCGCCGCCCGGCGCGCCGCGCTCGCGATCAGGTCGTCCGCCTCGTAGCCCGGGCGGATCTCGAAGGCGATCCCGGCCAGCGGCAGGAAGCGCTTGAGCTGCTCGACGCTCGCGCGCAACTCGACCGGCGTCGCCGCCCGCTGCGCCTTGTACGCGGGATAGCGCGCGTGCCGGAAACTCCCCCCGGGTGGGTCGAAGGCGACGAGGATGGCGTCCGGGGCCTGCTCGCGCCGCAGCGCGAGCAGGCTGCGCAGGAAGCCGAACTCCGCGCTCGTGTTCTCGCCGGCGCTGTTGGTCAGCGGGCTGCGGATCAGCGCGAAGTAGCTGCGGAAGGCCAGGGCATGGCCATCGATCAGGAGCAGCTTCACCCCGCCTCCTGGGGCCGGTAGAGGCCCGCGCGCTCGATGTAGGCCGCGACCGCCGGGGGCAGCCAGGGCGCCGGCCGCCCCGCCGCGATGGCGGCGCGGATCGTGCGGCTCTGAGCCGGGTGCGTCTCGCCGCTGCCCAGGCGGTGCGGCCAGGCAGCTGCGGGCGTCTCCCCGGGCCGCGCGACGACCAGCAGCTCGATCTCGGCGCAGAGCTGCGCGGGCTCGCGCCAGCTGTGGAGCTCGGCCAGGGCGTCGGCACCGAGGATGAGGAAGAAGTGGCAGCGTGCCCCGTCGCGCGCCTTGAGCGCCCGCACGGTGTCCAGCGTGTAGCTCGGCCCGCCGCGCTCTGCCTCGATGTCCTCGAGCCGGAGCCAGGGCTCGGCCGCGGCGAGCAGGCGCGCCATCGCGGCCCGCTGCGGATAGGGCGAGACAGCGGTGGGCGTCTTGTGCGGCGGCTGGTAGGCCGGCAGCAGCCAGACGGCGTCGAGCTGCCAGAGCGCGCGGGCGCGGCGGGCCAGCCAGAGGTGTCCTTCGTGCGGCGGATCGAAGCTGCCGCCGAGGAGCCCCACTCGCTCGCGCGCCGGGGCGCTCATCGCTCAGGGACCCAGCAGGGCCTGCGCGCGCCGGGCCAGCTCGCTGTCCGGTCGCTCGGCCTGGATGCGGGCGACCAGGCGCTCGGCCTCCGCCCGCTCCCCCTGGGCCAGGCGCAGGCGGATGAGGGCGAGTAGCGCCGTTTCCGCTTGCTGGCTCTCCGGCTGCTCGCGCAGGAGTTTCTCGTAGTAGAGGACCGCCGCCTGCGGCCGCTCCATGCGCTCGTAGAGCTGGGCGATCGCCAGGCTCTTCTTCGCGAGCTTCGCCCGCAGCGCCTCCAGGGAGCGCTGCGCCCAGGCCGCCTGCTCGCTCTGCGGGTAATCGAGCAGGAAGTCCGCCAGCATCTGGATCGCCTTGAGCGTCGGCGTCGCGTCGCGGTCGTAGGGCGGCGACTGGCGGACCCAGGCGAGCGCCTCGTAGAAGGCCGCCGCCGCGAGGGAATCGCTGCGCGGGTAGTCGCGCTGGAAGACCTCGAACTCGACCGCGGCCGTCGGATAGTCACCGTTCTCGAAGTAGGCGCGGCCGAGTTGGAAGTGCGCGTCCATCGCCTCCGCGCCGAGCCCGCTCTCCTCGAGGTAGAGCTGGTAGTCCTGGATCGCCGCCGGCCAGTCCCGGCGCGCGAAGGAGCGATCCGCGCGCTCTTTGCGACTCAGCTCGCGCCCCGCGGAGCAGGCGAGCGCCAGACTGCCCGCCAGGAGCGTCGCGCCCCCGAGCAGCCGCCCCGCTCGCCTCACCGCAGCCTCGCCTTCTCGAGGGTCGCCAGACGCTCGATCGCGCGGTCGTAGACCCGTCCCGTCTGGGTATTGCTCTCGTCGATGACTTTGCGGTAGCAGGCAACCGCCTCCTGGTACTCGCGCAGGCTCTCGTAGCTGGCGCCCAGCTCGAGCAGGGCTTCCGCCCGCAGGGGTGGGTTCTCGCCGAAGCCCAGGGCGCGGCGAAGGTAGGCGACCGCCCGCTCGTAGTCCATCCGCCCGTTCGCCGCCCGCGCCTGCTCGATGAGGAGTTCCTGATAGAGCCAGACCGCCTCGTGGCGCAGGCGATGCCGCGGCTCTCGGCGCAGGAAGGGCTCGAGGACGTCCAGCGCCTGCAGATCGTGCGCGAGCTGGTGCAAGCTCACCGCGTAGGGGTGGACCGCGTCCTGCGCCGCGCTGCTGTCCGGGTAGGCGGCGATCGCCTGGCCGTAGAGCGTCATCGCGACGGGCCAGTCGCGCCTGGCGTAGGCGTGCTCGGCCATGAAGAAGGCGTAGGGCCCGAGATCGAGCCGGGGCGAGAAGGCCAGGGCGGCTGCCCAGCGCCGCGCCGCGCGACTCTTCTGACCGGCGGCGAAGTCGACCCGGGCGCGCTGGTCGAAGAGCGCGGTGGCCGTCGTCGCCCGCGCCGGCTCGAGGCCGATCAGCGTCCGGAAGTAGCCCTCGGCCTCGCTGTCGCGGTCCAGGGCCAGCAGGCTGCTCGCCACGAGCTCGAGCGCTTCGGGATGCTCGGGCGCGCGCAGGAGGACGTAGAGCCCCTCCAGCTGCGCCTCCTCGTAGCGGCCCGCCGTGTAGTGCTCGCGACCGTCGCGCAGGTGCGAGCGGATCTCGCCGCCGCTGCAGCCGGTCCCCGCCAGGAGCGCGCCGGCGGCGAGGCCGGCGACCACGGCGCGCCCGCTCCGGCCAAGGCGCCGCCCCGCGGCGGAGCCGACTCTCGCCATCATTCGCTGCTCTGGTTGCTGAAGAAGAGGTAGACGAGGGCCGCCACCATGCCGGTGACGACGAAGGGCTCCGCCGACTTCGACCAGTCGCGCTCCTTCAGCTCCGGCGCCGTGAAAGGGTAGCTCGGCGAGGCGACCAGCTCGCGGAGGGCGTAGGGGAAACGGTCGGCCATCAGCACCTCGCGCTGCGTCGCGGCCAGTTCGCTGCCCGCCGTCGCGTCCAGCAGGCGGCAGGCGACGATGCAGGCCCCGTGGCGCTCGATTTCCTTGCGCGTCCACAGCGCGCTGCGATCGACGCCCGTGTAGGCGATGCGCAGATCGAGAATGCGGAACTCGAGGTGGCGGGCGCAGTCCCCGGGCCCCGGCGCCGGCGCGATGCCCTGGCGGCGCGCCGCCTCGGTGAGCGCCAGCTCCAGGAGACCGTTGCCCGCGTGCTCGGCCGCCGGCGCGATGAAGAGGCAATCCCCGGCGCGGGCGCCGAGTTCGGCCAGGCTGGCCGCCGCCACCTCGGCCGCCATGCTGTGGGCGAGACCGAGGTTGGTCGGCGTTCCGTCGACGCGCAGGGGCGTCGGCTCCGCGGCGGGCGCGGCGCTGGCGAGCAGCGGGACGAGGGCGAGCAGGCAGACGAGCGCCCTGGGCGCAGCGGGGCGAGTGGCGCGCATGGCTTCTCCGGCGGCTGGAGTCCCGTTGGGTATAGGAAGCGCCCGCGGCAGTGTCAAGGCAAAGCGCCCCCCGTCCGGCGGCCGAGCAGATCGTAGACGTCGGCGCCGATGACCTCGACCTCAACCCACTGCCCGAGATCGAGTTCCGCGTCGTCCTCGAGGAAGAGGTGGCCGTCCACCTCGTAGGCTTCCCGGGCCGTGCGCAGGGCGGCCCGCGCGCCGGCGAAAGGAGCGCTGCCCAGGGGGTCGAGGCTCCGCTCCGGGCTCAGGCCCTCTCCCCGGCCGGCCAGGGCTTCCACCACCGCCAGAGCGCGCCGGCCGAGCCAGCGCTGCGCCCGCTCCTCGCTGTGCGCCATCTGCCCGAGCTGGACGGCTTCCACGCGCTCGGCGATCCGCTCGGCCGGCACGGCGGCGCCGAGCCTCGGAGCGGCCGTGCCCGCTTCGCGGCTGTAGCCGAAGACGCCGAGGTGGTCGAAGGGCAGCTCGGCGAGGAAGTCGAGCAGCGCGGCGAGGTCGGCCTCCGTCTCGCCGGGGTGCCCGACGAGCACCGTGCTGCGCAGGGTGAGATCGGGGCGCTCTTGCCTCAGGGCGCCGTAGAGGCTGCGCAGGCGAGCCTGGTCGTGCCCGCGGCGCATCAGGCCCAGCATGCGGTCGCTGGCGTGCTGGATGGGCATGTCCAGGTAGGGCACGACGCGGGGCAGCGCGAAGAGCGCCAACAGATCCGGCACCTCGACCAGCGTCGGGTGCAGGTAGAAGACGCGGATCCAGGTGAGGGCCTCCACGCGGGAGAGCCGCTCGACGAGGGCGAACAGACCGGCGGTGCCGCCGTCGCGCCCGTAGAAGCCGGTGTCCTGGCTGATGAGGTTGATCTCCCGCACACCGCGCGCGGCCAGGGCGCGCACCTCGGCTGCGATCGCCTCCGGCGGGCGGCTCTGGAAGCGCCCGCGGATGCCCGGAATCGCGCAGAAGCTGCAGCGGCGGCTGCAGCCCTCGCCGACCTTGACGTAGGCGAGGTGCGGCGGTGTCAGCAGGGGCCGCTCCGCGAAGCCCGCGAAGCTGATGCGCGGCGCCGCGGGCGTCAGGGAGTCGCCGCCGTCGCTCTCCGCGTCCGTGAAGAGAGCGCTCAGGGCCGCCGCCAGGCGGTCCTGCTGGCCGACGCCGGCCAGCAGGTCGATCTCGGGGATCTCGGCGCGCAGCTCGTCCGCGTAGCGCTGGGGCAGGCAGCCGATCACGGCGAGCTTGGCGCCGGTCTCGCCCTTGAGCCGGGCCAACTCGAGGATGCGCTCGATCGACTGCTCGCGCGCGCTCTCGATGAAGGAGCAGGTGTTGAGCAGCAGCAGCTCGGCGGCCGCCGGACTCGGCTCGTGCCGGAATCCGCGGCCCAGGAGCAGGCCCAGCGCGGCCTCGCTGTCGACGAGGGTCTTGCTGCAGCCGAGGGACTCGAGATAGACGCGCCGACCCGCGCTCACGGGCGCGCCTCCCGGTCCTCGGGAGCGAGGGCTTCGGGCCCCACGAGCAGCTCCCGCGCCTTGCTGCCCGTGTGGGGCCCGACGATCCCGGCGTCCTCGAGCATGTCCATCAGGCGGCTGGCGCGCGTGTAGCCCACGCGCAGGCGCCGCTGGAGCATCGTCGTGCTGCCGAAGCCGGCGAGGATCACCGTGCGCTTGGCGTCGCCGAAGAGCTCGTCCTCACCCTCGAAGTCGAGCCCGCCCTCGCGGCGCTGCTCGAGGTCGATGTGCCCGGGCTCGCCGCCCACCGCGCGCCAGTGGGCGACGACCCGCTCGACCTCGGCCGTCTCGACGAAGGCGCCGTGCAGGCGGCGCGGGAAGGGCTGCCGCCCGTGCTTGAAGAGCATGTCGCCGCGGCCGATGAGCGTTTCAGCGCCCACGGCGTCGAGGATGGTCTTCGAGTCGAAGCGGCTGAAGACCTTGAAGGCGATGCGGCTCGGGAAGTTCGCCTTGATGACGCCGTCGATGATGTCGACGCTCGGCCGCTGGGTGGCGAGGATCAGGTGGATGCCCACCGCGCGCGCCATCTGCGCGAGGCGCACGATGGGCGGCTGCACGTCCTTGCCGAGGGTCATCATCAGGTCGGCGAACTCCTCGACCACGCCGACCAGGAAGGGCAGCGTCTCCTCGACGCGGCGGCCTTCGGCGTCCGTGACCTCGCCGGCGCGCACCTTGGCGTTGTACTCGCCGATGCTGCGCACGCCGACGGGCTTGAGCAGCAGGTAGCGCCGCTCCATCTCCCCCACGAGCCAGTTGAGGGCCGACAGCGCCACGCGGTTGTCGGTGATCACCGGGTGCAGCAGGTGCGGGATCTCGTTGTAGACGGACAGCTCGAGCATCTTGGGGTCGACGAGAAAGAGGCGCAGCGTCTCCGGGGTGTGCGCGAGCAGCAGGCTGAGGAGGATGCTGTTGATGCACACGCTCTTGCCCGTGCCCGTCGCGCCGGCGACGAGCAGGTGGGGCATCTCGGCGAGATCGGTCCAGACGGCGCGGCCGTCGACGTCGACGCCCAGGGCAAGCGCCAGCTCGCCGCCCGCGCCCTGCGGCTCGGCCGCCTCCAGCACCTCGCGCAGGCGGATCACGCGCGGCCGCGGATTCGGCAGCTCGATGCCCACCGCCGCCTTGCCGGGGATCGGCGCCACCATGCGCAGCTCCTTGCTGCGCAGCGCGAGGGCGAGATCCTCGCGCCGGCTGACGATCTGGCTCACCTTGACGCCCGCGTCCGGCTCGAACTCGTAGGTCGTGACCACCGGCCCCTGGCTCATCGCGCTGACGCGGCCGCCGATGTTGAAGCTGGCCAGCTTGTCGACGAGCAAGCGGGCCCGCTCCTCGGCGAAACGGCGGTCCGCGGGATCGCCCTGGCCCGCGGCGGGCGCGAGCAGCGTGAGCGCGGGCAGCGGCGCGCCGGCGCCCCGCGGGCGCCGCGGCGCGGGCTTCGGCCTGGGTGCTCGCTCCGCGCTCGCGGCGAGGGCCGGCGCCGCGGCAGCCGCTGCCCCTCCGCCCGGCGCCGCCGGCGCCGCCGGCGGCGGCGCGGCGACTGCCAGCGGCGGGCGTGGCGGCGTCTCGGCGGCCACCGCGGCAGCGGCCTCGGCGCGAGCGGCCGCCGCTTCGGCAGCCTGCGCCCGCCGGCGCGCCCGGGCCGCCGCCAGCCGCGCGCCGCCACGGCGCAAGCCGACAGCCACGCCGCGGCCGCCGGCGCCCAGTCCCAGGCCCACAGCGCGCGCCGCCCGCAGGAGGGCGCGCGGCAGCCAGCCGAAGAGCAAGCGCGCCGGCCCACGGACCCAGGCAGCGGGCAGCAGGATGACGAGCCCGATCGCGCTCAGGAGCGCGAGGCAGACGCTCGTGCCCGTCGGGCCGAGGAGGCGACTGATGCCTTCGCTCAGCAGCTCGCCCAGCCAACCTTGGCGGGCCGCGCTGGGGCCGCCGGCCGCCGGCGCACCCAGCCAGAGCAGCGCCAGCAGGGCGACGGCTGACCAGGGAATTAGCAGGGAGCGCCGCGGGCGACCGGCGAAGTCGGCGAGGCCGGCGAGCAGCAGGTAGGGACCCAGGAGCCAGGCGCCGAGCGCGCCGAGCAGGAAGCGCTGCGCGCCCGCGAGCAGGGCGCCGACGATGCCGAAGGGATGCTGGGTGTCGAGCAGGCGCTCGCCCCAGGTCTGGCCGGGCCAGTCGCCGGGCGGCGGCCCTGCCAGCGCCCCCAGCAGGAGGGTGGCGGCGAGAAGGGCGACGAGGCCCCGGACCCAATGTCGCTGCGCCCTGGCCATCCTGCTGCGGACCGGCTCAGCGCCCGGCGCTGCGCCAGTCCTCCTCCTCGAGGAAGTGCGTGCTGAACTCGCCGCTCAGGTAGCGCGGATGCTGCATGATGCGCGCGTGGAAGCCCAGCGTGGAGGGCACGCCCTCGATCACGCACTCGTCCAGCGCGCGGCGCATGCGGCGGATCGCCTCGTCCCGATCGGCGCCGTAGGTGATCAGTTTGGCGATCATCGAGTCGTAGAAGGGCGGAATGCGGTAGCCGCTGTAGACGTGCGTGTCGACGCGCACTCCCGGCCCCCCCGGCGCGTGGAAGCTGGTCACCGTGCCCGGCGCCGGCGCGAAGTCGCGCTCGGGATCCTCCGCGTTGATCCGGCACTCGATGGCGTGGCCCTTGAGGACGACGTCCTCCTGGCGGAAGCTGAGCGGCTCGCCCGCCGCGACGCGGATCTGCTCCTTGAGCAGGTCCAGGCCGGTCACCATCTCGGTCACCGGATGCTCGACCTGGATGCGCGTGTTCATCTCCATGAAGTAGAAGCGGCCGCCGGGCTCGAGCAGGAACTCGACCGTGCCCGCCGAGTGGTAGCCCACCGTCGTGGCGGCGCGCACGGCCGCGCGGCCCATGCGCTCGCGCAGCGCCGGATCCATGGCCGGCGAAGGGGACTCCTCGATCAGCTTCTGATGGCGCCTCTGGATGGAGCAGTCGCGCTCGCCGAGGTGGACGATGCGCCCGTGCTTGTCGCCGATGACCTGGATCTCGACGTGGCGCGGCCGCAGGACCAGCTTCTCCAGATAGACGTCGCCGCGCCCGAAGGAGGCCTCCGCCTCGCCCTGGGCGGCGCTGAAGGCGCGGCGCAGCTCCTCCTCGTCGGCGGCCGCGCGCATGCCCTTGCCGCCACCGCCCGCGCTGGCCTTGATCATGACTGGGAAGCCGATCTCGCGGGCGATCTGGAGGGCCTTCACCTCGTCCTCGACCAGCCCCTCGCTGCCCGGCACCACGGGCACCCCGGCGGCGATCATCGTCTCGCGCGCGAGGGCCTTGTCGCCCATGCGCCGGATCATCTCCGGGTCGGGCCCGACGAAGATGAGCCCGTGCGACTGGCAGACCTCGGCGAAATGCGCGTTCTCGGCCAGGAAGCCGTAGCCCGGGTGCACGGCGTCCGCGCCCGTCACGGCGGCGGCGCTGATGATGTTGTGGATGTTCAGGTAGCTGCGGCTCGAGGCGGCAGGACCGATGCAGACGGTCTCGTGGGCGAACTTGACGTGGAGGCTGTCGACGTCGGCCTCCGAGTGGAGGGCGACGGTCTCGATGCCCAGCTCCTCACAGGCGCGCATGATGCGCAGCGCGATCTCGCCGCGGTTGGCCACCACGAGCTTCTTGATCATGCCCGCCCCTTCAGCAAGGGCGCGGTCTGCCCGCGCCCGGTCTGGGAATAGCACAGGGCGCAGGGAGTGTCCAGAAGCCTTTGCCGGCGCGGTCTAGCTGCCCATGTGGCTTTCGCTCTCGCGGCCGATCCAGGTGTCGAGGAGATTCTCCGACCCCTCGATCCCCGCCATCTTCAGGCGGATCTCGTCGGGGTAGGTAGCGCTACTGAGGGCCTCCTCGAGGCGGATCTTCCCCGCTTGGACGAGCTGGAGCAGCGACATGTCGAAGGTGCAGGTGCCGTAGACCGACGCGCCTTCGGTCATGAAATCGCGGATCGAGCCCATCTTCTTGGGATCCTGCAGGTACTCGCGGGTCGTCGCGCAGCCGACGAGCACCTCGCAGGCCGGCAGGCGGCCGCTGCCGTCCTTGGTTGGGATCAGGCGCAGGCCGATGATGCCCTCCAGGTTGTGCGAGAGCAGGTGGCGGATTTCGCTGTGCTGATCCGGGGGGAAGAGCGACAGCATGCGGTTGACGGTCTGCAGCGCGTCGGTGGTGTGCAGGGTCGAGAGCACGAGGTGGCCGGTGTCGGCGGCCGTCAAGGCGACCCGCATCGTCGCCGCGTCGCGGATCTCGCCGATGACCAGCACGTCCGGGTCCTGCCGGAGCACGTGCTTGAGCGCCGAGGCGAAGGACAGCGTGTCGCCGCCCACCTCGCGCTGCGTGACCATGCCGATGCTGTCCGCGTGCAGGAACTCGGCGGGATCCTCGACGGTCATCACGCTGACCGGCTTCGTGTCGAGGATGCGGCGCACCATCGCCGCCATCGTCGTGCTCTTGCCGCTGCCGGTCATGCCGGTGACGAGCACGAGGCCGCGCGGCGCCATCGCCAGGCGCTGGATGACCTCGGGCAGGTGAAGATCCTCGATCTGGGGCACTGCGGTCGGAATGTGCCGGAACACCATCGCGATGCTGCCCCGCTGGAGGAAGATGTTCCCGCGGAACCGGCCGAGGCCCGGCATGCTGAGCGCGAAGTCCACCTCGTGGTCGCGCTCGAAGGCCTCGCGCTGGGCCTCGTCGAGCGCCTGCCGATAGAGGGCGACGGTGTCTTCGAGCAGCAGCGGCTCGTCTCCTGCAAAGAAGAGCTCGCCGTTGATGCGGTAGCCCGGCGGGCGGCCGACCTTGAGGTGCAGATCGCTCGCGCGGCGCTCGACCATCTCCTGGAGCATCTGAGTGAGTTCCATGCCGTCCTCCGCTTCGGGCAGCTCGCGCCCGAAACGAATCGATAGCAAGAACCCGTCCCGTTCACGCCGGAGAAGCGGCCGCCCTGCTCGGGAGCGACGGGGCAGCCGAAGGCAGGATCAGCGCCGCTCGATGAGGAAGAGCGGCTGGCCGAATTCCACGGCTTGGCCGTTCTCCACGAGGATCTCCCGAATCGTCCCGGCCACGTCCGACTCGATCTCGTTCATCAGCTTCATCGCCTCGATGATGCACAGCACTGCGCCCGGACTGACCTTGCTGCCCTCGCTGACGAAGGGCTCCGCTTCGGGACTCGGCGAGCGGAAGAAGGTCCCCACCATCGGCGCCTTGAGCGTGTGGAGATCCGCCGCCACGGTCGCCGCCGCCTCGGGGCTCGCGGGCCCCCTCTCGGTGGCTGGCGGCGGTGGCAGGGCCGCCGCCGCCACGCTCAGGTGGCGCCGGGCGACGCGCAGCCGCCGCCAGCCCAGCGGCGAGGTGGAGAGTTCGATCTCGCCGATGTCCTCGTTCTCCTCGAGCAGCCGGATCAGCTGCTGGATTTCGTCGACGCGCATGCGCACCTCGTCGGGCTGGGGCGGTCGCTCGCCGGGCGCGCTCAGCGCGCGCCGTTCGCGAGGCCGCCGGCCAGGTAGAGGAGGGCGAGCCGGTAGCCCGCCTCGCCTAGTCCGCTGATGACGCCGCGCGCCGCCCCGCCGGTGAGCGAATGCTGGCGCCAGGGCTCGCGGGCATGGAGGTTCGTCAGATGGACTTCCACCACCGGCAGCGCGAGAGCGGCGAGGCAGTCGCGCAGGGCGACGCTGCTGTGGCTGAAGCCGCCAGGGTTGAAGACGACGCCCGCGCAGTCGCTCGCGGCACTCTGCAGGGCCGCGATCAACTCCCCCTCGTGATTGGACTGCCGGCAGGCCACTTCCAGGCCGCGCGCCGCGGCCCACTCGCCGAGCTCGCGCTCGAGCGTCGCCAGGTCACGAGAGCCGTAGACCGCGGGCTCCCGCCGGCCCAGCAGGTTGAGATTCGGGCCCTGCAGCACGAGGAAGCGCGGCACTAGCTCCCCTTTCGGCCCGCCGAGGCGGCCGCCCAGGCCTGGCCGTCGGCCGGCGACGGCGCGGCCAGGTAGCCGGCCGCCGCGCTGCCGAGCTCGACGGCGAGGAGCCCTTCCGTCGCGGTCTGCTCGGCCCCACCCGCGCCAAGCCAGCCACCCCTCAGCGCCGCCAGCTCCTCGCAGAGATCCCCCAGTTCGGGATCCTCGGGATCCTCCGCTCGCCAGCGCTGGAGGTAGCTGCCCGCGCTCGCCAGCTCGCCCCGCGCCAGCGCCGCGCCGGCGAGAGCGCGCAGGGCAGGCAAGTTGTGGGGATCCAGACCTTCGAGGAGCTCGCGGTAGTGCCCGAGCGCCTCGTCCATCCGGCCGAGCTGGGCCTTCAGGCGCGCCAGCGCGACCCAGCCGGACACGCGGCGCGGCCACTCCCGGAGCCCGGCCTCCAGGAGCGCGAGGGACTCCTGGCTGCGCCCCTCGCGGCGCGCCAGCTCGGCCAGGGGGACGAAGAGCTCGCTCTCCCCCGCGGCGTGCCGCCGACGCAGCGCGCGGCTCAAGTCGCTGGGGAGCGCCTCCTGTTGTCCCACTGGAGCTGACACCTGAAACCCCTTATTGAATAACCACTTGCACTAGAGAACTCCTCCTGGGCAATCGACGCTAGCAGAGCCTCGGCAGGCGGTCAACGCAATTGTGGTCACTCCGCGTCGGCCAGGAACGCGGCCAGCGTCTGCGCGAGCAGCGGCCCCGGCAGCTCGACGTCTCGCCGTGGCTGCCCCCAGCCCTCGAGCAGGACGAAGCGCAACGCCCCCCGGCGCCGCTTCTTGTCGCTACCCATGGCCGCCAGGAGCGAGTCGATCGCCACGGGGGCCGGCGGCCGCAGCGGCAGCTTCCAGGCGCGGAGCAGGGCCGCCAGGCGCTGCTCCTCCGCGCGACCCGCGAGGCCGAGGGCGGCGCCCAGGCGCAGGGCCGCCAGCATCCCGATCGCGACGGCCTCGCCGTGCAGGAGATCGGGCCGCGGCGACAAGCCCTCCAGTCCGTGTCCGATCGTGTGGCCGAAGTTGAGGATCGCCCGCCGTCCCGCTTCCCGCTCGTCGTCGGCGACGACCTCCGCCTTGAGGGCGCAGGCGCGTCCGAGGATGCCCACGAGCGCCGGCGCGTCCGCAGCCAGGAGGGCGACCCCGCCGCGCTCCAACTCGGCGAGCAGGTCGCGATCGCGCACCGCGGCGATCTTCGCGATCTCCGCCAGGCCCGCCGAGAGCTCGCGCCGCGGCAGGCTGCCCAGGAAGTCCAGATCCGCGAGCACGGCCACGGGTTGGTGAAAGGCACCCAGGCTGTTCTTCGCGCCGGGCAGGTTCACGGCGACCTTGCCGCCGACGCTGGCGTCGGCCTGGGCGAGCAGGGTGGTCGGCACCTGCACGAAGGGGATGCCGCGCAGGTAGCAGGCGGCCAGGAAGCCGCAGAGATCCCCGCAGACCCCGCCGCCCACCGCGACCAGCGCACCGTCACGCCCGAGCCCCAGGGCAAGGCGCTCGCGCGCGAGCGCTTCCCGGCGGGCCAGCGACTTGCTCGCCTCGCCCGACGGCACGATCAGCCGCGGCAGTCCCCCGAGCAGTCTCGCCAGGGCCGGCGCCTGCAAGCGGGCCACCTCGCTGTCGACGAGCGCAACGGCCGGCCGGCCAGCCAGCGCATCGGTGAGCAGCCCCGGCGGCAGCGCGCGGCCGATGTGGATCGGGTAGCTGCGCTCACCGAGATCCAGGCGCAGGCTGCGCATCAGAAGGCGAAGGTGGTGCCCAGGGCCTCCAGCTCCCGCATGTAGGGGTGCTTGGCCATGCCCGGGGCGTAGAGGAGGAGATCGAGGGCGAGCAGGCGCTGGCGTCGCTCGTCCCAGAAGAAGTAGGTCACGAAGGCGCCGCCGGTCATGTCCCGCTCGTTCTGCCAGACGCCCTCCAGGCGCAGCGCGGGCCGGCCCGCCTGCTCGACCGCAGTGAAGCGGTAGCTGCCGGCGAGCAGATAGTCCCCCCCATAGAGGCTGTCGGCGACGTCGCCGCGAAAGGCCAGCAGGCGCAGGGTGTCGGCCAGCGTGGGCGCGCCGCCGAAGTCGTTGTCCCAGAAAACGCCGAGCACGCGACTGGGCGCCTCGCAGTGGATCTCGATCGCGCCGAGCTCGGGCCGCTCCTGCAGCAGGTGGTAATCGCTCGGGAAGCGCAGGCTGAAGCCGTAGCGCTGCATCAGGTACTTGGCGCCGCCCTTGTTCTCGCGCCCGCGCAGCAGGTTCTCCCGCATCCGCGCCCGCGTCGACTCGCGCAGCCGGTCGCGAAGGGAAGTCGCCATGCGCGAGAGGAGGACCTCTTCGCCTGCCGCGCCGCCGGCGAGCAGGAAGTAGACGTCCTGATCGCGAGCGAAGAAGTCCTCCTTGTAGTAGACGACGTGTCCCTCCCGCCGTGCCCGTTCGAGGGCGTCCTTGCCCAGGAGCTTCTGCACCTGCGCGAGCAGGCCCCCGGGCTGGTCGACCCGCACGAAGAGCAGGATGTTCTTGCGGTCCCGGTTCTTGGGGAACTGGGCCTGGTCGCGGAGGAAGACGTCGAACTCGTTCTCCTCCTCGAAGACGTACTGGACAGGATGGGTCAGGGTGTCGATGAAGCCGCCCAGCAGCTCGCCGCGCAAGCCCCGCTCCGTGAAGAGGAAGACGTCCGAGTAGGGGCCAACGGCAGGCACCAGCTTGCGCTCGCTACAACCGAGCGCGAGCGGGAGGACGGCAAGCAGAGTGAGGCGCTGCGCGCGGCGGGACGCTGCCATGCTCGCAGCATAGGGTGCGCGCCCGGTGGGGTCAAACAGAAGACGCCGCCCCGAAGGGCGGCGTCCGCTCGGCGAGGGCGCGCGCCGAACTAGCGCAGGCTGTCGCTGCGCCCCGCGCTGGCCAGGCTGTCCATCGCCATCTGCGCGCGCGGACTGGCGACCACCTGCAGCGGCGGGGCCGCCTCGATCGCGCCGCGCCCTTCGCCGCCCAGGGGCCGCGCCTCCCGGCCGCCGACGGTCTGGAAGCCGGGCTGCTCGAGCTGCGCGCCCGGGAAGGGCTGCGGATGCGACGGGATTCCGAGCTCGCGGTTCGCCAGCGCTGTCGGGCGCGGGCTGACCGCGACAGGCGCCGGCGGCTCGGCGGGGGCCTGGGCGATCCGGTAGGCGGTGTAGCCGCCGCCGAGGGCGAGCAGCAGCGCAGCGGCCGCCGAGAGCAGGAAGCGCGGCCAGAAGCGGGAGCCCTCAGCGTCCTCGGCGTAGCGCCAGCTCTCGAACTGGGCCTGCTGCAGCTTGCGCCGGAGATTCCAGTCGAAGTTGACGGACGGCTCGACCAGCGGCTCTGCGCGCAGGGCGCCGAGCCCCGCCTGCAGATCGCGCAGGTAGGCCGCGCAATCCAGGCAGTCCGCCAGGTGACGATTCAGTCGGGTTTGATCCGCGGGCGTGAGCTGATCGTCCAGGAAGAGGGAGATCAGCGCTTGAGCGCGCTTGCAGGTCATCGCAGGGGGCCTCCTCCATCGGCGGCGTGTTGCGGGTCCTCTTCGGGAAAGCGGGCCAGCCAGTGGCGGCGGAAGTGGGAGCGGGCCCGATTGATGCGACTGCGCACCGTGCCGAGCTTGAGGCCGGTCGCGGCGGCGATCTCTTCGTAACTGAGGTCGTGAACCTCGCGCAGGATGAAGGGTTCCCGGTAGTGCGCGGGGATCTTGACCATGATCTCGGAGATGCTGCGGCTCTCCTCCCGTCGCTCCAAGCCGCGGTCCTGCAGCTCGCCGGGATCGGGCGCCTCCATTTCGACCTTGTCCTCGCCCTGGCCGATCAGCGGAATGCGCAGGATCGGGCTGCGCTTCTTGCGCCGCGCATGGTTGCGCACCAGGTTGATTGCGATCGTGTAGAGCCAGGTGCTGAACTTGGCGATGGTGCGGTACTTGTCCGCGTGGATGTAGGCGCGCACCAAGGCGTCCTGGGTGATCTCCTCGGCCAACTCCGGGTCCGCGACCATCCGCAGGACGAAGTTGTAGAGACGGCGCTTGAAGCGGCCCACGAGCTCGTCGAAAGCCCGCTTGTCTCCCGCCTGGACGGCGAGGATGAGCTCCTCGTCGCTGAGCACGCCGTGCGCCTCCTGCCGTTGCCTGATCTGCATCTCGACGCTCCGCGACCTCAGGGATGGGCGGCTGGAACGCCCGCCTCCCGGGCCCGGTTCCCGGTCGCGTCGAGAAAGAGCCAGTCCGCGCTGTCCACGCCCCCCTCGCGCGGCCGCCGCGCGGTGATCCTCAACCAGCCCGCCTGGGCGCCGCGCACCCTGAGCAGCCAGCCACCCCCGCCGGCCAGCTCCTGCCAGCTGAAGCGCAGCTCGCCCTGCGGCGAGGACCAGCGCAGCGCCAGGAGGCGGCCGCCGCGCAGGCGGACAGTCGCCTCGCGGCCCGCGAGGCGCCCCCGCCGGCGCGCCTCCCCGGGGTCGGGCGCCCCGGAGCCGGGTTCCAGGCAGGCGCTCAGCGCCTCACCGTCCCCCAGCAGCAGCGCCGTCCAGGCTGCCGCGGGCAGCGCCGCCAGCAGTTCGCGCCAGGGGCTGGCCGCCGGGAGCAGTTCGCCGCCCCCCAGGGGCTCGCTCCAGCTCAGCAGTGCCCCGCCCTCCTTGACCAGGTACTGGCGCCGGGCCAGCAGCGGCTGGTCGGGCAGTTCCAGACGCAGGGAGACCCGCTGCGCATCCAGCGCCCGCAACGCGAAGCGACCGCCTCGGTGGAGGGCGCCCACGCCCGCCCGGTAGCGCCCGCTGAGCGCGCCGCCGCGCGCCAGGGGCGCCGCCTCCGCGGCGCCCGCCAGACAGCACAGCCCGAGCAGGAGGACTGCGGTCAGGCCCGGCGAGCGCCTGCGCTCAGGCCGAGTCCTTCGGGGCATCGTCGTCCGGCTTGCCGCTCTTCGCCGGCGTCTGGCCCTGTCCCTTGGCGTCGCCCTTCGCCTCGCCGCGCATCCCCTGCTGGAACTCCCGGATGCCGGAACCGAGTCCGCGGGCCAGCTCGGGGATCTTCCGGCCGCCGAAGAGGAGCAGGATGGCCAGCACGATGAGGATGATCTCCATCTGTCCGATCGCAGCGAACATGGCAACTCCTATTGGACGCTTTAGTTAGCGAAGACAACATAGGCTGCGTCCGCAGTGCTGTCCATTCAAAAAGCGCGCCGGCTGCCGCCTTGCCCCGCGGGGCGCGCCCACCTAGACTGTGCCCTCGCCCGGAGGTGTGGGATCCGACTCCTCATCCGCCTGCGCCCCTACCTGGCCCGCCACAAGGGACGCTTCGCCCTCGGCCTCGTCTGCCTGCTCCTGGCGAACGCCGCCGCCACCGCCGTGCCCTGGCTCGTCGGGCGGATCGTCGACGGCCTCCGCCAGGCGCAGCTCGCGGGGGGCGCGTTGCCGCCCGGGTTTCTCAGTCGCAGCGTGCTCCAGCTCACCGCGCTCTCGCTCCTGGGGGGCGCCTTCATGTTCGGCATGCGCTGGCTGCTCATCGGCATCAGCCGGGACATCGAGTACGAGCTGCGCCGCGACTTCTTCGCCCAGCTCCTCCGCCTCGACCCGCCCTACCACCAGCAGCAGTCCGTCGGCGACCTGATGGCGCGCAGCAGCAGCGACATCGGCAACGTGCGGATGCTCCTGGGCCCCGGCATCATGTACACGCTGAACACCGCGGCGGCGCTCGTGATGACCCTCGCGCTCATGGTGGCCACGGACTGGCGCCTCACGCTGCTCGGCCTCAGTCCCCTGCCCCTGCTCAGCGTGATGATCTACTTCATCAGCAGCCGCTTCCACCACGGCTATACCGCGATCCAGGAGCAGTTCGGGCGCCTCAGCACGCGCGCCCAGGAGGCGCTCGCCGGCATCCGCGTCATCAAGGCCTTCGGCCGCGAGGCGAGCGAGCAGGCCCGCTTCCGCGCTGAGGGCATCGCCTACACCGAGGCCAACCTGCGCCTCTACCGGATGATGGCGCTCTTCATGCCCTCGCTGAAGCTGCTGAGCGGGCTCTCGATCGTGCTCATCCTGCTCTACGGCGGGCGAGCGGTGGCGGCCCAGCGGCTCAGCCTGGGCGACCTGGTGGCCTTCATCCAGTACATGCTGCGCCTGAGCTGGCCGATGGCCGCCCTCGGCTGGGTGACCGGCATCATCCAGCGCGGCAGTGCCTCCTGGCAGCGCTTGCTCGCCGTGCTCGACCGCGAGCCGGCGATCCAGGGGCCGCCCCCGGCCGCCGGCGACGCACCCTTGCGCGGCGATCTCGATGTGCGCGGGCTCAGTCTCGCGCTCGGCGGCCGGCCCGTGCTGCGGGACCTCAGCTTCCGCCTGCCGGCCGGCGGCAGCCTGGGCATCGTCGGGCCGACGGGCAGCGGCAAGACGACCCTGCTTCGCCTGCTGCCGCGCCTCGTCGATCCGCCGCCCGGCACGGTCTTCCTCGCCGGCCGGGACATCACCGGGCTGCCGCTCGCCCAGCTGCGCGCCTCGATCGCCTGGGCCGGGCAGGAACCGCTGCTCTTCAGCGAGAGCCTCGACGCCAACGTCCGCCAGGGCGACCTGGCGATCCCCCCGGCGGCGCGCGACCGCGCGGCAGCGGCAGCGGCGGTGCTCGAGGAGATCGCCGGCTTTCCCCAGGGCTGGGACACGCCGATCGGCGAGCGCGGCGTGACCCTCTCCGGCGGTCAGCAGCAGCGGGTCAGCCTGGCGCGCGCGCTCCTGCGCGAGGCGCCCCTGCTCATCCTCGACGCTCCCTTCGCCAGCGTCGACACGCAGACCGAGGAGCGCATCCTCACAGCCCTCCGCCAGACGGCCGGCGCGCGCTCGCTGATCCTCGTCAGTCACCGCGTATCGACGGTGCGCCACTGCGATCAGATTCTCGTCCTCGAGGGCGGGCGGATCGTCGAGCGCGGCGACCACGCCGGCCTGCTCGCCACCGGCGGGCTCTACGCCCGCCTCCACGAGCGGCAGCTCCTCGAGGACGAGCTGGACGGCCTGCGCGCGGAGGGCGAGCTGGCATGAGCGCACCCGAGTTCGGCCAGCCCGATCAGGCCCCGCAGCAGGTCTACGACGCGCACCTGATGCGCCGCGCCCTGGGCTACCTGCGGCCCTACCGGCTCCAGGTCCTGCTCGGGGTGCTGCTGCTCGTCGCCGCCTCGCTGGCCGGGCTGGCCGGCCCCTACCTCGTCAAGCTCGGCATCGATCAGGGCATCGTCGGCGGCGACGGCGGCCGCCTTCTCCAGCTCGCGCTGCTCTTCGCTCTCCTCCAGGTCGCCGAGTTCGGCCTCGGCTACTGGCAGACGCTCATCGTCGCCCGCCTCGGCCAGCGCTTCATGCTCGACCTGCGCCTGCAGCTCTTCGCGCACGTCCAGCGCCTGCCCGTGCGCTTCTTCGACCGCAATCCGGTCGGCCGCCTTGGCCAGCGCTTCATGCTCGACCTGCGCCTGCAGCTCTTCGCGCACGTCCAGCGCCTGCCCGTGCGCTTCTTCGACCGCAATCCGGTCGGCCGCCTGATGACGCGCCTGACGAGCGACGTCGAGCTGCTCAACGAGATGTTCAGCTCCGGCCTCGTGGCGATCATCGGCGACTTGCTCACGCTCGCCGTGATCCTCGGCTACCTGCTCGCCCTCAACGTGCGCCTCGCGCTGATCACCTTCGCCCTCCTGCCGCTGCTCGCCCTGATCACGCTCTACTTCCGCGGCCGCCTGCGCCGCAACTTCCGCGACGTCCAGCAGCGCGTGGCCGCGCTGAACGCCTTCCTCCAGGAGCAGCTCAGCGGGATCGAGGTCGTCCAGGCCTACGGCCGCGAGCCGCGCACCGCGGCGCAGTTCGAGACCCTCAACCGCGCCCATACCCGCGCCCACCTGGACAGCGTCTTCAACTTCGGGCTCTTCTACCCGCTGGTGGAGCTGGTCGCCGTGCTCTCGATCACGCTCAGCCTCGGCGTCGGTGGCGCCTGGTACGCGGCCGGGGGCGCGCTCAGCCTCGGCGACCTGGCCGCCTTCATCCTCTACGCGCGGCGCTTCTTCCAGCCGATCAGCGACCTGAGCGAGAAGTTCAACATCATGCAGGCGGCGATGGCCTCCAGCGAGCGCATCTTCCGGCTGCTCGACACGGAGCCCGAGCCGGCGGTCCCCGCCGCGGTCGCGGCCCCCTCCCGCCTGCGCGGAGAGATCCGCTTCGAGCGGGTCCGCTTCGGTTACGACCCCGAGCGCCCCGTGCTGCAGGACATCGACTTCACAGTCGCGCCCGGCGAGCGCATCGCCCTCGTCGGACCGACGGGCGGCGGCAAGTCCAGCCTCCTCGGCTTGCTGCTGCGCTTCTACCGGCCGCAGGCAGGGCGCATCCGCCTCGACGGCATCGACCTCGCCGCGCTGCCGGACGCCCTGCTGCGCGCTCAGGTCGCGCTCGTCCAGCAGGAGATCTTCCTCTTCCCGGGCAGCATCGCCGAGAACATCCGCCTGGGCAATCCGGCCATCGACGATCGCCGCCTGCGCGAAGCGGTCGCGGCGGTCGGTGCGCTCGACTTCATCGAGCGCCTGCCGCAGGGCTTCGCGACCCCCCTCCTCGCGGGGGGCGGCGGCCTCTCCACCGGCCAGAAGCAGCTGATCGCCTTCGCCCGCGCGCTCGCCCACGATCCCGCCCTGCTCATCCTCGACGAGGCGACGAGCGCCGTCGACACGGAGACGGAAGCGCTCCTGCAGCGCGGCCTCGAACGCCTGCTCGCCGGGCGCACGAGCGTGGTGGTCGCGCACCGGCTCTCGACCGTGCGCGGAGCCGACCGCATCCTCGTCGTCCAGCGCGGGCGCATCGTCGAGAGCGGCCGGCACGATGCCCTGCTCGCCCTGGGCGGCCTCTATGCCCGCCTGCACCGTCTCCAGTATCTCGGCGCCGCCGAGGCCTAGCCGCGCTTCGGACCCATCCTTGCAAGTTCGGCCTGCGAGCGGCCGCGTCATGGCGCGCGGCGGCCCGGGCTGCCTGATCCTGCCGCGTGAGGGTGCCGATGCTCCTCGAGCAACTCGCGAATGACACCCGCCTCGGGCGCACGCCGGATGCCGAGGAGCGCGCGCTGGTCGCGGACCTCGATCGCTGGGCACCCGATGCGCCGCCTCTGGACGGCGCGCTCGCCCGCCTGGCCGACGAGGAGCACTTCCTCCGCCGCCGCCAGGGTCTCTGGGAACTGCTCGCGAGCCAGGAGCGCGCCAGCCGCCAGCGCAGCCTCGAGGCGGTGATCGGCGCCGCGCAGCGCGAGGACCAGGGCGGCCTGCGCCTGCTCTTCAGCTTCCTCTGCGGCCGGCCGCGCAGCTTCCTCTATCCGGAGCGCATTGCCTCGCTGCGCCACACGGAGCGCCTCGGCCGGCGCCTCCTCTTCAGTCAACCCCCGCGCAGCGACGAGGAGCTCGCCTGGCTCGAAGCCCTGCAGGGCCTGCTCGCGCGCCACGCGCCGGCAGAGTTCCCGGACGTCCTCGGCCCGCTCCGTCAGTCCCTGGTCGGCTTTCTCGCCCGCGCCGAGACGCTGACGCCGCCTCTGCCCTCGCCCTACGCGGATCTGATCGCCCTCGAGGGCCGTGCGGCCAGCCTGCGCGGCGCCCGCCTCGTCGATCAGGTCGGCGAGTACGATCCGGCGGCGCTCGCGCGCCTGCTGCCCCTCGTCGTCGCGCTCGACGAGTGGCAGGGCGACCTGCAGAACCTCGTCGCGCAGGGTGCGCGCGGCCTCCGCCACCCGCTCGAGCAGTTCCTCGGCGAGGAGGAACTCGCCGGCTGGCAGCGCAGCCTCGCCGGCGAGGAGCGCCTGCCCGCGCGCCTGGTCGCCGGCTGGGTGCGCTGGATGAGCGAGACGGAGATGGTGGGCAACGAACCGGCGGCCTGGGTCGGGCTCCTGCGCACGCTCGGCGGCCGCCGCTATCGCAAGACGATCTACGCCGCGCTGCTGCTGCCCCTGCGCTGGCGACAGCGGCGTCTGGGTCTCGACGCGCGCCCGCCCGCCGAACTCTTTCGCGGCCCGGCCGTGCTGCAGACCGAGGGCCTCTACTGGGTCGACCTCGACGCCCTGCTCTGGGCCGACTGGGTGAGCCCCGACGGCCGCCCGGCGAGCCCCGCAGCCTGGCGAGCGCCCGACTCGCCGCTCGCGCTGCTGCGCAGCCGCGTCCAGGACGACGCCTTCTGCGAGACCATCCTCGACAACCCGAAGTGGTGCGCGCGCAACGGCACCGTGGCGATCATCGCCCGCGCCAGCCGCAGCCTGAAGATCCTGCTGCGCATCGCCCGCGAACGGCGCCTGCACTCCGGCGCGGCCAACCGCGGCGTACCGATCGCCCTGCTCGAGAATCCCACCGGGATCCCGCTCTCGGCGCTGCGCCCCTTCTTCGGCCCCCGCTACATCTCCCACCACGAGCTGAGCGCTCTCGCTCGCGGAAGCAGCGGCGTGCGCCCGGAGATCGTCCGCGAGGCGCGGGAGATGATCAAGCGCGGCTAGCCCCGTCCGTAGAACGCGGCCAGGCTGTCCAGCACGCGCTGCTCCCGCGCCGCCCCCAGCTCCGGATAGATCGGCAGGGAGAGGACCTCGCGCGCGAGGCGCTCCGTCACCGGCAGCGGCCGCCGCGCGCCGGCGAGCCCCGCGAAGCAGGGCTGCCGGTGCAGGGGCACGGGGTAATAGACGGCGGCGCCGATGCCCGCCGCCTGCAGGTGCGCGAGCAGGGCGTCGCGCGTGCCGTCCAGCACCCGCAGCGTGAACTGGTGGAAGACGTGCTCCTCGCTGTCGGGCGCGGGCAGGCGGGGCGCGCGCAGGCGATCGGCGAGGCCGCGCGCGGCGATGCCCTCGGCGTAGCGGCGCGCGATCGCGCGCCGCTCGCGGTTCCACTCCGGCAGATGCGGGAGTTTCGCGTGCAGCACCGTTGCCTGCAGGGCATCCAGGCGCCCGTTCACGCCGACTTCCGCGTGGTGGTAGCGCCGGGTCTCGCCGTGGTTTCGGTAGCGGCGGGCGCGCTCGAGCAGCGCGGCATCCGGGCCTGCGAGCAGGCCGCCGTCGCCGGCGCCGCCCAGGTTCTTGCTCGGAAAGAAGGAGAAGGCGCCGATGTCACCGAGACTGCCGCTCGCGCCGAGGGCGTCGCGCGCACCCACCGACTGGGCGGCGTCCTCGATCAGCCGCAGCCCCTGAGCGGCGGCCAGGGCGCGCCAGGGCCGCCAGTCCATCTGCCGGCCGTAGAGGTGGACGCCGATCGCCGCCTTCGTGCGCGGCGTGATCAGCGCCTGGGCGTCCGCGGGATCCATGAGGAAGTCCTCGTCGACGTCGACGAAGACGGGCGTCGCCCCGCGCTGCACGACCGCGCCGGCGGTGGCGAAGAAAGTGAAGGCCGGCAGCAGCACCTCGTCGCCGGGACCGATGTCGAGCACCGCGAGCGCGATGATCAGCGCCTCGCTGCCGCTGGCGACGCCCACCGTGGCCGGCACGCCGAGGAACTCCGCCATCGCGGCCTCGAAGTCGCTCACCGCAGCGCCGAGGATGAAGCTCTGCGCAGCGAAGAGCGCGTCGACGCGCGCGCGGATGTCCTCGCGCAGGGCCGCGTACTGGGCGGGCAGATCGAGCTGGGGCACCCTCATCCCGGGAACTCCCTTCGCGGCGGGCGCGCCACTCTAGCACTTCCGGCCCGCCTGACGGAGACGAACTTGCAACACAGGACGGGAAGACAGGAAGGAGCCTTTCCCGATGATCCGCAGCGCCCGCCTCGCCGCCTCAGCGCTCTCGATCCTTTCGGCCCTCGCGGCGCCGGCCACGGCGCAAGATGATGGCGGTCTTGCAAAAATCCAGCGCCTCGAGGGCGGTCGGTACCGCCTCGAAGTCGGCGCGGCCAGCCTCGCCCTGCTCGGGCCGGGGATCGCGAGCCAACTGGGCAGCGTGGCCCCCGTCTATCCCGGGCCGGGACGCCAGCTCCACAACCCGGCTCTGCTCGGCATGCTGCGCCGCCCGCTCTTCGCGGCGGATCTCGCGCCCCCCCTCGAGCTGGACCTGGGCGCCCGCCTCGACCTCGACGAGCGGCTCCGCGACGAGACGAACGCGCTGCTCGCCGACCAGATGGCCGAAGACGGCCTTCTCGTCGCGAGCCGCGGCGAGGCGGCGGTCCGGCACCCGGGCGGCCTCAGCGCGGCCGGTCTCGCGCTGCCCGGTCGCCACGGCGCGCTCGCCCTCGCCATCGACGCGCCCTTCCGGCTGGACCTCGACCTGCTCGCCACCGGCATCCAGGCCTGGGCCGACATCGAGAAGACCGTGGGCGAGGAGACGGAGATCGTCGCCCTGCGCGCGGATCTCGACGCCGCCCTGCGCCTCGCCCTCCACGCCCGCCGCTACAGTCTCGCCGTCGGCAGCGAACTCGCGCCCGGCTTCTGGCTGGGCGCCGGCCTCGACTGGCTGGCGCTGAGCGCGCGCGTGGACGCCCTCGCCGACACCGAGGGCGTCATGGCGACCAACGGCCGCGAGTTCAGCTTCGGCGATCCGGAGGACCCCTGGGAGAACTCCCTGGATCAAGAGCTCACGGGCGACTACGCCGGCCAGGGCTGGACCCTGCGCGGCGGCCTGGGTTGGCGGCCCTTCTCGCGGCTGGCCATCGGCCTCGTCTACCAGCGCACGCCCTCGCTCACGCTCGCCGGCGAGGCCGCGCTCTCGCTGCGCCGCCTCGCCGCCTACGCGGACGGCGGCATCGATCCCAGCCAGCTCTCGCTCTCCCGGCCGACCGAGACGGTGGCCGTCGCGAGCCCGGTGGACGACGCGATCGCCGTCGAGCTGCCGAGCAGCCTCAGCCTCGGCCTCGCCGGCTTCCTCGGTCCGCTCACGCTGACCCTGGACGGCAGCCTCTTCCAGGGCGACCTGCGCGTCGCCTACCTCGACGCCGCCGGAAGTCTGCGGCCCGCCGGCCTCGCCAAGCTCGGCCTCGCGACCGGGCCGCTGGCCCTGTCGGCCGGCGTGCTGCTCGTGCGGCCCCGCCTCAGCCTCGACGGCGAGACGGAGAGCCTCGACCCGCTGCCCCTGCCGCTGCTCGGCATCGGCGGCGGCTGCCGCTTCGGCCAGCACCTGCGCCTGGACGCTGCGCTCGGCGCCGCGCCCCTGCCCTCTCTGCGGCTCAGCGCCGCGTTGCTCCTCTAGGACCGCCGGAGATGCCCATGCCCAGCTCGCGCACCGCCTGCCTCGCCGCCTGCCTCGCGCTCGCGGCCGCCGCGCCCGCCGCAGCCGGCGACCTCCACCCGACGAGCCTGCCCCAGGGTCTCCTCGCGCAGACCGACAGCGTGATCATCGCCTGGTCCGAAGCCCTGCGCTGCCAGCTGGAGCTGGGACCCGCGCCGGATGCCCTGTCGCCCCTGGCCGGCGCGGCTGGCGGTCCGGGGCGCCTGGCCTTCGTGCCCGCGGCCCTCGGTCTGGGCGCGGGTGTCTGGGCCGCGCGCCTGGTCAGCCTCGACGGCGAGAGCAGCAGCCTGCCCTTCACGCTCATCGTCGAGTCCGCGACGGCGCCCAACCTGATCGCCCCGGGCAACGGCAGCGAGCTCGAGCCCGGGGGCGTCCAGCTGCGCTGGGAGCCCGTGCTCGGCGTTCCTTACTATCACGTGCTCTTCAGCGACCAGGAGATCCTCATCGAGGAGAACGCCGAGGGCGACCCGGTGATCGTCGGCGCCTCCTTGATCTGGCAGGCGATCACCCCGAGCACCGCCATCGCCTACGGCGCCGCCGATCCCAGCGGCGTCTTCACGGCCCCGAATGGCAATGCGCCGCCCCTGGTCGCCGGACCCGAGTACAACTGGCTCGTCCTCAACAACTACGGCAACAACCCGGCCCTGACGAGCACCCGCCAGGCCGGGGTGGCGGCCTTCCGCATCGCGCTGCGCGCCGGTCTCGCGGCGCCGGAGCTGCTCGCGCCGGCGGCCGGCGACAGCCTCGCCGCCCCGGCCCTCGAGTTCGCCTGGACTGTCGCAACGGGCGCGTCGCACTACCAGTTCACCCTCACCCGCATCGTCGACGAAGACGGCAACGAGGGCGCGGTGAGCGTCTTCGAACAGGTGACGAGCCAGACCCAGCTCAGCCTGCCGGCCGCCGATCTCCTCGTCGACTCGCGCTACCGCTGGAAGGTCTACGCGCTCGACGCCACGGGCCAGGGCGCCGCGAGCAGCCCGCGCGAGTTCCACTACCGCGTCGCCATGGGTCAGGTGACGCTCTACACGCAGGACGGCCACGGCCAGCCCCTCCCCTACGTGCAGGTCGTCCTCACCCCGCTGGGCGGCGGCGGCAGCGCGCTGCCGGTGATCACCGGCAGCAGCGGCGGCTGGGAGGAGGAGCTCGTCGCCGGGGCCTACCGCGTCGAGGCCAGCAAGGGCGGCCACGAGACCGCCAGCGCCGAGTTCTCCCTCGACGCGAACGGCACCTGCGAGCGGGTGCTCGTGCTGCCCGCGAGCCCGGCCACCCTGGCCGGCGGCGTGCGCGACACTGCCGGCCAGCCCTTCGCCCATGCCCAGGTTCGCGCGCGCAACCTGCAGACGGGCGAGCTGCGCCTGGCCACGAGCACGGCCGGTGGCGCCTTCTCGCTCGGCGTGACCCCCGGCCAGTGGGGCCTGCGCGCCACCGCCGCGGGCTACCAGAGCGCCGACAGCCTGCTCCTCAGCGCGCAGGCCGGCGCCTACCAGACGCTGCCGGCGCCGCTGCACCTCGCCCCCAGTGCCTGCTCGCTCGCCGGCAGCGTGCGGAACACCGGCGGCCAGCCGATCCTCGCTGCCACGGTGACCGTCGCCGGCGCGGAGGGGAGCCAGAGCGCGCTCACGGGCGCCGACGGCAACTTCCAGTTCAACCTCGCTGCCGGCAGCTGGACGCTGACGGCGAGCAAGCCCGGCTACGTTCCGCCGGCGCCGCGCCCGATCAGCCTCGCGCCTGGCCAGCAGCTGAGCCTCGCGCCCCCGCTCGGCCTGGACGCCCAGGCGGCCATCCTCAGCGGCTACACGCGCGGGGCCGCGGGTGTCGTCGGCGGCGCGCTCGTCACGGCAACGCCGGCGAGCGGACTGCCGCGGGCCGTCACCGCGAACGCGCAGGGCGCCTGGCTGCTCAGCCTGCCGGCTGGTACCTGGACGCTGACGGCAAGCAAGGCCGGCTACAGCGGCGCCGCGCCCCTGCAGCTCACCCTCGCCGCCGGCGCGGAGCAGAGCGGCCTCGCCCTTCTGCTGGTCGCCGATCCCTGCGCCGTCAGCGGCCAGGTCACGGACGGGACCCAGCCGCTGGCGGGGGCCACGGTCAGCGCCGGGGCGGCCACCGCCACCAGTGCCTGGGACGGCGGCTTCAGCCTCACCCTCGCTGCTGGGGAACACCGGCTCGAGGCCTTCCGCACGGGCTACACGAGCGCGGCGGTGCTCCTGAGCCTGGCGTTGGGGCAGACCGTGAACGGGGTTGCGCTCGCCCTCACGCCCGGCGCCGCCACGGTGAGTGGCCGCGTGTTGGCGGAGGGAGCGCCGGTGGCCGGGGCCCTGCTGCAGCTCGCGGGCCCGGCGTTCACCGCCGAGCGCACGAGCGGCGCCGCTGGCGACTTCGCGATCAGCGCTCCGCCGGGCGCCTACACCCTCAGTGCGAGCAAGAGCTGCTTCATCGCCGGCGCGCCCCTCGCCCTCACGCTGGCCGCCGGGCAGACCCTGCCGGGACAGGACCTCCTCCTCACGCCCGCCGGGGCGCGGCTCGCCGGACGCGTGGTGGTCGCGGGCAGCGGCGCCGCACTCGGCGGCGCGCTGCTGGCGGCCGCCTCCGCCCAGGGCGACTTCACGACCAGCAGCGCGGCCGACGGCAGCTGGGCCCTGCTCCTGCCGGGCGGCCAGAACTGGGCGCTGAGCGCGCTGAAGAGCGGGCACGCCACCGCCACCGCGCAGACTCCCTTGCTCGCCGATGGCAGCGCCTGGAGCGGCGACTTCGCGCTCAGCCCCCAGGCCGCAGCGCTTGGCGGCTGCGTGCGCGACGAGAGCGGCCTCGCCCTGGCGGGGCTGCGCATCGCGCTGCGGCCGAGCGCAGGCGACAGCCTGCAGTGCCTGACGGACGCCGCCGGCCGGTATGCCTTCGCCTGCGCGACGGGCCCGGCGACCCTCAGCGTCGGCGCCCCGGGCTACGCGCCCTACAGCAGCGCGCTCGCCCTGCCGGACGGCGCGAGCAGCCTGGACATCGTCCTCGACGCGCGCTTCGCGCGCCTCGCCGGCAGCATCCGGGATGGCGAAGGCGCGCCGCTGGCCGGGGTCCTCCTCACGGTGAGCGGCGCCGCGAGCGGGTCGGCGCTCAGCGACGCGACTGGCGCCTTCCTGCTGCCGCGTCTCCTGGCCGGCGCCTCGACCCTCAGCGCCAGCAAGCTCGGGTACGCGCCGCTCAGCCAGAGCCTCGCGCTCGCCGAGGAAGAGGACGCTGCGCTGTCCCTTGCCCTCGAGCGCCTGCTCGGCACGCTCGCGGGGCGCGTGCTCGATTCCGCGGGCGCCGGCCTGGGCGGCGCCAGCCTGCAGCTCCGGGCGGGCGCGGCGCTCGTCGCCCAGACGCTCAGCGCGGCGAACGGCGACTTCGCGCTCGGCGGCCTGGACCCGCTCGCGCCGCTGGATCTCTATCTCAGCCTGGCCGGCCACTCCGTCCTCGGCGGCAACCCGCTGCGAGACCTCCTGCCGGGGGGCGAGCCGCTCCTGCTGCGGCTCGTCCCGGACGATGGCCGGCTGCGCGGCAGCCTGACCAGCGCGACTGACGGCGCGCCCGTCGCCGGCGCCCTCGTGAGCGCGGTCGACGGCGCCGGGGTCTACGCCGAAACGCGCAGCGATGCCGGGGGCGCCTTTGCGATCGGCGCCCTGCCGCGCGCTTCGCTCTACACCCTGCACGCCGACGGGCCCGGCTGGGCGGCACTCAGCGTCGCCGGCCTCGCGCCCGACGGCGCGCCGCTCGCCCTCAGCCTCGAGCCGGCCGGCGCGACCGTCTACGGCAGCCTCGTCGCCGACACTCCGGGCAGCGGCCGGCTGCCGCTCGGCAGCGCGCTGCAGGCCATCCCCGCCGAGGGCGGTCCCCTGCGCGCGCTCGCGCTGAGCGCCCTGGGCGAGTACAGCCTCGAGGCGCTGCCGCCCGGAGACTTCCTGCTGGTCTGCCGCGTCGACGGCTGCCTGACGCTCCCGCGCCAGCAGAGCGTGCGCGTCGACGAAGGCCAGGTGCTCGGTCCCTATGACTTCGAGTTGGTGCCGACTCCGCTCGCGAGCCTCGCGATCAGCGGCCTCGAGGAGCTCGAGGGCGGCCAGAGCGCGATCTACCAGGGCGCGCAGCGGGCTGCCGACGGCGAGTCGCTGGACTACCCGCTCATCTGGAGCCTGGAGCCGCCTGGCGCCGGCACCTTCGATACGGCCAGCGGCCGTTTCGCGGCGCGCGCCGACTTCCTGGGCACCGCCACGCTGCGCGCTCGGCATGCGGCCAGCGGTCTCGGGGCCGCACGCGCGGTCACCGTCGGCGCCCGCCTGACACCGCAGACGGCGCGCGCGCTGGACGACGGCGCCGGCCTGCGCCTGCGCGTGCCTGCGGGCGCTCTCGGCCAGGCGACCCGCATCGGCCTGCGGCGCGAGACGCCGACGCCGCTCAAGCGGCGCGCCGGGAGCTATCGTGTTGAGGGCGAGCTCTACCGCTTCCTCCCCAGCGGGCTCGCGTTCGCGGACAGCGCGCAGCCGACTCTAACGCTGCCCGTTCCCAATCCGCTGTTCAACGAGCGCCTCGCGCTGGGCTGGTGGGACCCGAGCGGCCTCGCGTGGACGGCGCTGCCGGGCACGAAGGGCACCCAGGGGCTCAGCCGCGCGCTGGCGCACTTCTCCGATTACGCTCTGCTCGTCGCCAACGCGCCCCTCGGGGTCGGCGAGGCTCGACTCTCCGCGAATCCCTTCAGTCCGGCCCTCGCTCCCCTCGAGCTGCGCTTCACGGTGAGCAGCCAAACGATGGCCGCACCCCTCGTCGACGTGGAGGTCTTCAACCTGCTCGGCGACCCCGTGTGCCGACTCCTGCGCAGGCAGGCCCTGGCCGTCGGCGTCGAGCACAGGCTCGCTTGGGACGGCCTCACACAGGCCGGCGAGCTGGCCCGGAACGGCCGCTACCTGCTGCGCATCCGCGTCGAGGACGGCGGCGAGGCAGCCGAGCGCATCCTGCAGGTCGTCCTGGTGAAATGACGAGGAGGCCCCACGCCATGCTCGCCTACGGAACCTTGCGGCGCGGCGTCGCCGCGTTCGCTTTCCTGCTTGCGCTCGCGCCGGCCGCGCGCGCCGGCCAGAGCGCCCTGCCCGGCGCCTTCGCCGACATCGGCCTCAGCGCCCGCGCGATGGGCATGGGCGGCGCCGCGGCGGCCGGCTTCGGCCGCGCCGCGGATCTCAGCGGCAATCCCGCAGGGCTCGGCGGCCTCGTCCGGCCCGAGCTCTCCGCGCTGCAGACCGAGCAGTTCGGCCTCGTGCCGACCTACTACCTCGCCGCGGCGCGCCGCCTCGGCGGCGCCGGCTTCGGCCTCGGCCTGCTGTCGAGCGGCGACGCGCTCCTGCGCGAGAACACGCTGCTGATTGCCGGCGGCCGTCCCCTCGGCGACGGCCGCTTCGGCGCGCTCGCGCTCGGGCTGGCGCTCAAGCTGCGCCACGCCGCCTTCGGACCGGAGGGCGATCTACCGGGCATCGAGGGCAGCGCCTACGGGGGCGCCATCGACCTGGGTCTCCAGCTCCGGCGCGGCAGCGCCCGCTACGGGCTCTTCGTGGAGGAACTCGCCAGCGACCTGCGCTGGCAGAGCAGCGGCCTGGGCGCCTATCACGAGGGCGTGCCGCCGACGCTGCGCGCGGGCCTCGGCGTCGACGCGGGCGCCCTCAGCCTCGCCGCAGACCTCGAAGTCGCCCTCGAGGCCGAGCGCGCGCACAAGGCGGCCCTCGGCGTCGAGTGGCGGCCGCATGCGGTGCTCGCGCTGCGCGGGGGGCTGAGCCAGCGCCTCGCGACCCAGGAGCAGCGCTTCCTCAGCGCCGGCCTCGGTCTGGGCGCCGGCCTCGAGGGCGGCCGTCGCTTCCAGTTCGACGCCGCCTATCTCTTCCACGAACTCGGCGGCAGCCTGCGCCTGGAGGCCGCCCTCCTGCTCTAGGCCCGATCGCCGAGAATCGCCCGCAGGCGGCGTGGGTTCTGCACCCAGATCCCCGAGCGCGTCAGACGCAGCGCGCCTTCTCGGGCGAGCCGATGCAGGACGCGCGAGAGCGTCTCCGGGCTCGTGCCGACCATCTGCGCCAGCTCGCGGCGCAAGAGGGGCACGGTGACCGCCGCGCCGCTCTCCAGGCCCATCCCCGTGTCGGCCAGGAAGGCCAGGAGCTGCCGCACGGTCCGCGTGCGCACGTTTTCGTGGGCGAGGGCCAGCAGCAGCTCCTCGGAGACGCGCAGCTCCCTGGCCATCAGGGCGAGCAGGCGGGCGCAGAAGCCGGGCGACTGCGCGAGGAGCCGATGGAAGTAGTCGCCGGGGATGGTGCAGAGCTCGAGCTCGCCCACCGCCTCGGCGCTGGCGGCGAAGGGCTCCCCGCTCAGCAGCGGCCGATAGCCGAGCAGGCGGCCCCGCCCGAGCAGGCGGATGATCAGGGGATCGCCCGTCGCGCTGGTCTTGCTCAGCTTGACGATGCCCGAGCGCACGCAGAAGACGGCCAGCGCCGGATTCCCTTCCTGGAAGACGGTCTGCCGATCCCCGTAGCGGCTGACGGAAATCGCGGCCCGATCCTGGCCCGGATCCAGGCCGGCCAGCTGGCAGAAGGCCGCTGACTCGCGGCTGCCGCAGAAGCTGCAGGCCTCGCCCACCGCGCGCCTCAGCGCAGCTCGAACTCGAAGGTGCTGACCACGCGGATCTTCTTGAGCGGCGTGCTCGTCGGGCTGTAGGGCGCCGACTCGTCGTTGCCGTCGCTGCCGAAGATCTGGATCGCGCCCTGGTTCGCCGTGCGAATGCGGCCCACCGCGGCCCCCGCGTCGGCCGCGAACTGGCGCGCCGTCTCGCGGGCGTTGGCGGTCGCCTCGGCGAGGAGCTGTGGCCGCAGGGCGCCGAAGGCGGTGACGGCGTAGCGCGGATTGGCGAAGCCTCCTTGCTCGCCGTCCAGGACGACGCCCGACGCGACGAGGCTCTCCGTCGCCCCGACCGCCTTCGCGATGCGGTCGACATCCGGCGTCGTCACCTGGACGGAGCTGGTCAGCACGTAGCGGAAGCGATCGCCGGCCTGGTTCTCGCCGTACTCGCGAGCCAGCTTGTCGATGATCCGCGTGCCCTGACGGCTGATCGCCTCGGAGGGAAAGCCCTGCGCAACCAGGAAGGCGACAGCGGCTTCCCGGTCGGCGCTGATGCGGGCGTGGGCTTCCTTGAGGTCCGCGCCGGCGCGCCGGAAGTAGAGGGTCCAGGTCGCCTGGTCGGCCTTGACCTCTTTCTCGACCAGTCCCTTGACGGTCACCGTTCGCGTCTCGGAGCGAAAGCGCGCGACCCCGCCGCCGATGAAGCGCCCTGCCAGGGCGAGGCCGACGACGAGACCGAGGGCGAGGATCGCCGCCGCCGGTACCAGGTCCCTGCGCTCCGAGATCGCCATGTCCGCACCCCTTCCGCGCTGGCAAGCAGGGGAGCATAGCGAGTCCTGCGACCGGAGTAAACAAGAAGCGGATCTGGCCCCCCCCCTGCCGCGCTAGAAGCGCCCCATGCACCCGGATGCCGATGCCGTGCTCGCCGGAGAAGGGCGCGGCGAACTGGGCGGCCTTCAACGCGAAGGCCGCGGACATCGTCCGCGGCCCTTCGCCCTTCAGGCCCCTACCGCTGGCGAGCGGGTCCGGGGACTAGTCGAGCAGGCTGCTGTCCAGCAGGTAGTCGAACTGGGCGAGGTCGGGCTGGAAGACCAGGTCCGGCTCGTCCGGATCCCCCACCTTCACCGTCTTGTCGAGATCCCGGAAGGTGATCACGACGACGGGGCCGAGATCGGGGGCGAGGAGGTAGAGCCCGAGGTCGCGGCGGGCGATGCGCGTGCGGGCGCGCTCGGGAATGTACTCCTCCGGGATCGCGCTCTCGCCGGGCTCGGTGTTCGGATTGCGCTGGTTGCTCAGGTGGAGATCCGCCTCGAGGCTGACGCGCACCCAGCGGCAGCTCGGAATCACCGTGTCCGCGAGATCGGGAAAGAGCGAGTCCACCTCGGCGCCGACCGAAGCGTAGGCGAAATTCTCCGCGGCGATGACCTCGCCGACGATGCGCACGGCAGCGATGCCGTCGACGTAGGTGTCGTGATCGACGTCCGAGGGATCCCAGGGCGTGTTGCCGGGCTGGTTGGTGCCGTCGTAGAGGCGGCGCGGATAGTCGAAGCCGACCGCCTCGTTGACGAGGACCTTGCCGACTTCATCGCCGGCGTAGTCCACCGGCATGCTCTCGTCGCTGTAGTCGGCGAGCAAGGCCTCCCAGCGCAGCGTGCCGAAGCGAATCCACGCGTAGGGCAGGCCCTCGCCGAAGGCGAAGCTGCTGTCGGTGGCGCCCCCTTCGCCGACGACATCGTAGCCGCCGCTGGTCGCATCGAGGTACACGGTCAGCTCGTGCCGGAGCTGGCCGCCGAGATCCGCCCGCCCGGTCGTGCGCCCCAGGAGGGCGAGGTCGCCCCCGGCGCCGCCCGCGCTGCACTCCCAGCGGGTGTTGCCCGACGGCAGGCGGGGATCGAAGTAGTCGAGCGTGGTGTCGGGGCTGAAGACCCCCTCCTCCTTGCGGACGAAGTTCCACCACTCGCCGGCGGCGAGGGGCAGGAAGTTCGCGCTGAGGGGCGCGAGCCCCGTGCCGCCCGCGCCCGTGGGCCCCTTCGACTCGTCGTCGGAGCAGGCGCCGAGCGCCAGGAGCAGCGCGAACAGGACGAAAGCCCCCGTCAGACCGGGGCGCCGCCAGAGGAGACTCGGCCGCATCGCCATCCACCTCGTTGCCGGGCGCGCAAACGCGCGCCGTACCATCGTTTTCGGAGCCGTGGGGACCCAAGCAGTCTATTGCCCGTCCGCGCTCCGAGCAAGGGGGATTTTCACCACTTGCGGGCGCGCCCGCCTTGCGCTAGGCATTCGGGATCCACCCCAGCCGGAGCCGCGCCATGGTCCAGCCGCCTGCCGCCCCCGCCCGCCGCCTCGCGCTCAGCCTCGCCCTGCTCGGCGCCCTCGCCGCCCGCCCCTCGGCGGCCCAGCCGCTCGCCGCCGACACGCTTCGTCTGCGCGCCACCCTCGACGAACTCTGCGCGCCCGCCTGCGCCGGTCGCCGCAGCGGCAGCCCGGGCATCGAGGCCGCGCGCCGCGCGCTGACGGCGCGCCTGGTCGCGCTCGGCCTGGAGCCGCTGCCGGGAGCCGAGACCTACGCGGCCCCCTTCGCCGTCCAGGGCCTGGCGCTGGACAGCCTGCGCGGCCGCCTGCTCGATCCGGAAGGCAAGGTGACGCCGCTTCAGCTCAGCCCCTCCGCACCTGGCGCCCCCCTCGGCGCTGTCCGGCTCGCGCCCTGGCCCGCCGGCGGGCCGCTCCCGCTCACCGCGCGCGGCGCCCTCGTCGTGCGCCAGGGTCCGGCCGCCTCGGCCGGCGCCGAGAGCTTCTCACCAAACGCCCTCCTGGAAGAGGTGCGGGCCGCGGGCGCCCTCGGCCTGCTGCTCGTGCCGCACCCGGCCGATTCCGCCGGCATCCTGGCCCGGCATCGGGCGCGCAGCCAGGGCCGCGACCCGCGGGTCTACGCCCTCGCGGGCGAAGCGCCGGCGCCCCTGCTCGCCTTCGCCGACGGTCCGGCCGCGCCCGGCGTCTTCGCCGGCGCGACCGCCCAGCCGATCGGCTGGCGGCTCGCGCTGCCCGGCGGGCAGGCTCTCGCTCACCGGGGCGTCACTCCCCCCGGGCGCCTGCGCGCCTCGGCGGCGCCGGCGGAGACGGCGCCCGTCGTGCTGCTCTGCGCCCACCACGACCATCTCGGCGAGGGTCCCGAGGGCGTCTTCCCGGGCGCCGACGACAACGCGAGCGGGGTGGCCGTCCTCCTCGAAGTCGCGCGCCTGCTCGCCGGCCGGCCCCTGGCGGCCGAGGTCCGCTTCCTATTCACCGATGCCGAGGAGCTCGGCATGCTCGGCGCCAAGGCCTACCTCGCGCGCTGGGACCCGCCCGCGCTCGCGATCAATCTCGACTCCGTGGGCCGCGCCGGCGCGATGAGCTACCGTCAGCTCCGCGATCCGGCCGCCGCCAACCCACGCCTGATGATCCACTGGACCTCGGCGTCCGGCGACAGTGCCCTGGACGCAGCCCTGGCCGCCCGGGGCTTCCAGGTGCAGCGGGGCGAGGGCCCAATGTTCGCCCTCGGTGGCGATCACCGCGCCTTCGTGGAGGCCGGCGTCCCGGCGCACTTCCTCTTCGGCGGCTTCCACGCCGACTACAACACGGTGCACGATCGCCCCGAGCGGATCCTCGTCGGACGCCTGGCCTCCCTCGCCGAGGCTCTGGCCGACTTCGTCGCTGCGGGACCGGCGGCCCCCGCGCCGCGCTAGGGTTGCTCGCCTGCCAGCCAGCGGAGGAACTCGGCCGGCAGCGCCGGCCGCGCCGCGAGGAGCCACGCGCCGCGGCTGCGGCAGTCGAGCCGCTCCAAGCGCCGGGCCGGGCCCGGCTGCGCTGCCGCGAGGGCTCGCGCCGCGGCGAGGGACTCGGCGTCCTGGTCGCAGACCGCGAGCAGGACGGGCTGCGGCGCGCGGGCGGCCTGGGAGTCGAGATCGGCCGGCGCCAGGGGCGACAGCAGCAGGGCGCCCGCGAAGCGGCCGCCCCGGGGCCCCGCGAGCAGCTCGAGCGCCAGCGCCGTTGCTTCGCCCTCGGCGGCCAGCAGCCAGGGGCGGCCGGCCAGACCCGGCTGCTGATCGACGAAGGCGAAGAGGGCCTCGAGATCGCGAGCGAGGAGGGCGCGGGCGGGCCCATCCCAGCGCGGGGCTGGCGGCACGGGCCCGGCAACGCTGACCCGACTCTGGCCTTCGCCCCGGAGGTCGGGCAGGAGGACCTCGACGCCGAGGGCCTGGAAGGTCCCGCCGAGGCTCGCCAGGGAGCCACCCGCGACGCCGCGATCGTGCAGGAGCAGGGCGATGGGCCGCGGCTGCGCGCCGGAGGGCGTGCGCAGGTAGCCGCCGACGAGGGCGAGCGAGTCGGCGGTCCAGATCTGGAAGCGCACCAGGTCCTGCGCGCGGAGGGACCCGCGGCCGGACGGTTCGGCCAGGAGCGCCGCGGCAACCGCGGCGGCGGTCCACCGCCGGCGTGCGACCCTCATCGCTGGTAGAGGTAGGCTTCCCAGCTCTGGTGCATCGCGTCGCCGAGGAAGCGCCGGAAGAGCAGGGGCGGCAGCCAGCGCGGCTCGCGCGGCGCCGCGAGCAGGCGCATCCCGGCCTCGGCCGGCAGGCGGTTGCCCTTGCGGTGGTTGCAGCTCACGCAGCAGGTCACGCAGTTCTCCCAGCTCGTCGCGCCGCCCCGGGGGAACTCCGGCGTCTGGCGGCTGCGCGGAACGACGTGGTCGATCGTGAAGGGCCCCGCCGTGCCACCGCAGTACTGGCAGCTGCAGCGGTCCCGCGCGTAGAGGTTGCGCCGGTTGAGCTGCACGCGCACCACCTTGTAGACCCGGTGCGCGATGGCGATGAAGAGGCGGATGATGCGCGGCAGGCGCCACTCGGCCGCCGCCGAGCGCACGACGAGGGCGGACTCCTCCACCGCCACCGCCCGCCCGCTCACCAGGAGCACCAGGGCGCGCCGCGCGCTGACGATGTTCACGGGCTGATAGCCGGCGTCCAGAACGAGGACGTGCTGGCGGAGTGTGGCTCTGTTCACGCTGATCTCACTTCGACGCTGGCCGGCCGTCCTCCCGCCGGCGCGACCTCGCAAAAGCTTGTCGAAGCGCCGCAGGCGCCGTCAAGAGAATTCCCCGGACTCCGTCGCCGCCGGCGGCAACTCGGGGAAGCCCGCCTCGCCCTCGCCGAGGCGGGCGAGCGCGGCCCGGGCCGCGTCCTGCTCCGCGTCCTTCTTGCTGCGGCCACTGCCCCGGCCCACGACCTGCCCCTGCACGAGCACCTCCACCTCGAAGTCCTTGGAATGGTCCGGCCCCCAGGTCGCTTCGACGCGGTAGCGCGGCGGCAGCTTGTAGACCGACTGCACGCGCTCCTGGAGCAGGGACTTGAAGTTGCGGTGGCTGTCGTCGGCCAGGAACTCCTCCTTGCGGGCGAGCACGCGGGAGGCAACCAGCTTGCGGGCCGGGAGCAGGCCGCCGTCCAGGTAGACCGCGCCGAGGACGGCCTCGAAGGCGTCGGCGAGAATCGAGTCGCGCGTGCGGCCGCCCGTCTCCTCCTCGTTGGCGCTCAGGCGCAGCACGGCGCCCAGGCCGAGGTCGCCGGCGACGCTGGCCAGCACCACGCGGCTCGCGAGCAGGCTCTTGAGCTTGGTCAGGGTGCCCTCGTTCTCCTCCGGGAATTCGGCGACGAGGGCGACGTTGATCGCCAGTCCGAGCACCGCGTCACCGAGGAACTCCAGGCGCTCGTTGCTCGCCTCGCGCTCCATCCCCTCCTGGAAGGCCCAGGAGCGGTGGGTGAGGGCGAGCAGCAGCAGCGCGGGATCCTTGAAGCGGTAGCCGAGGCGCTCCTGGAAGGCGGCGAGGGGCGCGCGATCGGCCTCCTCGAGCGTGGGCGGGAGCTTCCCCGGGAAGAGCTTGCGGAACCAGGCGCGAATGGCGGGCCTTCCTTGCCGTTCCGGCCGGCGGGAACCGGGCGCCCCTAGCGCTCGCCGGGCGCCCGCCCCAGCAGGAGCACGATGTTGTGGCCGCCGAAGCCGAGCGAGGTGCTGATCGCCGTCTCCACCGCCTGCTTGACGGCGCGGTTGGGCGTGTAGTCGAGGTCGCAGTCGGGATCGGGGTGCTCGTAGTTGACGGTCGGCGGAATCTCGCCGCGCTCCAGCGCGAGGACCGTGATCCCCGCCTCGAGCCCGCCGGCCGCGCCGAGCAGGTGGCCCGTCATCGATTTCGTGCTGCTGATCTTGAGCCGCTCGGCGTGGGCGCCGAACGCCGTCCTGATCGCCAGCGTCTCGATGCGGTCGTTGTAGGGCGTGCTCGTCCCGTGCGCGTTGACGTAGCCGACGCTCGCCCCCGGCAGGCCGGCCTCGGCGAGCGCCAGGCGCATCGCCTGCGTCGCGCCGCGGCCCTCGGGGTCGGGCGCCGTGATGTGGTGCGCGTCCGCCGTGAGCCCGGCGCCGAGCAGCTCGGCGAAGATGCGCACGCCGCGCGCCTTGGCGTGCGCGTAGTCCTCGAGCACGAGGACGCCCGCGCCCTCGCCCATCACGAAGCCGTCGCGCTCGGCGTCGAAGGGGCGGCAGGCCTTCCCGGGCTCCTCGTTGCGCGTCGAGAGGGCCTTCATGTTGCCGAAGCCGGCCAGGGCCATCGGCGAGATCGTCGCCTCGGCGCCGCCGGCCAGCATCAGGTCCGCACGGCCCGCGCGGATCTGCAGCGCCGCGTCGGCGATCGCGTGCGCGCCCGTCGCGCAGGCGCTGACGACGCCGAAGTTGGGCCCCCGCAGGCCGTAGCGCATCGAGACGAGACCGGTGGCGATGTCGCCGATCATCATCGGGATGAAGAAGGGGCTCACGCGGCGCGGGCCCTTCGCGATGAGGGTGCTGTGCTCCTCCTCGAAGGTGAGCATGCCGCCGATGCCAGAGCCGATGATGACGCCCATGCGCTCGCCGGCCGGTGGCTCGGCGAGCAGCCCGGCCTGGGCCATCGCCTCCTCGGCGGCCACGAGCGCGAACTGCGCGTAGCGGTCGGTCTTCTTGCGCTCCTTGGGCTCGACGATCTCGCCGGGGTCGAAGTCCTTGACTTCGGCGCCCAGGCGGGACGCGTAGCCCTCGGTGTCGAAGGCCGTGATCCGTCCGATGCCCGAACGGCCGGCCAGCAGCCCCTGCCAGGTGGCCTCGCGGTCCTTGCCGACCGGGCTGATCAGGCCCAGGCCCGTGATGACGACGCGGCGGTCCATGCGACATCCCCTCCGGTCCGCGGCTTCCCGCCGCTCGGGCGGCGGGCGGCGGCGGGACTAGGCCTCGGGCAGGGCGGCCGTGAGATAGTCGATCACCGCCTGCACGTTCGTCAGCTTCTCGGCGTCCTCGTCGGAGATCTCCATGCCGAATTCCTCCTCGAAGGCCATCACCAGCTCGACGGTGTCGAGGGAATCGGCGCCCAGGTCCTCGATGAAGGAGGCGCTCGGCGTGATCTGCTCCGGATTGACGCCCAGTTCCTTCTCGATGATCTGGTGGACGCGCTCTGCGATCGAAGCCATGGGACGAACCTCCTCGGGTCCGCGGGGAGCCTCCGCCCCCCGTCTGGAATTGCCAACTGCTTAGGGGATCGCCATCCCCCTGTCAAATGCAAAACCTCACATCGCCATGCCGCCGTTGACGGCGATGACCTGCCCCGTGATGTAGCGCCCGCCGGGGCCGAGCAGGAAGAGCACGGCAGCGGCCACGTCCTCCGGTTCGCCCAGACTGGCGAGCGGAATCCCGGCGAGGAGCTGCTTCTGCACCTCTGCGCTGAGCGTCGCCGTCATGTCCGTGCGGATGAAGCCCGGCGCCACCGCGTTCACGGTCACCCCGCGCGGCGCCAGCTCCTTGGCCAGGCTCTTCGTCAGCCCGATCAGGCCGGCCTTGCTCGCCGCGTAGTTGGCCTGGCCCGCATTGCCGATCTGGCCGACCACGCTCGTGATGTTGACGATGCGCCCGCCTCGCTTCAGGAAGGGCCGCGCCAGCGCCCGCGCGAAGTGGAAGGCGCCGCCGAGATTGACGGCCAGCACGCGCTCCCACTCCGCGGCCTTCATCCGCGCGAGCAGGTTGTCCTGGGTGAGGCCGGCGTTGTTGACGAGGAAGTCGACCTCGCCCATCTCCTCGCGGATGCGCGCGACGAGCGCGGCCACCGCCTCGCCGTCGCCGATGTCGCCGCCGTAGCCGCCGAGGTCGGGCCCGCCGCCGAGCTCGGCGGCCGCTGCCCGGCCGCGTTCCTCGCTGCTGGCGACGAGCGCGACGCGACAGCCCTCGCCGCGCAGGGCGACGACGATGGCCCGGCCGATGCCGCGCGAACCCCCGGTCACGAGGGCGAGCTTGCCCGCAATGCCGCTGTCCATGCCCCCTCCTCGACCTAGGCCGCGCCGGCGCTCGCGCCGGCCAGCCAGGCGTCCAGCGCGGCCTTGTCGCCCAGCGCCGTCACGCGCGTCTCGCGGTCGATCTTGCGCATGAGGCCCATGAGCACCTTGCCCGGACCGATCTCCAGGGGATCCGCGCCGTCGAGCCGGCGCAGCGCCAGCATGGAGTCCGACCAGAGCACGGGACGTGTCAGCTGCTCGCTGAGCAGAGCGCGCAGGCGCTCGCCGCGGGTCTCCGGCTGGGCCGTGACGTTGGGGATCACTGGCGACTGCGCATCCGCGAAGGGTGTCGCGCGCAGGGCCTCGCCGAGCGCCGCTGCCGCCGGCGCCATCAGGGCGGAGTGAAAGGCGCCGCTCACCGTGAGCGGGACCACCTTCTGCGCCCCCGCCGCACTGCAGGCCGCCATGCCGCGCTCGACCGCGGCGACGGCGCCGCTGATCACGAGCTGGTCCGGGCTGTTCAGGTTGGCGAGCGCGAGCACTTCGCCCGCGGCCGCCTCGGCGCAGCAGCGCGCGACCGCCTCGCGCGTGAGGCCGAGCACGGCGGCCATCGTGCCGGGCACGGCCTCGCCGCTGGCGAACATCAAGCGCCCGCGCAGGGCGACCAGGCGCAGGGCGTCCAGGGGCGCCAGCACGCCGGCCGCGACGAGGGCGCTGTACTCGCCCAGGCTGTGGCCTGCCACCACCGAGGGCGCGAGGCCGCGGCGGGCGAGATAGGCGTGGCAGGCGAGACTGACCATCAGGATGGCCGGCTGCGCGTGGCGCGTCTCGGTGAGGCGCTCCAGCGGCCCCGCGAAACAGAGGTCGCGCAGGGGCAGGCCCGTCACGCCCTCGGCCTCGGCGAAGAAGCGGGCGCTCTCGGGGTCCTCGTCGTTCAGCTCCCGGCCCATGCCCACGAACTGCGAGGCCTGCCCGGGGAACAGGAGCGGTCTGCGCACGGTGCCCTCCCTCACAGCTTCATCAGCGTGGCGCCCCAGGTGAGGCCGCCGCCGAAGGTCGCCATCAGCACGTAGTCCCCGGGACCGATGCGGCCTGACCGCCGCGCCTCGTCCAACGCGATCGGGATCGAGGCCGCGCTCGTGTTGCCGTACTCCGCGATGTTGACGTAGACCCGCTCGGCGGGGATCGCCAGCCGCTCGCCGATCGCGTCGATGATGCGCATGTTCGCCTGGTGCGGGATGAAGAGCGCGAGGTCCGCCGCGCTCAGACCGGCGGCCGCGAGGGTCTGCTGCGCGGCGGCGGCCATGTTGCGCACGGCGTGCTTGAAGACCTCGTTGCCCTTCATCTGGATCTTGTTCGTCCGCGCCGCGATGATCGCCGGCGTCGGCGGCTCCGCGCTGCCGCCCTGGGGAGCGTTCAGGAGCTCGGCGAGGCGACCGTCGCTCCGGCTGACGCTGGCGAGGATGCCGCGGCCGTCGACCGGCCGTGCTTCGAGGAGGACGGCGCCGGCCCCGTCGCCGAAGAGCACGCAGGTCGCGCGGTCCTGCCAGTTGGTGAGGCGGCTGAGCAGCTCCGAACCGACGACCAGCGCCCGCCTGCCGCGGCCCGTCTCGAGCAGGGCGGCGGCCTGCTCGAGCCCGAAGAGGAAGCCGCTGCAGGCGGCGGAGAGGTCCCAGGCCGCCGCGTTGTGGGCCCCGATCTTCGCCTGCACGAGGCAGGCCGTGCTCGGAAAGATGAGATCGCCCGTCACCGTGCCGACGAAGACGTAATCCACCGTCTCGGCCGGGCAGCCGGCGTCCGCGAGGGCGCGCTCGCAGGCGAGGGCGGCGAAGTCGCTGTTGCGTTCGTGATCGGCCGCGATGTGGCGCGTCTTGATGCCGGTGCGCGTGGTGATCCACTCGTCGCTGGTCTCGACCAGGCGGCTCAGCTCCTCGTTACCGAGGACGCGTTCAGGCACCGCGCTGCCGGTGCCGACGAGTTGCGCGCTGAGTCTAGGCGCCAAGGCTCTCCCCCTGGAGCTTGCCCAGCAGCCCCTGCGTGCGCTCGGCGGTGTGCAGTTCCTGGAAACGCAGCGCCGTGCGCAGGGCGTTCATGATCGCCAGCTCGTTGCTCTTGCCGTGGCTGATGATGACCGTGCCGGCCACGCCCATCAGGGGCGCGCCGCCGTGCTCGGCGTAGTCGAGGTCCTTGCGGATGCGCCGCTCGCCCTCGCGCAGGCCGCCGCGGGCCAGGAGGACGCCGAGCTTGCCGGCGAAGCTGGTGAGCACGGTCTCTTTCATCCGGCCCATCAGCAGGCGCGTCGTGTAGCCGACCATGCTCTCGGCGAGCTTGAGGACGACATTGCCGGTGAAGCCGTCGCAAACGATCACGTCGGCCTCGCCCGCGAGGATGCCGGCGCCCTCCACGTTGCCGACGAAGTCGACGGGCGCGCGGCCGAGCAGCTCATGGGCCCGCGTGTAGAGTTCGCTGCCCTTGCTCGCTTCCTCGCCGATGTTGAGCAGGCCGACGCGCGGATTCTCGCGGCGTAGCACGGCCTCGGCGAAGAGCCGCCCCATGACGCCGAACTGCGCGAGGTGCTCGGGCTTGTTGTCGGAGTTGGCGCCCACGTCGAGCAGGACGCAGCCGCCCGCCTTGCTCGGGAACCAGGTGGCGATGGCCGGCCGCAGCACGCCCGGCAGCGCGCCGAGGTAGAGCATCGCCCCGGCCACCATCGCGCCCGTCGAGCCGGCGCTCACAATGCCGTCCACGGCGCCGGCCTTGAGGTCCTGCATGCCGCGCACGATCGGCGAGTCCTTCTTGCGCCGCACCGCCGTGGCCGGCGACTCGTGCATCTCGATGGACTCGCTGGTGGGCACGATCTCGAAACTGTCCGCCGACTCGCCCGCCGACCTCAGGATTTCGGCGATGGCTGTCGGCTCGCCGTAGAGCCGCAGCGTCGGCGCCGGCTCCAGCTCGCGCCGGGCGCGGAGGGCGCCGCGAACCAGCACCGCCGGCCCGTGATCGCCTCCCATCACATCCAGGGCGAGCTTCACGCCGCCTAGTCCGCCTCGACCGTCTGCACCTGGCGGCCCGCGTACCAGCCGCAGTTCGGGCAGATCCGGTGGCTGGGCTTCATCTGACTGCAGTGCTTGCAGCGCACCAGGCTGGGCGTGCGCGCGGCGGCGAGCCAGACGGCCCGCGTCATGCGCGAGCGCGAGCGGCTCTTGCGCTTCTTGGGGAGACCCATCGTTCAGTCCTTTCCGGTGTCGTCGCCGGGAAGCGCCTCGCCTTCGCGCTCGGCTTCCAGACGCCGCTTCAGTTCCGCGAGCGGCCCCCAGCGGGGGTCCCGCTCCTCATCCGCGCGGCCCTCGCCGGTCGCGGCGCCCGGCGGGCCGGGGCAGGGACCGGCGCCTGCCGCCTCGCAGCTGAGCTGGATCGGCAGATCCAGCCAGAGCGCTTCGCGCAGCGGACCCGTCAGATCCAACTCCTGGCTGCCCGCGGGCAGGACCACGACCTCGTCGGACTCCTCGGGGTCGAGATCCGGGGTAGCCGCCGCCAGCACCAGAAGCTGGAAGTCGCCCGTCAGCCGGCCGGTGAAGGGCCGATCGCAGCGGTCACAGCGAAAGGGGAAGCGCGCTTCCACCTCGCCGCGCACCGTCCAGCGCTGCCCGGCCGGATCCACGGTCACCCGCAACTCGGCTTCGCCTTCGCCCGCGCGGTCGCCCAGGTCTTCCAGGCACAGGGGCGCGGTGAAGCGGAACTCCTCGCGGTGTTCCCTGATGCCGCTGAGCAGGATTCTCACGGGCGCCTGCCGGTCCGGGCAAGATGGCGCATCTTAGTCCGCAACTCCCCCATTGTCAAGGCCTTGCCCCGCAGGCCGGTTCAGCCGCCGAAGACGATGCCCAGCTCCCGCGCCGCCGAGGCGTCCGAGTCGCTGGCGTGCACGCCGTTGGTCTGCAGGCTCTGGCCATAGAGGTAGCGGATCGTGCCCGGCGCCGCCTCGGCCGGGTTCGTGGCCCCGACTAGAAGACGTAAGTCCTTGACCGCATTGTCTTTCTCGAGTCGGACCGCCACGATGGGTCCGCTCGTGATGTAGGCGACGAGGTCCCCGTAGAAGGCCTTGCCCTGGTGCTCGGCGTAGAAGGCCCCCACCTGTGCGGCCGTCAGGCGCTTCAGCTCCAGGCCCGTGATCCGGAAGCGGTTGGCGGTGAGCATGGCGAGGATCTCGCCGATGGTCTGGGCCGCCACCAGCTCGGGCTTGATCATTAGATAGGTCTGGCTCACGGATTCTCCTCGCGGGCAGGGGTCAGGGTTTGTATTGAGCGGCCAGCAGCGGCACGATCTGGCTGGGGATCTCGGCCACGGGCACACCCGCCGCGCGCAGGCTGGCGATCTTGTCGGCCGCGGTGCCCGAGCCCCCGGCGATGATGGCGCCCGCGTGGCCCATCCGCTTGCCGGGCGGCGCCGTGCGACCGGCGATGAAGGCGACGACCGGCAGCGTCACCTTCTCCTTGATGTGGGCGGCGGCCTCCTCCTCGTCCGTGCCGCCGATCTCGCCGATCATGACGACGGCTGCGGTGGCCGGATCGGCCTGGAAGGCGGCCAGGCAGTCGATGAAGTTCGTGCCGATCACCGGGTCGCCGCCGATGCCGATGCAGGTCGACTGGCCGAGCCCGGCCGCGGTCAGGTGGTAGACCACCTCGTAGGTCAGGGTGCCCGAGCGGCTGACGAGGCCCACCTTGCCCGGCCTGACGATGTTGCCGGGCAGGATGCCCACCTTGCACTGGCCCGGCGAGATCAGGCCCGGGCAGTTGGGGCCGATGAGCCGCACGCCCGCCGCGCGCACGCGCGGCATCACCGCGTTCATGTCGCGCACCGGAATGCCCTCGGTGATGCAGACGACGGTTCGGATGCCCCCCGCCACCGCCTCGAGGATGGCGTCGGCGGCCACGTTCGCCGGCACGAAGATGACGCTCGCGTTGGCGCCCGTCGCGCGCACGGCCTCGCTGACGGTGTCGAAGACGGGGACGCCGCAGGCCTGCTGGCCGCCCTTGCCCGGCGTGACGCCGCCGACGACCCGGGTGCCGTAGGCCTGCATCTGCTCGGTGTGGAAGCCCCCGTCGCGGCCGGTGATCCCCTGCACGATCAGGCGCGTCGCCTGGTCCACGAAGATGCTCATGCCGCAGCCCCCTTGGCGAGGGCGATCGCCTTCTGCACCGCCTCGTCCATGCTCTCGGCGGCGACCAGATCCGTCTCGGCGAGGAGGCGCCGCGCCTCGTCCTCGTTCGTGCCGACCAGACGCACGACGATGGGCAGGTGGATGCCCGTCTTCGCCTTCGCCTCGATGATGCCGCGCGCGACGTCGTCGCAGCGGGTGATGCCGCCGAAGATGTTGAAGAGGATCGCCTTCACGTTGCGGTCGCGGGTGATGATGTCCAGGGCGCGCACCACCTTGTCCGGGTGCGAGCTGCCGCCGATGTCGAGGAAGTTCGCCGGCTGGCCGCCGTAGTGGGCGACGAGGTCCATCGTCGCCATCGCGAGGCCGGCGCCGTTGACGAGGCAGCCGACGTCCCCTTCGAGCTTGACGAAGCTGAGACCGGCCAGGCGGGCCTCGTCCTCCTCGGGCGTCGCCTCGGCGGGATCGCGCCAGCCGGCGATCTCGCTCTGGCGGTAGAGGGCGTTGTCGTCCAGGACCATCTTGCCGTCGACGGCCCAGACCTCGCCCGTGGGCGTGACGACGAGGGGGTTGATCTCCGCCAGCGTGGCGTCGCTGTCGGCGTAGGCCTGCCAGAGGCGCGTCAGCACGTCGGCCATCCGCAGCGCGATGCGACCCGAGGCGACCTGGAAGGCCACGTGCCGCGCCTCGTGCGGGCTGAGGCCGGCGACCGGATCGAGGCGCAGCTTGATGATCTGCTCCGGCGTCTTCGCCGCCACCTCCTCGATGTCGACGCCGCCCGCGGCGGAGACCATCAAGGTCGCCCGCTGCGCCGCGCGGTCCTGGACGATGCCGAGGTAGTACTCCTGGGCGATGTCCACCGCCCGCGTCACGAGCAGGCGACGCACGGTGAGGCCCTTGATCTCCATGCCGAGGATCTGGTCGGCCTTGTCGCGCACCTCGTCGTGCTGCCTGGCCAGCTTGACGCCGCCCGCCTTGCCGCGGCCGCCGACCAGGACCTGGGCCTTGATGACGACCGGCCCGCCGAGCTCGCGCGCGCGCTCCTTGGCCTCCTCCGGCGTGCCCACGACGAAGCCGTCGGGCACGGGGATGCCCTGGCGCCGGAAGAGCTCCTTGGCCCGGTACTCGTGGATCTTCACTCGTCGCTCCTGCGTTGGGACCCGCGCGGCGGCTAGCCTGAGCCGCGCGCCTGGCCGTCCTTCTGTTTCGCGATCGTCGCCGTGCTCGAGTAGCCCGTCAGCATGCCCGCCCGGTGCACGCGCCCGCCCCAGCCCTTCACCGCGGTGGCGCCGACGATCTCGGCTTCCGCGTACTCGCCGCCCTTGACCAGCACGTCCGGGCGCAGCGCTTCGATGAGCGCGAGCGGCGTGTCCTCGTCGAAGAGGGTCACGGCGTCCACCGAGCGCAGGTGCGCGAGCAGCGCCGCGCGATCCGCCTCGCCGTTCACGGGCCGGGTCGGGCCCTTGAGCCGCCGCACGGAAGCGTCGCTGTTCAGGCCGACGATCAGCCGCTCGCCCTGCGCCGCCGCCTCGGCGAGCAGCGCCCGGTGTCCGGCGTGCAGCACGTCGAAGCAGCCGTTGGTGAAGACGACCCGCTGCCCGCGCGCCCGCGCCTGCTCGGCCCAGGCCACCGCCGCGGCGCGGCCGAGGACGGGGGCCTCGCTCTCCGGCGCCCCGGCCTCGCGCAGGGCGTCGTCGAGGAGGGCGGCGAGCAGCTCGCCGGGCGTCACCGCCGCGGTGCCGACCTCGCCGACGACGACGCCCGCCGCGTGGTTGGCGAGCACGGCGCCCTCCTCGAGGCTGGCGCCCGCCGCCAGGGCGAGTGCGAGCGTGGCCACCACCGTGTCGCCGGCGCCCGTGACGTCGAAGACCCGCCGCGCCTTGGCCGGGAAACGGCGGGACGGACCGGCCGCCGTGAAGAGGGCAATGCCCCCCTCCCCGAGCGTGATCATCAGCGCCTTCAGCTCCAGGCGCGCCATGAGGCCGGCGCCGACGCGCTCCAGGTCGGCCTCGCTGCGGATGGGCAGGCCGAAGGAGCCGCCCGCCTCGGCCTTGTTCGGCGTCACGAGGTCGACGCCGCGATAGGCGGCGAAGTGCCCCTCCTTCGGATCGACGATCACCGGCACGCCGCGCGCGCGCGCCGCCGCGACGAGGGCCGTGACGAGCGCGTCGACGAGCACACCCTTGCCGTAGTCCGAGAGCACGAGGGCGCGCGCCTCGCCCAGCAGCGCGCAGGCGCGGGCCTCGAGGGCGGCGAGCGCCTCGCCCGTCGCCGGACGGCGCTCCTCGCTGTCCACGCGGCAGATCTGCTGGCCGGCGCCGAGGATGCGCGTCTTGACCGTCGTCGGCCGGCCGGACTCGACGACGAGGTCCTCGGCGGGGATGCCGGCGGCCGCGAGGGCTGCGACCAGCTCAGCGCCCGCCTCGTCCGCGCCGCGCAGACCGACGAGGCGCGGCGCGCCCCCCAGAGCGGCCAGGTTGCGCGCCACGTTGGCCGCCCCGCCCAGGCGCTGCTCGCGCTCGCGCACGGCGACCACGGGCACGGGCGCCTCGGGACTGATCCGCTCGACGCTGCCCTTGAGGTAGCGGTCCAGCATCAGGTCGCCGAGGACGAGCACGGGCAGACCCTGCATGGCGTCCAGCAGTCGGCGCAGGCGATCCAGGCTGGGGGTGACGGGCTCCATGTCGGCCTCGGGAATGGCGTCGGTGGCGGGCGGCGCGGGCGCGGCTGCGGCGCAAGCTATCATCGGCCCCAGGGGGTGTCAAGAAAGGGGCTGGCGCGGGCCCAGCGCGCGTGCTTTCATCCCCGCGCGGTGGGCCGCCCGGCCCCTGCCACCCCGCACCGAGAGGACGTCATGAGCGAGCCGACGAAGACGACCGGCCCCGTCAAGCGCATCGAGATCGATCTCGAGTCCGCGACCGAGCACTACGCGAACATCACCCTGATCAATCAGTCGAGCAACGAGTTCATCCTCGACTTCGCGCGGCTGATGCCGGGCCGGCCCAAGGCCACGGTGAGCGCGCGCGTGATCATGGCGCCGGCCAACGTGAAGGCCCTCCTGCGCGGCCTCGCCCAGCACGTGCAGCGCTTCGAGGAACTGCACGGCGCCTTGCCCGAACCGGCGGTGCAGCCGCCGACGGTGGGCTTCGGTCCCGAGACGGGCCGCGCCTAGGCCGCGGCGCCCGGGCTCGCCGCGCGACGCGGCAGGCCATCCTCCCCGCGCGGGGCGCGCTTCCAGCGCCGGTGCAGCCAGAACCAGTGCTCGGGATGGCGGCGGATGATCGCTTCCCAGCGCGCCGTGTGCGCGGCGGTCAGGCGGGCGACGGCGTCGGCGTCCGCCTCGCCCGCCGGCCAGAGCGGCGCCTCGTAGACGACGCGGAAGCGCCGGCCTTCGCGCAGCAGGTAGCTGGGGACGATCGGCGCGCCCGTCTTCAGGCTGAGGAAGGCCGTGCCCGGATGCGTCAGGCTCTCGCGCCCGAAGAAGGGCACGAGGATGCCGGGCCAGCGCGCCTCCTGGTCGCCCTGGACACCGATGCCGCCGCCCGCGCGCAGGGCCTTCATCACCCCGCGCAGGCCCATGCCGCGGTGCTCGACAGAAAAGCCGAGCGAGCGGCGCAGGTCGTTCATCGCCGCGTCGACGGCCGGGTTCGCGAGGTCCCCCACGAGCAGGTGGACGGGCACGCCGCGCGCCTGCGTCGCGAGGGCGAGCAGCTCCCAGTTGCCGAAGTGCGCGGCGAGGAAGAGCACGCCCTTGCCGGCCGCCCGGGCGGCGGCGAGCTCGTCGAGGCCCTCGTAGTCGATTCGCGCCAGCAGGCGGCGGCGCCGGAAGGCGGGCAGTGCGAAGTACTCCAGATAGCTGCGCCCGAACTGGCGGTAGCAGGCGGCGCCGATGCGCCGGCGCTCGCGCTCGCTGCGCTCGTCGCCGAGGGCGAGGCGCAGGTTGGCCAGGGTCACGCCGCGGCGGATACCCAGCCACCAGGCGAGCTGGCCGAGCGCCGCGCCCTCGGCGCTGATCCAGCCCCAGGGGAAGAGACTGCCCAGGCTGAGACCGCCGCGGACCAGCGCGGCTTCGATGCGGTGCTTCAGGCGCATGGCGGCGGCAGTCTAGCCCCCCGCTTCCTCCCCCGCAACCGCGACCAGGCGGAAGCGCCCGCCCGCCAGGCGCTCGATGCTGCCCTCGCGCTCCCACTCGGCGAGCCGGGCGAGCGTCTCCGTCAGCAGCCAGCCGGCGCGCGCGGAAAGGCGCTCGGCGTCGAGGAGGCCCTCGCGCCCGCAGCGCTCGGGCGTCCAGGCCTCCGGCGCCGTCCCCGCGCCCGCCGGCGCGGCGCCCGCCTCGCCCCAGAGGCGCGGCAGGTCCTCCGGACCGAGAATGAGCTGGCAGCCTTCGGCGAGCAACCGGTTGCTGCCTGCGGCCGAGGGGTTCAGCGGATTCGCCGGCACGGCGCCCAGCTCGCGCCCCAGGCCCTGGCTCTCGCGAGCGGTGTGCAAGGCGCCGCTGGCCGCCCCCGCCTCGACGACGAGCAGCCCCACGCCGAGAGCGGCGATCAGGCGATTGCGGCGCGGAAAGTGGAAGGGCAGGGGCGGCGTGCCGGGCGGGAACTCGCTGAGCAGGGGGCCGGCGGCGACCAGGGCCTCGGCGAGGCTGCGCGCCTCGGGCGGGTAGATCCGGTCGAGCCCGCAGCCGAGCACGGCCCAGCTCGGCCCCAGCTCCAGACTACCGCGCTGCGCGGCCTGGTCGATGCCCCGCGCGAGGCCGCTGACGACGGGATGCCCCGCCGCCGCCGCGGCGCGGCCGAGGCGCCGCGCCATCTCGAGACCGGCGGCGCTCGCGCGCCGACTGCCGACGACAGCGAGCAGGCTCTCCGCCGCCGCCGGCAGCCGGCCCCTGTAGAAGAGCAGCGGCGGCGGCTCGCGCAGCAGGCGCAGGGCCGCCGGGTAGGTCGCCGCCTCGAAGGGCACGGCGCGGATGTCCAGGCTGCGGCAGCAGGCTCTCTGGGCGGCCAGCGCGCCGGGCGAGGGCAGGTCGCTGGCTGCGTCTTCGGCGCGCAGGGCAGCCAGCCAGTCCGCGCCCGTGCCGCCGGCCCCGGCCAAGGCCGCCAGGCGCTCGGGGCGATACAGGAGCCTGTGGGCCAGCTCCAGTTGCTCGGGAGTGGGATGCACGGCGAGACCTCAGCCGGCGCGCGAGCAGCCAGCGTACCAACGGGTAAGCCAAGGTAACTACCATGATGACAATTAGTTAGCGTGATTCCCTCAGTGGCGGGCTCAGGGGCTGCCCACGGCGGCGCCAACCCGGCGCCCGCGCGACGCCGGCGGCGTCAGGGGCGGCCCAGCAGGTCGGCGAGGGCGCCTTCCAGGCGCGGCCAGCGCCACCGGAAGCCGGCCGCCTCCAGGCGGGCCGGCCGCACGGCGGCTCCCGTGAGCAGCAGCTCCCCGGCCATCTCGCCGAGGAGCAGCCGGAGCGCGAAGCCCGGCGCCGGCACGAGCGCCGGCCGCCCCAGCGTCCGCCCCAGGGCCCGCGCGAAGTCGACCTGCCGGCGCGGGTCCGGCGCGACGAGATTCACCGGACCGGCGATGTCCTCCCGCTCCAGGCAGAAGCGCAGGGCGGCGACGAGGTCCTCGAGTGCGATCCAGCTCAGGTACTGCCGCCCGCTGCCCAGCGGCCCGCCGAGCCCCAGGCGGGCGAGCGGCGCGAGCCGCGCGAGGGCGCCACCCTCCCGGGCGAGCACGGTGCCCAGGCGCAGGTTGACCACGCGGATTCCCGCCGCGCGGGCCGGCGCGCAAGCGGCCTCCCAGTCGCGCGCGAGTTCGGCGAGGAAACCCCGGCCGGGTGGACTCCCCTCGTCGACCGGCGTCTCTCCGGCGTCGCCGTAGATGCCCACCGCCGAGGCGCAGAGAAACGCGCGCGGCGGCCGGGCCAGGCGCGCGAGAGTCTCGGCGAGCAGGGCCGTGCTGGCGAGGCGGCTCTCCCGCAGCAGGCGCTTGCGCGCCGGAGTCCAGCGCCCCTCGGCGATGCCGGCGCCGCCCAGGTGCACGAGGGCCGCGAGATCCTCCAGCCCGGCGGGATCGAGCGCGCCGCGCGCCGGGTCCCAGGCGATCTCCGCCGGGCCCGCCGCCGACCGGC
>Ga0194127_10000749_pt1 | contig 50782 bp, 38 predicted proteins | sample TA2KigC100mmetaG_FD_148624 | JGI IMG/M metagenome (GOLD analysis project Ga0194127, IMG submission 148624) | Freshwater microbial communities from Lake Tanganyika, Tanzania - TA2015036 Kigoma Deep Cast 100m | ecosystem: Environmental > Aquatic > Freshwater > Lake | place: Tanzania: Lake...
TCCCACGCCGCGCGCGCCGTGCGTTCCTCGTCCGATTCGATCCCGGGGTTCGTGCCGATCAGCGTCGCGGAGGAGACGAGCTCCGGGCGGCGCACGAGAAGACCGAGGACGACGCGCCCGCCCATCGAGTATCCGGCCGTCTCGCACGGCGTTTCGACGGATTCCTTGAGGTTCGAAGCGATTGCGTCGAGCATCTCCTCGAAGCGGGCGCCTGGCGGCGCTGAGAACGACGGATCGTGGCCGGGAAGAACGAAGGTCGCGATCGTGCGGCCCGGGGGGATTCGCCGGACGACGTCCGCCCAGCTCTCGCCGCTCCCCGCGAAGCCGTGAACGAGAACGAGCGGAGCCCCTTCGCCGCGCCGCACAATGCGAAGAGGAACGCGCGCGCTCACCGCGCGGCGTCCGTCTCGGATCGAAGGCGCCGGTTCACCGCATCGATGAAACGCGCGTGCTCGGCGGCCGCGCCGCTCGGGGGGACGACCGCCTCGATCAGGGTCGTGCCGCCTCGCGCGTGCGCTTCCGCGAGCGCTTCCCGGAGAGAGGCTTCGTTCTCCGCGCGCCGGTAGTCGAGATTGAAGAGAAGCGCGGCGTGGGCGAAGTCGAGCCCGTGCGGCGTCGTCCAGAGCGCGAGCATCTCCGGATCGACATCGCGACATCCTGCGATCGGAAGCTGCTCGAAGATGCGGCCGCCGTCGTTCTGCGCGACGACCACGACGAACGGACTCTCGAGATCGCGCGCGGCGGCCAGACCGGTGAGGTCGTGAAGCAGCGCGAGATCTCCGAGATAGAGCGTGGCCGGTCCTCCGAAGACGCTCGCCGCGCCGGCGGCTCCGGAAACGAGCCCGTCGATCCCGTTCGCTCCCTTTTGAGACCAGACCAACGTGTCCGTCATCCAGCCCGGGCAGTAGCTGTCGACCTCCCGGATCGGAAGGCTGTTCCCGAGCGCGAGAAGAGATCCGCGCGGGAGGGAGTCCACGATCGCCCGCGCGAGCGCTCCTTTTGTCAACGCATTGCTGCTTTTGGTTTCCTCCTCCGCCACGCTCCACGCAATCCGATCTGCCGCGGCGAAATCCTCGGTCCACTGCGTCGCGCGCAGCCGGCCGATGTCCATGAGCGCGTCCCTCGCGGCCGCCGCCGTCTCTTCGACCGCGCCGATCACGATCGACGCCGCTCGGTTCGTCGGATCGTTCCAGCCGTACGGCGCGAGGACCGCCCGCGGGCAATCGGGAACGCGCCGGAGAAATCGCTCCCACCCCTTCGACGTCGGCGGGAGTCCGATCTGCACGATCGCCTGCGGCGCGTGGCGAGCCGCGAACGACTCCGACCGGAGAAAGACGTCGAACGCATCGCATCTCAAGGGATTCGCTTGACCGGTGAAGCGAAGCTGGCTCGCCCCTTCGGCGAGCAGAGGATAGCGAACCGTCTCGGCGAGCTCTTCGACCGCGCGCCGCGCCCCGGCCGCGGCGATCGGCCCGGGCCCGCACACGATGAGACCCCTTCGAAAGCGCCGGCAAAGCTCGGCGATCGCGTCGACCCCCGCGTCCCCCGGAACGGCCCGCGGCGGATACGGCGCCGGAAACGGTTCCGCGCAAATCCTTTCGATCCGCTCCCGAAGGCGCGCGTCTTCTTCGTTCGGTTCTTGAGGCTCCAAAGGTTTTCGGAACCAGGCGTTGATCTGCACCGCGCCAGGAAGGGGGAATTGCGAGGCGAAGACCGCCTGCGCCGCTTTTCTCCGGAGCCCGCGAAGGCCTTCTTCCGTTCCGTCCGGGAGGCCGATCTCGAAATAGGCGCGCGCATGCGAGCCGAAAAGGCGAACCTGATCGATCGTCTGCGGCGCGGCGTTTCCGTGAAGCTCCGGCGGACGGTCGGCCGCGAGGACGACGAGCGGCGCGTGCGAGGCGCTTGCCTCGATCGCGGCGGGATACATGTGCGCTCCCGCCGTGCCGGACGTGCAGACGAGAAGAATTGGGCGCCCCGCGGTCTTCGCCGCGCCGAGCGCGAAGAAAGCCGCCGATCGTTCGTCCGGTATTGCGCGAAGGCGAAGATCCTTCTCTCTCGCCGCGGCGAGAACGATCGGTGTCGACCGCGAACCCGGGCTCACGACCGCCTCTCGAATCCCCGCGCGCACGAGGCTCTCCACGAGAAGCGCGGCCCACTCGATGTGAAGGTTCGCCGCGCTCAATCGACGACTCCCAGCGCGCGCAGAAGCGGCCTCTGCTTCGTGCGCGTCTCTTCGTGCTCTCTCGACACGTTCGAATCGCGAACGATCCCCGCCCCCGCGTACACGTACGCATTCCGCCCGCGCAGCACCCCGGATCGGATCGCGACCGCGAGATCCCCGTTCCCCTCTCCGTCGAACCAGCCGACCGGCCCGGCATACCATCCTCTCCGGTGGGGTTCGTTCTCCACGATCCAGCGGACCGCGTCCGACGTCGGGACGCCGCCGACCGACGGCGTCGGGTGGAGTACCGCCGCGAGATCGAGAACGTGCGTCTCGCGCGACAGCACGCCTTCCATCGGCGTGTGCAGATGAAGAACATGGGGAAGCTCGCGGATCTGCGGCCGCGCGGGAACTCGAAGCTCGGAGCAGAGCGGTTCCAGCTTCCTGCGGATCGCCTCGACAACGAGCTCGTGCTCCCCGAGGTCCTTCCGGCTTTCAAGAAGTTGGATCGCGCGCATGCGGTTTCCCTCCGCCGTCGCGGCGGCGTCGATCGACCCGGCAAGCGCTTCCGTCGCGATCTCTCTCCCCCGCCTTCGCACGAGCCGCTCGGGAGAAGCTCCGAGGAGAACGGTCTCGCCCCTCTTAACGAGAAAGCGATGGCAGTCCGGGTACGCCCTGTCGAGCCGGTCGAACACGGCGAGAGGATCGATCGCTGCGCCGAGATCGAGATCGGTTCGGAGAGCGGCGACCACTTTGGAAAAGAGGCCCTCCTCGATCCCCCGGCGTATTCCTTCCACGAGCGCGCTCCACTCCGAGAGGCTCGTCTCGCTCCGCGCCGCGCAGACAGCGGGCGTCTTCTCTTCGGGAGTAATTTTCGTTTCCCCTTCAAGCAGATTCGACAGCTCGACCAGATACGCATCGATCCTCGCGAGATCTCCTTGGCCGCGGAGGGCGAGAGAGAGCCAGGCCCCGCTCTCCGTTCGCCCGTAGCACCAGCGCGGGAGGAGGAAGGCGCCGTCGGGGAAATCCTCCCACGGCGTCTCCGCTCCCTGTTCCGCCTCGAAGGCGAGCCCTCCGAAAAGCACGGGAGGCGGCGCCGAGCATCCGGGAGCGCGGATCTCCGCGAGCGTCTTCCAGAGAGAGGTCGATCGCTCGCGAAGACTCTTGAAGCGATGCTCCCCCTCGCCCGCGATCGCAAATGCCGCTCCGACCCCCGCGATGCGCGGCCCTTCCGGCGGGATCCAGAGGAACGCATCGCGCGAGGGACATGTCCGGAGCAGAAACGAAAGCGGCGCCTCGGGCGCGGGAATCGACAGCACGACCGTTTCGGACTTGTCGAGCACCGAGGCCGCCGTCGCTTTCAGGAGATCGCGGAGAGCCGAGAACTCGGAGGGCCCGATTCCCTTCGGCGTCGAACTCTTCATGTCATGGCTTTTCACGGCCGCTCCCCCGAGGCGTGTGTCGAGGCCGCTTGCGGCGGGGCCGGCTTCCGAAACGCGCGCGCCGCCTGAATCACGAGAAGGACCGCGAGCGCGAAGAGAACGACGGAAACCGCGCGCACGATCGGCGCGGTCTTCCCGGAGAGAACGAGCATGGCGATCGCCCACAAGGTCATGACCACCATGAAGATCGTCGGAAAGAACGTGAAGAGCGCCTTCTTGCCGCTCCTCCGAAGCCAGAGCGTCACGACGACGAGAGCGAGCCCCGCGAGGAGCTGGTTCGTGGCGCCGAACACCGGCCAGATCGCCTGCCACGCGGGGACCGGGTTCCCCTCCGCATCCCGAAGCGAGACGAACACGAAGACCGCGGGAAGAAGAAGCGAAACGAAGGTGCCCGCGAAGCGCCCGAGCACTCCCGAGAGTCCGAAAAGCTCCTGAAAGATATAGCGCGCGATGCGCGTGCAGGTATCGAGCGTCGTGAGAAGGAACGTCGAGAGCGCGAGAAATCCGAAGTGCGTCCCCATCTCCGCCGGAACGCCGATCGCGGAAAGGAAGCGCCCCATGCCGCCCGCGAAGACCGCGGTGGGCGGCGCGGAGTCGAGGCCGGCCTCGCGGCCCAGCATCATCACCGTTCCGAGGGCGATCACCGCGAGAACTCCCTCGACGATCATCGCCCCGTAACCGATTCGGCGCGCGTCGGTCTCCCGACGGAGCTGCTTCGACGAAGTCCCCGACGCGACGAGCGAATGAAATCCGGAGCACGCACCGCACGCGATCGTCACGAAGAGGATCGGGAAGAGCGGACCGATGCGCGTCTCGAAGGCGGTGAAAGCCGGGTACGCGATCTCCGCCCCGCCGGCCAGAATGCCGACGACGCCTCCCGCGACCGCCCCGTAGAGAAGGAACGACGAGAGATAGTCGCGCGGCTGAAGCAGGATCCAAACCGGCGCGATCGACGCGACCGCGCAGTAGACGAGCAGAACGAGATCCCAGCTCCGCTTGGCGTCCCCTCCGATCGGCGGGAGCGAGGCCGGAACGATCGTCCCGAGCCAGAGAGCCCCGGCGAGGAGAGGAAGGAAGAGAGCGGTCGTTCTCCCGAGCGGAGCGCGGAAACGGACGAGAAGAAGGCCGAGAAGGAGCGCGAGGAAGATGAACACGAGCGACGAGGTCGCGACTCCCCCATCCTCGGCGAACGTCGCCGACGTCAGATCGAGAAATACGATAAGCACGTAAACGAGCGTGAGCCAGATGAAGATGAGAAACAGGAGATAGCCCGCGCGGCTCATGTGGATGTTGGCGATCTCGGCGATCGAGCGCGCGCGATGGCGGATCGACGCGACGAGCGTGGAGAGATCGTGCACTCCGCCGATGAAGATCGAGCCGATCACGATCCAGAGGACCGCGGGGAGCCATCCGAAGGCGAGGCCGGCGATGATCGGACCGACGACGGGCCCCGCGCCCGCGATCGAGGAGAAGTGGTGTCCGAAAAGGACCGGCGCGCGCGTCGGAACGTAGTCGATTCCGTCCCGCATCGTCTCGGACGGGACCGGGTTCGCATCGTTCAGATCGAATCGGCGCGAGAGGAACGCGCCGTAGATCCGGTAGCCGAGAGCGAGCGCGGCAAGAGCGACGAGAAAGAACCAGGCGAGCAAGACCGTCTCCTCTTCGCGATAGGGCTCCTTTCAGAATAGGCGCGATGGCGGGGCCGGTCAACCGGCGAGACAGCCCCGGCGGTTCTCCTCAATCATGCTGGCCGCGCGCGCCGGGGAAGACGCCGCCCGGCGGTCGGTTGACAGCCGCGCCGCTTTGTGTTGAATTGGGAGCTGGTGCGGAGGCTTGCGATGCATCCGAGCGCGTCTGTTCTTCAGCGGGTCGTGACGGTGATCCTCGGCGGCGGCCGCGGCACGCGCCTCTATCCCCTCACCGAGCGGCGCGCGAAACCTGCGGTCAGCTTCGGCGGCAAGTACCGCCTCATCGATATCCCGATTTCCAATAGCATCAACTCGGGAATCCGGAAGATCTTCGTTCTCACGCAGTTTCTTTCCGCGGGGCTTCACAGCCACATCACGCGGACGTATCGGATGGACGGCTTCTCGCAGGGGTTCGTCGAGATTCTCGCCGCGGAGCAGACGCCGACGCGAAAGACATGGTTCCAGGGGACCGCCGACGCGGTTCGCCACGGTCTTCGCTACTCCGCGCGCACGCCGCACGATCACGTGCTCATCCTCTCCGGCGATCAGCTCTATCGAATGGATTTCGCCGACATGCTCCGCACGCATCTCGACTCGCGCGCAGACGTGACGCTCGCAGCCACGCTGGTCGGCGAGGAGAACGTCCCGCGCATGGGCATCCTGCGGATCGACGCGGATGGGCGCGTCGTCGGGTTCGTTGAGAAGCCCGAGTCGCCGGAAACGCGCGAAACGCTCGCCGTTCCCGAAATGGTGCGCGGCCGCCTCGCCGCGCGGCCCGGAGAGAAGCGGCATCTCGCGTCGATGGGGATCTTCCTCTTCCGGCGGCAGGCGCTCTACGATCTCCTCGCCGACGGCAAAAGACAGGACCTTCCGCGAGAGGTGATTCCCGCCGCCTTCGAGCGTCTCAAGGTCGTCTTCCATCCGTTCGACGGCTATTGGGAGGACGTGGGAACGCTGCGCACCTTCTTCGAGGCGAACCTCGATCTCGCCGGACCGATGCCGAGGTTCGATCTCTACGATCCGGTGAACCCGCTCTTCTCGCGCTACCGGAACCTCCCCGCGGCCAAGATCCAGAACACGCATCTCGATCGGGCGCTCGTCGCGGAGGGCGCGATCATCGAAGGGGCGAGCCTTTCGCGCGTGGTCGTCGGCCTTCGAAGCGTCATCCGTCCCGGCGCGACGATTCGGAACTCGGTGCTGATCGGGAACGATTTCTACGAGAGTGAGGAGGACGGAGGACCGCGCCGCCCCGAGATCGGGAGAAACACGCTCATCGAGACGGCCGTGATCGACAAGAACGCGGTGATCGGCGAAGGATGCGTGATTCGCGACAAGACCGGCGCGCCCGATTCCGACCATCCGCTCTACACCGTGCGCGACGGCATCACCGTCATCCGGGACGGCACGGTTCTCCCTCCGGGCACAATGATCTAGATTCAGCTTCCGGATATCGCGACATACACCATTGGCTTCATTCCAACAGAAGCTCGACTGGTGTCTTCTCGGCCGGGGCCCGGGGCAAGGGGGCGCCGGAAGAGACATCCCGGCCGCGCGTTTCCGTCGCCGTCAATCGACTCGCGCCCCTTCCAGTACGGAGACGATCGCCTCCGCGGCCACGCGGCATCCTGCGGCGTTCGCATGCAGATTGTCCACGAAGAGATCGCCCTCGGCTTCGAGAAAAGGCCCCACGAGATCGATGAGAGGAACGCGCTCTCTCTCGCCTACCTCGGCGACGATCCGCTGATAGGCGAGGAGCGCGTCGTTCTTCTCCTCCATCTGTTTCCGAAACGGCCAGATGAGAAAGAGGACGGGAACGTTTCTCTCCGCGCAGAGATCTCGAATCTCGACGAGAGCCCGGTCGAACTCCCTGGGCGAGAGACGCGGCCTCTTCTTCGTGTTCTCGGTCGTTTCGGTCGCTCGCACCCCCGCGACGACTTTCCGAAGCACGAGGTAGGCCCGGCTTGCGGCGAGCGGACCTCCGCTTCTTCCGGCGGCCAGCGCGCGCGCGACCTGCATGTCCGAGCGAGAGCTCCATTCCGACGCGTCGTTGAACCCGAACGAGGCGATCACGAGATCGGGGCGTAGAGCGAATCCTCGCGTCTCCAGGAAACACTTCCCTTGGTACGACGAGTATCCAGGAACGCTCGCGTTCATGACGAGCACGTCGCCGCCGGTCGATCGGCGGAGCATCTCCTCGAGACGGGCGGGCCACGTCTCCTCGTCGTCCACCCCGATCCCGAACGCGCAGGAGTTCCCGAGAACAAGAACGCGGAACTCTCGTTTCTCCCTCGGAATCGGGCGCGAGCGGAGACCGATCTCATTGGTTGATACCTCAAACGTAACCGGATAGCGCCCGATCGTTCCCGAGATCCTTTCGGAATCAAGATTCGGTTTGAGCTTCCAGAAGAGGTCCGGGTCCGGGTCGAAGAGATCAATCATCCCTGGAAGGCCGAGGACCCGGATGAGATCCTCGTGCTCCTTCCGGACAAGATCGTCCTCGTGCGAGACGAACAAGCGGGATCCGATCTCGAACAGCGCGAGCGTGCACGCGCACACGAGAACCGAGAAGAACACGTTCTTGCAAAAGGGGGCGCGTGCGGGCCTTTCGAATTCGGAGGGTCCGGGATAAGAAGCCATGACACCGCCGCTCGGCCGCGACCGACGGGGGAGGCGGCGCGGTTGTCCGCCGGACCCGCTCGCCGCACGAGTCCTTCGGGATCCGAGCGATCGCTGGAAGTCGCCGAGAGGCGGCGCATCCGGCGGCTTACGGCAACAGTTTATCATGAACGAGCGCGTGTTGTACAGGCGCAAGCAAGCGGTTATGAAAGCGGGGGAGAGTCTCCCTCGGCCTTCGACGCGTCCCCGCCGTCCTCGAGCAGAGGTTGGATCACCGGCGCGAGAAGCTTCAAGACATGCACCGGGAGCGTGCTCGTGAAACGGTACTCCCCTTCCTCCGGCTTCTCGACGTAGGCGACGACTGTTCCGAAGAAGCGGTCCCCGATCAAGAAGACGAACGACGCCGTCCGGCTCATGATGACGGAATCGATGAGCGCGCCGCCCGCGCCGTAAGTCTTATGCCGGTTGTCTCCGGTCCCCGTTTTTCCGCCGACTTCCCAGGTCCTTCCGTCGCTCGACGCGAACGCGCCGCGGAGCCTCCGCGCGGTCCCTTCCTCCACCACACCGATCAGCTCGCGGCGGAGACAATCGGCCACCGGCGGCGAAAGTACCCGCTCTCCCATCGACCGGCGATCGCCGGAAAGCTTCGTCTCGAAGGGGGTCCCTTCCGCGAAATGCAGCTCGCGTACGCGCGCCGTCGGAAAGCGAACGCCGCCGTTCTGGATGATCCCAGCGAGCTCGGCGAGCGCCGCGGGGCGATCGCCGGAGCTTCCGATCGCGGTCGCGTACGAAGGGACCAAGGAGCCGAACGGATAGCCGAGCCGTTTCCATGAACGGTGAATTTCCTGGAACGCCTCCATCTCGAGAAGCGTCCGGATGCGTTTGTCCTGTTTGTCTTTCTTGTGCGTCCGAAAGAGCCACTCATAGACGGCGAGGCGTTCATCCTTGCTCGCTGCGATCGCCTCGTCGAGGGTCGCCTCCGGATTGCGCCGGAGATACGCGACCGTCCACACCTCGAGCGGGTGGACACGCGCGACGAAGCCGCGATCGACAAGCGAGATCGCGTCCCCTGCGTAGCTTTGATGGAGCCGGAGGATCGTCGCGTCGGGGAGCTTCGATTGCGGAAGGTTCCCGCGAAGGAACGACGCCAAGTCGTCCACGCCCGCCTCCGGAACCGCTCCGCAGTAGAGGGCCGCGAGGCGCGACGGGGAAAGCTGCCTCCCCTCGATGAGGAGCTCGAGCGCCTCTTCCGCCTTCTTCTCCTTATACTTGCCGTGGAACCGCCGGATGAAGATCCTTCCTTCCCGATCCGCGAAGCGCTCGAGGTATTCCCTGCGCCGAGGATCCGCCGCGTTCTCCAAGACCTCCATGCCGCCCGGTCCTCGATACTTGAAGTACTCGACGACGTCGCCCATGAGCCGGATGAAGACGAGGTTGACCGAGTGGCGGAAAGCATCTCGCACCGAGTAGACCTTGTCGTCGTCTTCCGGATTGAAGTTCGAGAAGTGATGAAGCCCTCCGCCCGTGAAGAAGCCCTCCCCGGGGCTCGCCGAGTAGCGGCGCTCAAGAGCCGCATCGAGCATCGCCTCGAGGCTCGTGTCCGAATCGGAGGCAAGGTAGCGCGCCGCCCATCTCGTCAGCGGATCGTTCTTCTCGATCGCCTTCGCGCGGAGAGAGTCTCCCGGCGGGGAGGTCAAGCGTTCGCGGAGCTCCGCGACGACCTCAAGGTACGTTGCCAGCGTCCGGAGCTTCGCCGAGGAGCCGAGCTCGAGCTGCGTCCCCTCGTTGATGTTGAGCGGCTGGTTCAGGTTATCCGCCTGTACGCGGAGGAGGTTCTCCCCCTCTCCCTTCTCGTAAATGGTCACGCTATAGATGATGCGTGAAGGATCGCCTTGGTCGAGGAGCCGAAAAGCGTCCAGGCCCGCCTCGCGGATGTACTCGGGGTCCTCGAGGCGGCGAAGAAGCCGCGTCGCGCCGTCCTGGACGCGCGCATCCACCGAGCTCGTCACCGTGAGATCGAGACGGTCGAGCTCGTAGAGATCGCTCGCTCCGAGAAGCGAGAGAAGCCGGACCCTAATCGCGTTCGCCGCCTTTCGATCGACGAACGGAATCCGCCGCCGCTCCGCGGAAGGGGACGCCCACGCGAGACGCGCACGCGCCGCGAGGTCCTTCTCGATCGGCGCGAGGATCCCCGCGTTCGCCAAGAGAACGAGATACGAGTCGGTCCATCGCTCGAGCGCGGTTCTCTCCCGAAAATAGGCGGTCGGGCGTCTTTGCGCGAGGATCAGGCTCACCACTTCTTTTAACGCGAGCCCCCACGCCTCCCGCTCCGAGGGATCGATGTCCGCGGCGCGCGAGGAGAGAAGACTGTTCACCTCGTCGAACCGGGATCCGTACCAGGCCGAGAGCCCGTCCCCGAGACCGATCACTTCGCCGTATCCGGAGACCGCGGCGAGCGGGAGGGAGTTCAGGTGTGCGCGGAGGATCCCGCGCCGTGCGTCGATCGTCTCCTCGCCGTCCAGATAGGCGCGAAGCGATGCCGACAGCATTTGCCCGGCTTTTTCCTGAAACGACGAGGTGAACCCGCCGGTGGCATGCCGGTACTTTTCCATCTGCGTCGCGAGCGTGCTCCCGCCGGGAACTTCCCGATCCGGATCGAAGAAGCGCAAGACAGCTTGCCCGACCGCATACGCCAACCGGTCCCATTCGACGGCCGGATTCCGATACGGGGTGTCCGGGTCGAGAAGTTCTCGGTTCTCGATATAGAGAACGATGTCCGCGACGAGCTTCGGGATCTCGTCGAACGATGAATAAACATTTTGTGGATAGATCGTCGAATAGAGAGGTTCTCCCGCCCGATCCAGAATGAGAAGGCCCGCCCGGTCCTTTTCGCGGTAGATCGGAAAGAGGCCGAGATCGACGACGCGAAGGAATCTCTCCGAAGCGCGCGCTTGCGCCTCGATCGTGTATCCGGCGGATTCGAGGGAAGGGAGGATCTCGGGGATACGCGCGTACCCGAGCCGAACGTCGTAGGGACCCGCGCCCGGAAAGCGGATCGCGGGGCTCGGGCCGGAGGCGATCTGGAAGCCGATCTCGCGGCTCACTCGTGAAAACACGAGCGCCTGTAATCGCGAGGTGCGCATCTCCCAACGGAAGAACGCCCCGGCGCCTATGCAGAGAACCGCGAGGATCGCGAAGCGGACACGACGTTTCATGTTTTCTCGGTACCTGATACCCTATTTCTCATACCCTTCATCCCGCCGGAATAGGGTATCAGGTACCGGAAACGGATGCGAGGAGACGCGTGTTGCGCCGCCCGTTGCTTGTCGAGATCATCTTCTACGCAGCGCTCGCCGCCGCCCTTCTCTTCATGGGTTGGCGCCGCTGGGCGGATCCCTGGATGGACTTCGGACGCGAGGTTCTGATCGCGCGGCGCATCTCCGAGGGAGGTCTCTTCGGGAGGGACATCCTTCACCTCTTCGGGCCGCTCTCCGGACATCTCAACGGCGCGGCGTTCCGGATCGCCGGGCCGTCGCTTCGGACTCTCTTCGCGCTGAACCTCGCCGTCCTCGTCCTCATACTCGCGGCCGGACGGTATCTTCTCGGGAGAATCGCGGTGCGCTCCGCGGCGGCCGCGGCGACTCTGGTATCCCTTCCCGTCTTCTGTCTCGGGCGGATCGGCGCGGTTGGGAGCTTCAACTACGTCGCTCCCTACTCGCACGAGCTCGTGCACGGCTACTTGCTTGCGCTCGCATCAATGATCCTCGCGAATGAGGCGGCAGAGAGAGAGAGAGCCGGATGGGCGTTCCTCGCGGGATGCGCGGCGGGGGGGCTCCTTCTCACCAAGTACGAGATGATCCTCGCGGGCCTTCCTGCGGTCGCCTTCCTCCTCGCCGCACCCCCGGGTCGAAGGTCGGGACGAATCGCCGCCGCGCTTCTTGCGGGACTCGCGGTCGCACCCGGTATCTTCTTCGTTTGCTACACGGCGGCGCTCGGACCGCGCGGCGCCGCAGAGGCGGTCTTCGGATCGCTCGTTCTCCCCGCGCGCGCGTCGGTCTCCGGATATTTCTATCGCTCGGGGCTCGGGTTCGATCAGCCGGCGCACCGTCTTCTCGAGATCGCAAGGAGCACGTCCGCTCTCGCGATCGCTCTCCTCGCGCTCTCTCTCGCGGGAAGAGCGCATCGCCGAATCCTGCGGGACCGCGGAAGGCGCGTTCTCCCCGCCGTCTTCTTTCTCCTCTTCCTCGCGGGAGGAGTATGGGTTTTCCCCGTGCTCGATCTCGCGCGCGTCCTTCCGATCTCGACCGCGCTCTTCTTTCTCGCGTCGCTGTTCGCATGGAGGAGGACAAGCGATCCGAGAGAGCGTCTCGCGGCGGCCTATTCTCTCTTCGCACTTCTCCTCCTTGCCAAAATGCTCCTATATCCCAGATTTCACCAGTACGGCTTCATTCTCGCCGCGCCCGCGACCGCCTGCTTGATCGTCGCGATCCTCGATCGGCTTCCGCGCGTCGTTCGCTCGCACGCGCCCGATTCCGCCCGCGCGCTCCGGGCCGGCTTCGCGGGAGTGCTCGCGGCGCTCATGGTCAAGTGGACGATCTTCTCGTGGAACGGATTTCGTGCCGAAAACCTCCCGATCGGCCGAGGCCCAGACCGGATCTTCGTCTCCGCGGAGGGCAACCCGCGGGGAAACTTCGCCCTCGCGCACGATCTCGTTCTCGAGCACGTTCCTCCTGAAGCGACGCTCGCGGTTCTTCCCGAAGGAGGGCTGATCAACCAGACGACCGGGCGGCGATCGCCGCTCTCGCCTCCAAACTTCATGCCCGCCGAGATTCTCGTGTTCGGCGAGGAGAAGATCCTTGGCGAGCTCGCCAAATCGTCACCGGATTACATCCTCATTCACAACCGTCCGATGGTCGAGTACCGGATGCTCGGCTTCGGGCGCGACTACGGGAAACGGATCACGCGGTGGGTGCAGGACGAGTACTACCCGGTGGACGGGTATGGAACGGTGCCGCTCGAGTTCAACAAGCAAGGCGCGATCCTACTTCGGCGAAGATGAAGAGGGAGAGCGAAGAGGGTCGATTCGCTTCGAACGAGATCCGCGGCTCGCCCAAGGATTGATCTCACCCCGCGTGCGGCCGCTCAGGCTCGACGCCTCCTTCACGCGCGATGTCCGGCGACGCTTCCTCCCCTTCAAACCGCGGCTCTTCTCTCTCCCGCGCGAGATGTCTCACAGCTTCGTCCTCCGGATGCTCCTGGAGGTACATCTCCGCCGGCATCGAGCCGGTGATCCATGAAGGATTCCCGGGATACGCGCGGGGGCAGAAGACGGTCGAGTACAGATGCCATACAACGATCGCGAGCGTCGCCAGCCACGCCTCGTAGTGGTGGATCACAAGCATGACGTCGAGGAAACCCTTCGGAAGATAGCGCACGGCCTGATTGTCGAACCAAAGGAAGAGCCCCGTCACGACCATCACCACTCCGCCCCACACGAGCGCCCAATACTCCGCTTTCTCGACGTAGCCGAAGCGCCCGAAGCGCGGCCCATCCTCGCGTTTCCCCAGATTGTGAAGGATCATCTGCCCGAACTGTTCGAAGTCCTTCTTTCGCGGAAAGATGTCGGCGAAGAACTTCTTTCCGTTCCGCGTCGCGAGAAAGCCCAGGTGCCAAAGACATCCGAAGATGAAGAGACCGGCCGCCGCGCGGTGAACCAGACCGCGCACGCGAAACCCGCCGTCCCATCCGAAGATCTTGCGGAAGATCCACGCCTCGGAGTAGACGAGCGCAAACCCCGTGATCACGAGAACCGTGAAGGAGAGCGTGAGCACGCTGTGCTGGAAGATCGCGTCCGCGTCCATGCGCCGGATCTGCGGGCGCCGCAGAAGGCGGATGCAGTGCTTCCGGAAGTCGATGGCGACATAAACCACCATGAGGCCGATGATCAGGGTGATCGCCGCGATGTAGATCCTCGAGAAGAAGCGCGGCCATCCGGTCTTCCGGCCGACGCCGGTCTCGTGGATCTTCGTCGCGGCGAGCTCCTCGCTCACGCCCGGGTGGCATCCCCCGCAAGTCGCGCGCAGGTTCGCCGGATGAATCGACGAGTTCGGGTCCGTGCTCGGAAGGATCTTGTGCCCGCCGTGGCAGCTCGCGCAGTTCGCGACCGTCGGATCGCCCGCCTTGCTCTTCAAGCCGTGGTATGAATCGACAAACGACGCGAGGCGTCCCGCGGGAATGCCGTACTTTTCGTTCAAGAACGCCGACTCGTGGCACGGGGCGCACGTCGCCTGCGCCACCAGAACCGGGCTCACGCGCGAACGCGGATCGTTCGTCGAAAGAATCCCGTGCTCGCCGTGGCAATGGGTGCAAACCGGGGTGTCCGTCTCGCCGCGCGCGGTCAGCTTTCCGTGGATCCCCTCCCAATAGTCCTGCTCGATGCTCCGGTGGCACTTGCCGCACGTGTGCGGAACATTGAAGTGGTTGATGCTCGAGCTCGCGTCCCCCGGCCCGAAGATCTGGTGGGCGGTTCCTCCGGTCGAATGGCAATCGGTACAGGTCGCGGCGACTGTGATCCCTTCCCGGGTCGCGCGGCCGTGAATGCTTGATTCATAAACCTCAACGGGGCGCTTCTGTCGGATGTCGTGTTTCTTCGCGAGATCGATGTCCTCGTGGCAGCGGGCGCACGTGGCGGGGAGATGGAGCGGATGGACCGGGGAACGATTATCTGTCGAGGGGAGGATCTCGTGGGATCCGTGGCACGCCGCGCAGCCGGGGAGGTCCTTGGTCGTCCCCAAGATCCCTCTTCCGTGCGTCGTGTAGAGCGCGGCCTCGGCGTCGTGGCAGGCGCCGCAGGCGACCTCGGTGAGCTTTTCTTCGTGCGGCAGCTCGACGATGTCCGCGTGGCAGTCGAGACATCCGAAGCCCGCATGCGATGAGAGCGCGACCATCGAATCGCTCGCGGCCGGGATCTCTTCGTCCCCCGCCGCGTGGCACATCGCGCAGTCTTCGGATGTGGGAAGCTCGGAGTAGGAAGGCGCAAAGGCGAACGCGAGACAAAGAAGAACGATCGGGAGAAACCTCGACAACTCGCCCATTTCTCGCCGCCTCGTTCGAGGGATCGCAACTCGGTTCCTGATGATCAAGGAGCTGCGCCGCTCAGTCAATCGAGAAACGCTCAGGCTCTCTCTCCAGCCGGTAGAGCGAGAGGACGGGGCCGCGCGTGCGGGAACCGGGCTCCCAGCGCCTCACGAGGGCGACGCGCGGATCGGAGAGAAGGCGCTCGTATCCGAGCTTCTCGCGAAGCGTGAGGTAGTGGACCGGCGAGTCGGGCGGATACCAGCGCGCGTGGTAGACGCCGTGGAGCGTGTAGCTCGACGTGAAGAAGTAGTCGGCGCCGCGCGCAAGGAGCTCGTCCGCGTCGTAGAGATACCGGCGGAACAAGAGCCGGGGCCACGGTTCGTTTTCGTGCCGCTCGCGAACTTCCGGCGGGGTTTCGTCCGGCCAGATCGGCTCGTCGGCCACGCCGGCGAGCGGAACGATGCGATACATTCTTCGCCCCTCGAGCCGCTCGCGCGCCCGCTCGAGCGCGTCCTCGGAGAGAAATCGTCCGCCCGGAGCGTTCCCCTCGAAGCGATCCATCCGAAGAAACTGCGGGTTGTAAATCATCCCGTCGATTCCGATCGCGGTTCCGCCGGGGATGTTCGCCTCGACCCACTCGCGCGCGAGGGTGCGCGTGTCGGAAAGGTGCGCATCGCGGATCCGCGAACCCGCAAGGACGAGCGCCGGAAGAAGGAGCACGCAGGCCGCAACGGCCGGCGCGCGGTGCCTTGCGAGAGCATGGAGCGCGCCGAGCCCGTCGGAAAGCGCGCGCCCCGCCAGGATCGCGAACACCGGATAGAGCCCGATGCAGTAGTCGAGCCCCTGGTTCCTGAGCGACGTGATCGCGAGGAACGACGGGAGCGCGTACGCGAGGAGAAGCGCGTCGCTTCGGGCGCGGGGCCGGAGGGGAAGACGGGAGAGAGCGAGGCGACCGACCGAAACGACGAGCCCCGCGAGAAACGCCGCGCCGACGATCCCCTCCTCCGCGAGGGTCCGCATCGCAAACCAGAGAACGGGCGGCCCGTGAAGATGCCCCGGATGCCCGGTCTTCATGTGCGACGACTGAAAGAGGAACGCGTCGAGATAGCTTCGGAAGTCAAGGATCCAATACGGGTTCAGCAGAAGGAAGAGCGGCGGGATCACGGCGAGCGAGAGGAGAAGCCCGTTGAAATTCCGCTTCTCGTGCCGCAAGAGATGCGCGGCGGCAAGTGAAAGGACGAGGAGCCCCGTGTTGTACTTGAACGAAACGGAGAGCGCGATCGCGGCACCGGCGAGAAGGGAGTCGCGCCGGCTCCCCCTCTCGAAGACGCGCACGATCGCGAGGAGCGCGAGCGCGCCCGCGAAGGTCATCGCCGAGTTCGGAACGGCCGCGACCGACTGTCCCTGGTGGACGGGCGAGAGGGCGAGAACGCATGCGGCGGCGGCGCCCGCCCACGCGCCGAAGAGCCGCGCCCCGACCCTCCACGCGAGAGCGATCGCGCCGACCCCGAACGCCGCGCTCGCGATCCGCCCGAGAAGATAGAAGACGGTCGGGTCCTCGTAGAAGCGGACGCCGAACTCCGACGCCGACGAAACCGCGCCGAAGAGCTTCATCACTGCGAACGCCGCTCCGTAGAGAACGAGGAGGAGATACTGATAGAGAGACGGATAGTCGAGGAGGAGCGGGCGGAGCGAACGCTCGCCCGCCATCCCGAGCGCGCTGTTCACGACCATCTCCTCGTCGGGGATGTACGCCGAGGGGAGGCCGTACATGAGATCGGCGGCGCGCCAGACCGCGCCGGCGGCGATCGCGGCCCACGCGACGTGCTTCGGGCGAATGCGTGCGAGCACTCTCGTTCCTCCCGGCGCGGCGATCTTAGCACCGGAAGAAGGAAGAGGCACCTGTTTGAGGCTTTGATGAGAGCCGCGAAACCGAACCGCACCTGGGGCTGCTATAATGCCAAGCGGGAGTTTCATAGACCCGCCCCGAAAGAGAGGGGGAGCGATGGAAGGATTTCTGATCGGTCTCGTGGTCGGCCTTCTCGCGGCCGGGTTTTTTTTCGTGCAGATTCGCCGCGCGCGGGGCCGCGCTCCCTCGCCGCCCGCGGTCGTCGTGCAGTCGTTCATCACGGGGGCGCGCGCGGTCGCCGAGCTTTCCGTTTATCGAATCCGCACGAAGGAGATCATCACGACGTCGGACCACTGGTTCGGCGCGTTCGGCAAGCGCTACCTCACGTGGCTCTTCAGCAATAAACAAATGACGATGATCTTCGAGTTCGTGATCGACTTCCGCTACAACCTCCAGAGCCCGGAGTTCGCGGCGTCGGGCGACGAGCGGGCCGGCTGGCGCGTCACGCTCCCGCCGCCGAGCCACGACGTCCAGATCCTCGACATGCTCCTCCACAGCGAGGGGAAGACCGAGCTTCTTCCCTGGCTCATGCCGGACATCATCGGGCGCTTCTTCACCGGGGGCTTCTCGGTCGAGGACAAGAACCGGCTGATCGCGGAGGCGAAAGTGGAGGCGGCGCGGCTCGCATCCACGCTCGTCGATCAGTACCAGGAGGACGCCCGCGCCTCGGCGCGGCGCACCCTCGAGATGATGGCGCGGGGCTTCGGCATCGAGAAGATCGCGATCGACTTCACCCCGGCGCGCGAGTTCCGCCCCGAGGTGGACGCCTCGCGGATCGAAAAGGCGCTCCCGGCCGACTCGTGAACCTGGCACACAAGGGGAAAGACGCCTGTCGCCAAGAAAGAAGAAAGGAAAGCCATGAGCGAGAAAGAGAAGATCGTGGGGGCCGCGCGCGCCAATCCCTTCCGCGAGATCGTGCAGCCGTTCATCGATCTCGTCCACGCACCGCGCGCTCTCTGGGGAGTCAACTTGGCCTACGTCCTCGAAGGGATGGTCTACTTCGGGATGCTGGGCTACCTCGCGATGCACTTCTCGGATTTCGTCTTCTCGGGCATCGAGCCGAGCGGGCTTCGGGACGAATACGCCCACGACATGGTGGCGGTCCTGACCGCCGGAATCACGATCGCGATGTTCTTCCTCGGGACCGTCGCCGACCGGAAAGGCGTGCGGTTCGCGCTCCTCGGGGCGTTCGTTCTGATGCTCTTCGGCCGCGTTCTCATCTCGGGAGCGCCGAATCTTTTCGGGCTCCCGCCCGCGGGCCTCTGGTCGCCTCTCCACCTCGTGACGATGGCGGGGATTCTCCTCGTGGTGATCGGGTACGGGATGTACCAACCCGCGGCGTACGCGGCCGTCAAGCAGTTCACGACGCCCAAGACCGCCGGCATGGGGTTCGCGATGCTTTATGCATTGATGAATCTGGGCGGCTGGTTCCCGACGTACGCCTTCCTCTTGCGGGACGAGGATTACTTGAACCTCGGCATCCCCGGCACGTTCTGGGTCTACACGGCCTTCACGTTCGTGGCGCTCCTCTCCACGTGGATCCTCCTCTCCCGCAAGACGGTGGCGCACGCGATCTCCACGGCGGCGGCCGAGCGCGCGCGCATCGAGGCGGCGGAAAAGGCCGCGAAGCCGGAGGAGTCGAAGCCGGCGGCGCCCGCGACCGACGCGGGCCGAGAGGCGAGACGCGTTCCGCGTCACATGTGGCTGTTCGCTCTCCTCGTCCTCGCGGTGGTGGCGCGGGAGATCCCGGCGCCGTGGGGCTACGGCGCCGCCGTCGTTCTCCTCTTGGGCTGGATCGTCTCCGCCGTGATCGCGCGAAGCGCGACATGGATCGCCCGCCATCCTCTCGGGGACGCGAAGTTCTTCTTCTTCATCTTCGCGCTCATGCCGGTCCAGACGCTCTTCGCGTATAACTGGCTCATCCTCCCGCAGTACATCTCCCGCGCGTACAGCGGTTGGATCGGCGACTACTTCGAGATCGCCGCGAACGCCAACCCGATTCTCATCTTCATTCTGGTTCCGATCATCGCGGCCGCCACGCAGAAGGCGAAGGTTTACCGCATGATGATCCTCGGGACGTTCATCATGGCCGCGCCGGCGTTTCTCCTCGCGATCGGCCCGCACGCATGGACGCTCTTCCCCTACATTCTCCTCATGACGGTCGGCGAGGCGATGTGGCAGCCGCGGTTTCTTCAGTACGCCGCGGAGATCGCGCCGCCCGGGCGCACGGGAGAGTACATGGGCGTCGCGCAGCTCCCGTGGTTCCTCACCAAAGTGCTCGTCCCGATTCTCTACTCCGGCTGGATGATGGGCCGCTACTGCCCGGCCGACGGACCCAAGAACACCGAGTTCATGTGGTTCGTCTTCGGCTGCATCGCGATCTCGTCGAGCGTGCTCCTCTTCCTCGCGCGGAACTGGATCGGGAAGGACTTCAAGACGAAGGCGTGATCGGTGCTCCCGCAATCGAAGCCCCCGGGAGGTTCTCCTTGCCGGGCTGCGGAACGCTGCGCACTGTTACTTGGATCGGGTTTCGCGGCCCGGCGCCGAAATCCCCGCCCGTGTGGGCGGGGAGGACGCGCTACTTTCTGAGAGTCTTCCCGGGCGCGTAACGTCCCCAGAAGGCGCTCTTCCGTGCGTGGTTCTTTCTAAGATCGGTCGCGTAGGCGTCGTGCGGCTGAAACCGCCCCCAATCGCTCACCTTCGGCGCGAGAGCGTCGAGCTTGCGGAGATATCGGACTCCGTGCGTGTAGTACTTCGAGATGCCCCTCGCCAGAATCGAGTCGAGCAGCGCGCGATAGATGATGCTCGCCGCGAGAAAGCGCTTGCCGATTTCCATCGCTTCCCCTAGCGGGAGCAAGCGAGGATAGTCGTTCCCTTCCAATTGGTCGGCGAGGGCGAGGAGATACGCATCCGCCTCGTCTGCCCGCCCGCACTCGAAGAGGAACATCGCGTCCGAAGAGGAGAGCTTCTTCGACGCAAGAATGATGCGAGCTTCCTCTTCGATCACACCCGCGCGACTTTCTTCTCCGAGGATCGCGATTAAATCGTCCAGGGCTTCGGCGCACCGATACCGCCTGAAGATCCGCCGCGCGATCTTCTCGCGCTCCGCGACATCGCCGGTCTTCTCGTGCACCTTGAGAAGCAGTTCGTCTCGACGGTCGTTCTCGAACCTTTCTCCGCCCGGGACCGTCCGGATCCAAGCGAGGGCGGCCGTCGCATCGCCCGATTCGAGATAGACCTCCGCGATGTCGTAACAGGCGGCCGGTCCGAGCTCGGGCCACGAGGCCAGGCGCGCTCTCTCGAATGTCGCCGGATCCTTCAGCTGTCGAGCGAATGACTCCACCATCCGGTACCAGCGTCGCGCATGGGGTTCCTTCTCTTCCTGTTTCGCCGCCGACCAGGCCCGAAAGAGAAGCTCGCGAAGAAGCTCTTCGGGGAGATACTCGGCCGCACGGGGGACGAGCGGCTCGCGAACCCCGTAGTCGTCCTCTCCGGCAAGCTTCCAGAGAAGTTCCGCGATCCGGCGCTTGTCGCCTGAGGCGGCCGCATAGTGAACGAAGAGATCGGCGGCGAACACGCGGTAGGTATTCCCCACGCTCCCGCCGGACTCATCGCAGCTTTCCAACACTTTGGCATCGGTCCCGTAGAACGCGGCGACAAGCTCGACCCCCGTCATCGGATCGTGCACAGCCGATCGGATGTCCTCGAGAAGCGCTTCCATCTTCCCTGCCAGGGCGAACGATTCGCGATACCCGACGAACGATCGCATCCGCTTCAGTCCAGCGATCCCCGCGCGCACCCGGCGGATCTTCTCGTCCCGCGTCTCGACCATCCGCTTCACGAATTCCCCCGCCTCCTCGCTCTCCCGCGCCAGGCGGATCAGTGCGTCCGCCAGGGCTGGCGCTCCGAGCTCGATCAGACGCTTGCGAAGGTCGTCGGACACGACACGGGCCTTTCGCCAGATGGAAGAACTACCTCAGAATCGCCCGCGACAATACTCCTTGATGGCGTTCACGGTGAAAGGAGAATCAAGGAGGCCGGCTCGCAGTTTCTCGAGCAGGCTCTCGGAAACGTCTTCCCGCAAGTGGCATTCCCCGGTCCGCAGCGCCCGCGAGATCGCCGGAACCGAGAAGTACTTCGCGGTGGAGTAGTGGACGGAGGAGGCGTGTCTAACAAAGGAGTGTTCCCCCGGCTGGAGAACCACTGTCTCGTCCGTGAACCGGGTCGCCGTCTGGAGCATGACAGCCACGACTTGCGGGGGATCGCCCTCCGGGTTTGTCAGAATGAACCAGAGATGGGGTTTCGGCTCGCCGCGCCCGCGGAGATAGAGGCTCTGGCTGGCGTGAATACCGTGCATCTACCCGAGGATCTCTTCGGCGGATGCCTCTGCCCGTAGCGTCTCTTCGATTTCCTCGATCTCGGATTCGCTGCGGCCCTCGGCGAGGAAGATGTCCCGGATTTCAATGGGAAGGCTCGACCCCTGCGGATCGCGCCACTCGGGGAGGGTGTGCGAGTAGGCGCGAAGCTGCCACTTGTCCATCCGGCCGAATTCCTCGAACACCTGGCCGAGCAGGTGTTCCTCGGCGGCGGAAAGCTGATCCTTCGGAGCACCGGCCAAGAGAGCGACCTCGTGCCCCTGCCGTTCGGAAATGTGCCGATGCCAGTAGGACGGGTCGGATGGGTCGCGGTCTGCATTGATCTTATCGAGCGTGAAGCTCAACACGGGCCCGTGGGGCATCGATACATACCAGTCGAACGTGATCGGGCGTCCCCACTGGAGGAGGGCTCTCCGGTCCGCGAGGTAGAGCAGCTTGATGAGCTTCATGTGGCTCATCCTGCCGCCGTTCAGATCGAGAAGTTTCGCAGCTGCCTGGGTCGCTTTGTCTTCGCGGTATTTCAGTCGCATGCCGGAACCCTCGTCCGGGGCCTTGCTCCCCTCGCTTCCAGTATCGACCGAAACGTCACCGATGTCCAGGCGGGCCGGCGGACCATGCTCCGGGGCGCTCCTCACGCCTCAGGCGACTCCACCAGCATCCTCGCAAGCTCGAGCGCATCGGCGGGCCAGTACCGCGCGGGGCGCGGATGACGGACGCGCGGATCGCCCGCCGCGGGACGGCACGCGAGAACACGATCGGTCCAGCGCGCGGGAATCGACTCGCGACCGTGCACCGCGCCAAGAAGCGCTCCCGCGATCGCCGCGTTCGCCGCGTTCGTGTCGGTGTCGCCGCCGCGCATGACGGTATCGACGATCCCCTCCTCGCGGTTCTCGGCGCGAAGAAGCTGCCAGAGCGCGTTCCGAAAAGCGACGAGCACCCAGCCTTCGTGCGCGAGATAGTCGGAAGGAGGCGCGGCGGAGACGCCGGCGACCTCCTGCATCACCGCCTCCTCGACCTTCCAATCCTCGGCCCGCTCGATGATTCGTTCGTAAAGCACCGGGGGTTCGGGTCCCGTCCGGATCGCGTCGGCGATCGCGGTCGCGTAGAGCGCGTTCGCGTCGAGACAGACGGGGTGCGGATGCGTGATCGCGGCGTCCTCGCGCGCCCATGCGGCCACCCGATCGAGCGGATGGTTCGCGCCGAAGATGCCGAGCGGGCTCACGCGCATCAACGCACCGTTCGCCTGGCTCTCGATGTTCGGCCGCCCGCGGAGCCCCGCGCGGGTCGTGCTGCCGATGTCGAACGGCCCCGATTCGAGCCACGCGACGTACGCTCGCCGCGCCGTCGCGGCATCGTACGTTCCTCGCTCGACGAGCGTCCGTGCAAGCGCGAGCGCCATCTCCGAATCGTCTGTCGGCTGCCCCGCGATCGTGTTCCAGTAGCCCCCGTCCGCGACATCGCGCACCCCTCCCGGATACCGCGCCCGAATCGCCTCCGGCCCCTGAAACTCCACGAGCGACCCGAGCGCGTCCCCCGCGAGCTGCCCGAGAAGACAGCCCGTGGCGCGGGAGAGAACATCGCTGTTCACGGTCTTCGCCTTTGCAGCCGCTCAGAGGGCATCGTCAATGCTTCCGCGCGCAGCTTCACCCTTCAGATAACTTTAAGGGCTCTACCGGCATTCGTGTGGGTAGAGATCCAGCCCTCCGCAGTGGAACAGGATCGCGGTCCGGAAGCTTGCGCGGGTGCGGAAGCCCCGAGCGGTGTACTTGATCCACTGGATCTTGGCGTTGATCGCCTCGGTGACGGCGTTGGTGATCGGATGGTGAAGGAAGCTCAGGATGTTGGGCAGTCGATCCCGGAGCGTCTTGGCAACTCGTCGGATCGGCGCCAGTCGGGATCGGATCGCCCAGCGGTACCAGTTCCGGAAGAACCGCGCCGCCGCGCCGGGGTAGATGTAGTTCCACAACACGAGGAGCGTCTCCTTGAGCGCCCACGCACGGGCCGTCTTCAGGTGACTCTCTCGCAGATCGCGGAAGTCTCGCCAGGCCTTCCGTGTGAACCGCTCCGGATGCCGCAGCCAGAGGTAGCGCGTGCCGGCGAGGCGATCGTCTCCCGCCGCTCGGAGCGCCGCTCGCTCGCGCCGCCGAACCGCATCGACCGCCTGGGTGAGAAGCCGCACGATGTGAAACTTGTCGAAGACGATCGCCGCCTGGGGGAGATGTTCCTCGACCGACTGCACGTACGGCTCCCACATATCCATCGCCACCGCCTCGATCCCATCCCTCTGCGGCGGCGTCAGGCCCTTCCAATAGATGTCCAGCGTCTCCTTTCTCCGGTCGTCCCCCACATGCAGCACGCGCCCCTTCGACAGATCGCAGACGACCGTCACGTACTCGTGCCGCTTCTGAAACGACTTCTCGTCCACGCCGACCGCGCGCACGACCTCGTCTCGACGACGCGCAAGACCCCGGGCCACCGCCCGCCCCATGATCCCGTGAACCTCCTCCCACGAAAGCCGAAGCTCCCGCGCCACCGCCGCCTGCGACGCCTCGTGCAGCCAGTCGATCACCAACCGCTCGAACAGCGCCGTGAACCGCGACCGATCCTCCGCCCACGGAACCCCGATCGAATGCACGCCGTGACGCGCACACTTCCCCCGCGGCACCTCCGCCTCCACGATCGTCTTGTACTGACACGTGTCCAGATGCCGCCACCGCCGCCGCCTCCGGTCATACCCCGGCATCGCCTCCCCGCACTCCGGACACGCCAAGACCACCGACCCACGAAGCCCGACCCGAATCACGACCTCCAGACGCTTCCGGTCGACCGCCACCTCCTCCACGTGCCACGGCTCGAACAATCCCAGAATCTTCTCGTACAGCTCGCTGTCGCGCATCGGTCCGCCCTCCTCGCCTGCCTGCGCAGGCAGATCGACTCCCCCCCGAGCCGCCTCCGGAACCCCAGCCTATCTCCGATGCGCCCGCAACTCACGACCCCAACCCACACGAAAGGCGGAAGAGCTAGAAAAGAAGACCTTGTTCGGGTTCGGCGGCGGCGGCGGCCGCGTGTTCGCTGCCGGGGAGAGCATCGTTTCCCTCACGGGCTACGGATCCGCAAGCGCGGATTTCGAGGGGAGCGGGTCGCTCTTCCAGGGATATGTATTCTTTGAATCCCCGGTCTCCTCACACGTCTCGTTCATACCTCTTGCCGGGTTCCGCTATGCGAAGATCCCGGAAGCAAAGATGGCCGGGGAGTTTCTATACAATCAGGACGGCTCCAAGCTATCGATCGACTATAGCGGCCTTTTCGTCGCCGCGTCGTTCCGCATCCGAATGGGAACTCAAGACCCGACCTCGGGAGACCGGGGCATGTGACGCCTACCGCCGCAGCGTGAAGCGAAGCTCGGGGAGCGGTCCGATGCGCGCGGTGACCTCGTCTCGGTCGTGAAGCGGCCCGACCCCTCCCGGCGTTCCCGCGAGGAAGAGGTCCCCTTCCTCCAGCGTGATGAAGCGGGAGGTGTACGCGAGAATCCGCGCCGGCGAGAACATCATTCTTGATGTATGACCTTTCTGCCGGACCTCCCCGTTCACCTCGAGCGCGAGGTCGAGGTTCCGAGCGTCCGAGATCTTCTCGGCCGAAACGAACGCGCCGACCGGACATGATCCGTCGAACCCCTTCCAAAGCATCCAGGGCTCGCCTGCTTTCTTCGCGTCGGTCTGCTGCTCGCGAAGCGTGAGGTCGAGCGCGACGCCGTACCCTGCGATGAGCGGCTCGGCCGCTCCCACCGAGAGATCCCTCCCGCCCCCGCGAAGATAGAAGGCAAGCTCGATCTCGTGGTGAAGAAGCCCGAACGATTCAGGAATAAAAAGATCGCCCCCGTCCGGTCGGACGAGGGCGGTCGTCGGTTTCATGAAGAGGACCGGCTCGCCGGGGATACGCGCCCCCATCTCCACCGCGTGCGCGCTGAAGTTGCGCACCACGCAGAGGATCTTCCGAACCGGTGCGGCGCGTCCTTCGAGAACGATCGCAGGGCCGCTCAACGCCCGCCCGCGACCGTGATCGGCGCCGCAACCTCGGTACTCATCCCGTCCGGCGTCTCGGCGATCGCCCGGAGCGTTCCGGTTCCCTCCGGGTTGTTCGCGAGGAAGAACCCGAAGGCGATGCCGAAGAAGCGGCCGTCTCCCGGCTCCGGGTCGGTCGGATCGTTCGGTCCGCCGCCCGGTCGCCACAACCCGTGGGGAGGGGTCGTGTCCAGTTCAGCGACGTGCGGCCCGTCGTACGGGACAAAGACCCCCGCGTTCCCCGAGAGCTCCCAGCGGATCTCGGCGCCCCATGCGATCTCGCCGCGCGTGTCGTACGCGACCGCCTCGACATAGAGCGAGTCGCCGAGGGGCGCCTCGATCGGGTTCGGCCTCATCTCGATGCGCGCGAGGACGGGAGGAGGCGCGACGCGAACCGCCGCGATCTTCTCGATCGTCGCACCCGACACCGGATCGTGCACGCGAACCGTGATCCTCCCCTCGCCGAGGTCCGCCGCGACGAAGCGCGCGGCGCTCCCCCAGCCGGGCATCGGGCGATGATCGGGCGGCATCGGTCAGGGCGGCTCCACGCCGTCCGGGGGCGCCCATCCGCGGAAGACGCCGTTCGGGCCGGCGGGCTCGTCCGGATCGCCCCCCGGTCCTCCCCACGGCCCCATCCACGGCGGGTCCATCTCCTCGAGCGTCCCGAGCGCGAGCGGATCGACCGACCATTCGTACTCGAGATCCGCCATCACTTCTCCCCACTCGTTCGCGCCGTACGCGAAGAATGCCGCCTCCTCGCCGGGCGAGAGCGTGATCTCATAAGGGTACAGATCGACGGAGGTCAGGGTCCCGCGCGGAACGACCGCGAGATCGATCGTGTTCCTCCAGGTTGCGCCCTCGACCCCCACGGTGATCCAACCGCGCATCTCCTCGGCGATCGGAGAAGCCGCCGTGAAGCGCACAATGCTTATGGATGAAGGATCGAACCCTGGAGGATAAGGCCCCGGCGGTTCCGGCGGTACCGCCCCCCCGCTGTCCCTCGGAGGAGAGGGGTCCGTGTTCCCGCTCGCGCCGCTCTCCGCCGCGCCGCCGGGCCAGGCGTTCCCCCACAAGAGCCCCCGCAGGATGAGCTCCACTTCCTCGGGTGTGAGGCCCTCCACGACCTCGATCGTCCCGAGCGAGGCAGGCACCGCCTCCCACACGAGCGGGACGCCGCTCGCGATGTTCCCCGCGCCGTTGATTGCGTACGCGGCGAGATAGCGGCTCTCCCCCTCGGGCACGCTGAGGTAATGCGGCGGGTGCACGATGATCCGCGCGATCTCTCCATCCGCGACCACCTCAACGTCGGCGGCCGCGCTCAGCGTATCGCTGAACGAGGCGATTACCCGGCCGCGCCCGACCGCGGTCCCGATGAAGATCCCCTCGCGCGAGATCACGCCGATCGGCGCCTCCGATTGAATCGACCACGTGGGACGATGCGGCGAGGACGGGAAGTCCTCGGCGCCCCCCGCGTTCCACCATCGGGGCCCGATGAAGAACTGGACACTCTCGAGAATGCCGACGCGCGCAGACTCCGGGTAGATCGCGATCTCCCCGATCGCCGCGTCGGCGGGAAGGACCGTCACGTCGACGGTCACCGTCTCGCCCGAATGAATGCTGATCCGCACCCGGTTCGATTGATAGGGCCCGCTCGTCGGCGGCTCGACGATCACCGTGAAATCGCCGCGGCCGAGACCGGGGAACTCGAAGGAACCGTCCTCCGCCGTCACCGCGACGAGATCGGTCCCCTCAATCCGGACCGTTGCCCCCGCGAGAGGCGCCTCTCCGGAGGAGTCGACAACCCGTCCCTTCAGGGCGCCCGGTTGATCTACGGGATCGACCGTGTTGCCGTTGTCCGAGCAGGAAGCGAAGAGAAGCGTGATCGCGAAGACGACCGAAACGAGACGAAACGTGCGCATGACCGTCCCTCCTTAGGCTCTACAACTCAAGAGAGTATCATCAGTTAGGGGGACCGTCAATTGCCCTTTTCGTTCACCTCGGGAGGGTTCGCCCGTTCCTTTTCGTGCGCGTCGGGACGGCACCCGTCCCGGAAGCCGGTCGCTCAGGTGGGGACCCCGAGCCTGGGAAGAACGACCCACACCAACAGGAAGTAGATCGCGAGCACCGCGAGCACAACCAGTCCGTTCATCGATCTCCGCGCGTCCTTTCTCATCAAGACTCGTCCGGGGCCTTCGATGTCGAGCTCACGGCCGCCTGCAATGCTTCTCTCGCCATCATCGTTCTCCCCTTCACAAATGTATATCGGTTTTCGGTACCTGATACCTTTTCCGGACCAGGAGGCGCCCGGAAAGAGGATGTCGCGACAAAGGTATCTGATACCGAACGGATGCCGAACGGTTCGGGAGCTTGCGACGGAAGGGGTTAGGGCCCCGACGGCTTCCGCGCCCGATACCTTTCGGTGAATAGGGTATCAGGTACCGATTGCGGACCGAATAAGGTATCAGGTACCGATCGTACCGATCGTGCGCAATCTCTCCCCGAACGCCGGCGCGGCGAGGAAGAAGAAGATCGGCGCGAGATAGTTGTGGTGGAAGATCCGCGACAGGAAGAGAAAGACGAGAAGGAAGAGCGCGAAGGAAACGAGAAGCGCCGCGACCGATCCGTCCGCGCGCACGCGGCGAAGAAGAACCCACCCGAGCGGCAAGAGGATCGGGATCTGAAGGAGCGCGAACGGGAAGTAGTGATAGACGCTCGGGACCGCGCCGAGCGCGGCGAGGAGATACCCGAGCCCGAAGCCGGGCGTCCCGCCGAGCGGGTAGCTCACCTCCGCAAGCCCCGTGTTGAACGCCCACGTATCGTCGAGAAACGCGGCCGCGTCCCATAGAAGAAACGGAACGACGAAGACCGCGATCGGCAGAAGCCCCGCCCGCGCCGCGCACATTCCCGATCGAAGCGTCCGCGCCCAGCTCCGCTCGCGCGACCCCGCGGCGACAACGAAGAAGGGAACAAAGAGAAACGCGAACTGCTTCGTCGCGCACGCGCCGCCGAGGAGAAGCGCCGCGCCCCGCATGCGCCTCGACAGAAGAAGGTGCGCGGCCGCGACGAGCATCGCCGCGGCGATCACGTCGTTCCTCCCCTGCACGAGATGCGGAACGAGAAAGGGGTTCAACCCCCAGAGCGCGGCAAGCAGAAGCTTGCGCTCCGGGTCCGCGCTCCAACGAACGACGAGAAGAAACGGAAAAAGATAGAAGAGCAGATGGAGGAACCGCGCGTCGTATCCCCCGAAGACTCGCTCGCCGAGCACGAGAAACGGCGCGTGCGCGAGAAACGCGAGCGGGAAATATGGGAGATGGACGATCGCCGGATTTCCGGGGCCCCATTCGAGACCGGCCATCGGCGTCGATCGAAAATCGGCCGCGTAGGGGTTCTCGCCGCGGAGGAGGAACCGAACCGCCTCTTCGGTCTGAACGACGCCCCCGTCGTGCGCGTGGCCGCGAGCGCCCGTTTGGAAGCGGAGCGCGATCTCGGCGGCGGCGGGGAGAAAGACCAGAAGGAGAACGAGAACCGCGAGAAGCGCTGCGCGCGCGCGCATCGATCCGCGAAGAAGAACGCGAAAGGAGACGAGCGCGTAGAGAATCAGGATCGCGACCGCGAGGATCGTCTTGATCGCGCCGATCGGGTTCCGGACGAGGCTCTTCTCGAAGAGCCGCGCGAACGGTCCGCCCGCCCCCGCGAGATCGCCGAGCTCCTTCCCGAACTCGAGAAGCCCCTCGCTCGGCAGAACGAGAAAGACGAGCAGGAAGAGAAGCGCGGCGTCGATCGGGATCCTCGCGCTCCCCCGGCCGCCCGTGTCTTCCATCGCTCGTGCTCCCTCCGCGACGATCCTAGGCGAAGACGCTCCTCGTCTCCACACTTTCGAAGAGCCGCCGGCTTCGATCGGGCTAAAGAACCTTGAGCGCGACGAGCGTGAGATCGTCCTTCGAAGGACCGGGCGCGAAGGAACGCGCCTCGCGGAAGAGGACCTCCACGATCCCCTCGGCGGAGAGGCGGCGGCTCCGGACCAGGAGCTCGGCGAGCCGATCCTCGCCGAAGAACGCCCCTTCCTCGGAGCGCGCCTCCGTCATTCCGTCCGTGTAGAAGAGGACCGCGTCGCCCGGAGCAAGATCGGTCCGCACGACCTCATAGCGCCCCCCGGGCTCGACGCCCAGGATGAGCCCGCGCGGACGAATGCGCTCGGCGCGGCGCGAGGACGCCCGAGCGATCAGAGGGGGCGGGTGGCCCGCGCTCGCCGTGTGGAGGCGCTTCTTCCTCGCCTCCAAGCGGGCCGCGACGAGCGAGAAGAGAAGGTTCGCGCATGAAAGATCCCGATAGAGGAGAAGGCTCGCCTTCGCGAGAACGCGGCCCGGGTTCCTCGCTTCGGCTGCGCAGGCGAAGACGGCCGCGCGCGCGCTGCTCATGAGAAGCGCGCTCCCGAGATCGTGCCCCCCGACATCGCCGAGGACGATCGTCGCCCCGCCCCGTCCGTCGGGAAGATACCCGTAGGTGTCCCCGCCGATGCTCGCGGCCGCCTCCGAGCGCCCAGAGATTTCCGCGCCCGCGAGCCTCGGGGCTTCTTTCGGGAGGAGCGCCGCCCGGATCTCGCGCGCAACCACAAGGTCTCGCTCGAGACGCTCCCTTTCCCGCCGTTCCCGATGGAGACGCGCGTTCTCCATCGCGATCGCCGCCTGTGCGCTCACCGCGGCGAGGATCTTGAGATCCCCCGAGGCGAACGGCCCCCGGCTCTCCGGCCCGGCGAGCACGATCATTCCGAACGGATCCTCCTCCGCCCCGCGCGAGGGGCGGAGGATCGGCGCGGCGGCGAGCGGACGGGATGATTCCTCCGCGAGCGCGGGCCCTCGTCGTCTCACCGCCTCCGCGAGGAGCTCGCTCCCCGCGGGCGGAAGGCTTCTCGCTCCTTCCTTCGCGAGCGCCTCCCAATCGGTCCCTCTTCGCGCGAAGACCGCTCCGCTCTCCGCGCGAAGAAGCGAGACAAGCCGCCGGAGAGCCGCGCGCGCGATTTCGTCTTCCTCGAAACGGCAAGCGAGATCGCCGCCGAGATCATAGAGGAGGTTCACTTCCTCGTAGCGCTCGACGATCTCGCCCGCGAGGCTCTTCAGTTGGTAGTCCGCCTCGAGGGTGTTCTCGAGGTAGAGCGCCGCCGCGCGCGCAATCGAATCCGCGCGTCTTTCATCGTGTTCGAAGCCCCGAATCACGACCCGTCCGGCGGCGCTTCCCCGAACGCGAAGCGCGCGCGCCGCGAGAGGTTTCGACGCCGCGATCTCGGCCTCTCCTCCGGTCCGCGCGACCACGGCCCCCGATGCATCCTCGATCTCGATCGAAAGAGAGAAGGCCGCGGCGAGCGCCGCCAGAAACTCCTCTTTTCTTGAGTCGTCAATCAACCGGCTGCGTTCGATCGCCCGCGGCACGCTCGTTCTCCAGTCCGCACGAGGGTTTCGGTGTTCGGCCGACGTCCGCTCCCCCATCGGCATCGCGCGCCGCGCGCTTGACGGCCCACGGGAGGCTCGCAGACGAACTCGCCGCAAAACAGAACAAGGAAGGTGAAATCGCGCGGTCTCGCTTCAGCGGGCGGATACGGCGACGAAGCCTTTGCGGCGGCAGCGCTCGAGAGAGGGAAGCGGGAGACGGGCGCGAAGCAGAACCCGGTCCCCTTCGAACCGGCGCTCGATCACCTCCCCCTCGCGATACACGCGCGCCACCTCCGCCGACTCGGCCGCGGGAATATCGAGAGTCACCTCGCGCCGCATGGCGACGAGAGCCTCTCGGATCTCCGCGCGGATTTCGTCCGCGCCCCGTCCGGTCCGCGCGCTCGCCGCGACCGCGGGCCCGAACCTCCGGGTCAGGTGGTTCACGACGAGGGGATCGCGCACGCGGTCCATCTTGTTCAGGACGAGAATCGTCGGCTTGTCGGATGCGCCAAGCTCGTCCAGCACTTCGTGAACCGTGAGGATCTGCCCCTCCGCGTCCTCGTTCGACGCGTCGACGACGTGAACGAGAAGATCCGCCTCGACAACCTCGGCGAGCGTCGCGCGAAACGACGCGACGAGCGCGTGCGGCAGCTTCCGAATGAAGCCGACCGTGTCCGAGATCACGACCGGGTAATCGCGCCCGACCTCGACGACTCGGCTCGTCGTGTCGAGAGTCGAGAAGAGCTCGTCCTCCGCTTTCACGTTCGCCCCGGACAGAAGGTTCAGGAGGGTCGACTTCCCCGCGTTCGTGTAGCCGACAAGCGCCGCCGTCGCGCACGCGCGCCTTCCCTTCCGCTGCACGTCGCGGCTCACCGCGAGCTTCTTCAGGCTCTTTTTGAGGAAATCGATTCTCTCGCGCACGCGCCGCCGGTCGACCTCGAGCTGCGTCTCGCCGGGCCCGCGCGTGCCGATCCCGCCCCCGAGCCGCGAGAGATGGTCCCACAGCCGCCGCAGCCTCGGGAGCGTGTACTCGAGCTGCGCGAGCTCGACCTGGAGCTTCGCAGTTTCCGTTCGCGCATGAATTGCGAAAATATGAAGGATTAACTCGCTTCGGTCGATGACCTTCGTGCGGAGCGCCTTCTCGAGATTTCGCCCCTGGGCGGGCGTGAGGTCGTTGTCGAAGAGGACGAGGCGCGCGTCGCTCTCGGCGAGAACGGCCGCGAGGGCGTCCACTTTCCCTTTGCCGATGTAGGTGGATCCCTCGATGCGCGTGCGCCGCTGCCGGAAGCGCCCGACGACCCGGGCCCCCGCCGTTCGCGCGAGCTCCGCCATCTCGTCGAGCGATCGCTCCACCGCGCGGAGGCTCTCTCCGGCGAGCCCGACCCCGACGAGAAGGGCGCTCTCCGCGCCGTCCCCGAGCGGGCTGCGCCCCTCGTGAAGATAGAGCGGCGCCTTCCTGTCCCGCCCGGGCGATCCCCGTGATTCCCGCTCGACCAACCCCGCTTACCCTTCCCCCTCGTCCGGGCGGCCGTTCTCGGTCGGGGCTCCGATCCCCGCTTCGCCTTCGTCCCCGTTCGCCTCGCCCTCCTCTTCCACCTCCTCGCGCACGACCGGAACCACGGCCATCACCTCGTCCCCTTCGTCGAGGTTGATCATCTTCACGCCTTGCGTGTTCCGCCCGAGCATCGAGACGCCGCTCACCGCGAGCCGAAGAATGATCCCGTTTCGCGTGATGATCATCAGCTCGTCCGAGTCGACGACCTCGCGGATGCCGACGAGAAGTCCGTTCCGCGCGCTCGCCTTCACGGTGATGACTCCCTTGCCGCCGCGGCGCGTCACTCGATAGTCGTCGATCGTCGTCCGCTTCCCGAAGCCCTTCTCAGTCACGACGACGATCGAGCCGTTTCTTTCGAGCGTGACCATTCCGATCACCTCGTCGTCGGAGTCGACCGTCGCCCCGCGCACCCCCTTCGCGGCGCGCCCCATCGCGCGGACTTCCTTCTCGTGAAAACGAATCGCCTTCCCCTTCGCCTTCGCGAGGACGATCTCGCGGTTCCCGTCGGTCACCTTGGCGCCGATCAGGCGATCGCCCTCCTCCATCGTGATCGCCACGATGCCGACGCGCCGCGGGTTCCCGAACGCCGAAAGCGGCGTCTTCTTGATCGTGCCGAGCCGCGTCGCAAGCACGAGGAACCGATCGTCGCGGAACTCGCGCACAGGAACGACCGCCGTGATCTTCTCCCCCTCGCGGAGGCGCACGAGGTTCACGATCGCCTTTCCCCGCGCGGTGCGGGCCGCTTGCGGCACCTGGTGCGCCTTGAGCCAATAGCAGCGCCCCTGGTCGGAGAAGCAGAGAAGGTAGGAGTGCGTCGAGGCGATGAAAAGCTGCTCGACGAAGTCGTCCTCCTTCACCGCCGCCCCCGCCACGCCCCGTCCGCCGCGGTGCTGCTTCCGGTACGTTCCCACGGGCAGGCGTTTGCTGTAGCCCGCGTGCGAGATCGTGATGACCATGTCCTCGTCCGCGATGAGGTCCTCGCTGTCGAAGGAAACGATGTCGTCGATGATGTCGGTCCGCCGCTCGTCCCCGAAACGCTCGCGCATCTCGAGGATCTCCTGCTTCAGTATCTCGCGGATGCGCGCCTCGCTCGCGAGAATTCCCTTCAGATTCTCGATCGTCTTGATGAGCTCGAGGTATTCCTCCTCGATCTTGCGCCGCTCCAGACCGGTCAGGCGCTGGAGGCGCATATCGAGGATCGCCTGCGCCTGTTTCTCGCTTAGGGAAAACCGCTCCATCAACCCGGATCGGGCCGTGTCCGGATCCGGCGAGGAACGAATCAGCTCGATGATCGCGTCGATGTGGTCGATCGCGACGCGAAGCCCTTCGAGGATGTGGGCGCGCGCCTCCGCTTTCGCGAGATCGAAGACCGTCCGCCGCCGCACGATCTCGTGCCGGTGCTTGATGAACTCGTCGAGGAGTTCGCGAAGCGTGAGCACGCGGGGCTTCTTTCCGACGAGCGCGAGAAGCGAGATGCCGAACGTGTCCTGCATCTGGCTTCTCTGGAAGAGCTGGTTCAGGATCACGCGGGTCGGCGCGTCCTTCTTCAGCTCGATCACGATGCGCATCCCCTTCCGGTCCGACTCGTCGCGGATATCCGCGATCCCCTCGACGCTCTCCTCGCGCACGAGGCTCGCGATCTTCTCGATCAACGCCGATTTGTTTACCTGATAAGGAATCTCGGTGATGACGATGCGCTCGCGGTCTTTCTTGTCCGTCTCGACGAACGTGCGGGCGCGCACCGTGACGCGCCCCTGTCCGCTGAGATACGCGCTCCGGATCCCCTCGACGCCGTGAATGATCCCGCCGGTCGGGAAGTCGGGGCCCTTCACGTAGTCGAGTAGCGCGACGTCCGGAAGATCCGGATCCTCGATGAGCGCGACGAGCGCGTCCGCCGTCTCGCGAAGATTGTGCGGCGGGATGCTCGTCGCCATGCCGACGGCGATCCCCGAGCACCCGTTCACGAGGAGGTTCGGGAACTTGCCCGGAAGAACGACCGGCTCGTCCTTCGTCTCGTCGTAGTTCGGGACGAAGTCGACCGTGTCTTTCTCGAGATCCTCCAGTAGAAAGACGGCGGGCGCGGTCATCCGGGCCTCGGTGTAGCGCATCGCCGCCGGCGGATCGCCGTCGATCGAACCGAAGTTCCCCTGCCCGTCGACGAGCGGATAGCGCATGTTGAACGGCTGCGCGAGGCGGACGAGGGTCGGATAGATCACCTGCTCGCCGTGCGGGTGGTAGTTTCCCGACGTGTCGCCCGCGATCTTCGCGCACTTCCGGTGCTGGCTTCCCGGCCCGAGATTGAGATCGTTCATGGCGACGAGAATCCGCCGCTGCGACGGCTTCAGTCCATCCCTCACGTCCGGGAGCGCGCGCTGAATGATCACGCTCATCGCGTACGTGAGGTACGACTCCTTCATCTCTTTCGCGAGACGAACCGGAAGCACCGTTTCCTGAGACATACTTCTTTCCGCCTAAATATCTAGGTTCGCCACGGACGCCGCGTTCTCCTCGATGAACGCGCGCCGCGGCTCCACTTCCTCGCCCATGAGAACCGTGAAGATGTGATCCGCCTCGGCCGCGTCCTCGAGCGTCACGCGGAGCAAGGTGCGGTTCTCGGGGTTCATCGTGGTCGACCAGAGCTGCTCGGGGTTCATCTCGCCGAGGCCCTTGTAGCGCTGCACGGTCGCCCCTTTTCTCCCCTCGAGCCCCGCAAGGATCCGGTCGCGTTCCGCGTCGTTGTACGCGTACCACTCCTGCTTCCCCTTCCGCACGCGATAGAGCGGAGGCTGCGCGATGTACACGCGGCCCGACTCGATGAGCGGCTTCATGTGCCGGAAGAAGAAGGTGAGGAGGAGCGTGCGGATGTGCGCGCCGTCGACATCCGCGTCGGTCATGATGATCACGCGCCCATAGCGCGCCTTCTCCGCGTCGAACTCGTCCTCGCCGATCCCGGTCCCGAGGGCGGTGATGATCGTCCGGATTTCCTCGTTCGAGAGGACCTTGTCGAGCCGCGCCTTCTCGACGTTGAGAATCTTCCCCTTGATCGGGAGGATCGCCTGGAACGCGCGGTCGCGCCCTTGCTTCGCGGAGCCGCCGGCCGACTCGCCCTCGACGATGTAGATCTCGCACCGCTCCGGCTCGCGGATCGAGCAGTCGGCGAGCTTTCCCGGAAGGTTGCCGCTTTCGAGCGCGCTCTTCCGGCGGGTCAGCTCGCGCGCTTTGCGCGCCGCCTCGCGGGCCCTCGACGCGGAGATCGACTTCTCGAGAATCCGCCGCGCGATCGATGGGTTCGTCTCGAGCTGCTCGCCGAGCCACTCCCCGACGACCGATTCGACGACGCCGCGAACCTCGCTGTTGCCGAGCTTCGTCTTCGTCTGTCCCTCGAACTGGGGGCCGAGGAGCTTCACGTTCACGACCGCGGTGAGCCCCTCGCGGACGTCTTCCCCGCTGAGCGGCGACGCGCTTCCCTTGATCATTCCCTCTTTGTTGCCGTACGAGTTGAGCGACCGCGTGAGCGCGGTGCGGAAACCGCTGAGGTGCGTGCCCCCCTCGATCGTGTTGATCGAGTTGGCGTACGAGAACACGTTCTCCTGGTACGTCGTGTTGTATTGGATGGCCACCTCGACCGTGACCGTGTCTCTCTCCTTGCTCACGTAGAGCGGATCGTGCAGAACCTCCTTGTTCCGGTTCAGCATCTTGACGTACTCGACCAGCCCGCCCTCGTAGCAGAAGATGTCCTCGGCCCCCTTCCCGCGCTCGTCGGTGATCTGGATCCGAAGTCCCTTGTTCAAGAACGCGAGCTCCCGCATCCGCGGGGCGAGGACGTCGTAGTCGAACTCGATGCTCTCGAAGATCTCCCGGTCGGGGAGGAACGTCGCCTTGGTCCCCGTTCGGTCGGTTTCTCCCACGACCTCCAGGCCGGACGTCGTCTCCCCGCGCTCGTAGGTCTGCCGATAGATCTTTCCGTCCCGATAGATCTCGAGGTGAAACCACTCCGAGAGCGCGTTCACGACCGAGACCCCGACCCCGTGGAGACCGCCCGACACCTTGTAGCTCCGCGAGTCGAACTTGCCGCCCGCGTGGAGCATCGTCATCACGACCTCGGCCGCCGGCTTCTTCTCCGTCGGGTGCTCATCCACCGGAATCCCGCGCCCGTTGTCGACGACCGTGACGGAGTTGTCCTTGTGGACGGTCACCTCGATCGCGTCGCAGAAGCCGCCGAGCGCCTCGTCGATCGAGTTGTCCACGACCTCGTACACGAGGTGATGCAGTCCGCGCTCCCCCGTGCTCCCCACGTACATCGCCGGCCGGAGACGCACCGCCTCCAGCCCCTTGAGCACGGTGATCTTGTCGGCATCGTAGCCGCCGGCGTCGACGCTCTGGTTGTTCGTCTTCCGGTTTCTAGGTTTCGTCTCTTCCATCGCGCCGTCTTCTTCCCGCCGGATGGGCGCCCCATTTGCGCCGCTCGTCGTCCGCGACGAAGAGGATCTCTTCGATCTCGTCGCCCCCGGCTTTTTCGTGCAGCTTGCGGAGGATGTCCTCCTTGAGGAACTGAAGCTCGTGCATCCACGCCGACCCGTTCACGCCGACGAAGAGCGTCTTCCCGCGCACTTCGAGGGGCCACGCCCGCTCCGCGATCTTCGCCCCGACGGTCTCCTCCCAGCCGAGAAGAGCCGCGTGCCGGCGCACGCGATCGTTGAGACCTCGTCGTTCGAGGAGCGAAGCGAGAACCTCTCCGATGGTCATCCACTTACCGCTCAAGGACGAGCGCTCCTTCCTTTTCGAGCGCGAAACGGTCCGCCCCGCGCACGTGCCGGGCGAGCGCCTCCCGGTCGGTGCCGGTCGCGAACACCTGGCCCTCCGCCGCCAGGCGCTCCGCGAGCGCCTCGGAACGGCTCTCGTCGAGTTCGGTGAAGACGTCGTCGAGGAGGAGGATCGGCTCTTCCCTCGTGCGCGCCTTGATGAGACGCGCCGCGGCGATCTTGAGGGCGAGCACGGCGGTTCGATGCTGGCCCCGCGATCCGAACGTTCGGATCGGCTTGCCGTCGAGAAGGATCGAGACATCGTCCCGGTGCGGCCCGATCGACGTCCGCCCCGTGCGGAGATCCGCCGCCCGCCGCTCCCTGAGCGCCGCGAGAAACGCCTCCTCCGAACGCATCTCCGCCTCTTCCGCTCCCGGCACGTAGACGATTGCGAGCTTCTCGCCTCCCCCGAGATCGCAGTATGCTTCCTCCGCGATCGGACCGATCGTGCCGATCGCCTCTTCTCTCATCGCGAAAAGGGGAATGGACCACGAGGCGAGTTGGCGGTCCCACGTGTCCAGGTGCGCGGCCCCGCTCCCGGCGAGCCCGTCGCGCAGAAGGCGCGCGCGTTGCCGGTGCGCGCGGCCGTACTCTTGCAGCGACCGGAGGTAGCGCGCGCTCAGGCTGCACAGCGTGAGGTCGATGTACCGCCGGCGCCCCTCGGGCTCCCCGGCGGTGATCTCCACGTCCTCGGGTGCGACGCAGACGACCCCGCAGCGGCCGATCATCGAGCTCAGGCGCTCCGCCTCCTTGCGATCGACGCTCCCTCTCTTCCCGTTCTCCTCGTCGAACGAGATCGCGAGCGTCGTTCGCGTCCCCTCCCCCCCGCGGAACTCGCCGCTCACGGCGAACGCCCGCGCCCCGAAGCGGACCATCTCCGCGTCTCGCCGCGTGCGATGTGATCGCGTCGTTCCGAGCACGAAGATCGATTCGAGAAGGTTCGTCTTCCCTCTCCCGTTCGGGCCCCAAATCGCGGCGGAGCGTCCGGCGAAATCGACCTCCAGCTCCCGGAAGTTCCTGAAATCGACGAGCCTGAGCCTCTCGAGCGTCACCTCCCGATCGCGCCCCCGCCCGCTTCACTCCGCCAGGCGAAGAGGCATGAGCAAACAGAAGTAGTTCTCATCGGCCTCTTGTTCGACCGGCTCGAAGAGCGCCGCCTTGATCGGTGTGTCCAAGCGAACCTTCACCCGGTCGCCATCGATGTTCCTCAAAATGTCGGTGAGGTAGAGGGCGTTATATCCGACATCCATCTTCTCGTCCGCGTACTCGACCGCGACGTGATCCGTCGCCTCGCCGAGATCCGGGGTGTTCGAGCGGAAGGTCATCGTCTCCTTGTCGATCGTGACTTGGACCTGGTGCGTCAGCGTGTCGGAAAGAATCGCGACACGCCGGCACGCGGTGATCGCCCCCGCGCGCTCCACGACCGCGATCTTGTTGTTGCTTTTCGGGATGACCTGCTCGTAGCGCGGGAAGGGTCCCTCCAGGAGGCGCGAGTAGACCACGGTCTCTCCGAAGGAGAAGACGAGATAGTTGTTGTCGACCGTGATCTCCACGCCCGCCTCGTCCGAATCGCCGAAGAGATGAACCATCTGGCCGAGCGCCTTCGGCGAGACCAAGAACTCCTTCCTCCCCTTGACGGGGAACTTTCCGCTCTTCTCGATCTTGGCGAGGCGGTAGCCGTCGGTGGCGACCATCTCCATGCGGAGGGGCTCGATGCGCCAGAAGATCCCGTTCAGCGCGGGTCTCGTCTCGTCCTTCGAGACCGCGAACGCGGTCTTCCCGATCATCCGTCGCAGCGTCGCGGCGGGGAGCGAGATCTTCTCCTTCGACTGGATCGCGGGAACCTTTGGAAACTCCTCTTCCGCGATCCCCATGATCGCGTAGCGCGTCTCTCCGCATTCGATCCGGATTCGCGTCTCCTCCTCCAAACGGATGCGAATCGGCGCCTCCGGAAGAAGACGGACGATCTCGCCGAGGCGCCGCGCGGGAACCGTGATCACCCCAGGCTCCTCGACCTTTCCCGAGACCGTCGTGTAGATCGAGGTGTCGAGATCCGTCGAGACGACCGTGATCGCGTCGCTCTTCGCGTCGAGGAGGAGATTCGAGAGCACGGGCAGGGTCGTCTTGGGCGGAACGACATGAAGAACGAGGTCCAGTGTCTTCGAAAGGTCCGCCTTGTCGATCACGAATTCCATGAACATCCTCCTCGCGAGGGATCGATCCCGCGCGCGCGGGACGAACGCCCCCATTCAAGCCGCAGTATAGGGAAAAGGGGTGGGACCAGCAAGGGAAAAGACCCGCCTCCGGGAACCAATAATTCCCTTCGTTTCAATAAGATACGGATGTCTCGGCGCGCGAGATTCAGGGTATCCCGCCTCGCGCGCGAAACTGCCTGCGAGACTCGGGAGAAACCCCCTTCTTCTTTTCTCTTCTTCTTTTCTTGATCTCTTCAGTAGTAGGAGTAGGTCCCTTGGATATGTGGATGGATGGGCGCCGCGAGGCTATCTCCTTCTTGCATCTCTCTTCGGCGATCGCGGTTCTCCACGGGGAGTGTGCACCACCGAGGTCGCTGTCCAGCGTTATCCCCAAGGCGGCGGGAAACGCGGTCTCTCGCCTCGAAGAATCCGCCCCTCGTCCACACGCACAGCGCTCTTCTCCACAAGGTATCCCCGCCGCGCGATCGGGGAGAAGCTCGTTCACGCCGCGATCTCGTCGATCGCCCGGTCGAGACGCGCCCGGAAATCGTCGTCGGCGTTCAGAAGGTGATCGATCTTCTGGCACGCGTGAAGAACCGTGGTGTGATCGCGGCCTCCGAAGCGCGCGCCGATTTGCGAGAGGGAGAGACCGGTCAGCTCGCGGCAGATGTACATCGCCGTCTGCCGGGCGAGGGCGAGAGACGCTGTCCTCCTTTGGGAGAGGAGCCCCTCGAGAGGGACCGAGAAGTGAGCGGCCACGACTTTCTGGATCGACTCGACGGTGGCGTTCTTCGCGCGTCGAGAGAGGAAGTCCTTGAGGATCTCGCGCGCCATGTCGATCGTGACGTCCTGCCCCGTGAGGGAGGAGAAAGCGAGGAGGCGCACGAGCGATCCCTCGAGCTCCCGAATGTTCGATCGGATCGAGTTCGCGATGAAAAGAAGGACCTCGTCCGGGATCGATAGACGCTCGGTCTCGGCCTTCTTTCGGAGAATCGCGAGCCGGGTCTCGAGGTCAGGGCTCTGGATGTCGGCGACGAGGCCCCACTCGAAGCGGGAGACGAGACGCTCCTCGAGGTTCGGGATCTCCTTCGGCAGACGGTCGCTCGTGAGGACGATCTGTTTGCTGGCCAGATAGAGCGCGTTGAAGGTGTGGAAAAACTCCTCTTGGGTGCTCTCTTTTCCGGAGAGGAACTGGACGTCGTCGATGAGGAGGAGATCGACGTTTCTATAGCGTTCCTTGAAATGAAACGTCGATCCGGTCTTCATCGCGTGAATCAGTTCGTTCATGAAACTTTCGGCGGACGCGTAGTGGACGGTGAAGCCGGGGAACTTCTCCTCGACGCGGTGCCCGATCGCCTGAATGATGTGCGTCTTGCCGAGCCCGACGCCGCCGCAGACGAAGAGAGGGTTGTAGACGTGCGCGGGGTTCTCGGCGACCGCCTGCGCGGCGGCGTGCGCGAACTGGTTCGAGCGACCGACGACGAAGGTTCCGAACGTGAAGCGCTCGTTGAGCTGCGGGTTCCGGGGCTTGCGGGGCGCGGGCTTCGCGGGAACCGCGGGGGGCGGAGGAAGAACCGCCGGCTCCAGGCGGCGAAGCGGCTCGTCGGAGACGGTAAAGTCGATCTCCGGGGCGGGGGCTCCGATCGCCTGCCCGAGGCTCTTCTGAATGAGCGGCAGATGGTTGTCCCTCAGCCACTCAGCGAAGAACTGGTTCGGTACCTGGATCCGCACCCCCTCTGCGGAAAAAGAAACGCAGCGAGTGGGAAGAAACCAGGCGTCGTACGTCTGCGGGCTGACGAGCTTCTGAATGATGCCGAGCGTTCGGGACCAGAGTTCAGCGGGAGACATGAGACGAGAACCCCCAGGTTATCCACCGGTATCCACGGGGATAACCACCGATCGAGTGGCGCTTCTCCACCGATCCGGTGGACGGATCGGGCGAAGAGACAACAATCCCCCAAGTTATCCACCGCGGTGGATACACGCGCAACCCCTTCGAGAACAAGTGGTTAGGGACGGTCTTCCGGCGGGGCGCCCCCGGGTTATCCCCAAGGGGGGTATGCGACGGCGGAAATCCGAGGCAAGAAGCAACGCGAGAAGCGTCGGGAGACTTCCGGATCCACACCCCTGCGACGATCCGCCAGATCTTCCAGAGCGCGGGCATCGTACCACGTGCGCGAAAGACGATTCAAGGTTTTTTTTCGAGAGGGCGCGGGTCGATCGGCCCGCGTATCTCGTTGTCGCAAAAGAAGAAAGGCGACGGGCCTCCCCTGTGGACGGATTTTCCACCGAACCTCGCCCGAGGCATCTTCGCGCGCCAATGTTTCCGCTTGACACAATCCCGCGCCGTTTCTAGACTTCGCGCGAAGGCGCGGCCGGAAAAACCCATCGAGCGGCCGCGCGCAGCCTGGAAAGCCCACACAATCGGGGGAGTCAAGGTGAAGCGGACCTTTCAGCCCAGCAATCTGAAGAAGAAGCGGACCCATGGATTTCGGGAGAGGATGAGCACTCGGGCGGGGAGAGCGGTCCTCTCCCGGAGACGAGCGAAAGGGAGGAAGAAGCTCACCCCATAGGAAAAGCGCCTTTGTGGACGAGCGGAGGGAGCGCCAGAAGCTGCGCAAAGCCGAGCGCCTGAGGAAGACCCGCGAGATCGACCGGCTGTTTCGGGAGGGGAGCATCGTAAGGGGGCCGAACTTCCGCCTCCTCTACCTCTCCCGCGGCGGATCGGCAACACGCTCGGCGCGCGCCGCGTTCGTGGCGGGGAAACGGATCGGCAAGTCGGTCGCGCGGAGTCGCATCAAGCGGCTTCTGCGCGAGGCGTTTCGAAGGATCAAGGCGGAATTGAAGACCGAGCCCATCGACCTCGTCTTCGTGGCGAACCGCGATTTCGCGGCGGCCCGGGCGGTGGAGGTCGCGGACGAGATGCGGGTCCTGCTCGAGCGGGCGGGGCTCGTCTCCGCGCGGCCGCCCCGACAAGAGGGAACGCGCCCGTGAAGACGGCCTTGATCCTTCTGATTCGCTTCTACCGGTTCTGCGTGTCTCCACTCATTCCTGCTTCCTGCCGGTTCCATCCCTCCTGCTCCGCGTTCGCGCTCGATGCCGTGCAGAGGCACGGCTGGGCGCGCGGCGGCGTCCTGGCGGCGCGGCGCGTGCTGCGCTGTCATCCGTTTCACGGCGGGGGGTACGACCCGGTCCCGTAGGCGCGAGCGCGCGGAGCGGACCGAACCTCCCTGCGGCTGCTTCCCTCCCCCGCGGGAGGCGAGGCCCGTCTTTTTCGAGCGAGGAAGAGAGTGGACCGGAAAGCCCTGCTCGCAATCGTCCTCTCGACGATCCTGATCATCGCGTTCCAGATCCTGTTCATCCATCCGCCGGAGCCCCCGCCGGAGGGAACGCGCCAACCACCGCCCGAAGGCGCGCCCCCGCCCGCGAGCGACGGCGCGATCGCAATCCCGCAGGCGCCGGCGGCGGACGCGGGAGAGGCTCTCCCCGTCGCGCCCGGTGCTCCTGCGGAGGAGGAGGAAGCGGGGTCCCGGATCATCGAGGTCGCCACCCCTCTCTACGAGATGGAGATCGACACGCGCGGGGCGTCGATCCGCCAGGTCCGCCTTCTCCGGTTCCCGGGGAAGGAGAAGCGCCCGGTCGAGCTGGTCGCGGCGGGCGCCCCCGGCGGGCTCGGGCTCCTTCTCGAGACGGGCGAGGGGGAGGTCGACCTCCGGGGCGCGGTGTTCCGATCGGACGAGGACGGGGTGCGGCTCACGCATCCGGAGGAAGGCGGGGAGATCGTCCTCGAGAAGCGTCTCGCGAGCGGCGTCGCCGTGCGGAGAACGTATCGATTCCGCGCCGATTCGTATCGGATCGACGTCGAGCAGACGATCGAGGGGGCGGCCGGCGCGCCGAAGGTCTTCTCGTACCGGCTTCTCTGGGAGCCGGGGATCGCGTTCACCGAGGAGAATCGGGACGAAGAGAAGCGGGAGATGGCCGCGGTCACCTCGCTCGCCGGGAAGGCGGTGCGCGATCCGGCGGGGAAGGTGAAGGAGGAGGAGCCGGTCGAGCGGACGGGGGACGTCCGCTTCGCCGCCCTCAAGAACAAGTACTTCGCGATCGCGCTCCTTCCCGCGAAGGACTCGGGGGCGCTCGTCCGCATTCGGCGCATCGCCGGCGAGGAGCGGGTGTCGCTCGACGTCAAGATGCCGATCGCCTCCGCGGGGAAGGAGGAGGCGCGCATCGGGCTCTACGCGGGCCCGCTCGACATGGATCTCTTGAAGAGCGAAGCAGTCGGCCTCGAGGGGATGATCGATCTCGGCTGGAGCGTGATCCGCCCGATTTCGAGCCTCACGCTCGCCGTCATGAAGTTTCTTTACAAGTACGTTCCGAACTACGGCGTCGTCATCCTGCTCATCACGCTCCTCACTAAGCTCCTCTTCTACCATCTGACGCACAAGAGCCTCAAGTCGATGAAAGACATGCAGCGCATCCAGGGGCAGGTTTCGGCTCTTCGCGAGAAACTCAAGGGGGACGCGCAGCGCCTGAACAAGGAGATGATGGCGCTCTACAAGCGCGAGAAGGTGAACCCGCTCTCCGGGTGTCTCCCGATGCTCCTCCAGATGCCGGTTTTCATCGCGCTCTACCAAGTTCTGCAACGAACGATCGCGCTCCGCAAGGCGCCGTTCGTCTCTTGGATCGACGATCTCTCGAAGCCGGACGTTCTCGCGGATCTTCCATTCTCTCTCCCCTTCCTCGGTTCGCACCTCAGCCTTCTCCCCCTCCTGATGGGCGTGTCGATGATCGTGCAGCAGAAGATGACGACGATCGATCCGAGGCAGAAAGCGATGATCTACATGATGCCGATTCTCTTCACCGGCCTTTTCTACCGCCTTCCGTCCGGGCTCGTGCTGTATTGGCTGGCCAACAACGTCCTCTCCATCGGCCAGCAGTACCTGATGAACCGCGGGGATGAGAAGAACGCGGTCCGGGCCGAGGCGGCCACCGCGGGCGGCGAGGAGAAACCGAACGGTCGAAACCGGAACAAGGCCACGGGCCGGGGCCGCAAAGAGCGGCCTCCCACGAAGGAGACGACATGAGAAGCGTCATCGGTGAGGGACGCACCGACGCGGAAGCGCTCGATCGCGCGCTGAAGGAGCTCGGAGCCAGCCTCGACGAGGTGCGGGTGGAGGTGTTGGAGGAAAAACGCGGGGCGCTGTTCGGCCTCCTCGGAGGGCGAAAGATCCGCGTCCGGGTGACCCGCCAAGAGGACGCCGCGCGGAAGATCGAGGAGGTTCTCGACGGAATCCTGAAGCGCCTCGGAATCGGCGCGCGCGTGAACGTGCGCGCGGACAAGGGAGATTATTCCGTCGAGGTCGTGACGATGGAGTCGGACGGGCTTCTCATCGGGAAGCACGGCGAGACCCTTCATGCGATCGAGCATCTCCTCAACCGGATTCTGCACAGAGACCGCGGAGAGCAGGGGCGGGTACGCGTCGATATCGGCGGGTACCGCGAGCGGCGCGACGACCAGCTCCGCTCGAAGGCGCTCGGCATGGCGCGCAAGGTGAAGGAATCGGGGCGCGAGCTCTCGACCGATCCGCTCTACTCGCCCGATCGGCGCGTGATCCATTTGGCGCTCACGGGCGATCCGGCGGTTCGCACGTACACCGTCGGCGAGGGGCTCTACAAGAGCGTGGTGGTCGCCCCGGCGGGCGGGCGGAGCGAGGGGGTGCGGGCCGGCGGCGGCGAGAAGAGGCCGCGACCCGCGCGATCCGGAGACCGCCGCCGGCGGTAGGAGCGGCCGGCCGGCGGTGGAACGATGCCGTACCGGGAAGGGGACACGATCGTGGCCGCGGCGACGCCGCCCGGGGTCGGCGCGCTTGCGGTCGTGCGCGTGAGCGGGCCGGAGGCGATCCCGATCGCCGACCGGGTCTTTCGCGGGCGGGTCCGCCCCTCGGACGCGCCGCCGCGCACCATTCTTCGCGGCGAGGCGGCGGAGGAGAACGGCGAGGCGATCGACGAGGTTCTCCTCGTCGTCTTCCGCGCGCCGCATTCCTATACAGGTGAAGATTCCGTCGAGATGTCGTGCCACGGGAGCCCGTACCTCGTGCGCCGTCTCGTGCGCCGTCTCGCCGAGGCGGGAGCACGCCTCGCGGAGCCGGGCGAGTTCACTCGGCGGGCGTTTCGGAACGGGCGGATCGATCTCGCCGAGGCGGAGGCGGTCGCCGACCTCGTGCGCGCGCGCACGGAGGGGGCGGCGAGAAGCGCCCTCGCGCAGCTTCGGGGCGGACTGTCGGCGCGGATCGCGGCTCTTCGAAGCGCGCTCCTCGATCTTCTTGCGGAGGTCGAGGCGGATCTCGACTTCGCGGCGGAGGAGGATGTCCCGCGCTACGACACCGCGCGCGCGGCGGCCGTTGTCGCGAGAGCGCTCGCCGAGACGGAGGCGCTCGCGCGCTCGGGCGAGAAGGGCCGCCTTGTGCGCGAGGGGATCCGCGCGGTTCTCGCCGGACGGCCGAACAGCGGGAAGTCGACCCTCTTCAACGCGCTTCTCGCGGAGGAGCGCGCGATCGTCGCGCCGGAGCCGGGGACGACGCGCGATCTTCTCGAGGGAGAGATGGAGATCGGCGGCCTTCTCTTCCGCCTCTTCGACACGGCCGGCCTCCGCGAGGGGGCGCGAGGCGTCGAGGAAGAGGGCGTGCGGCGCGCGCGGAAGCGGCTCGAGGAAGCGGACCTCATTCTTCTTGTGATCGATCGATCCGAGGCTCTCTCGGACGAGGACCGCGCGCTTCTCGATGCGACGTCCGAGCGAAAGCGGATCGTCGTGCTCGCGAAGAGCGATCTTCAGGACCGCAGCGGAAAGCTCCCCGCGGGCGAGGAGCAAGAGGCGTCCGACGTTTCGGCGCTCCGCGGCGACGGCGTCGCGGCTCTTCGCGAGAGAATGGCGCGCGTGATGGGCGGCCTCGAGGCGGAGGCGCCGGGGGATGCGGTTCTCGCGAGCGCGCGGCACGCCGAGGCGCTTCGCGGCGCCGCCGCGGCTCTCGCGCGGGCGCGCGGCGTCGCCGCCGAGGGGGAGCTTCTCGCCGAGGATCTTCGCGAAGCGATCGCGCGCCTTGGCGCGATCACCGGCGAAGAAGCGAACGAGGAGCTTCTCGATCGAATCTTCTCCCGCTTCTGTGTGGGGAAGTAGCTTCGCGAGGCGGGGCGAGCAGGAGGGAGCGTTGAGAGAAGGACCTCTGGCCGATTTCCTCGATGTGCAGCTTGCCGACTATGCGGAGCGTTGCGAGGACTACCGTCGCCAGTGCGCGTACTACCCGAAGATCGTGTTTCTCCTGGTCGCAATTCTCTCGACGACGCTCGGTTGGATGGTCGGAACGGGCCGTCCCGCCGACTATCTCTGGATCCTTCCGATCTCCGTCGTCGTGTGCGAGGCGGTGGCGGTCTTCTCGGTTTTCGTCTTCTGGTCGAGCCGCCTCATGAGGGATTACATCATCGAGATCGAGCGCGCCCTCAACTTTCTCGCTGTCGGGAAAGGGAAGATTCACTCGACGGACGAAGATAGGGAACCGGAGATCGCTTTCGGGTATCACTACTGGACCACGAAGAACCCGCTTCTCAAGAAAAGGCGCGGGGCGCGCAAGTTTGCGTCGGCGCTTCTCGCGGCGATCTTCTCGTTCCTTCTCTGGCGGATGTGGGCGCTGGGCATCGATCATCGCTTCTATGTCGAGCACCGCTCGGCGGCTCTCGTGCTGGGCGGAGCCGCCCTCTTCGCGCCGCTTTTCGGCATCGTCGGTTATCTGTGGGCGCGAAGGAACATCGCGGCGCGGCACGCCTCTCAGGATCCGTTCGCGGGCGAGGGAGATCAGGCCGGTTTTCCCGCGACCACGGGCGTCCCTCCTTCCCTTTCGGAGTCCGACTCGCTTCGCATTCTCGTCGCCGACTTCGAGCAGAGGAACGACGACTTCCGCCGGATCGCGGACAACTATGCCCCGTTTCTCACTCTTTTGCTCACGGTGCTGGCGGGGAGCGTCTCGATCTATCTTCCCGGGGGAAACGAGTGGGTCTTCGCGGTCGCGCCGGTTTTGCTCGCGACGATTCCCTTCTTCATCGTGACGAACTACCGCGCGCTGAAACCGTTGAAACAGTATATCATGAGGCTCGAGGAGGCTCTCGACGCGGCGAGCGCGAGAGGGGAAGGCGGGGCGTATAGGCCGCACGCGCTTCCGACGCGGGGGTGCGGCGCAGGGGGCGAAGCGCCCGACGCCGGCGGGTATCGGGTCGGCTTCTTCCGCGTGATCCGGGAGAAGTACTTTCAGAGGGCGGACGGGAGCGAAGCGCACGCCGGGAGCCTCGCGGTTGCGGGGCCCGCGATCCTCGTGTTTCTTCTTCTCCTCGCGATCTCCGTGGCGCGCTCGTACCCCTGGGTCCGTTCGGAGCATCCGGAGCTCCTCGCGCAGTACGTCGCGGTTGTGGCGGCGACGGTTGTCATCGCCGCTCTAGATGCGTGGCTCTATTTCGAGGCGAAGACCGTTGCTCGCGACGACAAAGATCGCCGCTGATCTCGCCGCGCTCTCGGCGGGCGGGGTGGTGGCGTGGGGTCTCCTGCTCGCGTTGGCGATCGAGATCGCGACGAGCGTCCTTCGATTCGGTTTCGGGATGAAGGCGACGGAATCGACCGCGTTCCTGGCCGGCTACACGGCGGGTCTTCGGATCCACCACGGCTACGTGGGTGTCGCGCTTCTCCTTGTCAGCTTCGCTCTGGCCGATCCGGCCTGGCGAAAAGGAGCTCTCGTCGCGGGGGTCGGGCTCGTTGTGTCGGACCTGGCGCACCATTTCCTGGTCTTGTGGCTGTTGACCGGCCACCACGAATTCTACTTCCGATATCCAAAGCCTTAGGAGCGGGCCGTGCGCGGATGCGACGTTCTCGTGATCGGAGGGGGGCACGCGGGATGCGAGGCGGCGCTCGCGGCCGCTCGAATGGGATGCTCCGTCCTCTTGCTCACGCACGATCGTTGCGCGCCGGCGCGGATGTCGTGCAACCCGGCGATCGGAGGGCTCGCGAAGGGACAGCTCGTCCGCGAGATCGACGCGCTCGGCGGGGAGATGGGCCTCGCGATCGACGCGACCGGGATCCACTTTCGCGTGTTGAACGCAAGCCGCGGGCCGGCTGTGCGGGCGCCGCGCGCGCAGGCGGATCGCGATGCCTACTCGGCCTACATGCGGGACGTGCTGGAGGGCCGGCCGAACCTCGCGATCGAGGAAGGGGAAGCGGCGGACCTTCTCGTCGAGAGGGGACATGTTGCGGGGGCGGTCGACGCCTCCGGACGGACGTTTCGCGCGCGCGCGGTCGTGCTCGCCGCGGGGACTTTCCTCTCCGCGTGCATGTACGTGGGGGAGCGCTGCATCCCCGGGGGGCGCCGCGGCGAGCCGGCGGCGGAGCGTCTCGCCGAGCGGATGCGCGCGCTCGGGTTTCGCACGGCGCGCCTCAAGACCGGAACGCCGCCCCGCCTTCGAGGCTCGACGATTCGCTACGAGCGAACCTGCGAGCAGAGGCCGGACGATCCGCCGCGGCCCTTCTCCTTTCGGACCCAACGCATCGAGCGAAATCAGGTTTCCTGCTGGACCACCGATACGAACGAAGAGACCCACCGCGTCATCCGCGCGTCGCTTGACCGCTCGCCTCTTTATACAGGAAAGATTCAGGGCGCCGGTCCGCGTTATTGTCCATCGATCGAGGACAAGGTCGTCCGCTTCGGGCACCACTCGTCGCACAAGATCTTCCTCGAGGCGGAGGGCGGCGCCGAGGATCTCGTCTATCCGAACGGGATCTCGACGAGCCTCCCCGAGGAGACGCAGCGCGCGTTGCTCCGGACGATTCCCGGGCTCGAGGACGCAGAGATGGTCCATCCGGGCTACGCGGTGGAGTACGATTTCTTCCCGACCGATCAGATCCGCCGATCGCTCGAGACGCGGCGGGTGCGGGGACTTTACTTCGCGGGTCAAGTGAACGGCACCTCCGGCTACGAGGAGGCGGCGGCGCAAGGGCTCGTGGCCGGCATCAACGCGGCGCTCGGCATGGATGGCCGGGAGCCGATCTGCTTCGGGCGCGGGGAGGCGTACATCGGCGTTCTGATCGACGACCTCATCACGCGCGAGCCGGAGGAACCGTACCGCCTCTTCACCTCGCGCGCGGAGCATCGGCTTCTTCTTCGCCACGACACGGCGGACATTCGTCTCGCTCCACTCGGCGTCCGCCTCGGGCTTCTCCCCGAGCGGGTGCTTCGCCTCGCCGAGGAAAGAGACCGGGCGGCGGCGCGCGAGATTGTTTATCTCGAAAGCATTCCGGTGACGCCCGAGGGGGGAAGCCGAGCGCTCGTCGAGGCGGGGATGAGGCCGGCGTCGGGGCCGACCACGCTCGCCGGCCTTCTTCGCCGCCCCGAGGTGCGCTATGAGGATCTTCTCGCCTTTCGAAACGGGGAGCCGGTGCCGCCGGAGGCGGTCCGGCGCGAGGTCGAAACGCGCGTGAAGTATGCCGGCTACGTCGCGCGCCAGACCCGCGAGGCGGAGCGCCTCGCCTCGATGGAGGGGCGGCCGATTCCCGAAGCTTTCGATCACGAGACGATCCGCGGCCTCTCGCGCGAGGGGCGGGAGAAGCTCCTTCGCTTCCGTCCGGAAACGGTGGGGGTCGCGTCGAGAATCGACGGGGTCTCTCCCGCGGATCTCGCGCTTCTCGTCGTGCACCTCGACCGGAGGGAGCGGGCGCGCTCGGCGAACGGATGAAGAACCACATCGAACGAGTCGTGGCCCGCGCCCGCCGAGAGGGTCTCCATGCGCCGGACGGGGCGCCGGAGCGTCTCGCGAGCTATATTTCTTTAGTCCTCAAGTTCGGCGAGAGGTTCTCCCTTCTCTCCCGCGCGGATCTCACCGCCCCGCGGATCGCGAAGCGGCACATCGCCGACTCGCTCGGCGGGCTACAGGTCGCCGCCCCCTCGCCCGGCGCCCGCGTTCTGGATTACGGAGCGGGCGCGGGGCTCGTTGGGATCGTGTGGGCGATCGTGCGGCCCGACCTCGCGATCACGCTTCTCGAGTCGAGGCGGAAGAAGTGCGCGTTCTTGTCGCGGGCGGTCGCGGATCTCGGTCTTGCCGGGACCGATGTGTGGGAAGGGAGGGGAGAGGACGCGGGGCCGCGCGCGGGATCGTTCTACATCGTGGCGAGCCGCGGCGTGGCGACCGACGAGGAGACGATCGAAGCGTTCGCGATCCTTCTTCGTCCGGAGGGGGCGGCGCTCTTCTTCAAAGGTCCGGAGAGCGCTCGTGCCGCCCGAGAGCGGATCCAGCGGAGCACGCGCTTTCTCCCGCCGGTCGAGTCGATCCGCCTACTCGGCGAGGGTAAGAAGCGGATCTATCTTCTCACGCGGCGCGTGTAGCCTTCATACGACAGAAACGCCGCATGTGTCTTCGATGCCGGGGGGCGGGGCAAGGAGCATACGGGG
>Ga0194127_10000755_pt1 | contig 50578 bp, 40 predicted proteins | sample TA2KigC100mmetaG_FD_148624 | JGI IMG/M metagenome (GOLD analysis project Ga0194127, IMG submission 148624) | Freshwater microbial communities from Lake Tanganyika, Tanzania - TA2015036 Kigoma Deep Cast 100m | ecosystem: Environmental > Aquatic > Freshwater > Lake | place: Tanzania: Lake...
TTTTTCGGTCGCGCGCTTGCGCCGTCGGACGCGCTCCGCCTCACCGCGCCCGACGCCTCCGCCCCGGCGCCCTTCGTCCTCGCCTTCGACGCCGCGGTGGAGTCGCTCCCGCATGCGCGTCCGGATGCCGCCGCGGCCGCCGCCGATCTTTGCGTCGCGACGGCGCGCACCCTCGACCCCCGCCTGCGCGCCGCCGCCCACCGGACGGCCTTCGACGCCGCACGCTTGCGCGGCGACCCGGCCGCCGCGGCCGCGGCGATCGAACCGCTGGTCGGGCTCGCCGGGCTCTCCGAAGCGCAGCGGACCGCCGCGGCGGACTCGCTGCTCGGGCTGGTTCGATCCGAGCCGGGCGCCCTTCCTCCCCGCCTGCTGGAGCGCGCTGCGGCACTGCCCGGAGCGACCCCGGCCGACCGGCTCAACGTCCTGATGATCCTCGCGCAGACCGCCGCCGCCGGGCGCGGCGACGGGGCGCGGACGCGGTACAACGAGATCCTCGCGATCCCGGGCCTCGCCCAACCGTACACCGCCATCGCGAAGCTCGCGCTCGCGCGGCTGGCGATGGAATCCGGCGACGCCCCGGCGGCCGGCCCGCTTCTCTCGAGCGTCGCGGACGACGCCACGGCGCTGGAGGCCCACCGCGACGACGCGCGCCGGGCCCTGGAGTTCCTGCGCGACCCCGGGGCCGCCAGCCGCCCCCGGCTCCGGCCCGTCCCCGTGCGGCCGGCGTCCGCGGCGGCGTTTCACGTCGCGCCCGGCGGCGACGATGCCAATCCCGGCACCCGGGAGAAGCCCTTCGCGTCGCTCGTGCGCGCCCGGGATGCGATCCGCGCCCTTCGCGCGGGCGGCCCGCTCCCCACCGGCGGCGTGACGGTGGCGATCGCCCCCGGGCGGTACGCGGTCTCCCGCGCGCTGGAGCTGACGGCCGCGGACTCCGGCGCCCCGGGCGCCCCCATCGTCTACCGCGCCGCCGACCCCGCGCGTCCGCCGGTGTTCGACGGAGGCGCGCGTCTGTCCGGCTTCCGCCCGGTCGCCGACGCCGCGCTGCGCGAGCGCCTCGATCCCGCGGTCCGGGACCAGGTCGTCGAACTGGATCTCCGCGCCCACGGCATCACGAATCTCCCGCCGATGATCCTCGGCGGCTACGCCTCCGGCGGCGGATTCCAGACACGGCCAACGCCGGAGCTCTTCTTCAACGGCGCCGCGCTGCCCCGCGCCCGCTGGCCGAACCTCGGCTTCGAGAACGTCGTCGAGGTCCACGGCGCCACCCCGAAGAACGAGCACGGCCACCACGGCTGCGTCGAGGGCGCGATCTCGTATGCCGGCGACCGGCCCGCGCGCTGGACGGCCGAGCCGGCCGGGTTCCTCTACGGCTACTGGTTCCACACGTGGGCGGACTCGTACGAGCCGATCGAGTCGATCGACCCGGCGACGCGGCGCATCGCACTGCGGAAGCCGTGGCATCACTACGGCTTCCGGCCCGGCGGCGCGTGGTACGGCGTCAACCTTGCGTGCGAGATCGACCGGCCCGGCGAGTGGAGCCTCGACCCCGCCGGGCTGAAGCTGCGCTTCCTGCCGCCCTCCCCGGTCGACGGCGCCGAAATCGTGCTCTCGCGCTTCGAGGGCCCGATGCTGAGCGCCGAGGGGATCGCCCATGTCGCGTTCGAGCATCTCGTCTTCCAGTACGGCGCCGCCGACGCCCTGGCGGTGTCGCGCGCGACGAACGTCCTGGTGGCCGGCTGCACGATCCGCCACTTCGCGGGTGACGCGATGCGGATGGACGGCCTTTCCAACGCCGTCCGCTCCTGCGACATCTCCGACATGGGCCGCGGGGGCATCTCGCTCTCGGGCGGGAGCCGGAAGACCCTTTCGCCGGGCGGCAACGCGGTCGAGAACTGCCACATCCACCACCTCTCGCGGCTGCATCCGACCTACACGCCGGCCGTGCTGCTCAACGGCGTCGGCAACCGCATCGCGCACTGCCTGGTCCACGACGTCGCCAGCAGCGCGTTCCGGATCGGCGGCGACCACCACCTCGTCGAGCGGAACGAGGTCTTCGACGTCGTCGTCGAGTCCGACGACCAGGGCGGGATCGACATGTGGGGCAACGCGACCTACCGCGGGAACGTGTTCCTTCACAACTACTGGCACCACATCGGCGACCGCGCGGGATCCGACGCCACGGCGCGTGTCGGACGCGCGGCCATCCGCCTCGACGACGCGATCTCGGGCGTCGTGATCCACGGCAACATCTTCCATCGCTGCGGCGCGGGAACCGGCTGGTTCGGCGCGGTGCAGATCCACGGCGGCAAGGACAACCAGATCGACGGCAACATCGTCTCGCACGGTCCCGCCGCCGTCAGCCTCTCCCCCTGGGGCGAGGCGAAGTGGCGCGAGTTCACGAAGGACGCCCTCGCCAACCGCGAGATCGACGCCGCCCTCCACACCGCGCGTTTCCCGGCGCTGACGCGGCTCCTGGAGGGCATCAACGCCAACCACATCGGGCGCAACTACCTGATCGCGTGCGACCGCCTGACCCACCGCCCGCCGGGCCCGAACGAGCTCGCCACCAACCTGTCCGTTGCCGCCGACGCCACGCCGTTTGTCGATGCCGCGCGCGGCGATTTCCGGCTCAAGCCCGGCGCACGACCGCCGCCGTGCCTCGGCCCCGCCCCGATTCCGTTCGAGTCGATCGGCCTGCAGCGCGACACGTTCCGCGCGGCGGTGCCGACGGACCTCATCCGGAACGCGAGGACGCGCGTTCCATGACCCGCCCCACGCACACGGTTCACCCCACACGCCGCGGCTTCCTTTCGGCGTCGCTCGGCGCCGCCGCCGGTCTCGCGGCACCGCGGGGCGGCGCGGCGCCCGCGGCCGGCCCCGGTCCCGGCTTCCGCGAACCGGCGCGCGATCTCGTGCTGCGCGGCGACGCCGATGTGATCGTCTGCGGCGGCGGCCCCGCAGGCACGGCCGCCGCGCTCGCCGCGGCGCGATACGGCGCGAGGGTCCGGCTCTTCGAGCTGCAGGGCTCCCTCGGCGGCGTCTGGACCTCCGGGCTTCTGACCTTCATCTTCGACTTCGACAAGCCCGGGCTGACCCGGGAGTTGGCGGCGAGACTCGACGCCCGGGCCGCGCGCACCGTGGTCCGTCCGAGCCAGTTCGTCTACCACCCCGAGGCCATGAAGCGCCTTCTCGAGGAGCTCTGCCTCGAGGCGGGCGTGGACATCCACCTCCAGTGCCCGGTCGTCGCGGCCCATCGCGAGGACCGCCGGCTCACGACGATCGTGACGGAGTCCAAGTCCGGCCGCGAGGCGTGGCGCGCGCCGGTCTTCGTCGATGCGACGGGCGACGGCGACCTCGGAGCCCTGGCCGGCTGCGCGTACGACATCGGGCGCGGCGGCGACGCCTGCGAGTGCCAGCCGATGACCCTCAATGCGGCGGTGGTCGCGAAGGACGCCGCGCGCCTGAAGGACTTCATCTCGTTCCAGGGCGGCTCGTCGATCCACATCCCCGCCGTGATGAGGTTCCGCGAGGAGCTCCAACGCGCGGGCGTGGAGACCTCGTACGGCCACCCCACCCTCTTCCAGGCGCGCGGAAACCTGCTGACGTTCATGATCAACCACGAGTACGGCGTGCGGCCGGACGACGAGCGGCAGGTGACGGCGGCGACGTTGCGCGCGCGCGCGGAGGTCCACCGCATCGCGGCGGCGCTCCGCGCCCTCGGCGGCGCGTGGGAGGACTTCCAGGTCGTGGCGACCGCGGAACAGATCGGCGTGCGCGACGGACGGCGCATCCGGGGCCGCTTCCGCGTCACGCGCGACGATCTCGCGGCCGGGGCGCGGCACGCGGACGGCGTCGCGCGGGTGACCTTCCCGGTCGACATCCACGCGACCTCGCGGGAGAAGAACGACACGGAGCCCATCTCGCACGGCGACCTGCAGTTCAAACCCTACGACATCCCGCTGCGGGCGCTGGTCGCGGGCGACGTCGACGGGCTCCTGACCGCCGGGCGCTGCATCAGCGGCGACTTCATGGCCCATGCGAGCTACCGCGTCACCGGCAACTCCGTCGCGACCGGCGAGGCCGCCGGGGCGGTCGCCGCCCTGGCCGCGGCGTCCGGCAGGCCGCCGCACGAGATCGCGTGGGCCGATGCCGAGGCGGCGCTGCGCAAGGCGGGATTGCGGGGCTCACCGTGACCTGCACGGGCGAGCGATGGCGAGCCCGAACGTCGGACCCGATGCGCACGGGCAGCCTCGCATAGCGAGGCCCTCCATCGTCACAACCACGGCGGACGCGGGGCGGGCCGGGTGGCGTCGAGACGGCCCGAGTCCAGCAAGGCATCGAGCGACGCGAGCAGCACCGCGCGGTCGCGCGGGAAGCGGGCCTCGACCGGCAGCACGTTCGACACGTGGTTCGCCCGGAAGACGGTTCCCTCGAGGGTGAGCGCCGCCGCGAGGTCGCGCAGTTCGCGCACCGCCTCGAACTCCGAGAGCCGGCGGAAGGCGCCCTCCTCCTCCCATCGCGCCAGCGGCGTGCCCGGAACCGGGATGACCCGCAGGGCCGAGAGAAGGCGCGGCTGCATGCGGTTGAGGGCCTCCGCCGTCGCGCGTGCATGGGCCGCACTGCCGTCCGGTCCGCCCAGACCGAGCAGGACAATCACCGACATCTTGAGCCCGGCCTCGCGGGCGAGCCGCCCCGCCTCGACCATTCCGTCGACCGTCTCGGCCTTTCCCATCCGGCGAAGGACGGCCGGGTCGCCGCTCTCCAGCCCCATGTAGAGCGTGTCCAGCCGGCGCGCCCGGAGCGAGGCGAGTCCCTCGCGGCCGAGCGCCAGGATCGACGAACCGTTGGCGTAGCTGTTCACCCGGGCCAGCGCGGGGAAGGCGGCTGCGAGTTCGCCGAGAACGGCGGCGAGCCGGTCGAACCCCAGGCGGAGGGCATCGCCGTCCGCGAGGAAGACGCGGCGCGCGCCGGGCTGTTCGCGGGCGGCGGCGCGGATCTCCGCCGAGACGTCGGCCGCATCCCGGGGGCGGTACGGGCCGGACCGGTACATGCCGCAGAAGGCGCAGGCCGGATGCGGGCAGCCGAAGGCGACGCGGACGATGACGCTCTCCGCCTCGGCGGGAGGCCGGAAGAGCGGCGGTGGGTCGTTGCGGAGGAGGCTCACCGCGGTGCCGGCTTCTGCGCGCCCTGTCCCTTTCGGGCGCCCGGGGCGGGCCCGTCGGTGAACGGCGTCCGCTCGAACGTCATGCCGTCGCCGGTCACGCGAGGGTCGCCCGTCTCGGTCAGCACCTTCATCAGGCGGTCCGCGAGATCCTTCTTCGCCGCCGCATAGGCCGGGTCGTCCGCGACATTCCGGGCCTGGTCGGGGTCCTTCCGCAGATCGTACAGCTCCTCCGCCGGGCGCTTTCCGAACGCGAAGTCGTAGTGCCATTTCCACGCCGCCTCGTTGCGAACGCCGACGAGCCACGCCTTGGTGGGGCTGGCATCCATGTCGGCAAATGCGATCCGGGTGTTGTGCTCGAGTTCCGTGACGGACGGCGCGCCATCGGCGGTCACGGCCAGAGGATCGCCCATCGGCCAGCGGTCGGGCCTGAAGTTGCGGATGTAGAGGTGCTCCGCGGTGCGGAACGAGCGGTGCGGGTAGCCGACGAACCCCTCGCGGGCATTCTCAACGTGGCGTTCGCGGCCGGTGACGACCCAGGTACGGGCCGGGTCGACCTGGCCGGACTTGTCCGACGTCAGCACGGGCCACAGGCTGCGTCCGGTCATCACCTCCGGCGGCTTCACCCCGCCGGCCTCGAGGAACGTCGGCGCGAGATCCATGAGGTTGGCGAAGTCGTCCACGATGCGACCGCCCCTGCCCCCCGGAACCCTGGCGAGCAGGGCCACGCCCGTGCCGAAGCCGTAGAGATTGCATTTGCCGCCCGGCATGCCCGGCATGCCGTGATCGCCGCTGGCGACCACGAGGGTGTTGTCCAGTTCGCCGGCCGCCTCGATCATCTTCAGGACGGCACCCACGCCGGCATCCCAGGCCTGGATCTCGCCGGCGTAGTCGGCGAAGTCCTCCCGGACCTCCGGAACGTCGGGCATGAACGCGGGCAGCCGTCCCTTGAAGGCGTCGGGGTCGATGCCCCACAGGGCCTTCCCGGAACCCTTCTCCCATTCGCGGTGCGTGAGGGTGGGTCCGAACCAGTAGCAGAACGGCTGGCCCGGTTTCCGGTCGGCGAGGAACGCGGCGAAGTTCCCGCGGACCTGGTCGAGCATCCGGGTCTTCGCCGCCTCGAACGTCATGCCGTCGCGGATCATCTTCGTCGCATTCTCGGAGAAGTTGTTGTAGTCGGAGCCGGCCTTCTCGTACTCGTGGTCGCGGCCGCCGAAGGGGGCGTCGTTGGGCGTGCCCGGACTCCACACCTTGTAGGTCTGGCCGATGTGGTAGCCCGCGTCGCGGAGCAGCAGCGGGAAGGAGGGGATGGCGGGATCCCACACGGCGCCGACGAGGATGGCGCCGCGGCCGGTGCGGTAGAAGTACTGGCCGGAGAGAAGCGAACTGCGGCAGGGTGTGCAGCTCGGGGCGGTCACGAAGGCATGGCGGAAGAGAACCCCCTCCCGCGCGATGCGGTCGAGCGCCGGCGTCTTCACGACGTCGCTGGGCGACGGCCTCCCGTCGATACCGGCATAGCAGCCGGCGTAGCGTCCCCAGTCGTCGGCGAAGCAGAACAGGATGTTCGGGCGGCGGGCCTCCGCGGCGGCGGCGGACGACGCGATGGCCGCCAGGGCGAGCGTCAGGATGGCGATCGGCTTCATGGGTGCTCCTTCGTGGGGTTCCGTTTCCATCAGGCGCCGTCGTCGCGGGCGGCCGGTCCGGAGGCCGGCCGAAGGGTGACGCCGCGCAGGTTGATCACGCCGCCGCGGGGCTTGCCGTCCGGGCGGACCTCCACGACGGCCAGCCCGGCCGGCAGCCGGATGCGGCCGACCGTCACATTGGTGAACGCATGCCAGGAGCCGGTGCCCTTCATCGTGACCGTCACGCGCTCGCGGCCCGCGGCGACGAGCATCGTTCCGCCCTCGTTCTTCGGGTCCAGGGCGTACGTGAACTCGACCTCGTACTCGCCGGCGCGGCGCGGACGGATCCGCCAGAGGAGGTAGTCGTTCGGATCGGACCAGTACCCGATGCTGGTGACCCCGTCGATGACCTCGGGCCGGAACTTCTTGCCGTAGCGCTCGGCCTTGTCCGCAGGGAGCGTCATGACGGAGAGCGCGTCGAGAACGCCCTGCCTGGCGGCCTCGCGCTGCTGCTCGACCGCGGGATCCACCGGCGCCGGGGCGGGCGGCGCGACGGCGGCGGTGGCCTCCGCCGCGGGGGCCTCGCGGCTCCGCATCCCGTGACGGATCGCCGCCGCCCCGGCGGTCAGCAGTCCGACCCCCGCCAGGACGACGGCCGCGCGGACGGCGGGACTGCGCAGGCGGCGCGGTGAGGGGCGGACATCCGCGGCGGCGGGGCCCGCCGATCCCGCATCCGACGGCGCGGCAAGACCGGCGAGCGCACTGCGTCGGACCCGGATGCGCGGGCGCTCGGCGATCCTCTGCACCTTGACGAGGGCAACCTTGGTCGCCGTCATCGCCTCGTCCTTCGCCCTCAGGATGCCGTCGGGACCGCGGACGCGGCAGAAGAGCGGGATCTCCAGTTCGGGATACCGCCGGACCGAGGCGAGACAGGCCTCGGTGTCGAAGGCGATCTGCCGCAACTCGACCCGTCCGGCGGCGGCATCGAAGATCGCGTAGCTGGCCCGGTCCGAGCCGTCGCGAGGGTCGCCGACGGACCCGACGTTGACCAGGTAGCGGCTTCCCGCGGCCGCGACGAGATCCGCTCGGCGGTCCTCGATCACCGACCCGTCCGGTCCGAGGATGAAGGATCCCGGGACGTGGGTGTGTCCGAGGAAGATGAAGCGGGCGTCGGCGGCGCGGAAGCACGCGAGGGCGTCGTCGCTCTCCTCGACGTAGCCGTAGTCCTCCGGCGCGGGCGTCTCGGCGTGGACGAAGAGTGCGTCCTCCCCCTCCATCATCAGCGGGGTCGAGGCGAAGAGCGAAACCGAATGATCGTCGAGCTGGGCGCGGGTCCATTCGGCCGAGCGTCGCGCACCGGCGCGGAAGCGGGCGATGTCGATCCGTCCGACCATCGCGGCGTCGTGGTTTCCCAGCACGAAGTTCGAGCAGCAGGCGCGCACGTCCCGAAGCACGCGCGCGGGATCGGGGCCGTAGCCGACCACGTCGCCGAGGCACACGACCGCGTCCACCCCGGCCGCGAGGAAGTCCTCCCGCACGGCGGTCCAGGCCTGCCAGTTGCCATGGATGTCCGAGACGATCGCGTACCGCACGACTCACCCCCGCGCGCCGGGCACCCGGCGACGCGTCGGATTGATCCTAACGGATCGAAGGCCGCTTGCCACGCATTCCTTCGCGGCCTCGGCCCCGGGAGGCGCATCGCCGGTCCGGTGCAGCGATGACGAGGATGCTCGCACGGGTTTGCCGTTCGGCCGGCCGTTCGATGGGTCCCGGTCGCCATGCGGACTCGAGAGGCGCCCGCAGGATCAGGTGCATGAACCGCGGATGCGCCCCGACCCGGGTACCGCGGCCCCGCACGGCCGCTCAGGCGCCGGAGCCGACGCGCGAGAGCCGCACGCCGCGGCGCACGAAGGTGGGCACATCCAGGTCGACGCCGTCGTGAAGGGTCGGCTGCACGTCGCGGAAGCGGCCCTTGGAGATGCTGTCCAGCGTGAGTTCCGCCTGCACGGCGCGCCCCGAACGGCCGCGGCGCGCCGGCTTCGCCGCCGCCTCCTCGGCCCCGTCGGCCGGCGGCGTCTCGGCCGGCAACGCGGCGGGCTCCGGCGCCACGGCGTCCGGCACGCGCTCCTCGGCCTCGGTCAGCAGGAGGCTGACGCACAGCCGCCCCTCCATCGCGGCATCGAGCGCGGTCCCGACGTGGAGGTGGACATCCGGCCGGGCCTGGGCGGTCAGTTCGCCCATGACCTTCTGCAGTTCCGTCAGCTTGAGATCGCTTCCGCCCGAGATCCCGATCAGCAGGCCCCGGGCCGCGGGCAGGAGCGAGCCGTGGTCGAGCATCGGGGACCCGAGCAACTCCTCGATCACCGTCGCCGCGCGCTCGGGACCGCTCGCCTCGGCGGAGGCCAGCGCGAGCGTGCCGCCGGTCTGCTGGACGAGCTGGCGGAGGTCGGCGAAGTCGAGCTTAAGCAGCCCGGGCTCCGCGACGAGCTTCCAGAGCGTCCGCAACGCGCCGCCGACCAGGTGATCGATCATCCGGAACGCGGTCTCGACCTGCGCCCCCTCATCGACCCACTCGATCACCCGCTGGTTGGGGAAGACGACGACGGCATCCGCCGACTGCCGGAGGTGCTTGAGCCCCTCCTCCGCGCGCATGCGCCGCTTGGATCCCTCGAAGAAGAAGGGCAGCGTGGCGACCGCCAGGACGAGGGCGCCCGCATCCCGCGCGGCCGCGCAGACCCGGGGCGCGGCGCCGGAGCCCGTACCGCCGCCCAGTCCCGCGACGACGATCGCGAGGTCGACCCCGTCGAACCGGGCCCGGATCTCCTCCTGCGCGGTCTCCGCGGCGCGCAGGCCGATCTCGGGATCGCCGCCGGTGCCGAGGCCGTGCGTCAGGGTGCCGCCGATGGCCAGTTGCCGCTCGACGCCGCACCCGGAGAGGACGACCTGCGAGGTGTGGATCGCCAGCATCTCGGGCGAATCCGTCCAGGCCGCGCGGAGGCCGGCGAGCGTGTTGCAGCCCGCGCCGCCGACGCCCGCCAGAAGAACCTGGTAGCGGTCGCCCACCATGGCTCAGGCCCCCTCCTTGCGGGTGAAGATCTTTCGCAGGAGGTCCTTCAGGCTCGGCGCGGCGCCGCCGCGCTCGCGGGTCATGATCCCGTAACGCAGCATCCCCAGGGGCGCCGCGTAGGCCGGCCCGCCGGTGATCTGCGAGAGACCGCTCACCGCGCGCGGCTGGCCGATCGTGCAGGGCATGTTGAAGACCTTCTCGGCGAGTTCGACGACGCCGCTCATCTGCGCTCCGCCGCCGGTCAGCACGACGCCGGCGCCGAGGTGGTAGAGCATGTCGTTCGCCTCGAGGTCCGCGCGGATGATCTTGAAGAGCTCGTCCATCCGCGCGTTCACGATCGCGTGGAGGTCCGCGAGCTTCACCGTCCGCCCCGGGAACGTGCCGTCGGCCGGCAGCGAGACCGTGTGGTTGCGCTGGGCGGGCACCGGCACCGCGCTTCCGTGCTGGACCTTGAGCTGCTCCGCCTGCTTCATCGGCAGGCGCAGGCCGACGACGATGTCGTTCGAAACGTGATCGCCGCCGACGCCGGTCGACGCCGCGCGGGCCATGATCTGGTTCGCGTAGCCCAGGTAGTCCGTCGTGCCGCCGCCGAGGTCGATCACGGCCACGCCGGCCGCCTTCTGCTCGCGCGTCAGCACGGCCAGCGCCGAGCACAGGCCGCCGAAGGCCGCGTCCTGCACGTCGACCATGGCGGTGCGCGCCACGCGGATGACGTTGCGCATCACCGAGGCGCCGCCGTGGATGATCAGGGTGTCCAGCGCGAGCTGCGTCCCCTCCATGCCCTCGGGGTCCATGACGCCCGGCTGCTGGTCCACGTAGTAGTGCTGGCTGATGCTGTGGAGGATCTCCCGCTCGGGCGGCAGGTGCAGGTGGCGGGCGGCCTCGCCGACGGCGCGGATGTCGAGCCCCGTGATCTCGCGGTCCTCGTTCGTGATGTGGACGGTGCCGCGGTTCACGTCGCTGCGGATGTGCGAGCCGGAGAGCACGAGGTGCACCTGCCGGATCGTGACCTGGCCCTCCTCCTCGGCCTTCCCGATCGCCTCCTTGCAGCGCTCGAGGGCCATCGTGAAGTCGATCACCTCGCCCTTGCGGACCCCGGCCGACGGGCACTCCCCGGTGCCGATCACCATCAGCGAGCCGTCCTCGCGGTCCTCGCCGATCAGGGCGCACACCTTGCTCGTGCCGATCTCGAGGGCGACTATGGGAGGGCTGGCCATCGCCACGGCGTCCTAGGGCACCAGCCCGGTCACGGCGTGGTTGACCTCGCCGAACATGTCGATGCCGATCCCGGCACCGCCCTGGCGGGAGCTGCCCCGGATCTGCCGGACGAGGTCCGCAAGCCTGGCGACGCGATTGGTCATGTCCTCCCGCGGAAGCAGCGCCTGTTCGCCTCCGGCCAGGAAGAGGCGCATCGACTCGGCATCCTCGCGCCGCACCTCGCGAATCGGCACATGCTGGGAAAGCCGCGTCCGGTCGCACAGGTCGAGCAACTCGAGCGCGTCCTCGATCTCGGCGCCCTTCACCTGGACGCCGGGCCGGAGCCCGGGCGGTGCGTAGCCCGAGAGCATCGGCAGCGCCACGGAGGCCGAGCCCGGCCCGAGCACCCAGCCCTCGCGGTCGACCGCGAGCTGGAGCCCGGTCGACGGCATCACGATCCGCGCCAGCGGCGTGCGTTCCACCACCCGCACGCTCATCGTGTCGGGCAGCGTCCGGTTCACCTCGACCTCCTTCACCACCGGCACCGCGCCGAGGCCCTCGCGGATGCGGCGGACGTCGACCGCGAAGAGATTGTCGCCCTGCGCGACGCCCGCGTACTGCCGGAGCAGCTCGGGCGTGAGCCGGCCGTCGGAGGAGACGTCGAGACGCCGGATCGTGAAGAGCGGGTTCGCGGAGAACAGCATGCGCGCCGCCTGCTGCGTCCCCACCGAGGCCAGCCAGCCCGCGGTGCCCAGCACCGCGAGAAGAAGGACGATCGCCCCCGCGCGGTGCATGCGCTCGGCCCGCTGCTCCGAGGCGCGCGCGCTGACGTTCAGCATGGTGGTGCGGAGGCTCCGGCGACGCCGGTTCCCCCTCCACCATCCCCGCCCGCCGCCCCACATGCCCTCGGATGCCATCAGGTGCTCCCCCGCGCCGTCGCGCGCCGATGGTGGGAACCTATCACGCGGTGCGCGCCAGGTTCAAGATGCGATCGCAGAGCGTTGCGAAGTCGATCCCCGCCGCGGCCGCCGCCTTCGGCAGCAGGCTCGTCTCGGTGAACCCCGGAATGCTGTTCAGTTCGAGGACGAAGAGCCCGCCCTCCGGCGTCAGCCGGAAGTCCACCCGGCCGAGTCCCTCCGCGCCGAGAGCCCGGAAGACCCGCATCGCGAGAGCCTGCGCCTCCCCGGTCTCCGCGGCCTTCAGCGGCGCCGGGCAGAGGTACTCCGTCAGTCCCTTCGTGTACTTCGCCCGGTAGTCGTAGTAGCCCTCCGGCGTGCGGATCTCCACGACCGGAAGCACCTGGTCGCCGACGACTCCCACCGTCAGCTCGCGCCCCGGGATGTAGGCCTCGACCACCGCCTCGCCGTGGTACGACAGCGCGTCGCGAACCGCGTCGAACCAGCCTTCCGCGTCGAACACCCGGTGGCACCCGACGCTCGACCCCTGCCGCGTCGGCTTCACCACGGCGGGCAGCGCGATCGGACACGCCGGGCTCGGCGCCGTCACAATTGCACCCGACGGCACCGGGATTCCCTCCGCCGCCAGCGTCTCGCGCGTCAGCCGCTTGTCGAACGCCAGCCGGCACGACGCCGGCCCCGAGCCCGTGTACGGCACGCCCTTCGACTCCAGGATCGCCTGGAGTTCGCCGTCCTCGCCGAACTCCCCGTGCAACGCGATGAAAACCGCATCGGTCTTCGGCGGAAGCTCGAACTCCCGCGACTCGACGTCCAGTTCCTCCACCGCGTAGCCCTTCGCCCGCAGGCCGCGCGCGATCGCCGCGCCCGACCGGAGCGAAACCTCACGCTCCGCCGTGAAGCCACCCTTGAGAACCGTCACCTTGCGGAACGCCACGCTCACTCGTCACCCCCAAACGTTCGCGCTTGGATATCAAACACCGCCCGCACACGCAACGGATTTCCGGTCACTCCAGCCCCGCGCTCGCCCCCGTTGCCGACGCGCCCCTTCTCTGCCTTGACGATGCAAAAAGGCCCTGGCGCCGAACTGATCCCGATCGAAGGGGTCGCGTCGACGTATTCCAGTGGCCTTCTCCTCTCCTTCGGCCTTCATGGTTCTCGCGCCGGTCATCCTGCGTCCCCGCCCGTTCGACGCCGACCTCGTACCGGCGAAGAGTGCAGCGGCGATGCGGGCGAGTCAAAGTACGATGCAAGGGCTACGGAGGCCGGGCGCTTGATCCTGCGCGGACGTCCTCCATGGCTCGCGCCCACAGTCAGAACTTGCTCGGCTCGAGACTGCGAGAGTGCGGGTCGGGGTTGAAGTAGTACCGCATCATCAGATCTATCGCCGGACCCCGCAGGTCGAAATCGCCCAGAATCCATCCGTAGTTCGCTGCGACGATGTTGCCCGTCTCGTTGGTGCGAGTCCTGACTCGGAACACGTATTGCCGACCGGGTTCCTTCATGTTCGCCATCGGCGGCTCCCCGGGGCGCCGAGAGCGCGTGTAAAGCCATCCATTGGTATAACCGGCAAGAGGCGCGATCTGGGGGACCGGAAGATCGGAGGCGACCGCGAGGCTTGTCTTGTCAGGGCCGTCCAGCGCAAGTAACCCGTCCAGTGCACTGGGGAAGAAAAGCGTCAGCTTCTTCTCGTAGTCCCGCGCCCCGTTGTCGCGGTAGCTCGCCCTCACGATCACGTCCGAGACCTGTCCTGCCCCATGCGGTACCACCCAATCCCCGGCTTCCAGATCAAAGCCGAGATCCTGATCGAAACGTGGCAACGCTTTGTCCACCCGCCACGACTTCATCGGCACCGGGTTGAGGATCCTCTTCAGCACGACGGTGTACTGGTTCGTCGGCGGGGCTCGTTCGGTGGACGAAGGGCCGTCCCAAAGCTCCCCGGAGGTGAGGTAGTAGCCGGACTTCTCTGCCCGCAGATAGAGGGACCCGACCATTGTCGATCTGGCTGCGAAGAGACCATTCGTGTCGGTAAACCCGCGCGCGATGCCCTTTGGGCCGCTTCCGGTCACACCCATCCCGATCGCCGCGCCACCGACGGGTTGTCCGGCGTCGTCGACAACCCGCACCCCGATCTTCGCGGTCCGCCATTCGGCCGCACCTGCCACTCCGCACAGGGCGAGCGACAGGATCACGCGCGCAACGCGCAATTCCGATCTCATGGCGATGCTCCTTCAATGATCCGCGTGCACTGATCGTAAAGCCGATAGACGTACGCGTACGCCGGGTTCTTGTAGTCCCCATGCAGCCACCGGTTCGGCTTGTCAACCTCATCCCTCGCCGGCCAGAAGGCGGCATCGCGGCAGGCGGAGTGCATGTTCACGTTCTTCACCTTGTCCAGAGGGCTCCCTCCCACCGGCCCGGACAGCGATGGGATGGCCTCGGCCAGAAGCTTGGCGTGGTTCTTGATTCTGTTCAGCCAGTTGGTGTCGGTTCCTGCGGGCGTAAGGGGGTAGTGGCTGAGTCTGGCCTGAACGTCGGCCGAGCCGTCCGGAGCGTACAGCCAACTCGCCTTGTCCCACAACTTGCACCGGTCGTCTCTCGCTTCGAACGCGCCGAACATCGGCCCCGCAATCGGAGTGTTGGTGTCGCGCAAGGAGCTATCACGGAATGCCCACCCGCCGTGAACGTGAGGCAGCAGGGCGAAGTCGGCGAGACGTCCGGGGTTCCCCTTGGTCATCTCGCTGTAGACCCAAGTCTGCTCCGCATTGTAGACGCTGTTCATGGCCCATCGCAGATGCCAAGCAGACGGAAGCAGACCGTTGAGTGCATCTCGAAGAAGCCCCAGCGCTAATCCGAGGTCAGGCAGTGCCCCATCAGGTCGCGGCCCCTTCAGGACATCCTCCTGACTGGAGTAGAAGTTGTGAACTTGGATCCCGCTTGCCACCGCGGCGAAGCGATCGTCCCAGCCGACCCACCGCCGCGGATCCGGGGATGTGAACTGGGAATGCCAGCGGGCCGCCATGCTGATCCACGGGAACCGATTGACTTCCGATCCCGCTGGGCCAACTCTCCAGTCCGCAGGAGTCATCTTCATCATTTCCGACATCGCTGGCACGCCGTCGTAGGCTTCGATGGGCACCGCGGCATTGATCATGAAGTAGTTTCCGACCTCCAGTCCGTGGTCCGCGATCATGCTCGAGGCCAAGACGTTGCCGAGGCTGTGAGCGAAGATCATCGTATTGGTGCCCCAGAACCCGGCCAGCCCCTCCTTCACGTAGTGCGAGGCGACAAACGCACCGATGACATCGGTGTAGTAGATCATGGGCTGTCCCATACGGCGTCCGCTATCGGAAGCCCAACTGACCCCGATGAACCGTGCGTTGCTCCCAGATTGGAAGAACCTCTTAAAGACCTCCGCGTGGCCCGCGGGAGTCTCGTTCTCATCCCAGTTGACGCCATGGATCGCCACAAGAGTCTTCCGTGGCAAACCAGGCTCGCCGTAGGCGCCGTCGGGGAGATTCGCAGGTTCCGAAAGCGAGGTGGGCCAAAGGCCGACCTTGGCCACGTCGTGAGTGAACGGCGTCCACAGCAGTGATTGGTCCGGTTCCGTGAAGAGCACGTCGTTGGTCCGAACGTTCAAGTACCGGAACATGTCGCGGACCGAGCTGACCGATAGGGCCATCTGGCAGGAGAGGACCAGATCGGCGCCTCGCCGGACTTCGAAGACGATGGGGTTCGTCGATATCGCGGAACCCTCGATCATGAGCACTCGGTTGGAAGCCGCAAGCCAGTTTTGATCCAGAGGACCGTGAGGCCCGAACGACGGTCCCTCCGCCCAAAGAGGAGCTTGCCCGTTCGGCCAATACGACAGCGCCGAATCCAGCCGTGTATCGCTGTTCACACCGCAGCCGTAGACGGCGTTGGTATGGACGCCGCGCACCTCGGACGGCTTCAGCGATGTATACACGTACTTGACCGCTGAGTCCTGCTGCTTGAGCCAGTAGGTGTACGCGCCGGGCGGCAACTGGTCGAAGGGGAAGTCAAGATAGACCGGGAAGAAGTCGACCAAGTCACGTAGTCCGTTGACCCGCTGATCCATGAAGTTCATCGAGCGGCTTGCCACATCGGTCGGCATGGAACCGGGCTCGTAACTCCCCGCAGGCGCATCCTCGAAGGCCTCCCGCGAATCATCGCTTCTGTCCCGGTCGTCATTGACCCAGATGCGAAGCGGATTCCCCCGCCTGCGTGACAACCGATCTGCATCGGTGATTGCCCCATTCCGGTCGAAGTCGGGGACAACCTCACAGGAAGGGAACAGTCGGAGATCATAAGTGCCCACCCGCAGGGGGGCATTGGCGAGGGGGTCGATGGTGTAGACGGGGGTTTCTTCCTGGCCGGTGTCGTTGTGGGTTTCGTCCGGCCAGTGGCGGAAGGTGTATTCGGGGGAGGCCGATTCGTTCTCCGGCGTCGCGGGGTCGTTCCAAGGCGTGAAGATCTCCATCCACGAGACAAACCGGTTATGCGGCGAGGAGTCGAGGCTGATCTTGTACTGGACCTTCTTGCCGGAGTGGAGATTGACGTTCGTCGACAGGGACGCCACGTCGACGGCCGCCGTGGTGGTCACAGCGAACTGGCCCGGGAGCGCAGGGAACCAGGAGTTGAAGTTCTGCCAGAACGCCTCCGAGGTATAGACTTGAGTGAGAGTCTGCGTCGAAGCGTTGTCGCCGATCAGGTCGACTTGTTCGTGCCCGCCTTCTGCATCGGGTATGCCATCGCCATCCCAGTCCTCCTCGCCCCATTCGAAGATGCTCCAAACGGCAGCGTCTTGGATCAGGAGGGTCGGCTCCCGGACGACGTCACCCCCACCGTACAAGTCCGTGCCCGGAGTCGGCACCAGTGTCCCCCAACCCCTGACCGTATCCGCCCCCGTCCGGCGATCTCTCAGAACAGTGCTTCCCCCGGAGACGTGATCGAGCCCTTGTCCGTTGGTGATGGCGGCGTCCCATGCTTGTACGAGAGTAGAGTACTTCACCCGGGGCGTTGTCTCAGCGAACGTGTCGAAGCCGTTCCACTTGAGCGAGAACGCCGACGTGTCAATCAGGAAGGCGACCCGGTCGTCGATGCCAGGGTGGGACTGTCGGTCATACTCGACCTTGAGGGTGTACCCGTCGCCATCGGCGTCGCCGGCCGCGAGGGACGGATCGTTCGCGTCCAAGCCGAGGGATGCCTTCCACCTATCCGGGATCCCGTCGCCCGCGGTCGAGTGGGCGGGGGCGACGAGCACTCCGGGATAGCGGAAGACCTGAAGGTTCGTCAGGCCGTGGGCCCAGGGGTGCGTGCTGGGCGCGGCGGCGTCGGCGGGGTTGGCGATGTCGAGGCCCCAGCGCAGTTCGATACCGTCGGGGAGGCCGTCGTTGTCGGTGTCGAAGCACATGTCGAGGTCGAAGCCGAAGACGCGCTTCAACTGGCCGATGTTGGCGATGGCGAAGTCGTTGTCGTCGGACGGGGCTTCGGTCCACGGGTACGGGCCGGGCAGGTCCTCCGGGAGCGCGTCTATGAAGCCTTCGGCGTGGATGCGGTCGTAGAAGGGGGCGGCGAGGGCCTTCAACTGGCCAAGGTTGAGCGGAAGGTCGTTTCCGCTTGCGGTGAAGCCGGCGAGCAGGTTGGAGACCGCCTGCCCGGCACCGCCGGGCAGGAGCCGGTCGAGTTCCCCCGCGGCCTGGGCGGCCATCCATTTGGCCTGGCCCTGATTCACGGCGGCATAGTCGTTCGGGACCGCGTTGGTGTCGAGCACGGAACGGGCGGTCCACCAGTGCGGGGAGTCGGAGGCGGAGGCGGAGAGGAGTAGCGAGGTGGCCAGAATCCAAGAACGAAGCAGGGGGAAAACTGAACATCGAACACCGAGCATCGAACACCCAACACCGAACGGCGGACGGGGTGCCGGATAAGTGCGCTGAGCTTCGTGGAGATCCGGGCCGGGCGATCGCGAGAGGCCCCTCATTCGGTCGCCGGAGCCGCCTGTCCGCCACAGCCTCCGAGAAGACGGAGCGACCTTCCCGGTCTCTTGTGTGGCGGAGCGCTCCGGGCACGGCGAGGGCGCCGCTTCCACGACAGACGGGCCGGTTGCCATCCGGGAACCCATGGCCGTTCGGCTACTTCGCGGCGGGGGTTGGGGCGATGACATTCAGGCGGGCTTTGATCGCCTCGCCGCGCGCGCCGCCGGAGAGGGTGCTCTTCAGCTGCTGCATCGCGGCGTCGCGGGGCTGCTTAACGGGGGCGAGCCCGGCGGCGTACTTGGCCTCGAGGGCGGCCTGGCGTTGGGCAAGGTCCTTCATCTTCTCGCGAAGCGCGGCGCGCTCGGCTTCGATGGCCTGGAACTCGGGGATCTTGGCGAGCGCGTCGCGGTAGGCCTTGTCCGCGCGCTGGAGCGCCTCGCGCTTCGCGGCGCCGGCGGCGGAGTTCATGGCGGTGAACTGGAGGTCCATCATCTCCTTGCGCAGCGCGACGGCCTCGGCAGCGGGCAACTGGGCGGCCGCTGGCAGGACGGCGGCGGCGAGGGCGAGCAGGGCGACGGTTGTTCTCATGGTCCGGTTCTCCTCGTTGGGTTGGTCAGGGTTGCGGCGGTGCGTTGGTGAAGGAGCCCATGGAGATGTCGCCCTGCGGCGGGATGGAGGTCAGCGTTGCGACGGGGCGTCCGCCGACGGTCAGGGCGCCGTTGACCTCGAGGTCGCCGGCAACGGTGTCGCCAGCCTTGAGGAGGTAGCGCAGATCGACGGATGCCACATTCAGCGCGGCGAGCCCGACGTTGAAGAGCCCGGCCCCGTCGCCGACGACGACCTGGGCCTGGAGCGTTCCGACGTTGCCCAGGTCGAACCCGCCTGCGTTGTGATTCCCGACCCACTCATGCCGGCCGTCGGCGGTCGAGTAGGCCACCTGCGCGTACTGCGGCGTGCTGACGATCTCCTCGACGTTGCTGGTGAAGGACTGGACGGTGAAGTAATACGACGATGCGTCGTACCATGTGCCGCACGGGTCATCGGGGCCGTTGACGTACATCGGCCGGGCGACGGCGCAGTCGCTGGAGTCCCAGAGCACCCAGTCGTAGGGCGTTCCGTAGCCGGGTGCCTGAATCAGAACGTGGCCGTTGCCGTCGACGCTCGCAAAACAGCCGAGGGACGACCGTTCGTAGACGCCCTCATACGGTCCGTAGCTGTCCATGACTCGAATGAAGGTGCGTTCGTGCAGGTTGGTCGTAACCAAGTGGGAAACCGGGGCCACGGTGCGGGCTGTGGCGAGCGAGAGATTCGTCAGCGCGTGTCCGCCGGCGTCATGCACCCCGACCCATGCGTGCCGGCCATCGGCGATTTCGAAGGGGATGGCGTTGGTGACGGGGCGGGTCTCGTCCCGGGTGACGTCTTCGTAGTAAGGCTCGACCGAGAAGGACCATCCGTTGTATCCGCCGTAGAACGAGCCGGAGGGCGTGCTGCCCTCGCCGTACGAGCCGAGGCACACCACTTCCGTCAGGGTCATCCACCAGAGGCTTCCGCTTCCGTCGCCGCTGATGGAATAGGCGCCGTCCTCCCGGGTGTAGCCCCAGCAGGAGTCGCCGTAGTACTTACCGTCATAAGGACTGTTGCCAGTGAGGTCCAAACTGGTCGGATATCCGTTCTCGTAGGTGACGTAGTACGAGACTGGCCATCCGTTCAGATAGAACCCACCACTTCCGTACCAGAGTTGCAGTGGAACAAACTCGATTAGCGGCCATGTGATCGTCCAGTTCCATGTCGCGTCGCGGACGATGGATGCGGCACCGAAGAAGCCGTTCGTGGGATCGCCTCTGTAGACGCCCGAATAGGGAAAGCCGTAGCCATACGGATCGAGGACGTTGAGGCCGGTCATGCGGTTAATCGTGACCTGAAACGTGCCCTGCGTCAGGGCGTAAGCGTACGCGGACTGGAGGTTGGTCAGGGACTGACCGGCGGCGTTCTGCGTGCCGGTCCAGTCGATCCGGCCGTCGGATTGAAGGGCGGAGGAGGCCGTGTTGTAGGCGGAATTGGCCTTGCTGTTCGCCACGTCGGCCTTGCGGTTCGCCGAGTCGGCCAAATTGGACGCATTGATGGCTGTGGTCGCGGCGGAGGCGCGAGCGTAATAGTTGTAGGGTTTGAGGGCGGCCGAGCCGAGGCCGACCAGGTTGCTGGCATTGATGCCGGTCAGGGTCGAGCCGTTCCCGTGGATCGTGCCTCCGAGGAGGTGGATGCCGCCGGGGGCGTAGACGACAAACTGTCCGGGGGTCGTGGAGGCCATGCCCGTCTCGCTGCTGCCCGCCCAGACGAAAGCCCTGTCGTGCTGCGCGTAGGCTCCGTAGCCGAGAGCGATGGAGTACTGTCCCGCGGCGGTGGCCTGCCCGAAGGCGAGGCTGTTGGATGGCCCCACCTGGCCGCCGGCGACGGAGAGCGTGTCGAAGAAGGTCGCACCGAGTCCCATGAAGTGATCTGCGGTGTTGGTCTGCGCGGGACACGCCGCGGCGGCGACGAGGAGAACGGGGAGGGCGATGCGAATCGTTTTCACGGGCGGCCTCCTGGATGGATCCCGGATGTCGGGAAGAGCAAGGGGCAAGGACCGGGCAGGACAGACGGACGGTAGATGGACGAAGCGGGAGGACGGGGAAAAACATGACTTGCGTTGAGAGAGCAGATGCCGTGGGACGGCGGGCGAACGACTCTGCGCAGGTCCGGTCATGGCGTCCCCAGTTCCTCAGACCTCTCGATTCCGCGGGACTCCAAGTGACCCGCGCAACGGCTCGAGGCTGCTCCCGCGCGGCACTGGGAGTCAAGGCGATTCGACAGGCGTGTCGTGGAGCTTTCAAAAGCGGAATGCATGGAGCGAGCAAAAGCGGAAAGGTGGAAGGGGCTCATGGGGGGCGGTTGGAGAACAGGACGATGGGGAGTTTTTGCCTGTCGGGGCGTTCCCTGAGGATGGAGACGGTTCCATCGAGGTGCTGGCAGAGGGTGAACCGGGTACCCGGGACGCCCTGAGTGGGGAAGATGTCGGTGCCGAAGTGGACACGGCCCACCGACGGTGATGGTGACGGGATGCCAGACGGACCGGTCATGGGTCCACCAGGGCTCCTTCGGCACGGGACGCAGCTTGGATCGTCCCTGCTCTGTGGCCTGATCCCAAGCGAGCTGCGGCGGCATGCCCAGTTCACGATGCCGTTCTCGCCGGTTTCGGTGGCGGCGCAACACACCGATGTGGCGGTTGACGTCTTCATTGTCTGAAGCCGGCGTCAGGCCATGGTGCGCGAACTAGGGCGGCAGGCGGTCCTGCCAGAGCTGGTGGATGCGTTCGACCTTGCCCTTCGCCTCGGGGGTGTTGGCGACGACGAACGACACCTCGTAGAACTTCAAGCGCTGCTCGATCCGGGTGAGGCTGCCTTCCTTGTTGCCGGTGAAGATCCCGGCGTGATCGACGTAGATCTCCATCGGAAGCCCGTAGTCCATGAAGGCTCCGTGGAGGACAGGTAGGCGGGCACGTTCCCGTTGCGGTAGATGGCGCAGCCGACCTGCAGACGGCTGCAGTCGTCGAGCATGTCCAGAGCACGTCCTGAATGCGGGCGACACCCAGCCGGGAACCAATCTGTCGCTTCATGCGGCCACCTTGGGCCGCTTCCCGCTCTTGCTCGCTCCGACCTTCCGCTTTTGCTCTTTCCCCCGACACGGATCTCCAGCCCCATCCGCGCCCCCCGATCAAGGCGACCGGCCAGCTGCCCGAGCCGTCCACCGTCCTCCTCGTGATCGTCGGCGTCGCCGGGCTGAGGATCTTCCATCGGCGGCGCAGCTGAGGCCGCAGGCAGGAACCGGGCACGGAGCGCAGAGCGAAGAGCAAAGAGCCAAGAGCGAAGAGCCGAGAGCCAAGGGCGAAGAGCGGAGAGCAAAGAGCCAAGAGCGGAGAGCAAAGAGCGGAGAGCGGAGGGCGGCGGAGACTCAAGATTCCCGACTGGGGCGCCTGTCCGCAGGTGCCCCCGTCGCGTTTCCAACCCTTGGAAACTCTCCGCCCCGGGTTTCCAAGGTCTGGAAACCGCCGCCTTTACCAGCTCGTCATGACCTCCACCCTACCCCGCGATCATCGCCTTGAGCCGCGCGATGAGCGACTGCGGCTTGAGCTGCTCGCGGACGCGGGCGGCCTCGTCGGCGGCGAGGCGGTCGAGCATCTCGGCGTTCGCGGCGAGACGTTCGGTGACGAGCTGGGTGACGCGGTGCGGCAGGTCGGCGTCGACCGCGAGCAGCGCGCCGAACGCGGCGGCGTCGATCTCGAGCAGTTCGCACTCGTCGACGGCGACGATCGTCGCGGTGCGCGGAAGGCCCGTGACGAGGCTCATCTCGCCGACGAGCGCCCCGGCCGCGGACTCGAAGGTCGCCGGCTCGGCCACGCCCTCGCGGCGCACCTCGCCCCGCAGCCGGCCCCGGAGGACGATGTAGCACGCCTCGCCCGGATCGCCCTGGCGGAACAGCGCCTCCCCGGAGCGGTAGCGCAGGCGGCGCGTCCGGCGCAGCATGCTCTCGAAGCCCGGCGGGTTCCCCTCGCCCACCACCTCGGCGCCGAGCACGCGGCGGCCGAAGTCGCTGCGGACGATCGCCTCCATCCGCGCCTGGAGGTCCGCGGGATCCGGCGGCGGAGCCGGCCGCCCCGCGAACGCGGCGCCGGCGGCGCGAAGCCAGTCGGCGTCCAGCGGCATCGGCGGCGTGATCCCGCGACGGCGCAACTCGTACCATGCGGCGGCGAACACGCGGCCGTTGATGGGACGGCGGTCCTGGAAGCGAAGCGACCAGAAGAACAACCGGTATCGCGCGCCCCAGTCGTTCGACTCGGCGATGTACGCCGTGGGCGCGGGCGCCAGCTCCACGTCCGGCACGCTGGCCGCGGCGCGCTGCAGGGCCTCGGTCACCTCCGCCGGTGCGTGCCCGTGGCCGATCGAGAGGAAGATCTCGTGCCGGCGCTTCGTATTCGGCTGCGAGAAGTTCTTCACGGTCGCCCCGGCCACGGCGCTGTTGGGCAGGATCACCGTCATGCCGTCGGTCGTGCGCAGACGCGTCTCGCGCCAGTTCGTGGACAACACCTGTCCGTCGATATCGCCGACGGAAATCCAGTCGCCCTCATGGAACGAGCGGACGAGATGGATCGACATCCCCGCCAGCAGGTTCCCCAGCACGCCCTGCAGCGCGAAGCCGACCACCGCCGTCACGATCGCCGTCGAGGCCAGCACGGGCGTGATGTTCCATCCGAGTTCCGCGTGCAGGACCCACACCGTGACCCCGCCGAGGAACAGCCAGCGCAGGATCACCATGAGCAGCGGCGGCACGGGGAACGGCCGCCCGCGGAGGTGGCTTCCCCACCGCAGCCCGGCCTCGCCCAGCGCCCCCAGCGTCGAGATCGTCCAGATGATGAACCACGCCTCCAGGTGCGTCGCGGCCGGGGCCAGCCACGCGCCGAGCTCGCTCCAGACCCGCGCCAGGGCGATCAGGCCCGCGGTCGCCAGGATGGCCAGCCCGTTCAGCCGGAGCCAGCTCATCAGCGACCGCGCGCCGGGCGCGGTGACGCGCCGCGAGAGCCCGGCGCCGGCGGCGAGCGACACCACGGCCAGGCCCAGGATCTGCGGCAGCGATTCGGCGAGCGGGAACGCGGTCGTCATGGGACCGCCTGGAGGGTCACCTCGGCGCCCTGGACGGCGAGCGAGGCGGTGGGAAGCTGCGCGCGGACGAGTTCATCGATCCGGTCCAGCGTCGCGTCATCGTGGTACTGCGAGTGATGGATCACGTGGAGCCGCCGCGCGCCCGTCGCGGCGGCGACCTCGACGCCGTCCGCCCACGTGCTGTGGCCCCAGGTCCGGTAGGCCGGGTACTGCTCCGGGGTGAAGGCGCCGTCGAAACACAGCAGCGACGCGGGGCCGGGCTCGCGGCAGAGCCGGAGCAGGCGGCCGCGCTCCTCCTCGGTCGTCAGCGGCCACTCGACATCCGTCGCGAAGACCAGCGCGGCGCCGGTAGACGGCTCGTCGATCCGGTAGGCCGTGCAGCCGCCGTCGTGGTGGACGCTGGTCCACCGGATGACCAGGCCTCCCTGCGGTCGCGGATGGGCGAAGCCGTCGTCCGGCAGCGTCGTGAGCGCGATGTTGGAATCCAGCGCATGCAGCTGAAGCGGCCAGAACGGCTGGGCCATGAGGCGCGGCAGAACCTCGTCGATCGTCCGCCCCTCGCGCCGCGGCGCGGCGAACTCGATGTGCCAGTCCGACTCGTAGATCTGCGGCAGCGACGGAAGCCCCATCACGTGGTCGAGGTGGTAGTGGGTCAGCAGGACCAGCAGCGACCGCGAGGTCTCCTCCGCCAGCCGGCGCCCCAACGGCCGAGCGCCGGTGCCCAGGTCGATCAGAACCCGCTCCCCCGCGTCGCCCTCGACGAGCACCGAGGTCGTCTCGCCGCCGTAGCGCATGTACGCCGGATCGGGCACCGGAAACGACCCGCGGATCCCGCCGTAGATCAGCTTCATGGATTCATCATACTTCCGGCCGGCCAAATGTCGCGCAGAAAGGCGGGGCCGGAGGTTCGCAGGATCGGAGGTTCGACGGTCCCGGCCTCATCCGCTCCGCCCTTCGGCCGTCGGCTGCTGGCTGCTGGTCGCTGGATGTTGGCTGTTGGATGTTGGATGTTGGCTGTTGGCTGTTCGGTGTTCGGTGTTCGATGTTCGATGTTCGGTGTTCCCTACTTCTCCGTCAACCCGATCACCCCATCCCACGCCTCCGGCGGCGCGGCGCGCAGGGGGGCGCACCGGTCGGCGTGGCGGGCGGACACCGCGTCGCCCTCGATCGCCCGGAACGCGGCCTCCGCCTCGCCGAAGCGCCCGGCCTCGAAGGCGGCCAGCGCGGCGTGGTAGGCGTCGAGCCACGCGGGCGACGGCCCGTCCGCGGCGCCCAGCGGCTCGAAGACGTCGACCGGCGCCTGCCGGCCCACGACGCGCAACCGCCCGAGCTTGCGCCAGACGAACCCGCCCCCGGCGGACGCGCGCACCGCGTCGGCCGCCATGAAGTAGGACCCGAACGCCTTGTTCGCGCCCTCGAGACGCGAGGCGAGGTTCGCGGCGTCGCCGAGGATCGTGTAGTTGAAACGCTCGTCCGACCCCATGTTCCCGACGATGACCTCGCCGGTGTTCAGGCCGATGCGCATCTTCACCGTGGCCCCGTAGCGCTCCGCCCACTCCGCCCGCCGCTCCGCCAGCCGCCGCTGGCAGGCGAGCGCCGTGCGGATCGCGCGGGCGGCATGGTCCTCCTGCCCGAGCGGCGCGTTCCAGAACGCGACGATCGCGTCGCCGATGTACTTGTCGACGTAGCCGCCCTCCGCGAGGATCACGTGCCCCATCTCGGTCAGGTACTCGTTGAGCAGCGCGGTGAGGTCCGTCGGGTCGAGCCTCTCCGAGAACGACGAGAACTTCTCGATGTCGGAGAAGAAGATCGTCAGGCTCCGCCGCTCCCCGCCCAGGCGAAGCCGCGACGGATCGTCGAGGATCTGCTCGATCACCGCGGGCCCCAGGTAATGCCGGAACGCCTGCTTGATGAAGGCCTTCTGCCGGCCCTCCGTCGAGTAGTTGTAGAGCGCCCCGCCGGCCACCGCGAGCGCCGCCGCGAGGGTCTGCAACACGACCGGGAACCACCACCCGGAGCCGTACAGAGCGAACCCCGCGGCGAGCGGCAGCAGGAACGCCGCCGCGATCGTCACGCCCAGGTGCCACGCCTTCCGCCCGAACACGGCGGCCAGGGCGAGCAGCAGCGCGAACGCGGCCGCGCAGGCGACGGACACCGCCGGGGGCAACGGACGGATGAAGTCCCCGGCGAGGAGGTTGTCCAGCGCCGTCGCATGGATCTCGACCCCAGGATAGACGCGGCTGATCGGCGTCGGCCGCAGGTCCATCAGCCCCGGCGCGCTGGCGCCGACGAAGACATACTTGCCGCGCAACTCCGACGGATGGACGACCGGATTCGTCGCGCCCTCGGCGAGTTGCAGCTCGGACTGGAGGATCCCCGCCGCCCCGTAGGCCCTGTGCGTGCCCGACGGTCCGCGGAACCGCAGGATCGCGCGGCCCGTGTCGTCGACCGGCACGCGGCGATCGCCGGCGACGAGGCCGCCCCGCTCCAGCCGCACGCCGGTCGGCTGCTCGTGGATGCGCGCCGAGGCCAGCCACGCCGCCATGCCGAGCGACGGCACCGCCTCGCCGTCGAAGATCCGGAACATCGAGATGCGCCGGAACACGCCGTCCGCGTCGGGCACGTCGCGCACGTTTCCCAGCACCAGCGCGTTGGTCGCGACGTCCGGGATGGCGAACGCGGCGCCCCGCGCCACGGCCCCCGTTCCGGCGCCCGCGGCGGCCAGCCATTCCTTCAGCCCGTCGAACCGCTGCCACGGCCGGGGCACGTCCTCCGGCCACCGCGCCGACTCCAGGTCGAGGTCGTCGCCGAGGAAGACGCCGCCCGCGAAGGTCTCCGTGCGCGCGACCGCCGCGCCCAGCTCGGCGTCGTCCGCCACGCCCATGAACGACGGCTCCGTGAAGATGATGTCGAACGCGACGCCGCGCGCGCCCGCGCGGTTGCAGAAGTCGAGGATCGGCGCGTAGACCCCGCGGGGCCAGGGCCACGGCAGCTTGTTCTCCCGCCGCGCCCAGTCGAGGCTGGGCTGGTCGATGAGGATGATGCGGATGTCGTCCGTCACCGCCGAGGGGCGCGCCCCGGCCCGCACGCGCCAGCTCCACGTGACGTACTCCGGCCGGTCGAGCCAGCCCGCGGTCTCCAGCGCAAACGCGGCCATCAGGGCGGCGACGGCCGCGAACGCGGAGGCGATCCACTTGGATCTCATGGCGCCCCTCCGGCCGTCAGCTCCGGCGCCTGGGGGGTGCGGGGCTGCTGTTCGACGGGGGCGAGGGACGGGATCTCGTCGAGACCGCCGGCGGCCTCGAGCTCCAGGACGCGGCGGCCCTGCGGGAGCACGCGCGCCTCGAGGCTCGCGACACCCCGGTTGTAGGCCTCGACCGCCCGGCCGAGCGCCACGCCGATGTCGGCGACGTGCGAACCCAGCGTCGCGAGGCGCTTGTAGAGCTCGCGGCCGAGTTCCGAGATCTCCTTCGCGTTGTCCGCGAGCTTCTGCTGGCGCCAGCCGTAGGACACGGCCTTCAGCAGCGCGATCAGGGTCGTCGGCGTGGCGAGGATGACGCGCTCGTTGACGCCCTGCTCGATCAGGGACGGGTCCTGCTCCAGCGCTGCGCTGAAGAACGTCTCGCCGGGCAGGAACAGCACGACGAACTCGGGCGTGAAGTCGAACTGGTCCCAGTAGGATTTGCGGCCGAGCGCGACGAGGTGCTCGCGGATCTGGCGCGCATGGTCGCGCAGACGGGCGCGGCGGACGTCGTCGTCCTTCGCCTCCAGCGCCTCGAGGTATCCGGCGAGCGGCGCCTTGGCGTCGACCACGATCTGCCGGCCCGCGGGCAGGCGCACGATCAGGTCCGGGCGCAGGCGGCCCTCGTCGCCCTCCGTGCTGACCTGCTCCTCGAAATCGCAGTGGTCGAGCATGCCGGCGAGTTCGACGACGCGGCGGAGCTGGATCTCGCCCCAGCGTCCGCGCACGCGCGGCGTGCCGAGTGCGCGGACCAGGTTCGAGGCCTCCGCGCGCAGCTTCTCCTGCGCGTCCTGCAGGCCGCGGACCTGCTCCACGAGACCCTGGTAGGCCCCGGCGCGGGTGGTCTCGATCTTCTGGACCGTCGTCTGGAACTTCTCGAGCGATTCGCGCACCGGCGCGACGAGCTCGCCGATCGCCTGCTGCCGCCGCTGGAGATCGCCCGCCGCCTGCTCCTGCTGAGCCTTCATCGCGGTACGGGCGAGCTGCAGGAAGGACTCGTTGTTCGACTGCAGCGCCTGAGCCGAAAGCGCCTGGAACGTGTCGGCCAGCTGCCTCCGCGCCTCCTCGATCAGCGCGAGCTTCTCCTGCGCCGCGACGCGCTCGTTCTCGAGTTCGGCCTGGAGGCGGGATTGCGCGGACTGGAGGTCGGACAACTGCCCGCGCAGGTCGCTTGCGGCGGTCTCGGCGTCGCCCAACCGCTCCTGGAGGTCGGCCGCCTGCTGCTCGCGCGCGGCGACGCGCTCCGTCAGCCCGGCGACGCGCGCCTCGGCCTCCGAGCGCTGCCGTTCCACGACGCCGGCAGCCCGCAGCCGCGCGATCCACCACCCCAGCGCCGCCCCCGTCGCGAGACACCCCGCGCCGACCCCGATCGTTGTCGCATCCATGGTCCCGGCTCCCTCCGTCCGTCGCGCCGCCCATCATACGCCGCAGCGCCGCCGACGCGAGCCCGGGCGACGCCCGAGGTCCGAAGCCGGAGGTCCGAGGTCGGCGATGGGGCGCCACGGCTACGACGTGGCGCACCGGGGCGTTGGCCCGATCCGTACGCGGTCGGCAGCGCACCGGCACCGCGGGTCATAGCCCCGCGGCTACCCGGAGGTCCGGGCATCGGCGAGCTTCGCTGAACCGCAATCCCGATGGACACGATCACCGGGTACCCGAAACCGCTTGCCCCGATCCGGCACCGGGGGCAGTCTTTCCTGCACGGCAACGCCGATCACGCGACGAATGGCGCTGACAGGCCATGCGATCGGCGGGTCAGGCGGGAGGCACGCGGCATGGCGACACGAAAGGCATCGAAGCCGAGGACGAAGAGTCGGGCGGCAGGCGCGGCGGGGGGCGGCGCCGGACCGAAGCTGCTGTCAGGCGGCAATCCGCAGATCGCGAAGGCGGACGGTGACGCGCCGGTCCGGGCCTATATCGAGGCGATGCCGGGCTGGAAGAGCGGCCTGGGGCGGCGGCTGGACAAGTTGATCGAGCGGACCATGCCCGGCGTGCGGAAGGCCGTGCGATGGAACTCGCCCTTCTACGGCGTCGAGGGCAGGGGCTGGTTCCTCGGCCTCCATTGCTTCGCGAAGTACATCAAGGTCGCCTTCTTCCGCGGCGCATCGCTGCGTCCGCCGCCGCCGGGGGCGTCGAAGGACCCCAACGTGCGCTACCTCGACATCCACGAGAACGATCCGTTCGACGAGAGGCAGGTGGCGGATTGGATCCGCCAGGCGGCGGCGCTGCCCGGGTGGGACGGACGCTGACCGGCGGTATCGGATCAGAGCACCACCGCCGCGGCGGCGGTGGCGGGGATCCAGCCCTCGCGGCCGGCGAGGCGGATCTTGAGCCAGGGGCCCTGCTCCTCCGTCGCTTCGGCGATGGCGCCGCGGGGGACGGTGAAGTGCGACGAGGCGCCCTCGAGCGGCGCGTAGAGCGCGTTGACCCCGGTTCCGGTCACGACGTGTTCCGCGTCCAGCGCACCCCAGTGGCGCAGGCCGGCCAGCCCGACCGCGCACGCGACGGCGCAGGCCGCCGCGAGGCGGCGCAGCAGGGAGGCCGGGCCCCGCCGCCACAGCCAGGAGACGGCGAGAAGAAGCAGTCCGGTCCACCACCCCGCGGTGGCGAGGATGCGCGCCTCGGCGGCGGAGATCCGCTCCAGCGGCCACCGGTACCACGGCGGCGCCGGCACCGGCGCCCCGCCGAGTTCCAGCGCGACTTTCAGGTTCGCCGCGACATCGGCGTCGCGCGGCGCCAACCGCCACGCGCGCCGGTACTCCAGCACGGCCCGGCCCGGATCGCCCTCGCGGTAGCGCGCGTTGCCGAGATTGAAGCGAAGGGCCGCGGATTCGCCGCTTCCGGCGAGCTCCGCCTCGTAGATCTGCGCCGCCTCGGCGAAGCGCCCGGCATCGTACGCGGCCTTGGCGCTGGCGGGGCCCTCCGCGGCGGGCACGCTCGCCGCGGCCAGCAGGGTCGCCGCGACGGACACCCGGATGGACGGCCGCCGCCTCACAGCTTCGCCCTTTCGCAGCGGGAGAGAATCCGCAGGAGGACCTCCACGCGATCGCGCATGCCGCCCGCGCGGGCGTCGCTGCCGGCATAGCGGGCCTCGTCGCACGCATCGAACAGGCGTGCGATCCCGTCCAGCGTCTCGCGCTCGACACCCGCCGCGGCGAATGCGGCGACGACGCGGTCGCGCGCGACCTCGCCGGGCGCCAGGTTCAACCGGTTGCCGAAGTAGGTTGTCAGCGCCTCCCACATCGCCTCGTGGAAGGCGGGGGCATCCCCCTTCGTCACCGCCGCCCGGGCGCGGGCCACGGCAGGACGCGCCGCGCGGGGCGCCTGTTCGCGCCGCGCGCGGGCCACGTCGTGCTCCAGGGCCTCGCGCCGCCGGGCGAGGAGGAGCGCGGCAAGCGCCGCCACGCCCGGAAGCGCATGGATCATCGCGCCCGGCCATCGGAAGGCATCGAACCGGCGCAACGCCCGCAGCCTCGACGCGGTGATCGCGGGCACGGCCGTCGCCGGCTTCAGGTAGACGATGTCCGGAGCGCCCTCCAGGATCTGCGGGCCGGACGGCGTGGCCATCGCGAGACGGAGCGACGCCGCGCCGTTGGTCGACGCGTGGACGACCAGCGGGAACGGCCCGCGCGTCAGCGTCCGGTAGGCCCGGGCCGCGGTGTCGAAGTAGCTGAACGACAGCGGGGGGATCTCGGTCGCCGTCGCATCGCGCGGGATCACGACCTGCTCGAAGATCTTCTCGCGCGGGTTGTCGCCGCGGCTGACGAGTCGCGGATCGTAGACGCGGAAGGCGGCCCCGAGGTCGAGGCGCGGCGCGTTCACCGCCTCCAGGTTCGCCTCGCCGCGGACGGTCATCGTCACCGTCACCGGCTCGCCGGCGCTGATCTCCGTCGGGCGCACGGCGACGTCCCACTCGCACGCGCCGACCGCGCCGCTGAACGAGTCCGGCCGCCCCTCGACCGGCAGGGGGAGAATGGACAGCTTCACCGGCTCGGAGGCGAGGTCGACCGGCCGGCGCTCGCCCCGGCCGAACGGACTCCCGGCGAAGAAGTCCTCGAAGAACGAGTCGCCGAACGGCCCCCTCGACCGGCCCTGGCGGCGCACGACGACGCCGGCCCGCAGGGTCGGAGCGAGCACGATCTCGCCCGCGGTCAGCGCCCGGCCCTCGGCACGGAAGGCGCGGACCTGGTAGACCTGTCCGTCGATCGTCTCGTGCCCCGCGTTGACCTCGGCGAACGGACCGAGCTTGATGCCGCTCTGCGGCATGTTCATCAGTTCGACCTGGCGGTCCAGCTCGATCCCCCGCGAGTAGACGAGGACCGTGATCGTGAAGCGTTCGTGGACGTAGGCCTCCGGCTTGTCGACGCGCACGCGCGCGAACGCGAGCTTGGAGAGATCGTCGACCGTGCCCGCCCCCGGCGCGCCCGCGTCGGCGGGCACCACCTGGACCTTCACCGCGGCCAGGTCGAAGGCCTTTCCGCCCGCCTCGAACCGGAACGGCCCGACGACGTGGTCGCCGGCCTTCACCGCCGTCAGGGCGAAGCGGTGGACGACCGAGCGGTCGACCGCACCGTTGACGATGTTGAGGCGGCTCTCCTGGCCGGCGGACTGCACCTGGAAGCCGTCGAGGTCGGGCATCTGCGGCGGAGGCGCGTCGGACAGGTTCGACACGGTGATGGTGGCGACGGCGACCTCGCCGACCTTCATCGCGCGGGGCTGGATGTCGAGAGTGACGGACGGATCGGCCGCGCGCGCCGCCACGGCAAGGCCGAGCGCAACCGCCGGGGCCACCCGCCGGAGCCACGCGCCGGCGATCTGTACGATTCCTCTCACGAGCGTTTCGACCACACTGGCCGCACCGCGTTCGGGATGCAAGCCGGCGCTCGTGGGCGATCTGCTGCGCCAGCGGTCTGCCATTCCGTTCGTTCGGCGTTCGATGTTCGGTGTTCGGTGTTCGATGTTCGGTGTTCGATGTTCGGTGTTCTCACCAGTCCTTGTCCACCGGCACCTGCTTCCCGAGATTGAGCCGCATCTTCTCCCGCATTGCGGCCTCCTCGGCCTTCATTGCGTCGAGGAGCATCAGCGCCTCCTCCTTCGACATGTCCTCCGGTTTCTCCTCGCCCTCCGCGCCGGCGGGCGTCTCGTCCTCGTTCATCTCCCCCGGCTGCGGTTGCGGCTGGCCGTCCTGCTGTTCCTGCGCCGGCGGCTGCGCTTGATCCGGCTTCTGCTGTTGAGAGTCCTGTTGATCGGGCTTCTGCTGCGGATCCTGCTGCTGCGGCTGGTCCTGGGGTTGGTTCTGGGGCTGGTTCTGCTGCTGTTCCTGTTGCTGCTGTTTCTGCTGCTCGATCTGCTCCTCGATCTGGCGGATGAGCTGGCCGGTCATCTCGTAGTTCACGCGCGCGTCGTCGTCCGACGGCGCGAGGAGCAGCGAGTCGCCGAACGCGGAGAGCGCCTGGCCGGCGGAGGACTGGGCCTCCTGCAGCTTCTGCGCCTCCTGCAGGCCCCGGGCGCGGCCGGCGAGGAGATGGCCGCGGTTGTAGAGAGCGCGGGCCTGGACGGCGGTGTCGGTGGTGCGGAGGGCCTGGTCGAGGGCGGCCTCGGCCTCGGCATCCTTCCCCTCCTCCTGCTGGAGCGCGAGGCCCTGGTTGTAGCGGGCGCGCGCGGGGTCGAGCTTCGCGTTGGGAGCGCCCTGGGCGGCGCGATCGAAGGCGGAGGCGGCCGACGGAAGATCCCCGGCCTGGAGCCGGCGGCGCCCCTCCTTCATGGCCTCGCGGGGCGAAGGCTCCGCGACGGCGGGAGCCCCGCCGGCGGCGAGGGCGGCGGCCAGGACCATCCACGACGGGCGGACGATTCGCTTCACGGAGTGACCTCCCCGTTCGGGCGCCGCGGACGGCGCGCGGCATCGGGCCAGGCGGCCTCGAGGGCCAGCAGCAGCAGGGCGAGGCCGATGAACCACGCGCCGCGATCCTCGTGCATGCGGGCCATGCGCGACTCCTGCGCCTCGCGACGCAGGGGCAGGATGCCCTGCTCGTAGATCCGTTCGAGACCGAAGTCGCCGGGCGCGGCGCGCACGTAGGCGCCCCCGGTCGTGGTGGCGAGCTTCGCGAGGGTGTCCTCGCGCAGCGCGGACTTCACGACGTTGCCCTGGCGGTCCTTGAGGAAGCCGCCGGGCACCTTCTCGGCCGGGATCAGCTCGCCCTCGGGGGTGCCGACGCCGACGGCGAAGACCTTGATGTCCTTCTCCTTCAGCTCCGGGAGAAGCGCGGCCGCGTCGTCCTCGTGGGCCTCGCCGTCGGTGACCAGGATCACGACGCGGTCGCCGGCGGACTGGAGATCGAAGGCCTTCATCGCGCCCCGCAGGGCCTCGGCGATCGACGTGCCGCCGCGGGGAATGATGCCGGCGCGGACATCCTCGAGCGTCATCAGGAAGGCGGCGTAGTCGATCGTCATCGGGCATTGCAGGAACGAGGATCCGGCGAAGGCGAGCAGCGCGATGCGGTCGCCCTTGAGCCGCGCGACGAGGTCCCGCACGCCCCACTTGGCCTGCTGGAGGCGCGTGGGCTTCAGGTCCACCGCGAGCATGCTGTTCGAGGTGTCGAGCGCGACGACGATCTGGAGGCCGCGCCGGCGGACCTCCTCCCACCGCGTCCCCCACTGCGGGCGCGCGAGCGAGGCGGCGACCAGGGCGCCCGCGGCGAGCCAGAGCGCGAGCTTCCGCCGGAGCCGCCGCTCGTCGCGCCCGGGCACAAGCTGCGCCCAGAGGGCGGAGTCGGCCATCTCCGCGAGGCGCCGCGTCCGCCGACGCAGCAGCGCGAACGCCGCCCAGCCGGCGACCGCCCACGCCGCCAGCAGCCACAGCCACTCGGGCCTGCCCCACTGGATCATGCCGGCAGCCTCCCGAGGCGCGTCAGCGACAGGGCCTTCGCCCCCGCCAGGAGCAGCAGCCCGGCCGCCGCCCACCCCATGAACCGCTCCTCGTAGCGCGTGAACTGGCGGACCTCGATCTCGGTTTTCTCGAGTTCGTCGATCTGCGCGTAGACGTCCTCGAGCGACCGGAGGTCCGTCGCGCGGAAATAGGCCGCGCCGGTGGTCTTCGCCATGCGCTGGAGAAGGGCCTCGTCGATCTCCACCGGCTGCCGGACCATCTGGACCCCGCCGAACGGAAGGCGGACGGGCATCGGCGCGAAGCCGCGCGTGCCGGCGCCGACGGTGTAGACCTTGATGCCGAGCGCCTCGGCGGCCTGGGCGGCGTCGTCGGGCGAGATGCTCCCGGAGTTGTTCATGCCGTCGGTCAGCAGCACGACCACGCGGCTCTTGGCGCGGCTGTCCCGCAGCCGGTTCACCGCCGATGCGAGCGCCGTGCCGATGCCGGTCCCGTCGCCGACCATCCCGATCTCGAGCCCCGCGGTCCGCGTGAGAAGCCACGCGTGGTCCATGGTCAGGGGCGAGGCGGTGTACGGCATCGCCGCGAACGCGACCATCCCGATGCGGTCGTTCTCGCGACGCTTCACGAAGGCCTCGATCACGCGCTTGGCGGCGTCGAGGCGGTTGATCCGCTCGGTGCGCGTCGAGAAGTCCTCGGCGGCCATCGAGGGCGAGACGTCGACGACGAGGACGATATCCACCGCCTCGGTGCGGACGACGCTCTCGTCGAGCCCCTTCTGCGGGCGCGCCAGCGCCACGACGAGAAGCGCCAGCCCGGCGCCGCGGATCCACGGTAGCAGCGCGTGCGCCCGCACGGCCCACGACACCGGCAGCGCGCGCAGCGCGGCGCCGTCGGAGAACGGCAGCACCAGCCGCGCCGGGGCGCGGACGCGCAGCCATTCCAGTGCCGGGACCGCCAGCAGCAGGAGCAGGAACCACGGGTGGCGCAGCGTCACGGCTTCGCGCCCTCCGCGGCCGGCGGCGGGATCGTCTCGCGGACCAGCCGTTCCGCCGCCTGCGCCGCCGCCTTCATCTCCTCGGGCCCCGGGCGGGCGCGGGCGAACTTGACGAGGTCGCTGTGGACGAGGAAGTCGCGGGTGACCCGCTGGTGCACCGGCGCGAGCGTGTTGGACTCGGCGGCCTCGCGGATGAACTCCTCGGTCGTCCGCTCCGGCGCCTGCAGGCCGAAGCGGCGCTCGATGTAGGAGCGGACGATCCGCGACAGCTCGACGTAGAAGGGCTCGGCCTCCCCCGCCTCGACCCATCCGCGCGACAGCAGGCGCTGGAGGTCCGCCAGCGCGACGTCGTGCGCCGGGGGAAGCGGCGGTGGCGGGGCCGGCGCGCGCACGCGGCGGAACAGCCGCACCGCGAGCAGGGCCGCGCCGAGCGCCAGCAGCGCGACGAGGGGGAAGACCCAGAGCCCGCGCGGGATCGCCGGGGCCCAGTCGACGGCGCCCTTTCGTCCGCGCAGGTCCTTCTCATCGCCCGCCAGCGACGTGGCGACCTCGACGGACACGATCGGCACGGCCACCGACACGACGGCCTGCGTGCCCGCCGCGACATGCACCGAGCCGGTGAAGACGGCGTGGCTGCCGATCTCGAACGACGTGAACCGGAAGACGGCCTCGGTACGGGCGGCGGCGCCCTCGCGAACCGGCGCGGCCCAGCGGCGGTCGAGCACGCGCACCGCGTTGCTGCGGCCCGGCTCGTCGACCGTCACCGTCGCGCCCGGCGGATGCCCGACGCTCAACCGCGCCGTCACCGGCATCCCGATCCGGATCGCGTTCGTGCTCAGCGCCACCTCCACCCGCACGGCGCCGTTCGTCGCCGCGGCCCGCACCGCGTACGAGGGGCCGCGGCCGCAGCCGGCGGCGGACAGGAGGACCAACACCGGGGCGCACAGGGCGCGAAGGAGGCGGGGGTTCAACATCCAACGACCAACAGCCAACCTCCAACATCCAATGCCCAACAGCCAACAGCCAACATCCAACGTTCGACATCCAACGGGCGTGGAACAGGAGGAAGGAAGCCCGGAACCCGAGACGCCGCCCGACACCCTACCCCTGACACCTGGCACCTTCACGGCGGGCTCCTCAGGTGCGCTGGCGGCGCTCGCGTTCGCGGAAGAAGCGGACGAGGGCGCGGTCGTAGGGTTCACCGGCCGAGACCTCGATCGCATCGAGGCCGGCGCGCCGCAGGCGGGACAGCAGATCGGCGCGCTGCGCGGCGGCGCGCCCGGTCAGGCGCGCGCGCGTGGAAGGGTCGGAGGCGTCGCGCAGGAAACGCTCGCCGGTCTCGAGGTCCTCGAACTCGACGAGCCCGGCCTTCGGCCAGGCCTGTTCCCGCCGGTCCGAAACGACAACGGCGATCACGTCGTGGCGCCGCGCGGCGATCGACAGCAGCCGGTCCGCCGCGTCGGGGAAGAGGAAATCGGTCAGCAGGAAGCAGACCGAGCGCCGCGTGATGACATGGTTCAGGAACTCCAGCGCCGGGGCGACCGCGGTGTCGCGGCGGCGCGGCTCGTGGAAGAGCGCCTCGCGGATGACGCGCAACCCGTGGCCGACGCCCTTGCGCGGCGGCACGTAGGCCTCGACCTCGCCCGAGAAGAGCACGAGGCCGACGCGGTCGTTGTTGCGGATGGCCGAGAACGCGAGGACCGCCGTCATCTCGGCGATCAGGTCCTTCTTGAGCTGCCCGAGGCTTCCGAAGCGGTTCGACGCGCTGACGTCGGCGAGGAAGAGGACGGTCAGCTCGCGCTCCTCGACGAACTTCTTCACGAACGGCTGGCCCATGCGCGCCGTCACGTTCCAGTCGATCGAGCGGACGTCGTCGCCCGGCTGGTACTCGCGGACCTCGTCGAACTCCATGCCGCGTCCCTTGAAGACGCTCTGGTACTGGCCGGCGAAGACCTCGTTGACGAGCCTGCGCGACCGGATCTCGATCCGCCGGACCTTGCGGAGGATCTCCTTCGGGATCATCGACCCCCTCCGCCCCGGCGTCGGGCGGGCGCCCGGCCGGTGCGGTGGGAACGGGCCACCGCGTCGGCGAACGCGCGGCCGTGGGCCAGGATCTGGAGCACGCGGGGCGGGTGCAGCATCTGCGTCCGCCACAGGAGCTCGATCAGGTGCAGGCAATCGTGGGCGGACTGCTCGACCTGGCGCCACGGGGCGCCCCCGGCGGGCCGGGTGGCGTTGGCGGCATCCCACGACTCGGTGAAACGGCGGTGCGCGGACTCCAGTTCGATGCTGAGGGCCTGGCCGGCAAGGTCGTCGCGAGGGAGCACCTCGACGAGGTCCTTGACGCGCGCGTTGAAGCGCTCGGCGGCCCGCTGCAGGTCCAGGATGTCGTTCACGTTGCCCTCCCCCCGGGTCTTCATGGCACCGGGAGTTCGTTGAGGATCCGGGCGATCAGCGTGTCCGGCGTGATCTCCTCGGCCTCGGCTTCGTAGGTCAGCAGCACCCGGTGCCGCAGCACGTCGGGGGCGATGCTTTTCACGTCCTGCGGCGTCACGTAGCCGCGGCCCAGGAGGAAGGCGTGCGCGCGGGCCGCCAGCGTCAGGAAGATCGTCGCGCGCGGCGACGCGCCGTAGCGGATGTACTCGCGGATCTCCAGCTTGTGCTTCTTCGGATCGCGCGTGGCGAACACGATGTCGAGGATGTACTCGCGGATCTTGTCGTCGACGTAGATCTCGTCGACCACGGCGCGCGCGGCGAGGATCGCCGCCGGCTCGACCACCGGCCGGGTGTCGTGCCGGCGCGCCGTCCGGGCCTCGGCGTCCAGGATCTTCCGCTCCTCGTCGCGCGAGGGGTAGCCGACCAGCACCTTCAGCATGAAGCGGTCCACCTGCGCCTCGGGAAGCGGATAGGTCCCCTCCTGCTCGATCGGGTTCTCCGTGGCCAGCACGAGGAACGGCTCCGGCAGGGCGAAGGTCTCGCCGCCGATCGTCACCTGCCGCTCCTGCATCGCCTCGAGCAGCGCGCTCTGCACCTTCGCGGGGGCGCGGTTGATTTCGTCGGCCAGGATGATGTTCGCGAAGACCGGCCCCTTGCGGATGGCAAAGGTCGCCTCGCGCGGATTGTAGATCTGCGTTCCGATCAGGTCCGCCGGCAGGAGGTCGGGCGTGAACTGGATCCGCTGGAACCTCGTGTTCAACGCGCCGGCCAGCGTCCGCACCGCCAGGGTCTTCGCAAGACCCGGCACGCCCTCCAGGAGGATGTGACCGTCCGCCAGCAGGCCGATCAGGAGCCGGTCGACCAGGGGCCGCTGCCCGATGATCACCTTCTCGATCTCGCCCCGCAGCGCCGTCACCAGCGCCCCGTGCTCCCGAACCTGCTCGTTGATGACTCCGATACCCGCGTTCATCCGATGAAACCCGTCCTGTCGTCCCTTCGCACCTTCCAACGAACCCCATGTTCTGGCCGGCCGGCAGTCATCCCTCAACGCCAGCCCGCCGATCATTCCACCAAAACGTCCCTGAAAGGCTGTCATTTTGACACATTTGAAGCCGTTTTGTTGAGTGAAATCTTTCCTATGTGGCGATATTTGTTGTGTAAACAAATGCAACATATTATCCCCGAATATTATACATACTAAATCTCGGTCCAGTCGCGCCGGCCGAGCATTCAGGAATCATTTCGATTCCCCCGGCCTTTCCGGATGATCGGGAAAACGGGAAGACAACCGCGGCGACGGGCGTATACTGCACGGCAACGGGAGACTCCGCCATGAACGCACGACGCCGTACCGCCAGTCTCGGACTCACCCTCGCAGCGGCCGTCGCGGCCACCGCCGCGCCCCCCCGCCCGGACGCCGGGGGCGACTCCGCCCGCAGGGCGGCCACGGAGGCCAACCGCTTCGCCGCCGCGCTGTTCGGGGAGCTTGCGGCCACGGCGAAGGACAACCTCGTCGTCTCGCCGTTCAGCATCCACGCCTGCATGTCCATGGTCGCCGCCGGGGCGGCCGGGGACACGGAGCGTCAGATGGTCCAGGCACTGGCGCTTCCCCCGGACCGGACGGCCCGCCACGCCGCGCTCGCCGCGCTCCGCACCCGGATGGACGCCGTCGGCGCGAAGGGCGATCTCACGCTCGAGGTCGCGAACCGGGTCTGGGCCCAGAAGTCCCACCCCCTGCTCCCCGCGTTCGTGACGGATATCGAATCGGTCTTCGGCGCCGGCTTCGCCCCCGCCGACTTCGCCGGCCAGGCCGATAGGGAGCGCGGCGTCATCAACGCATGGGTCGAGGAGAAGACCCACGACCGGATCAAGGAACTGATCCAGCCGGGCCTTCTCGGCCCCGACACCCGGATGGTCCTCGTGAACGCCGTCTACTTCTACGGCACCTGGCAGACCCCGTTCTCGAAGGACCGGACCGAGGCCGCGCCGTTCCATGCCGCCCCGGGGCGCGACATCGAGGTCGACCTCATGCAGGCACACCTGGAGCATCTCGGCTACCACGAGGAGCCCGGACTCCAGGTCTGCGAACTGCCCTACAAGGGCCGCGAGGTGTCGATGGTCGTCCTGCTTCCCGCCTCCGGCCGCCTCGGCGCGCTCGAAACCCGGCTCGCCCGCGAGGGCCTCGACGCCGTCGCCGGCCGCCTGCGGCCGCGGACGGTGAACGTCGCGCTGCCCCGCTTCCGGATCGAGGCGCAGTTCGGACTGAACGACCCCCTGATCGCCCTCGGCATGCGCGACGCCTTCAACCCGGGCCGCGCCGACTTCTCCGGCATGACGGGCACGCGGGACCTGTTCGTCAGCGCCGTCGTCCACAAGGCCTTCATCGAGGTCAACGAGAAGGGCACCGAGGCCGCGGCGGCGACCGCCGCCGTGATGCGACTGACGGCCATGCCGGTGGCCGAGGAGCCCGCCGTTTTCCGCGCCGACCGCCCGTTCCTCTTCGTCCTTCGCGACCGGGCCTCGGGCTCCATTCTCTTCCTCGGCCGCGTCGCCGCGCCCTCCCGGACGTGAAGGCCCGGGGCCGAAACTTGGAACTTGGAACTTGAAACTCCCCCCGCTCCGGCCTATCCCTAGCGCATTGCCGTGATACGGAGGATCTCCAGCCTTCTGCTGGCCGCATGGTTTGCGGCGGCGCTCCTGCTCACGCCGCTGCTCCACACGCACGGCGCGGGGGCGGAGTGCCACGGCGCCTGCGGTTCGCATTCCCACGATTCCGAACCGGGCCGGACGGACGGTCCCTCGCTCGACAAGTGCCCGGCCTGCCAGTTCGCCACGACCACCGCGGTCACGCCGACCGTCGACACCGACCCAACGCCGTCGATCCGCATCGCCGACCCCGCGCGCCAGCTGTTGCCGGCTCCCGAGGCGGCGCCGTCGATCCTTCTGCCCCCCTCCCGCGGTCCCCCGCGGGCCTGAGTTCGAACCGTCCGGCCGCGACGGTGAGTGCCGTCCGCGGCGGGTCTTCGCGCCCCCGTGAAGCGCGCGGTCCTTGCAGGTCCCGTCCCTTTGAACTCAGGAGCATCGATGAATCCGATCGTCCGTCCGTTCGCCGTCCTCGCCGCCACGACGCTGCTCGCCGGCGTCGCAGCCGCCCAGTCCGCGCCGGCCGCCGGCGTCCCGTCCGCGCCCGAGCCGGCCCCCGGCCTCTCGCTGAAGAAAGTCGTTCAGTCCTTCAATCCCGACGTCTCCGCCGTGCTCGACGGCTTCTACTATTACGAGGACTCCGCCGAGGGGCTGGGCCACGTGATGGAGGAGCTGTCCGGCTTCGGCCACGCGCACGGCGAAGGCGAAGACGCCCACGGCCACGACCACGGAATCGACAACGGGTTCAACCTGCGCCACATCGAGCTGATCGTGTCGGCGTCGGTCGATCCGTACTTCCGCGCGCTGGTCAACGCCGCCGTCGACGAGCACGGCGCGGAGCTTGAGGAGGCCTGGTTCGAGACGATCGCGCTGCCCGGGGGCCTGAAACTCAAGGCGGGCAAGTTCTACAGCGACTTCGGCTACATCAACGCCCAGCACGCGCACCAGTGGGACTTCACCGACCAGCCGCTGATCTACCGGCTGCTTCTCGGCGACCACGGGCTGAACGACAAGGGCGCGCAGCTCTCGTGGCTCGCCCCCACCCCGTTCTACCTCGTCGCCGGCATCGAGGGATTCCAGGGCGACAACGAGGCCTCCTACGCCTACCACGGCGAGGAGCCGCTTCCCGAGCGCGACGCCCCGCGCGTCGCCGTCGGCTGGCTCAAGTTCGGACCGGACCTTCCCGGCTGCCACGGCCTGCAGTTCGGCGTCTTCGGCATCACCGGCGCGCACCAGGAGGAGTACGATGGCGACGAGGACGGCACCCACGACCAATGGCTCGACGGCGATTCCACCATCTGGGGCGCCGACTTCATCTACAGGTACGATGCGCCGAAGCCCTACGCCCAGGGCGACCTCACCGTGCAGGGCGAGTACGCGAGCCGCACGAAGAGCCTCGACCTGGTCGCCGACGACCTCGCCCCGGAGTTCGTCGGGAGCGCCCGCGAGGACCGGCAGGACGGCTATTACCTGCAGACCCTCTACGGCGTCCTCCCGCGCTGGCGCGCCGGCGTCCGGTGGGAGCAGGTCGGCCTGACCAACGAGGCGGACCTTCCCAACGGCGAGTCCGAGTCGTTCGATCCGAGCTGGAAGGCCTCGGCCATGGTCGACTTCACGCCCTCCGAGTTCTCGCGCTTCCGCGTGCAGGTCGCCCGGGGCGGCTACGAGACGGAGGAAGGCACCGAGGAGGCGACCGAGGTCAGCCTCCAGGCGATCTTCTCGATCGGGGCCCACGGCGCCCACAAGTTCTGAACCGGGGAGCCACCGGATGCGAACGATGATTCCCGCGGCCGCCGCGCTCGTCGCGGCGGCCGCCCTCGCGGCCCCCGCGGCCCCGCTGCGGGTCGTGGCCACGACGTCGGACCTGGCGGACATCGCCCGCGCCGTCGCGGGCGACCGGGCCGGCGTGCGGTCGATCTGCACCGGCGCGGACGACCCCCACATGATGCAGGGCAAGCCGTCCTTCATCCTCGCGGCGCGCGACGCGGACCTCTGGATCCGCGTCGGGCTCGAACTCGAGATCGGCTGGGAACCGGTCGTTCTGGAGGGGTCGCGCAATCCGCGGATCCAACCCGGGCAGCCGGGGCATCTCGATGCCGGGTCGCTGATCGAGCCGATCGACGTGCCGGCCGGCCCCGTCACCCGGGAGATGGGCGACGTGCATCCCTCGGGCAACCCTCACTTCTGGGTCGACCCCTGGAATGCGCGGATCATCGCCACCGCGGTCGCGGAGCGGCTGGCGGCGCTCGACGCGGGCGGCGCCGGGGCGTACGCGGCGAACGCGGCGAGCTTCCGGAAGGCGGTCGACGAACGCATGTTCGGCGCGGCCGCCCTCGCGAAGATCCCCGGCGACGAGCTGTGGGCGCTCCGCGCCGCCGGCACGCTCGACGAGCGGCTCAAGCGCGAGGGCATCGCCGGCGGCGGCTGGGATGCGATGATGCGGCCGCTGCGCGGGGCCCGGGTGTTCACGTACCACCGCAGCTGGGGCTACTTCGCCCGGCGGTTCGGACTGGAGGTCGCCGGCGAGATCGAGCCGAAGCCCGGCATTCCGCCGTCCGGGGCCCACCTGGACAGACTCGTCGCGAAGGCGAAATCGGCCGGCGTCGCCCTGATCCTGCAGGAGCCCTTCTACAATGCCCGGGCCGCGCGCAGGATCGCCGAGAAGACCGGCCTCCCGGTCGTCCTCACCCCGATCAGCGTCGGCGGCGCGCCGGAGGCGAAGGATTACCTGGCCACGATCGATACCGCGGTGGCGCGGCTGGCCGCCGCGAAGCCGTCCGCAGAGGGGGCACGGCAATGACGGGACGGATGGGCGGAGTCGGGGGGAACGGGGCGATCTACGTTCAACCCCGATGACGCCATGACTCCGATCATCCTCTGTGAATCCGTCTGCGTCGCCTACGGGCGGCAGGAGGTGCTGCACGCGGTGGATCTCGCGATTCCGCGGGGTATCCTGCTGCCCTTCGTCGGCGCCAACGGGTCCGGCAAGACCACGCTGCTGCGGGCGATCCTCGGCCTGATCCCCGTGCGGCACGGGCGCATCGTGACGCCCTTTCACCGGAAGCCGCCCGGCTACGTGCCGCAGCAGCGCGTCATCGACCCCTTCTACCCGGTGAGCGCCCGGCGCATCATCGAGATGGGGCTGTACCCGGCGAACGGGTGGTGGCGGCGGCCGGACGCCGCGCAGGGGGGAAGGATCGACGCCATCCTCGACCGGCTCGGCCTGTCCGGGCACCAGCACAAGACCTTCGCCGAGTTATCCGGAGGCATGAGGCAGAAGACCCTTCTGGCGCGGGCGCTGGCGACGGACGCGGAGGTCTACATCATGGACGAGCCCACCTCGGAGCTCGACGAGCGCTCCGAGGCCGAGGTGCTGGGCGAGTTCCGGCGGCTGGTTCACGAGGAGGGACGCACGGTCCTGATGGCCTATCACGGGCTCGACCACGCGGCGGGGCTGTCCGAACGGATCTGCCGGATCGCCCGCGGACGCGCGGAGATCGTCGACACCGCCACCGCGCGCGCCGACGCGGGCGAGGCGCGCCGGTCGCCGGGGGGCGGGTCATGATCGACGTGGCGGCCGACCTGGTCCGGTCCTTCCCCGCGCCGATCGTCGCGGGCGTGCTGACCGCGGCGGTCTGCGCGGCGCTGGGGGTCTTCGTGATCCTCAAGCGCGTGGTCTTCATCGGCATCGCGCTGTCGGAGACGGCCGCGTGCGGCATCGCGGCGGCGTGGATGCTCGGCCTTCCGCCGATGGCCGGCGCGATGGCGGCCACGCTCGCGGCGGTGCTGCTGCTGGCCGGGCCGTTCGAGTCCCGCCGGATTCCGCGCGACGCGATGCTGGGCATCGTCTTCGTCGCCACGTCGAGCCTGGCCCTGCTGCTGGTGTCCGGCAGCGGGTTCGGGCTGCAGGAGATCCGGGCGCTGCTCTACGGCGATCTCATCCTCGCCGGCTGGCCGGATGCGGCGTTGCTGGCCGCCGTGCTCCTGCCCTGCGCGGCGGCGCTCGCGCTGTTCGGGCGGCCGATCCTGTACACGTTCCTCGACCGGGAGGCCGCGGCGGTCCTGCGCGTGCGCCCCGCGGCATGGGAGGCTCTCTTCTTCCTGCTGCTGGGCGCCGTCGAGGCCGCGGCCTCGCAGACGGCGGGCACGCTGCTGGTCTTCTGCCACCTTGTCGTGCCCGCGTCGATGGCGCTGATGCTGAGCCGGCGGCTGTACGTGGTGCTCGCCATCGCGGTCGCGGGCGCGGTGGTCGCGACCGTCACCGGCATGGCGGTCTCGTACCGCCACGACCTTCCCACGAACCAGACCGTCGCCGCGGTCTCCGTCGCCCTGCTGGTCGCCGCGGCCCTCGCGAAGGGACTCGCCGGCCTCCTCCGCGCCCGCCATCGCCCGTGAGGCGCGCGGGGATGGGCGTCGGCCGGGGGCGGCGGGCCGGGGCCCGCCTTCGGCGCGCCCGCCTCCGGACGGGGTTGACCCCGCGCGACGGAACGCTATGCTTCCGGCACACCGATGCGGGTGTAGCTCAATGGTAGAGCTCCAGCCTTCCAAGCTGGCTGTGACGGTTCGATTCCGTTCACCCGCTCCCCCCCAGACCCCCCAATACCTGCTTACTTTCCAAGAACTCGCACGGTTTCGGCCGGCTTCCCCGCCCCGCGCATCCTTGCGCGATTCTGCGCATTTCCCCGCACGACTGTACCCGTTTTGTACCCGTTTCGGGCACCGACGGGCACCCGCACCGGTGATCCTAACGCAAGCGATCCGGGCCGATGGATGCCGTCCGCGGTCCCCACGCCGAGTTGCGACGCCGGCTCGCGAAACACGGCGGCTCCCACTCGACGGCGTTTCACTACCCTCCCCGGATCTTCTGGCCGAACCGGATCCTTCCGGTCTTCGCCCAGAACCGGAAGACCCTGGTCGAGGACTACGCCGCCCCGAGGTAGGAGCAACAGCGGGTGCTGGGCCGGCAGCATGCGGCTGACCCCGTGTAGGAGATGCGGGGACAGAGAAGATGATGAGCCCGTATTTCCCAACCCTTGGATCGTTGGGACCCAAGGGGTTCCAAGGATCGGACACCGCCGTGTTCGCGCCCCACTCTTCAGCCCGCGTCCGCGCGGGACGAAGATGCGGCGGGAGGGGGTTTGCCTCCCTTATTCAATCACGATCGTCACGTCGAATGATTCCGCAACGGCTGTTTCCCATGAACGTTTGTAGACAAGGCGTAGAGGAACCGTGCCCGTCTCGATAGCTTTGAACTCGAAGCGATACTCGCCGCCAGAGCCGGGCATGTTGTTGTCCGGTACAAAGCCCGACCCCGACAACGTCATCCGCGTCTCGTCCGACCCGGCTACAACCCACTCGTAGCCTGTTGATGGGTTTCCACGGAGGATGACGACGACCTCTCCACCCTTCGCAACGCTCACAGTTCCATGATTGTCTGCTTGTGTTACTACGACATCGGCGCCGTCATCGCCATGATCGCACCCAAGTGTGACATGCATTGCACCTCCGATAAGGATTGAGGCCAAGATTGGTTTCACGATCTTGGTGTTCATGACTATCCCTCTTCTTCTTAGCCTTGCCGGCCAAGGTCAGCCTTGAGGTTCGGCGAGCTTGCGAGCCGTACCCTCGGAGGCTGGGTTGGCCGCCATCTCCCTGTTTCCTCCGAAAAGCCACGCGTACAGCGCCGAAGCAAAGCACCACTGCGTCAGGCCGGCAATGGCGGCGAACACGACCATGAACACGGCGGGGATGAAGGCAAGCCCCACGTTACCGGCGAGGAATCCGATGCCGCTGAGCGTGTACATGATTCCGCCGATGGCACACCCGAATCGCCGAGGAGCCCCGTGCTGCGGCACGGCCGGCGTCCGCCGGACCCTTCGGACCGTCGCGTTGTAGAGGCGGTCATAGATGCTGCGATGGGTCAGTCCGCCGGTGAGAGTAAGCAGACCCAATCCAACGAAGAACCACCCGATTCCCATCCACAGTCCCGCGATCCCCGCAATGGCATCGGGGCTCCGTGCAGCGCCCAGGGGCACGACCGTGCTCCCGACAGCAAGACCGGCCGTCCCGAACGCCGCGCAACTCAGTGGAGTCCATCGGGCCAGCCCGCTGATGCCGGGCACACAGTCCAGGTCCTTCTTGCAGAAGCCCTGCATCAAGAGCAAGCGCCGTATCCTGCCCGTCATGTCATCCTCATCCTTCTCTCCCGGCCAACAGGGCTGCGGCTGACCCGCGGCCCGGAGCGAGCTTGCTCGCCGGAGGGCTGTCCGGTCAAGCCGCTTGTTCTCCGGCGCGCTGCGCGCCGGAGACAAGCGGCGCTAGCCGCAGCCCCATTCCCCGGACGCGCGCAGCGCGTCCGGCGAACGCTGCGCCTCAATTCCGGCGCGAAGCGCCGTAAAACGCAGACGCTGGTTCTGCCTCGTTTCCTATACCCATTCACCCTTCTGGATTGCCATGCCGCTCTGGACTCCTCCCGTGTTGGGCACGTCTTCGGGCTCGATCAACAATGACTTGTAACCGCCGACTGAAGACGGTTTGTGCTCAACCCCTTTCGGAACAACAATCATCTCCCCAGCTTTCACCTCGACCACCCCATCCCGGAAACTCATCAGCATCGTCCCTTCCAGGATGATGAAAGTCTCGTCCGTGTCCGGGTGGCTGTGCCAGACGAAGTCGCCTTTGAAGCGGACGACCTTGATCTCATAGTTGTTCATCTTGGCGACGATGCCCATTGCGTAGTCGCCAGCCTTGAGTTTCCCATATTTCTCGGCGAGGTTGATCTTCTTCGGAATCATCTCATTTCCTTGGCAGATTGGACCCTTCGATGACCTCATCATGCCTGCTTCGGCCTGCCGATCCATGCATAGCGGTGCAATCCATAGTCCTCCGCCGTGGCTCGCGGCTGACCAACCGCGGACCGAAACAGCGTATACGCCCGCCCACGCGGGCCCCGCAAGCGCTTTGTGTCTGCGCCAGCGACCACAGGAACAGCGCGCTGGCCGATCCCGCCGGTGGATCGGGAAACCCGCGGTTTTCGTATTGTGTGGATCGTGGATAATTCGTATCTGTCGGCCCGTGGGGCGTGCGAACGAGAGCCGGATTCGGCGTTCGGGCGGAGCGCGTCGAAGCGTCGCGACCGGCGTGATCGCGATCGTCGCCTGCCTTGGCGCGGGAGGCTGCGCGGTGCGGACCGAACCTGACGACCGGGCGGAGGAACGCCGGGCGATGGTGATGCACCTGCGCCGGCTCGGCATCACCGACGACGCGATCCTCGAGGCCATGCAGCGCGTGCATCGGCATCGCTTCATCCCCGCGGCCTTCCGGGGGAGCGGCGACTACGGCGACCACCCCTGCCCGATCGGCCACGGTCAGACCATCTCCCAGCCCTACATCGTCGCCTACATGACGCAACGCCTTCGCGCGAAGCCGGGCCTCAAGGTCCTCGAGATCGGAACGGGCTCGGGCTACCAGGCCGCCGTGCTCGCCGAACTCGGCGCGGAGGTGTGGTCGATCGAGATCGTGCCCGCGCTGGCGGCCCATGCCCGCGCGGTCCTGGACGCCGAGGGCTTCCGCGAGGTCCGGACGCGCCTGGGCGACGGCCACGCCGGATGGCCGGAAGCCGCGCCGTTCGACGCCATCATCGTCACCTGCGCGCCGACCGGCGTCCCGCCGGAACTGATCCGCCAGCTTCGGCACGACGGCCGGATGGTCCTGCCCATCGGCCTGCCGGACGATCAGCGCCTCCTGACCCTGCGCAAGGAGGGCGACCGCCTCGTGCCCGAGGACGACATCGGCGTGCGTTTCGTCCCCATGGTCCGCCCCGAGCCGTGACCGCCCGTCGGCCGGCCCGACGGGCGGGCCGTTGACAGCGGCCTTTCCCCTCCGCTACCCTCCCGCCCTCCATCCGCGGGGCCGGTAGCTCAGTTGGTAGAGCACGACACTTTTAATGTTGGGGTCGCGGGTTCGATTCCCGCCCGGCTCACCACTTCCCGCTTGTGTCCCACCGCCCCTGCGGCGCACGATGCCGCGGCGGGATCCGCGCCCGGGCCCGGCGGGGACCCGCGGAGAACGCCGCCATGACGCCCGACCGTCCGACCGCCCGAACCGCCCGCGCCGCCGCCCTCGGACTCCTTCTCCTCGCCGGATCCGCCGCCGCGGCCGGGCGCAGGCCGAACCTCGTCTGGGTCATGGCCGACGATCTCGGCTGGGGCGACCTCGGCTGCTACGGCCAGAAGGTCATCCGCACGCCGCGCCTCGACGCGATGGCGCGCGAAGGACTCCGGTTCACCCACTTCTACGCCGGCGCGACCGTCTGCGCCCCGTCGCGCAGCGTCCTGATGACCGGCCTCCACCACGGCCACACGCGCGTCCGCGGCAACGCCGGGAAGGAGAACCCCCTCGCCCAGGCCCTCCGGCCGGGCGACGTCACCGTCGCCGGCTGTCTCCGCAAGGCCGGCTACGCAACCGCCCTCATCGGCAAGTGGGGCCTCGGCGACGTCGACACCGCCGAGTGCGGCCTGCCCGGGCGGCACGGCTTCGACGTCTTCTTCGGCTTCCTCAACCAGCACCACGCCCACAACCATTACCCCGACCACCTCTGGCGCAACGAGACCCGGGTGCCCCTGCCCAACGTCGTCACGCCGTTCGGCGAGTTCGGTGGCGGGCACACCGCCGACGGGATCCTCTTCGCCGACGACCTGATGACCGACGAGGTCCTCAAGTTCGTCTCGCGCCAGCAGGACCGCCCCTTCTTCCTCTACTGGAGCCCCGTCATTCCCCACGCCAACAACGAGCGCACGCGCGCCGTCGGCAACGGGGCCCAGCCGCCCGACTTCGGCCCCTACGCCGGCACCGGCTGGCCCGATCCCGACAAGGGCCAGGCCGCCTTCGTCACCCGCCTCGACGGCTACGTCGGCCGCCTGCTCGACCACCTCCGCCTCCTCGGCCTGGAGACCCACACCCTCGTCTTCTTCACCAGCGACAACGGTCCGCACAACGAGAGCAACCACGACCCCTCCCGCTTCCAGCCCTCCGGCCCCTTCCGCGGCACCAAGCGCAGCCTGACCGACGGCGGCATCCGCGTCCCCGGCATCGCCTGGTGGCCCGGCACCATCGCCCCCGGCCGCGAGACCGCCCACGTCGCGTACTTCGGCGACTGGTTCGCCACCGCCGCCGAGCTCGCCGGCGCGACGCCCCCCTCCGGGCTCGACTCGATCAGCTTCGCGCCCACCCTGGCCGGGCGCGACGCCGACCAGCGGCGCCACGAGTTCCTCTACTGGGAGTTTCACGAGCGCGGCTTCAGCCAGGCCGCTCTCTACCAGGGCCGCTGGAAGGGCCTGCGCGAGCGCGTGCCCGATGCGCCGATCGCGCTCTACGATCTCCAGACCGACGTCTTCGAGACCAACGACCTCGCCGCCGCGAAGCCCGATCTCGCCGCAACGATCGATGCCTGGCTGAAGACCGCGCGCAGCGAGAACCCCGACTGGCCCATCCTCCCGCCGCCCGCGGGCTCCGGCAAGCCCCCGAAGCCATGAGCCGTGGGAGGACCACCCCGGGGTTCACGGGGCGCACGGATGCGGAGGGCGGGGCTCCGACGGCCCGCCCGGGCGGAGCCCGTACCGGATCCCCGACGTATCCGTGGTGTCCGTGCAATCCGCGGAGTCCCTTCCGCGTTTGGTGAAGGAACGTCGAACCGGAGAACCGCCATGAACGCACGCGCCGCCGTCCTCGCCCTGCTCGCCGCCACCGCCGCGGCGCCCGCCGCCCGCGCGGCCGAAGCGGGCGAGAAGCCGCCGAACGTGTTGTTCCTCATGGCCGACGACCTGAACAACTTCCTCGGATGCTACGGCACCCCGTGGATCCGGACGCCGAACCTCGACAGGCTGGCCGCGCGCGGGGTGCGCTTCGACCGCGCCTACTGCGCCTTCCCCCTCTGCGGCCCGAGCCGCAACTCGATGCTGACGGGCCTCCATCCGAACAGCTCCGGCATCCTCGCCAACGCGCAGATCTTCCGGCAGACGATCCCCTCCCACGTCAGCCTCCCCCAGGCCTTCCGACGACAGGGCTACTTCGCCGCGCGGGTCGGCAAGCTCTACCACTACAACGTGCCCACATCGATCGGCACCGACGGCCACGACGACCCCGCCTCGTGGGAGATGGAACTCAACCCCGCGGGCTGCGACCGGCTGATGGAGGAAGGCGACATCTTCACGCTCACCCCCGGCCAGTTCGGCGGCACCCTGAGCTGGTACGCCTCGCCCCGCGGCGACCGCCTGCACACCGACGGGAAGATCGCCGACGACGCCGCGTGGGTCCTCGAGCGCTGCGCGCGCGACCGCGACCGCCCCTTCTTCCTCGCCGTCGGTTTCTTCCGCCCCCACACGCCCTACGTCTCGCCCGCGCCCTATTTCGACCTCTACCCCCGGGCGCAGATGCCCGTGTTTCCGCCGGTCGAGGCGTTCCGCACGCCGGCGATGCCGGACGCCGCCTTCGGCAGCCACAAGAAGGACCAGGAGAAGCTGACCGACGACCTCCGGCGGCAGTGCGTCCAGGCCTACTGCGCCAGCATCAGCTTCATGGACGCCCAGGTCGGCCGCGTGCTCGACGCGCTCGACCGCCTCGGCCTCGCCGACGACACCATCGTGGTCTTCACCAGCGACCACGGCTACCACATGGGCGAGCACGGCCTCTGGCAGAAGCTGAGTCTCTTCGAGGAAAGCTCCCGCGTGC
>Ga0194127_10000759_pt1 | contig 50380 bp, 47 predicted proteins | sample TA2KigC100mmetaG_FD_148624 | JGI IMG/M metagenome (GOLD analysis project Ga0194127, IMG submission 148624) | Freshwater microbial communities from Lake Tanganyika, Tanzania - TA2015036 Kigoma Deep Cast 100m | ecosystem: Environmental > Aquatic > Freshwater > Lake | place: Tanzania: Lake...
ATCAGTTACCTCATGGCCGTGTATGCTTTCCCCGATCTACTCAATGACATTTCACCCGAACTCAAGAAGCGGATGCAGGGCAAGTCGTGCTTCAACTTCAGAGCAGTGGACGAGGCGTTATTCAAAGAACTGGCGCAGTTGACGAAGAAGGGATATGAGCGGTTCAAGAAGGAGAAGCTGATCGGATGAATCGCTCGCCCGCACCCCCAACCCCCTAGCCACCCAACCACCTAACCACCCACTCCCCCATGCCCCCACTCACTGCCAAGCCCTCCTCCCCCGTTGTCCGCGTCGAAAACCTGTCCATCGCCTACGAGACTCGTGGCGGCGATGTCAACGCTGTGCGCGACGTGTCGTTTGAAATCTATCGCGGCGAAACGCTCGGCGTCGTCGGCGAAAGCGGCTGCGGCAAAAGCACCCTCGCCTACGGCATGGTCAACTATCTCGGGCGCAACGGCAAGATTGCCAAAGGCGACATTTACTTTCAGGGCCAATCGCTCGGGGGTAAGGCAGAAGAAGAGCTGCGCCGACTGCGCGGCGATCAGATCAGCATGGTCTATCAAGACCCGATGACCTCGCTCAACCCCGTCCTGCGTATCGGCGAGCAGATGACCGAAGTGCTCACCGTGCATCGCGGCGTGAGCGAAGGCGAGGCGCGCAAGCGCTGTATCGACATGCTCAAGCGCGTGTACATGCCCGACCCCGAAAAAGTGATGGAACGTTACCCGCACCAGATCAGCGGCGGGCAACAACAGCGCGTGGTGATCGCCATGGCCCTGCTCAACGACCCGGCTTTGCTGGTGATGGACGAACCCACCACCGCCCTCGACGTGACGGTGGAAGCCGCCGCGCTCGACCTCGTCGCCGACCTGCGCCGCGACTTCGACACAGCCATCCTGTTCATCAGCCACAACCTCGGCGTCATCGCCCGCGTCGCCAATCGCGTCGCCGTCATGTATGCTGGCGAAGTCATCGAGCTCGCGCCCGTCGCCGAAATTTTCGCCAACCCGCGTCACCCCTACACACAGGGGCTCATCCGCTGCCTGCCCAAACTGGGCCGCAGCAAATCCTCCAGCGCCCTCTTTCCGATCCGCGGGCGCGTGCCGCCGCCGAATCATCTTCCGCCGGGGTGCGTGTTCGAGCCGCGATGCGATTACGCCCGCGAAGCCTGCCGCCGCGAGAGGCCCGGCCTCCGCAGCCTTGCCGACACTCATTTCACGCGCTGTCTCTTCTCCGAAGAGATCGACCCCGCCGTGTGGGCGCCGTCACCGGAACTGCAATCGGCGATCCGCTCTCAGCCGTCAACCGCCAGCGAAACATCCAACGACATCCTCAACGTCTCCGAATTGAAAACCTATTACCGCCATCCCGATTCGTCGCCGCTCAGCATGATCGGGTTGGGGAAGAAAGAGTTTGTCAAAGCCGTGGACGGAGTGGACTTCGTCGTGCCCAAAGGCAAAACGCTCGGCGTCGTCGGCGAAAGCGGCTGCGGCAAAAGCACGCTCATCAAAACCATCATCGGCCTCGAAGAGATGAGCGGCGGCAAAGCGCAGTTCATGGGCTTCGACATCAACCGCAAAGTCAACCAGCGCGATCTGTCGCTCATCCGCGAACTGCAAATGGTCTTTCAGAATCCCGATGCGACGATGAACCCCAGTTACACCGTGGGCCAGCAGCTCGAGCGCCCCCTGCGCCGCTTCCGCATCGTCCCCGCCGACAAAATACACGACGAGGCGGTGCGCATTCTGCAATCGGTGAAACTCGACGAGCACTATTACGATCGCTTCCCGCGCCAATTGAGCGGCGGCGAGAAACAGCGCGTGGGCATCGCCCGCGCCTTCGCCGGCCACCCCGACCTCGTGCTGTGCGATGAGCCGGTGTCGGCGCTCGACGTGTCGGTGCAGGCCGCCGTGCTCAATCTGCTGTTGGAGATTCAGCGCGAACACAACACGACGATGATTTTCATCTCGCACGATCTCAGCGTCGTGCGCTTCATCTCCGATTTTGTGGCCGTGATGTATTTGGGGCAAGTGGTGGAGATCGGCCCCGCCGAAGCGATCTACGCCCCGCCGTATCATCCATACACCGAATCGCTGTTGGCCGCCGTCCCCATTCCCGATCCCGACGCCGAGCAGAAACACATTCGCCTCGAAGGCTCGGTGCCCAGCCCCCTGCACCCGCCGAGCGGCTGCCGATTCCACACTCGTTGCCCGCGCCGGTCGCTGTTGCCCGATGGCGGCAAAGTGTGCGAGGCGGAGTCCCCCCCGTGGCAGGACGACGGCGGCGGCCACCGAATCTTTTGCCACATCCCATTGGCGCAGCTGCGCGCGCTCGAGCCGGTGGTCAACATCCCCGCTGCCAAAGGGTGAAGGATGAAGGCGGAAGGGTGAAAGTGCAGGCCATTCATCCTTCATAATTCATAATTCATCATTCGACGCCATGTTTGTCAAAGACTATATGACCCGCCATCCGATCATGACCGAAGCCACCATGCGAGTGATCGACGCGCAGAAGTTGATGGTGGAGAACAACATTCGCCACGTGCCAGTGGTGGGCAGCGGCAAACGGCTCATCGGGTTGGTCACACGCCAGCGCCTTGCCCTGCCGCCCGAAACGCTCGCCAGTTTGGATGTGTGGGAGATCGCCCGCCACCTCTCCGACATGACCGTGAGCAAAGTGATGATCACCGGCAAAGACCTGCACACCATCGGCCCCGAAGCCACGTTGGAAGAGGCCGCCGATGTGATGATCGAACACAAGATTGGCGGCCTGCCCGTCGTCGAAGAGGGCATCGTCGTCGGCATCATCACCGAAACCGATCTGCTGATTCAATTGCAGGAACTGCTGGGCGCGCAGGATCACGGATGGCGGGTGGTGATGCGCGTGCCCGACCGGCTGGGCGAATATCGCCGACTCATTCGCGCCATTTCGGATCGGGGCTGGGGCGTGATGGCCATGGGCAGTGTGCGAACACCCAAACGCACCGATGCGTGGGACATCATCCTCAAAGTGCGGCACTGCACTCAAGGCGAACTGCTGTTGGCCTTGAAAGAAATCGAAGAGCAGGAAGTGATCGATATTCGGGAGACGGGGCTACCGAAAGCGTAACGACACAGAGCGCATCAGAAAGATCATCCGCCCGTTGGGCGTCTCGCAGATCATCACACTCATCTGCCGCTCGATCACCGAGAGGTCGGTGAACGACTTTGCCAGCAGAACACAGCCGCCCTGGTCGCGCGCTTCTGTGCCGAGATTGAACCCGTTGGAATACCAATTGTAGATGCGGGGAAACTCGTCGCCAGAACGGTACGAGGTGTCGCGCCGCACCGAGAGGTGCGGGCTGAATTTGTAGATCGTGTGATCGGCCACCAGCATCGCTCCCGGATAATCGGCAGACTGGCGATACCACGAGACGAAAAGAACCAGCCCGAGCGCGGCAACGGTAACGACCCCCCACCCGATCAAGCCCAGAGCCAACCCCCACCGATTGCCCGTCATCCCTTTCACGCCAAAATTGTATCGCCCCGTTGTGCTTCAGGCATAAGCGCGGCAACGCGATCTTGTCCTCCAGCCTGTAGCCTTTGTTTGCGCACTTCGGGTATAGTTCGGTAATCCCTCATGCAGACTCATTACGACATCATCGTTCTCGGTTGCGGCGGCATCGGCAGCGCCGCGCTCTATTGGCTCTCGCGCCGGAGCCGGGGCGTGCTCGGCGTCGAGCAATTCGAGATCGGCCACAGCAAAGGCGGCTCGCAAGATCACTCGCGCATCATCCGCCTCACTTACGAAAGCGACGAGTACACGCGCCTCACCCCGCACTCATACACGGCTTGGGCAACCGTCGAGGCCGAGTCGGGACTCAAACTTGTGCACAAGACCGGCGGCCTCGCGATGGCTTTGCGCAACGGCCCACACCAACAGTACATTGAAGACTGCGCCGCCTCGATGACTCGTTGCCGAATCCCCTTCGAGCGCCTCACCGCCGACGAAACCATGAAACGCTATCCGCAGTGGCGCTTCGATGAAGAAGTGGACGTGTTGTATCAGGCCGACATGGGCTTGGTAGACGCGGCCAAAGGCAACGCGGCGCACATCGGGCTGGCCAGATCGCGCGGGGCGACGATTCTCGACCATTGCCCCGTCATCGCCATCCGTTCCTCCGGCTCCGGCGCGGAAGTCGTCACCGCGCAGGGAGCGTTTTCGTGCGGGCATCTCATTCTCACGGCGGGCGGGTGGACGGACAAAGTGCTCGCCAGCCTCGGCCTCAATCTTGGCATCGCTGTAACGCAAGAGCAAGTGACGTATTACGCTACGCCCAACCTCAAAGAGTTTTCAATGGAACGCTTCCCCACGTTCATGTGGGAGGGCGATCCGTACGCCTACGGCTTCCCGGTGTACGGCGAAGTGGCGACCAAGCTTGGCATGGACGCCGCCGGGCCAATCGTCGATCCCGATAGGCGCGACTATTTGCCCGATCCCAAACGCGAGTTGCGCTCCGGGCAATTTCTCCGCAGGTATTGCCCAGGCTTTCTCGGTCCAATCCTCTTCACCAAAACCTGCCAATACGACATGCCGCGTGACCGAAACTTCATCCTCGATGCCTTGCCGGGTCATCCACAAATTTCGGTCTTCGTCGGCGCGGGGCACGCCTACAAGTTTGCCTCGCTGGCCGGAAAGATTCTGAGCGAACTCGCGCTCGATGGCCGCGCGACTCACGACCTCTCCGCCTTCCGCATCAATCGCCCGGCCGTCACCGACCCGAACTATCCGCTCGCCTTCGCGAACACCATAACGAAGTGAGAAACGCCATGAGCAAAACATATCGCGTCGTCGTCATCGGTTCCGGAATTGTCGGGGCCGCCGCCGTGTACCACTTCGCCAAACTCGGCTGGAAAGATATTTTGCTGATCGACAAAGGCGAACTCTGGGAAAACGACGGCTCGACCTCGCACGCGCCCGGCGGCGTCGTCGCTCTCAGCCATTCCAAGCTGCTCACCCAAATGGCCGTGTACGGGGCCGATCTCATGGCCGGACTCAAGCCGTGGTCACCCGACCGCAGGCTGTACAATGGCGTGGGCGGCCTCGACGTGGCCACCAGCGAGCGACGGTGGAACGACCTCAAACGCCTGCACGGTGAATCAAAATCGTACGGCGTGGAGTCGCATTTGCTTTCGCCCAATGAAGTGAAAGCCAAGTCGCCGCTGATCAACCCCAAAGAAATCTTCGGCGGCATCTTCATCCCCAAAGGAGCCATCGTGGCCGGCTGGCATGTGTCGGCGGCGCTGGTGCGCGAGGCGCAAGCCATGAGCAGTGTCGAGGCGGTCGGCCACACCGCCGTCACCGATTTCGAGGTGAAAGAGGGCCGCATCGCCGCCCTCCTCACCAACAACTCTGCCCTGCCGCGCATCGAATGTGAAGCCGCCCTCGTGTGCGCCAACATTTGGTCGCCCGCGCTCTGCGAAAAACTCGGCATCCAAATTCCGCTGGTCGCCTTCGAGCATCAATACGCCATCACCGCCCCTCTGCCCGAACTCGCGCAGTACAGCGATCACCGCGTCGAAGACGAAGTGCATCACGTCGGTTTCCGCGACGTTGACCACACGATGTACTGCCGCTTCCATTGGGACAGTTTGGGCGTGGGCAGTTATTGGCATCGGCCTCACATGGTGTATTCGCGCGACGTGAAGAAGAGCGCCATGCGCCCGTTCACGCCCGAAGACTTCGCCGGGCCGTGGGAGCATTTCGGCAAACTCGCCCCCGCCGCCAAAGATGTGAGCACGTTCGCCAAATCGTTCAACGGCATGTTTGCCTTTTCGGTGGATGGGATGCCGATCATCGGCGAGTCGCACATCAAAGGATTGTGGGTGGCAACGGCCTCGTGGCTCACGCACGCGCCCGGCGTAGCCAAGACCGCCGTCGAGTGGATGACGCACGGCGAAACCGAGTGGGACGTGCGGCAAGCGCATCTGCATCGCTTCCAGACTCATGTGACCACAAAGAGTTTCATGGATCGCATCAGCCTGAAAAACTACCGCGAGATTTACGAGATCGTTCATCCACGCCAGCCGCTCAGCGAGCCGCGCAACATTCGCTTCACGCCGTTTCACCCGCGCCACAAAGACCTCAAGGCTAACTTCACCGCCTTCGCCGGAATCGAAGTGCCGAACTGGAATGAAGAGAACGCGCGGCTGTTGGAAAAATACGACGACCGCATCCCGGCGCGATCCGGCTGGGCCGCCGAATACTGGTCGGCCATTGCCGGGGCCGAACACCTCGCCACGCGCGAGAGCGCCGGGCTGTTCGATCTCACCGGCCTCTCGCTCATCGAAGTGAGCGGGCGCGGCGCACTCAAGTTCGTCAACTATCTCTGCACCAACGAAATAGATAAACCCGTCGGCTCGGTGGTGTACACGCTGTGGCTCGACAAAAAGGGCGGCGTGCGCCGCGACTTGGCCGTTGCCCGTCTGGCCGACGACAGATTCTGGCTCATGATCGGTGACGGCACCCGCCCGCAGGATTTGGTTTGGGTGCGGAGCCACGCCCCCACTGATGGATCGGTCGCCATCACTGACGTGTCCGAGTCGTGGTCGGCGCTCGGGTTGTGGGGCCCCAACGCGCGCAAGATTCTCGGCAAAGTCATCGAGACTGATCTCAGCAATGAAGCCTTTCCGTTTTACTCTTGCCAATGGATCGAAATCGGCGCGGCCCGAGTGTTGGCGGTTCGCATTTCGTACGCGGGCGAACTCGGCTGGGAACTGCACATGCCGTTCGATCAGGGTTTGCAAGTGTGGGATGCGATCTGGGAAGCGGGCAAAGAGTTCGATCTGATCTCGGCAGGCATGGCCGCCTTCGACACCTTGCGGCTCGAAAAGGGCTACCGCCTGTGGGGCGGCGACATGCACACCGAGCACAACGCCTACGAAGCCGGACTCGGTTGGGTGGTGAGGCTCGACAAGCCCCATGACTTCATTGGCAAAGAGGCGTCGAAGAAGATCAAAGAGAAAGGCGTCAAGAAAAAACTCTGCTGTCTCACGCTCGACAACCCGTGCGGCGCGGCTTTTGGTTACGAGCCGATCTTTTCCAACGGCTCATGCATCGGTTACGTGACCAGCGCCAATTACGGTTACAGCGTGGGCCCCTACATTCTCTACAGCTACCTTCCGCTCGAATACGCTAAAGTGGGAACGGCTCTTGAGATCGAATACTTTGGCGAACGCCGCGCCGCCACCGTTCAGCCCGAGCCGCTCTTCGATCCGAAGAGCGAGCGAATGAAGGCGTGAGAGTCGGTGCGCGGACACTTGCACCAGCACGCAAGCGCGGTGTACGCGGATTGAGCAGATTGACGCTGATCGATTTTGAAAAAGAATCAGCGTTCATCCGCATCATCAGCGTCACCCGCGTGCCCCCTTTCACCTTTCCTCACATGTCCCGCCGACGAAGAAACGAAACCTCCGACGCAACGACCGCGCCGTTCCGCCAACTGCGCTCGCCGTGGCCGCCGCTCGACGTGCTCACGCCCGACGACCTCGCCCGCATCCACAACGCCTCGATGCAGATTTTGGAGAACACGGGGATCGAATTGTTGGACGGCGAGGCGCTGGAAATCTTTCGCAAAGCCGGAGCGAAAGTGGATGTCGGGGCGCGTCGGGTTTGGCCCGACCGTGACTTTCTGATGGGCGCCGTCTCCAAGGCCCCCTCCTCGTTCACCCTTCACGCGCGGAACCCGGCCAAGTCCGTCGTCATCGGCGGCGATCACATCGTCTTCGGCCCGGTGGGCGGGCAGGCCTACAGCACCAACTACGAGCGCGGCCGCCGACCCGGAACGCTGGCCGATCTCGAAGAACTGCTCAAACTCGTTCACTGCTTCAACATTCTGCATCACGGATCGGACACACTGGTGGAGCCGACCGATCTTCCGGCCCACACCCGCCATCTCGATTCCACCTTCGCCGCCTTTCGCCTCACCGACAAAACGATCATGGGCCACTCGCGCGGACGGACGGTGGCAAACGATTGCATTGAGTTGGTTGCCACAGCCTTCGGTGGGTTGGAGGCGGCGCAGAACAAGCCCGTGCTGATCGGCATCATCAACGTCAATTCGCCTCTGCGATACGACGATTGGATGCTGGGCGGGCTCATCACTTATGCGCGAGCGGGCCAGCCGTGCGCCATCACGCCATTCATTGCCGCCGGAGCGATGGGGCCGATCACCATTGCCGGAGCGATTGCCCAGCAGAACGCCGAAGCGTTGGTGGGAATCGCGCTCACCCAATTGATCAATCCCGGCGCGCCAGTGCTGTACGGCAACTTCACGGTGGATGCGCACATGCGGAGCGGCAGCCCGAGTTTCGGCACGCCGGAGGGCGCGTGGGCAACATTGGCCGCCGGGCAGTTGGCCCGCCACTACAAACTACCCTTTCGCGGCAACGGCTCGTTATCATCATCGAACGTGCCCGACGCGCAGGCCGCCTACGAAACGATGATGTCGCTGTGGCCGGCGATTCTGGCGCGCACGAATTTTGTGTATCAGGGCGCGGGCTGGGCCGAGGGCGGGCTGACGACGAGTTACGAAAAGTTCATCATTGACGTGGAGTGTTTGGCGATGATGGAGGCGCTGCTGCACGGCTGTGAAGTGAGCGACGAATCGCTGGCTCTGCCTTTCATCAATCAAGTTGGGCCGGGCGGCCACCACTTCGATACCGAGCACACCCTCTCGCGCTACAGCACGGCGTTTTACAATCCAATCGTCAGCACTCGGTTACAATATGCCAACTGGGTCGAGGCCGGAAGTTTGGATGCGGCGAAGAGAGCGCACGCGAAATGGATAGAAGCCTTGCGAAATTATGAGGAACCGAAGTTGGATGAAGGAGTGTGCGAAGCGATGCGAGAGTTCGCGGCGAAGCGGAAGGCGGAGATTGGGGAGCGTGCATTGACGCCGTAAGCGCGGAGCGCAGATGACGCTGAAAAAGAAGATGAACGCTGATCATTTTCATCCAACTGATGGTTTTTAGACCGACGCGGTTTCGGAAACCGCGTCGGTCTTGCCCATCGCCCCAACTGCAATTCGCTATAATTCGAGAAATTCGCGCAATTCGTGGCTTACAATGATGTCTATCGAGATCACTTCCCCATGCTGTCTTCCTCTCGGCCTTGTGATGGCCGAGGGCAAACCGGCTCTGCTGGGCATCACGCTTCAGTATCCGCCCATTCAAATGAGTGTGAGGCCGCGCGACGAGTTGAGCGTGACCGGCGGGCGAGCCAACATTGCCCGCGAGCAGGCGCTCCGATGGTTCGAGCATCATGGCTTGGCGCCGCAGGGCGAGATCGAGATCGAGTTGGCGATCCCGGCGCACATGGGGTTGGGCGGTGAGGCGATGATGGGGTTGAGCGTGGCGAAGGGTTTGCGAGGCCTTGCGGGTCTTGAAGACCCGCACGGTCTCGGCGAGGAGATCGGGTTGGGATCGGAGTGGGCGCTCGAAGCGTGGAGTCACGGCAGAGGCGGCGTGCTTGTGGCTGGAACGGACGGGAGTTTGATCCGGCGTCACGAATTGAAGCACGATGACAAACATACATGGGTGTTCGTCATCCACACGCCGCACGCCCCAAAGGATACGCCGCAATTTTTAGAAAAGGATCGGCGGCTGGCTCTGGTGAACGCCGAAGCAACGCGCGACATCGAGCCGTTGTGGGCGGCGATAGTGAGCGACGATATTGGCGCGTTTGCGAATGAGCTAATGCAGTTGCAGGCTTCGGCTCGCGTATCGGATGAGGCGCAGGCGATGATGGCAGTGATGCGCGAGGCGGGCGCGTTGGCCTGCGGGCAGAGTATGGGCGGGCTGGCCGTGTGGGCGCTGGTGAAAGGCGGAAAGCCAAGTTATGACCTGCGCACGAAGATGCGCGCGCGAATGGGGCACGGCGCGGGCGCGGTGACGGCGGCGATCACCGACAACGAGGGCTCAAAGGTAAAGCGGGCATGACCCCATCGGCCGCCGTTGCGCCGACAACCTCCTCTCGCGTTCGCGTCGGCTGGATTGTTGCCTTTGTCTCCACGCTGTGCTTCAGTTTTGCCACGCCGCTGGTTCGCGCGGCGGTGCTCATCGGCCTCAACCCCAGCACGGTGTTGGTGCTGAGACTGTCGATCACGGCGGTCATGTTGTTCGTCACGCTGTTGATCGGCGAACCGGCGCAGCTGCGCATGGATCGCAAAGGCCTGCTGTGGTGTGCGCTGGCCGGGCTGGCAAACGGCGTGGGCATGTTGTCCTACTTCTGGTCGCTCACGTTCATCAACAGCTCCATCGCTTCGATGATCTGGTCGCTCAGCCCGTTGTTCACATTAGCGATGCTGGCTCTGCGCGGCGAGAGGTTCACGTATCGCCACGCGGCGCGGCTGGCGCTGGGGCTGGGCGGCGTGTATTTGCTCATCGGCCCCGGCGGGCAGGTGAATCTTATCGGCGCGGCGCTGGTGGCCGTGTCGCTCCTCGCCGTGCCCTTGCAGATTGTGATCACACAATGGCATTTGAATCACTACGACTCGCGCGCGGCCACGCTGTACATGGTGGTCACAATGGCTGTGGTGACGGCGGGCTATTGGTTTGCGACGGGGGCCGAGTGGCACGATCCCGGATTGAACGGCTGGGCGCTGATCATCGCGCTGGTTGTCGTCACCACGTATCTGGCCCGCCTGCTTTTGTTCACCGCCATTGCTCGCATCGGCGGGGCGCAGGTGAGTCTGCTTGCGCCGCTGGAAACATTGCTCACCGTGATCTGGTCAATGCTGTTTTTGAGCGAGCGGCTGACGCTCACACAGTGGGCGGGCGGTGCGCTCATCTTAATCAGCGCCGTGTTGGCCGTGAACCGGCTGGGGCGCGTGGGCTGGAGGAGGTTGATCACGAAGACTCAAAGGCGCGAAGACACAAAGTAAAGTAAACCTCTTTGTGTCCTTGTGTCTTGGCGTCTTGGTGTTGAATCATGGGAACGACACCCGATAGAACGAGCCGACACGCCGCGCGGCGCGAGCGGCGAGCGGAGATTCCGCTGGCTAAAATTCCGTTCAAGGAATTACGCAACCCATTCCCGCCGCTCGAAATCATCCCGCCGGAGGGGATCGAAAAGATACACGAGTCGTCTCTGCGATTGCTGGAGGAAGTGGGCCTGTGCGTGATGGATGCGGAGGCTCTGAGTCTGTACGAAAAGGCCGGAGCGAAAGTTGATCACGCCTCGCAGATGGTGTGGATTGATCGCGGTCTGCTGATGGAAACCGTCGCCCAAGCCCCCGCCGAATTCACCTGGCGGGCGCGCAACCCGGAGCGCAACGTGCGCATCGGAAGCAACCGCATCGCGCTGGCCCCCAACGTCGGCATGGCTTACGCTTCGGATCTGGATCGCGGGCGGCGGCGCGGCACAACACAAGATTACGAGAACTTCTGCAAGTTGGGGCAGATGTGCAACGTGATTCACATCAATGGCGGCGAGATGGTGGCGTTGCAAGACACGCCGTCATCCATCCGCCACTTGCGCCGACTGCGCGCCAATTTCCTCTACACCGACAAGCCGATCATGGAAGCCCTGCATGGCCGCATCATCCCGCAGGATTGCTTCGAGATGGCGAAGATGGTCTTCGGCGACATCGGCGGCGACCCCGTGCTGGGCGGCGTCATTAATTGCAGCAGCCCGCTCCGGTACGATGATCGCATGGCCGGCGGCCTCATCAGTTACGCCCGCGCCGGTCAAATCGTCATCGTCACGCCGTTCATCTCCGCCGGAGCGATGGGGCCGATCACCATTGCCGGAGCGCTAACCCAGCAAAACGCCGAAGCGCTGGCGGGCATCGCCCTCACCCAAATCGTCCGGCCCGGCGCTCCGGTGATGTACGGTAACTTCACCACCTCCACCGATATGAAGAGCGGCGCTCCGGCCTTCGGCACGCCCGAAGCGGCGTGGGCCACGCTCGTCGGCGCGCAGCTCGCCCGCCGCTACCGCATTCCGTTTCGCGGGAGCGGCAGTCTCAACACGGCCAAAGTTCCCGACGCGCAAGCGGCCTATGAATCTCTGTGGTCGGCGTGGCCGGTGATGCTGGCCGGCGCGCACATTGTTTTGCATTCGGTCGGCTGGCTCGAGGGCGGCCTCACCGCCTCGTTCGAGAAATGGATCATCGACGCCGAGAACATGGCCATGTTCATTCGCTTCTTCGGCGGCTTCGAGATCAACGACGACACGCTGGCCCTCGACATGATCAACGAAGTCGGCCCCGGCGGCCATCACTTCGGCACGCCGCACACGCAGGCCCGCTTCGCCACCGAATTCCATCAATCCGCGCTGGCCGACCGACTCGGATACGAAACGTGGGCCGCCGCCGGTGGGTGGGACGCGGCCAAACGCGCCAACCAAATTTGGAAGGACATGCTCGCCCATTACGAGCCGCCGCCGCTCGATGCGGCACTCCAACAAGCCCTCGCCGGCTTCGTCCAAAAGCGCGAGAAGGAATTGGAGGGGAAGAATCTTTACGATTGATCCGAACCATGCCCTACGACTTCGATCAACTCATCGACCGCCGCCCGAGCAACAGCTACAAATGGAATAAATACCCCCTCGACGCTCTGCCGATGTGGCTCGCCGACATGGACTTCGCCTCGCCCCGCGCGGTCCTCGAAGCCCTGCGCGCCAAAGTGGAGCACGGCATCTTCGGCTACGAACAGCCCTCCGCCGAACACCTCGAAGTGGTGTGCGAACGAATGTGGCGGCTGTATCGCTGGCGCGTCACGCCCGATCAGATCACCCCCCTGCCCGGCCTCGTCCGCGCCATGAACGCCGTGTGCCGCGCTATCGGCCAGCCCGGCGATGGCGTGCTCACCCACACGCCCATCTATCCGCCCTTCCTTTCCGCGCCCGTTCGCAACCAGCGGGCGCTACAAACCACCCCGCTCACCCTCGTCTCCGACGGCCCCACCTTTCACTACGAAATTGATTTCGACGCTTTCGAGAAGGCCATCGCGCCGAGCGCCAAACTCTATTTCCTCTGCAACCCGCACAACCCCGGCGGCTTCGTCTTCTCCCGCGATCAACTGACTCGCCTGGCCGAGATTTGCCTGCGGCGCAACGTCATCATCTGCGCCGACGAGATTCACTCCGAGTTGATCCTCGACGGATCGGCGCACATCCCGCTGGCCGCCATCGCGCCCGAAATCGCCAGCCAAACCATCACCCTCGTCGCGCCAAGCAAAACATTCAACACCGCCGGGCTGGCTTGCGGATTCGTCATCGCCCCCAATCCCAAAACGCGGGCGACGATCCTCGCCGCCACCGAAGACGACATCCCGTGGATCAACAGCCTGGGCCTCGCCGCCGCCCTCGCCGCCTTCCGCGATGATCCCGACACCGATGAATGGCTCGCATCGCTCCGTCAATACCTCAAAGAGAATCGCGACACCCTCGTTGAATGCTTAACCACCCAACTACCGGACATCCAAACCACCGTCCCCGAAGCCACCTTCCTCGCTTGGCTCCCCTGCCGCCACGCCGGGATCGACGGCGACCCCCACACATTCTTTTTGGAGAAAGCAAAAGTCGCGTTCAACGATGGCAAAACTTTCGGGCCCGGCGGCGACGGTTTTGTGCGTCTCAACTTCGGCTGTCCGCGTTCGCGACTGCTGGAAGCATTGGAGCGCATGAAAGAGGCGCTGGCCTGATTCTCACACCAACGCCAGCGCTATCGTGAGCGTGACAATGCTGGCGACAGTGGAGAACAGCACGGCAGCGGTGACAAATTCGGGAATGAGATCATTCTCGAAAGCGATGATGGAGGTGAGCACCGCCGCGGGCATACTGGCCTGAATGATGCCGATGCTTCGCTCGACTCCGCCGAGGCCGAACGGGCCAGCAAGCGCCACCGCCAGCAACGGCCCGCCGAGGAGCCGGATGCCCGCCGAGAGAATCATGTCCGAGTTGAGTCGCGGCAGTCCGGCGCTGGCCAGCTGCACGCCGAGCGCCACGATCATCGTGGGGATCATCGCCGCCGCCAACAGAGAAACGGCGCGGCCCACCATCGGCGGGATGGACAAATCGAGAGCGTTGACGACGATGGCCGGAGGCAGGACGAGCAGGGCCGGGGTTTTGATCACCGCCAGCGCCGCCTTCACGCTCCCGCCCCGATGCCAATTGGCCGCCGCCACTCCTACCACAAACGACACAACCATGATGGCGAGGAAATACACGGTGGAGATTTCGAGCGCGCGCGGCTCGTCGGGGAATCGAAATTGCACGATGGGCAGGCCGAAGTTGCCCACATTGCCGAAGATGGCAATGAGCATGTAGGCCGCCGTCATCTGCGCCGTGCGCCTCAGCGCGCGCGCCGCGGCGAACCCCAGCGCCGCACAGCCGAGATGCACGGCTATTGTCGAGAGGGCCATGCGCGCCGTCAGCGCGAGATCGATCTGCGCCGCGCTCATCACGTCGAAGACGAAGGCCGGGATGAGAATGAAATAGGCAAAGCGCGAAAGGGTGCGCGCGTCGAGCTGCAATTTGGGCCCGGCGAAGTAGCCGAGCGCCGCCAGCGAAAACACGGGGGTGATGACGTTGAGAAAGATAGCGAAGAGTTGACTCATAGGCGGCAATGCTACCATAACGCGCGGGCGAGGGTGTGTCGTTTGACATTGCCCCTCTTTGGGCTAAACTACGTGCATGACCAAATACTTCGTCGCCATTGCCGGGAACATCGGCGTGGGCAAATCCACCTTCGCCGAATTGGCGGCGCGAAGACTGGGTTGGGATCCGTTCTTCGAGGCGTTCGAGGAGAATCCCTATCTCGCCGATTTTTATCATGACATGCCCCGCTGGAGTTTCCACTCACAGGCCTTCTTCCTCTCGCGGCGTCTGCGACAGCACCATGCCATGCTCGAACACGAAAAGTCGGTGATACAAGATCGCAGTGTGTACGAAGACGCCGAGATATTCGCCTGCAACCTCTTCAATCAGGGGCACATGACCGATCGCGATTGGCAAACCTATTGCGATCTGTATCGAACGCTGCGCATGTTGCTCACCCCGCCCAATCTCGTGGTGTATCTCAGGGCCTCAGTGCCGACTCTGTTGCGGCGCATTGCCCAGCGCGGCAGAGATTACGAACGATCCATCACCGCTGAATATCTCGACCGGCTCAACGCGCTGTATGATCGCTGGGCGGGCAACTTCACCCTCTGCCCGGTGCTCACGGTGGAAACCGACAGCATCGACTACGTGCTGTATGATGAGCACCTCGATCAGATCGTTCGGCGAATCGAAGACCGGCTGTACGGAAAAGAAACCATTGCGTTGAAAACTCCAAATCACAAACTCCAAACTCCCAATCTCTAATCTTTCATCTCGTTCTCTCCTCACGACCCCATGACACAGATTATCGAATGCGTCCCAAACTTTTCTGAGGCCCGCCGCCCCGAAGTGGTGCAGGCCATTGTCGAAGCCATCAGGTCGGCGCAGGGCGTGCGCGTGCTCAACGTCAGTTCCGATCACGATCACAACCGCACGGTGGTGACGTTTGTGGGCGACGCCGCCGCCATCGAGGCGGGCGCGTACGCGGGCATCGCCAAAGCCGCCGAGTTGATCGATCTGGATCAGCACACGGGCGAACACCCGCGCATCGGCGCGACCGATGTGGCGCCTTTCATTCCGATCCGCAACGCCTCGATGGACGACTGCGTGGCTATTGCGCGAAGGCTGGGCGAGCGAGTCGGGAGTGGGTTGGGGATTCCGGTGTACTTGTATGAGTCGGCGGCGACCCGACCCGATCGGGAAAATCTGGAAAACATTCGGCGGGGCCAGTACGAAGATCTGAAAACGGAGATTGCAAATAATCCAGATCGCAAACCCGACTTCGGCCCATCGAAGTTGGGCAAGGCCGGGGCGACCGTGATTGGCGCGAGGCCGTTTCTCATTGCTTACAACGTTTATCTCAACACGAGCGATGTGGGCATCGCCAAAAAGATCGCGCGCGCCATTCGCCAATCGTCGGGCGGGCTGAGGTATGTGAAGGCGCTGGGCCTGCTCGTGGATGGGCAGGCGCAAGTGAGCATGAACCTGACGAATTTCAGAATGACGCCGGTGCATCGCGTGGCGGAAATGATCCGCCGCGAGGCCGCGCGCTACGGCGCGAGCATCACACGCTCGGAGCTGGTGGGGATGATTCCGCAGGCGGCGCTGGTAGACTCGGCGCAGTGGTATTGGCAGCTCGACGGATTGCAGGATGATCAAATTTTCGAGAACAAACTGGCCGCCGCCGATTTGCCGGTGGGCGCGGGGGAGGCCGCCAACCAGTTTCTCGACTCGATTGCCGCCGGGACGGCGACTCCGGGCGGCGGCGCGGCGGGCGCATACGCGGGAGCCATGGCCGCCGCGCTCGTGGCCATGGTGGCGCGGGTGACGGTGGGCAAAAAGAAATATGCCGACGTGGAGCCGGAGATGCAGGAGTTGATCGTCGCCGCCGAAAAGTTGCGCGCCGATCTCACCGCGTCGGTCGCCGCCGACATCGCCGCTTTCGACGAAGTGATGAAGGCCTACAAACTGCCGAAGGATTCGGATGCGGAAGTTGAAGCGCGCGATGAGGCCATTGAGAAAGCAATGCACGCGGCGGCGGCGGCGCCCCTGCGGGTGGCGCGCGACGCCACCACCGTGCTGGGCCTCACGGCCATCGCCGCCGAAAAAGGGAATGTGAACGCGATCAGCGACGCCGGTTCGGCAGCGAGCCTTGCGTTGGCGGCGGCGCGAGCGGCGGTGCTCAACGTGCGCATCAATGCCGCCGAAGTGAAAGACCGTGAGGCGGCCAGATTGTGGTTGAATGAGATCGCTTCGCTCGAACACAGCGCGGCGGCCACGTTCGAGGCGGTGAGCAAAACCACTCGCGGCCGCATGAGGCCGGGGTAAAGGTGGTACGCGGAAATACGGAGCCGAACTATGGAAGTCCACGAAGCCATTCGCACCAAACGAGCCGTCCGAAAGTTTTCTGAGCAAGCCATTTCTGATGAGATCGTGCATCGCATTGTCAACGCCGGGCGCAGAGCGCAGAGCGCGAAGAACATGCAGCCGTGGCACTTCATCGCCCTCCGCGACAAAGCGCGATTGAAGGCGCTCTCCGAGTGCGGCACGTTTGCCGGGCATTTGGCCGGAGCGGCGCTGGGCATCGCCATCGTCACCGTGCACCCCGACGTGCGCTGGTCGATCATGTTCGACGCCGGGCAGGCCGCCGCTTACATGCAACTCGAAGCGTGGGAGATGGGCATCGGCTCGTGCATGGCAACCATTTACGAACCGGACAAAGCCCGCGAGTTGTTGGGCTTCCCCGATGATCTGCACATCCGCGCCGCGATCTCGTTCGGCTACCCGGCGGACTCTGCCGCGCTGGCCGCCGCGCAGAAGAAAGGCGGGAGGAGCGCGATGGATGAGATGTTGCATTGGGAGAGATGGAAGGGGGAAGGCGAGTAAGATAACTGCAATACGTGCAGGTGATATGGACTCGCATCTCAACTGGCGCGCATCATCATGGCTTTGGGTCAATTGGGCCTTGAGCCTGATCCTGGCCTCCATTGTGGCCGTCTCCATTCAAGCCGTGATGGGCTTCAGTTCTGGGATTTGGGATCCTGATGAGGTTGAGATGTATTTGAACACGCCGCCGCTGGCGCGGTTGTCGACATCGCTTATCGGCGGAACCATCGCGGGCTTTATTATTGCCGCCTTCGTTGGCCTGGTTCAGTGGAGCACACTCAAGCAAAAAGCGCGCACGGTGATTCTGTCCATGTTGGGCGTGACCGCCGGCGCTGCCCTCTGTTGCGCCGCCTCTGCGGCTGGCCCTTCACAAGTTGAAGGCGAGCTTTCCATCAACCTTCGGCTGGGCATTGTCAGCGGCGGAATTGCTGGAGCGCTCGCCGGCTTGTATCAATGGGCGCTGTTGCGTAAAAGATTGAACGGCGTGGGCGCTTGGATTCCGATCACTGTGGCTTGCTGGGCGGCGGGCAACGCGATCACGTACGGCCTGACCAGAACGCAAAACAGCGAAACGTTGGCAGAGTGGCTGCAATTTCTATTGGCTGCCACAGCGAGCGGCGCAGTTTTGGGCGCGGGTCAATGGCTCCTCCTGCGCCGAAACTTGAAGCGGGCGCTGTGGTGGATTCCGGGCTCGGCGCTGGCGTGGGCGCTGGCCGTGCCGTTGAGCAACCTCATGCCTCTCCTCAGTTTTCCGCCCGGCGCGATCGGCGGAGTGGTGATGGGAGGGGTGTTGGTGTGGATACTCAAAGATTGAAGTGAGATAACCGCCATGTCCCACCCAATCGAAATCCCGCAATCCTTCATAGCCTACCTCCCGCGCCGAACCGAGATCGTCGCTGCGTATCTGTTCGGCTCGGTGGCGGCGGGCAAGGCGCACAAGTTCAGCGATGTGGACGTGGCATTGCTGTTGGCCGAGAGGGTGGATTCAAATACGGCGTGGGATATTCGGCTGGAAGCGATGGGGGAGGCCGAGGCGGCGTTTGGGCGGCGAGCGGATGTTGTCACAATCAATGAGGTCGGCTTAGTCTTCGGTTTCCAGATACTCAAGACCGGCAGCGTAATCTACGCGCGGGACCAAGGGGCGCGGTGCCGTTTCGAGATGCGCCTGCGGAGCGAGTATTATGACTATCAGCCATACTTTGAATATCAGCAGTCGGAGTTTCTCCGGCGGCTCAAATCAGAAGGATTACTCTATGGATACCACCGGCGTCGTCGAGCGTCTGCGAAAACTGAAAGAGTATATTGAGGAACTTCAGCCCTACGTCAGTCTCACACTGGAAGAGTATTTGGGGGATAAAGAACGCCAGCGCGCGATTGAGCGGACTCTTCAGTTGGCGGCGCAGGTCTGCATTGACATCGGCAACTATCTCGTAGCGTACTACGGCTTGCAGACCCCCGATAAACCCGAAAACATCTTCTCTATCCTCGGGCGCGAGAATCTGATCTCCGAGCCATTGGCTCAAAGGCTGGTCGGCCTGGTGCGATTTCGCAATATTCTCGTTCACGGGTATCTCGTGATTGACCCCCTCAAGGTTCAGGCTGCATTGGCCAATGACTCCGACCTATTCTTTTCGTTCGCCACCGCCATAGAAGAATTGATAGAACGGGATCAGAGGGAGAACGGAGGGGACGCACAATGACGACTGCTCGCACCATCCGCGCCCCGCGCGGCGCAACCCTCACCTGCAAAGGCTGGCTGCAAGAAGCGGCCTATCGCATGATCCAAAACAACCTCGACCCCGACGTGGCCGAACGCCCGCAAGACCTCGTGGTGTACGGCGGGCGCGGGCAGGCGGCGAGGGATTGGGAGAGTTTTGAAACTATATTGAGAGAACTAAGAGAATTGGAGAATGACGAAACCCTGCTCGTGCAGTCGGGCAAGCCGGTCGCCGTCTTCAAATCGCATCCTGATGCGCCGCGCGTGCTCATCGCCAATTCGAATCTTGTGCCGCACTGGGCCACTCAACAACATTTCGACGAACTGGCGGCCAAAGGGTTGATCATGTTTGGGCAGATGACGGCCGGCTCGTGGATTTATATCGGCACTCAAGGAATTTTGCAGGGCACATACGAAACGTTCGGATCGCTGGCAACGCAAAAAGGCTGGAGCGATCTGCGCGGCAAGTTCGCGCTCACTGCCGGGCTGGGCGGCATGGGCGGCGCGCAGCCGCTGGCGGTGACGATGAACAACGGAGTCGCGCTGGTGGTCGAGATCGATCCGTGGCGGGCGCAGAGGCGGCTGGAGACGGGCTACGTGGATGTCGTCGTGGACACGCTCGAAGAGGCGATGACGATGGTCGAGGAGGCGAAAGCGGCCGGGGAGCCGAAGTCGGTTGCCCTGATCGCCAACGCCGCCGATGTGTTCCCCGAACTCGCCCTGCGCGGCATCCTGCCCGACGTGGTCACCGATCAGACTCCGGCGCACGAGGTGATGATGTACGTTCCGCACGGCATGTCGCTCGACGAAGCGAACATACTGCGAACCGAGAACCCGAACGAATACGAGCGGCGAAGCATGGTCTCAATGGCGCGGCACGTCGAGGCGATGCTCGAATTTCAGAAGCGCGGCGCGGAGGTGTTCGACTACGGCAACAACTTGCGCCAACGCGCGTTCGATGCGGGCGTGAAGGATGCTTTCAACTATCCCGGCTTCGTCCCGGCCTACATTCGCCCGTTATTCTGCGAAGGCAAAGGCCCGTTCCGCTGGGTGGCGCTCTCCGGCGATCCCGAAGACATCTATCGCACCGACGAAGCGGTGATGGAACTCTTCCCCGACGATGCGCATCTGCATCGTTGGCTGAAGATGGCGAAAGAGAAGATTCATTTTCAGGGTTTGCCCTCGCGCATTTGCTGGCTGGGTTACGGCGAGCGAGCGAAGGCCGGGCTGAAGTTCAACGAGATGGCAGCGAAGGGAATTGTGAAAGCGCCGATTGTGATCGGGCGCGATCATCTCGACTCGGGCTCGGTAGCCTCGCCCAATCGGGAGACCGAAGGCATGAGGGATGGCACCGACGCCGTGAGCGATTGGCCGATTCTCAACGCGCTGATCAACGCGGTGGGCGGCGCGACTTGGGTTTCGTTTCATCACGGCGGAGGCGTGGGCATCGGCTATTCACAACACGCCGGGCAAGTGATCGTGGCCGACGGCACGCCCGAAGCGGCGCGGCGAGTCGAGCGCGTGCTCACCACCGATCCGGGCATGGGCGTCGTCCGCCACGCCGACGCCGGTTACCCCGAAGCCATCGCCGCGGCGAAGCGGCACGGCATCAAGATTCCGATGCTAAAGTAGAAGATTCACCACGAAGACTCAAAGGCTCGAAGGAACACACCGTTTCTTTGTGGCGCTTTGTGTCTTCGCGCCTTTGTGGTGAAAATGATCATCGATCTCCTCATCGACTCCGCCGCGCAACTCCTCACCATCCCCAACGGCCCCCAACGGGGCGGCGCCCTCGGCGAACTCGGCCTCGTCGAAGATGGCGCAGTGGCGATACTCGATGGCAAGATCGTCGCCGTCGGCCCAACTTCCGATTTGCGGGCTCAGTTCACTCCACGCTCCACCCTCGACGCTTCTCGCTCTGTCGTCATGCCCGGCTTCGTCGATCCGCACACGCATTTGGTGTGGGTCGGAGATCGCGCCAACGAGTTCGAGATGCGCCTCGCCGGAGCGACGTACATGCAAATCATGAACGCCGGCGGCGGCATCATGTCCACCGTGCGCAAGACTCGCGCCGCCAGCGTCGATCAACTCGCGGAGGAAACTCGCCCGCGCTTGCGGCGAATGTTGGCGCACGGGGCGACGACGGTGGAAATCAAAACCGGATACGGGCTGGACACCGCCGCCGAACTCCGGCTATGGGAAGCCATTGCCCGATTGCAGGCCGAAGGCCCGTGGGACATCGTGCCCACCTTTCTCGGAGCGCACGCCGTGCCCGAAGAATACAAAGACCGCGAGGAGGCGTACGTTGATCTCGTCGTGAACGAAATGTTGCCAGCGGTCAGCAATCAGCAATCAGCAATCAGCAATACTGCGTATGCCGATGTGTTCTGCGAGGAAGGCGCGTTCACGGTTGAGCAATCGCGGCGGATTCTGGAACGGGCGCGGGTGTTGGGATTCGGAGTCAAGATTCACGCCGATGAATTCGTGGGGCTGGGCGGCACGAGGATGGGAGTCGAACTCGGCGCGGCGTCGGCGGATCACGTTGTGTTCACGCCGGATGAAGACATTGCCGCGCTGGGCAAGAGCAACACAGTGGCGGTGTCCCTGCCGCCCACACCGTTCGGGCTGGCGCAAAAGGAATACACACCGGCAAAGAAGTTTCTCGATGCGGGCGCGATCCTCGCCATCGCCACCGACTGCAACCCCGGCACGGGCTGGTGCGAATCGATGCAGTTTGTCGTCGCGCTGGCCTGCCGCTATCTCAAACTCACGCCCGCGCAGGCTCTGGCGGCGGCGACCGTCAATGCCGCCTTTGCGATTGGGCTGGCCGACCGAGTCGGGAGTCTCGAAGTCGGCAAGCAGGCCGATGTGTTGATCATAGATGCGCCCGACTACCGGCACATCGGCTATCGCTTCGGAACAAATCTAGTGAAGACCGTGATCAAACGCGGGCAGGTTGTGGCGGAGAGGGAGTAAGAGCGCAGGCTCGCGGAGGGCGCACCAGAATCCGTTTTGATAGTCGAAATACTTCGTGCGCCGGAATCTGAAATTGCGCCCGCGCAATCTGCCCACAACCGCGCCGCTGTGCAAACGCACCGAAGCGTAATACGAGGGAGCCAGTTCGGCCACTGCATATTGATGGCGCGCGCTTTCTCGCCAATGTTCGCGCGCACCATCGTGCGCCAGCAACACGAGATTGCCGTAGTTTCCATTCTCCAATTCGAGGGAGCAGTAACTCAATATTTCGGGATACGCCGCGAACTCGGCAACCAATGTTCGATCCACCTCGTCAATGGGCGCCGGATCGGCGTTGGCCCGTCGCTGGCCGAAGAAGCCGACGAACACCAAATCGCGATCCGTCGCCAGCATTTCGGGCCGGGACACGATGACGCGCAAACAGCGTCCGTTGGGGTCATGAGTTTCCACATGCAGGGGCTGCGGATCAGATCCACTCAGCATGTCGGGCCGGGACACGATGACGCGCAAACAGCGTCCGTTGGGGTCATGAGTTTCCACATGCAGGGGCTGCGGATCAGATCCACTCAGCATGTCGGCCAGCCGCGCCGCTATGCTTTGCAACGCTCGCAAGTCATCAGCGCTGTGGCTGGCATCGGCGAAGGGCCGCCCTCGCACATCTTCCCGCTCAGCCAACCTGACAAAATCATACGTGGTTGCCATCGCGCCTCCTCAAACGGAAAAGCCCTGCGGGGGCAGGGCTTTCAGAAGTTGAGATCGAACGACTCTATTTCTCGAACGTCGTCACCGCCGTCATGCCCCAACGCATCTTGGGGTCGGTGTCCAAAAGGGAAATCGTCACCGTGTAAGTGATGTCGCCGCGTTTCTCCTCGAACACGGGGCTGATCATTTTCACCGCGCCCTTCAGAGTCACATCCGGCAAAGCATCCAACACCACCGAAACGTTCTCCCCTTCGGAAACTTTCACCACTTCGATTTCGGTGAGATTGTCGGTCTCCACGATCCAGCTGGAGAAATCAGCCAGCACCAACGCCACCTGCCCTGCCGCGATCTGCTCGCCAACTTTGATCTTGAGATCGGACACCACACCGGCAATCGGCGCTTTCAGTTCGCTGTTCGCCAGCGCATCTTTGGCTGCCGCCAGCGCGGCCTCGGCCGAGGCCAATCGCGCTTCGGCGGCCGCCAGAGCATCGGGGTCGGGGCCGTTTTGCAGATCGGCCAGCCGCTTCTCGGCGTCGTTCAACTTGGCTTCGGCCAGCGCCACATTGGCTTCGGCAATCGCCACATCAATGGGCTTCGGCTCGGCTTGAGCCGAGTCCAAATCATCGAGCGCATCTTGCAGATCATCCTCCGCATCGCGAATGGCGGTGGTGTTGCCGCGCTCGGCCTGCGCCACTTTGATCTCAAGTTCACGGACGGTGTTGGCAATATCGTTGTACGAGTCTTGGGCATCGTCCAATGTCTGGGGAAAGCCGTCAATCGTCACCGATCGTTTCGGGTCGCACTCCGGGCACCCGGCGATGGCAACTTTGATCTTGCCCAGCCGCTCATCCGCCGTCTTCAGCGCATCGCGCGCCGCCTGCAATGACGCATCCAACGAGCCAATGTCGGTCACAACGACATTTTCTTGGGCCGTGGTCAATGCATTGCGGGCGTCGTCCACCCGATCCTGATACCATTCCAAATCCGGAAAGTTGAGATTCCGCAAGCGCCGTTGCGCATCGTCCAGTTGATCGCGGGCATTGGCGACATCCGACTGCGCCTGCGCTCGCAACAGATCAGCATTGTCATTGAGGTCGTCAATGGCTTGCTGGGCGTTCAGCTGTTCCGCTTCGGCGCGGGCGACTTCGGCCTGCAGCTGCTCACTGTTCTCAAGCCGGGCAATGACTTGATCCGCCGTCACCGCATCGCCTTCGGCTACCAAAATCTCGGCCACCTTGCCGCTGGCAGCAAATGATATGTTGGCATACTCAACCGGAAGCAACCGGCCTTCGGCCACCACCGAGAAATCGTCGGCCACCACCGGCACGTTGGATGTATCGGCGGTGGGCGTCGCGCCGCCGCCACAGGCAGCAATCACCATACTGCCAACAACAACGATAAACAACAGTTTGCTGATTTTCATTTTATGCTCCCTAGATATTGAAACGCCCCAAAGGACAACCATCATCAACTTTGCAAAGGCGCGAAGTGTTATTCGTATGCCAGACTCTCGCGCACGCTGATCTGAGTGGCGCGGCGCGCGGGCAACCAACTGGCTAACAGCGACAGCGCCACCACAATTGCCAGCCACACCCACACGCCCGTCGTCGAGTAGTGATAGACCGCCGGGAAGTCGATGACTTCGCCGAGCGTCTCGACAAAGTAACGGCTGGCCAACAAACTGATGGGCAGGGCTTGCACCCAGCTAAGCACGCCCAACAGTAGGCCTTCACCCATGAAGATCATCGCCACGTCAAATGATGAAGCGCCCACCGCCCGCATCACGCCAATTTCGCGGCGGCGCTCCAACACATTGATAGAGAGCGTGCCGGAGAGTCCCATGCTGCCAACGATGGCGATCAAAAAGGTCATCACCAACAACAGCGTGGTGAGAATGCTGAATTGGGCGTTGGCCTGTTCCGTGTTTCGGATCGCCGTGTCCGTCCAGCTCACGGTGACTCCCCGCGACTTGAAATAGTCGCGCATGTCTTTTTCAACGGCTTCCTGCGCGGCAAGAGTGGGCACCGACACTTTGATCTCGGCCACCGAGGCCCGCCCCACCTGATTCAACTCTTCGGCCAATGTGTCCCGGTGAAGATAGGCCGTGTTCTGATCTCGGCCTCCCAGATCGAAGATGAGGCCGACAATCGTCCAGTCCGTCTCGCCTGCATCGCCGAGATCGATCTCGATCCGATCGCCCACGCCGAGTCCCATCTTGCGAGCCAATTTCTGATTCAACAGCAGTGCATGTCCATCGTTGGCGACCAAGTTGCGGCCCCCGGTAAGTTCGGGGCTGAAGAGTTCGGAGTCTCGCGGGATGGCGCGGAGGAAAATTTCGTGATCGGCGCCGGGGCCTTCGGCGCCCGGAACTTTGGCTTTGGCAGTGCGCCACATCCACATCTCGGCATGTTCCACGCCCGGTCGTGATTCCATCAGCGGCGCCACTTCATCCACCCGCTGAGGCTGTTCGAATCCCACGAGGACATCAAAACCGAACCCGGCAAACAACTGCTCGATGGTTTTGTTGAACGAGTAGTGAGTGCTGACCACCATCATGAAGATCGCTCCAGCCACAATCAATGTGATCTCGGTGAGAGCCACACGGCCAATGCGGCGGAAGGTGTTGCGCAGAGCGAGCGCGGTCATGCGGGGCAAACCCTGAACCTGGCTCAGTATCCTGTCGATGCGCCCGCCTCCATAACGCCCCGTGCCCACGCCATAGGCGCTGATGGCCTGCCGCACCGAAACGGCAACGCCCTGCATCACCGGCCACAGCGCGGCCAGCAGAGGGATGAGCAGGCCGGTGGCGATTTGGGCGATGAGCGCAATCTGCAAAACCTCGAAAGGGGATGTGGGCACATTCAGCAATGCCAGCATCCAACGAGCCAGCGCATCGCCGCCGAGCGCCCCCACCGGCACGGCAAGAGCAAGGCTGAGAAAGCAATACACGCTCACCCCGGCGAGGTAGAGTTGGGCAATCTGCCGCGAGAGGCCGCCCACCGTTTTCATGATGCCGATCTGCGGGATCTGCTGGGCGACGAGCGCGTTCATCGTATTGATGACGAGGATGGCGCTGAGCAACAGCGAGAGAAAGGCCATCACGCCCAGCACCATCCCCACGCCGTCCATCATGTCTTGCAGGAAATGGCGGTTGGGGTCTTGCGTTTGGATGAAGCCCACCGAGACGCCCAATTTGTTCAGCCGCTTCTCGACCACATCCGCGGCGGTGTCGGCGTTCTGTTTGGTGTATTCGGGGATGGTGAATTTCAACTGCGAGTAGTCACGGTAACCACCGAGCAACACCATCATATCGCGTGTAGCATAGAACGCCGGTTGCTGGGCGAAGGGCGGAGGGAACTGTTGAGGGTCGCGCACCGTGCCGCCCAGGGTGACGGCTTTGGGCCGGTTGTTGACTTCGAAATAGATCGTGCCGCCGACGGCGGGCGCGTTGTACGGAGTCACGTGATTGAATTCAATCGCCACCGAGTCGGAGCCGGGCCATGCGCCCGACCGAAGTTCGACGAGGTCGAACTGCTGGTGCGTGTAATCGTCGAGGGCGATCAGGGTAGATTGTTTCCATTCGGCGTCGAGAGTCGGCTTCCAGCGAATGTCGTAGCTCACGACTCCCTGCGCGTCCACCACTTCGGGCAGGCGGGCAATCGAGGCCACCGTGTCATCGTCGATCAACCCGGCCAAATACATGATCACGTTCGACGGGCGGCTCGCCTTTTGCGATAGAGTCATCTGCCGGGAGATCAGGGCATTGCTGGCGATGATCATGCCCACCGCCAACACGCCGACTCCGATACTCAACACCACGAGGACAGTGCGGCCTTTGTTCTTCCACAGATCGCGCCACACCTTGCGGAATGCGACACCCACTACTGCAACACTTCCCCGCCTTCGTAAAGAATGCCATCGTACACCTCGATGACACGCGGGATGCGCTTGGCCAGCTCAACATCGTGAGTGACCATGATGAACGTCTTGCCCTGCTTGATCAAATCTTCGAACAGCGTGAATACTTTGTCGGCGGTCTTGCTGTCGAGGTTGCCTGTGGGTTCGTCGGCCATGAGCAGGGGCGGGTCGTTGGCCAGCGCGCGAGCAATGGCCGCGCGCTGCTGCTGCCCGCCGGAGAGAGTATTGGGCAGTTTGTGCGCCTGATCGGCCAGCCCCACCTGATCCAACAGCATCATCGCCCGTTCCGGGCGTTCCTTCGGCTTCCACACCCGGCAAAAGTCCATCGGGAGGATCACGTTTTCCAACACGGTGAGGGTGGGCAGAAGTTGAAAGAATTGAAAGATCACGCCGATGTGCTTGCCGCGAAAGCGCGCGAGTTGGTTCTCGCTCATCTTCTCAATGTGCTCTCCGGCCACGCGCACCGCGCCGCTGGTGGGGCGGTCGATGCCGGTGATCATGTTGATGAGGGTGGATTTGCCGGAGCCGCTTGGCCCGCGCACGCCCACGAACTCTCCTCCGTGCACCTTCAGGTTGACGCTTTTGAGCACGTGAATGGTGCCCGCCGGGCCCTGAAAATTCTTGATGACGTTGTGAACGTCCACCAGATAGTGGTTTTGAGAAACTTCACTCATTGCGATATTGCCTCATGCTATCAAACAGCCGAATTATATCCCTAAAGCGTTTTCGTAATCATGTGCCAATTGACAGTTCCGCCGTCATATGGCCGAGAAATGCTCCTCTATATTGGCGTCAATGTTCTCTGCGTGCTCGGCGGTGAAAACCATTTATCTCGAATCACGTTAGATTAGAAATCTCTGTAGAGATACGCCCCAAGCGAGGAAAGGTTGCGGAGAAGGGTCAAGGGGCTTCGAGGCCGTGCGCCTCGAGCAAAGCGGTGTCCGCCAGAATCTGGGGCGTGGGGCCGTCGGCCACCACCCGGCCCAAATCCATGATCACTGTGCGGGGGAAGAGTTCGGCTACCATGCGCATGTCGTGCGTGGAGACGAGCATCGTCTGCGGCAGACGGCGGAGGAGGTTGATCAGCCCGCGCCGGGCGCGGGGGTCGAGGCCGGCCGATGGCTCGTCGAGCACGAGGATTTCGGGCGACATCGAAAGCACGGTGGCAATGGCGATGCGTTTCTTCTGCCCCATGCTCAAGTGGTGCGACACCCGGTCAATGGCTTCAGCCATATCCACTGCGGCCAACGCTTCACGAACCCTCTGCCGCACATCGCTTTCGGGCATGCCCATGTGCAGTGGGCCGAAGGCCACGTCGTCGAACACGGTGGGCGAGAACAGTTGATCGTCCGGGTCTTGAAACACCAGCCCTACCGCCGCGCGCACCTTCCCCAGCGTCTCTTGTTTCACCAGCTGCCCGCACGAGCACACCTCGCCATGCTGTGTTTCCAGAATCCCGTTGAGATGCAGCATCAGCGTTGATTTGCCCGCGCCGTTCGGCCCCACCAGCGCCACCTTTTCGCCGGGGGCAATACTCAACGTCACGCCGCGCAGGGCTTCGTGCCCGTCGGGATATTTGAATCGCAAGTCGTTAACTTCAATCGTGTGATGCATCTCAAAACACAAAAGCGATCAACAGAGTCATGGCGATGAACGTGACCCAGCCGACGAGCGCGTTGCGATCCCGATCGATGATGATCGGGGGTGAAATTGAAAGGAGGTCGCCGCTGAATCCACGCGAGGCCATGGCGTCGTAGATGCGCTCGCTTCGCTCGAAGGCTCTCAGCATCAAATTGCCCACCATCCCCCCGGCTACGCGCCCGCGCCACAGCACACTGCCGCCGCTTTTGCCCGCGCCCTGCCCTGCCCGCGCGGCGCGCGCTCGCATCAGCCGAGTCGATTCGTCGGCCAGCACGAAGAGGTAGCGATACATGAAGCCGACAATGCTCACCAGCGGGCGCGGCACTCGCAGTTCACGCATCGCCCACAGCAAATCGTGAAAGGGAGTGACGGCGGTGAGCAGGATCGCCATTTGCACCGAGACCCACGATTTGACGATGATGCTGATGAACCGGATCGCGCCCTCGGCGCTGAGGGTGAGGCCGCCCCACTGCGCAATGGGCTGGCCGGGCACGGTGAAAGGCAAAGTGATGGCCGCCAGCGCAAACGGCAGAGCCACGAAGGATCGTTTGAATGCAAACAGTGTCCCCAATTGCGCGTAGCGTGCGACGGCAAGGGTGGCGATGAACAAGAGGGCGTACGACGGCCACGACCCGGAGGGCAAGATCGTCGAGGCGGCGATGAACAACACCGCCCCGATGATCTTGATTCGCGGATCGAGATTGTGGATGAGGCTGTGGCCGCGCCCCTGCTCGGCGAAATGGAAATGAAGCACTTACATTACGATACGGCCTTGCGCTGCGTCCGGGCAACGGCGAACGCCACTGCAAACACAACCAGCGTGCCAACGACGACAGCAATCGTGCCCGACAGTATTTCGTTGCCGATGAATGGAGTGGTGTAATCCGGCAACACGCGGAAGATCGGATCGAGCGCGGCAGTGATGAAGCCGTTGTCGGCGGCCACACGCTCCAATCCGTCGGGGTCGGGCGAGGCGGCAAACGAAAACACGGCGACGACTAGCGCAATGCCCAGCCCGGCGGCCACCCAACCTGCTCCGGCCTGCGCGGGCGCCGTCTCGCCAATGCTCAATAGATCGCGGCGAGCGGCCCACACGAACGCCAATGCGCCCACTGTAATCGCCGCTTCGCCGATTCCGATCAACGCATGAACTCCCATCATCGCCGGCAGGGCAATGCCGAGAGGCGTTGTCCCCGACGCCGCCAGTTCAACGGCGGTAGCCGCCGCTCCCACCATCACCGAGAGCCACGCGCCTACTGCGCCAGCAATCAACAAACTGTTACGACCTTCGCCCATCAGACGCTTGACGAATTTGTAAACGAGGTGTCCGGTGAACGCGGTGACAATGCCCATGTTCACAATGTTGAAGCCCAACGCCACGAGACCGCCGTCTTGAAACACCAACGCTTGAACGCCGATCACACTGGTCATGATGAGCGCCGCCGCCCATGGCCCCATGATAACGGCCGCCAGCGTGCCGCCGAGCAAATGCCCCGACGTGCCGCCGGCCACCGGGAAGTTGATGGCTTGCGCGGCGAAGATGAATGCGGCCAGCACGCCCATCAACGGGATTTGCCTGTCGCCCAATTGGCCGCGTGTTTGCCGTAGTGCATAGCCCACCACTGCGATAGCCAACGCCCATCCCACCAGCGCGACGCCGATGGAAAGAAAGCCATCGGGAATGTGCAAGTGCGGTGGAGAGAGAGGAAGGATGGGTTTCATAACGTCATCCAAAGAAAGAGTCACCCGCCCCGCTTGCGCCGGGTTCTGAGTTTGGGTTTGCTGACCGTATGGCGGCATTCGGCGCACAAACCAAACAACGCCAAGTGATCCATATCTACGACAAAGGACTGCTCGCGTTCGATCTTATCAAAGAGGGCTTTCACTGTCCGATGGCTGATCTCGCCAACCGAATCGCAGTGGCGGCACACGAGGTGATGATGCGGCTCCTCTCCGGCGATCTCGTAATACATTTTGCCGCCGATCTGCGCTGCCACCACCAGCCGCATCTCGCACAGAAAATCCAAATTGCGATACACCGTCGTCCGGTTGACGCTGGAAGCGGCCGCCGATACGTGGGTGAAAATTTCATTGGTCGTCACATGGCCGCCCGCCGCCCGAATGGCATCGAGGACGAGTTGGCGTTGGGGCGTCACCCGCTTGCCGTGCGCGCGAACGCGCGAACGCAGTTCATTGGCTCCCGACATGTTTGTCCATCTCGACCGGAAAACGTTTCACTGTTGAGCGCGGCGCTTTCTTGCCATGCGGCATTATTGCAACTATTTGCAACTGCCTAAAGCATACAACAAACCGCCTCTGGCCGTCAATGGCCGGAGGCGGTTTGTCTAACGTGCAGGCCATGCAACAGACACTTCGTGTCTGAGGTGTGAAGGATTACACCTCTTTGGTGATCGGGCGGCGGAGAGACCCACAGTTGCGCGGCGCGTCGATGCGGTTACAATAGCCGCGCTCCAACGTTGCGAACGGAGGATACCCATGAACAAACGAGATCGACTCCAAGCGGCAATCAACGGCGAGGCCGGTGACCGCGCCCCGGTGGCCCTGTGGCGGCACTTCCCCGTCGATGATCAGCGCCCGGCCGATCTGGCGGCGGCCACAATCGAGTTCCAATCCCTTTACGATTTCGACTTCGTCAAAGTCACTCCGGCCAGCTCATTCTGCATTCGCGGTTGGGGCGTGGAGGACGAATGGCGCGGCAACCCGGAAGGCACACGCGATTACACGCGCCGCGTCATCCGCCGCGCAGATGATTGGCTGGCTCTCAAACCGCTCGACCCGCGGCAGGGCGGACTCGGCGAACAACTGTGCGCGCTCGAACTCATCCGCGACGGCCTGCCCGACGGCACGCCGTTCATCCAAACGATCTTCAGCCCGATCTCGCAAGCCAAAAATTTGGTGGGCGGCGATCATTTGCTCACGCACCTTCGTCTGCACCCGGGCGAGCTCAAAGTCGCGCTGGCCGTCATCACCGAAACAACCCTCCGCTTCGTGGAAGCCGCCGCGCGCGCCGGCATCGCCGGAATCTTTTACGCCGTGCAGTTCGCCAGCACGCGCTTCCTCTCCGAAGTGGAATACCGCGAGTTCGGCGAACCTCACGACCGGCAGATCCTCGAAGCCGCGCGCGGCCTGTGGCTCAACGCGCTTCACCTGCACGGCGAGTCGGTGATGTTCGATCTCGTCGCCAAGTATCCGGCGCAAGTGATCAACTGGCACGACCGCGAAACGCCGCCGACGTTGGCCGAAGGGAAAAAGAAATTTGGCGGCGCAGTGTGCGGCGGTTGGCGTCAGTGGGAGACGATGGTTCGCGGAACTCCGGACTCGGTGGAAGCCGAAGCGCGCGAGGCGATGAATGCCACCGGGGGGCGCGGACTCATTTTGGGCACCGGCTGTGTCACCCCCACCACTGCCCCGCGGGCCAACCTGCGGGCGGCGAGAAACGTAGTCGGCTGATGCCCGGCATCCGCGTCATTGGCGGCGCGGCCAAAGGCCGCCGACTCAAAATGGTGCCCGGCGACTCCACCCGCCCAGTGATGGATCGGGTGAAAGAGTCTGCTTTCAACATCATCGGCGTGGGGATCCTGAACGCCGCGTTGTTGGATCTCTTCGGCGGCACGGGCAGTGTGGGCATCGAGGCCCTCAGTCGGGGCGCGGCGCGAGTCGTGTTCATCGACTCGGATCGATTGGCGATCAAAACGATTCAAACCAATCTTGAAATCACCGGTCTCGGCCAGCGGGCGCAGGTCGTTCGCGGCGACGCGCTGGCATATCTCAAAGCCAAGCCCGAGTCCGGCTTCGATTACATTTACATCGCCCCGCCGCAATATCAATCGTTGTGGGCGAAAAGCCTGACGTTGATCGACTCTCAGCCCGAATGGCTGAACCCCGATGGCTGGGCCATCGTCCAAATCGATCCGCGAGAACACGCCGAACTGCCGTTAACCCGCCTCACGCTGATCGATCAGCGCAAATACGGCAACACGCTTCTCTGTTTTTACGAGCGCCCCGGCGAATAGATCAGCATCGCATCGCCAAAAGAATAGAAGCGATACTTCTCCGCCTTCGCCGTTTCGTAGGCGGCGCGGATCGTTTCGCGCCCGGCGAAGGCCGACACGAGCATGAGCAGTGTCGAGCGCGGCAAATGAAAGTTGGTGATGAGCGCATCCACGATTCGGAATTGAAAGCCGGGCATGATGAAAAGATCGGTGTTGCAGATCATCGGTTGGATCGCGCCGCCGCCGGAGTCCCGCGCCGCCGTTTCCAGCACGCGCACCGATGTTGTGCCCACCGCGATCACCCTGCCGCCATCCGCTCGCGTTTCGTTGATCGCCTCCGCCGCCGCGCGCGGCAGTTGGCAATACTCGGTGTGTATTTTGTGCCGCTCGGCTTCCGTTTCGGTTACGGGCGCAAAGGTATCGAGGCCGACGTGCAGTGTGACGGTGGCCCAACGGATGCCTTTGGCAGTGAGCGATTGAATGAGTTCAGGCGTGAAGTGCAAACCTGCAGTGGGCGCCGCCGCCGAGCCGGGTGGTTGGGCGAACACGGTTTGATAGCGTTCGTGGTCGGCCAACGGCTCGTGGATGTACGGCGGCAGTGGCATTTCGCCGAGCATGTTCAACAACGGCGTGATCGGTTCGGAGAATTGCAGAACGCGGCGCGGCCCGTCGAGCTCGTCCATCACCACCGCCGACACATCGGCCCTGCCGTCGATGAGCAGTTTCGTGCCGAGAAAGATTCCTTTGCCGCCCACCATCACTTCCCACGTCAGCGGCCTCAACCGACGGAGCAATAGAATTTCGACTGCGCCGCCAGTGGACTTGCGCGCCTTCAACCGCGCCGGGAGCACGCGCGTATCGTTCGTCACCAGCAGATCGCCGGGGCGAAGGAATGAGCCAATGCCGTGAAAGCGGCTGTGAGTGATGTTGCCGGTGCCGCGATCCAACACGAGCAGTCGCGAGGCGTCACGCGGCTCGATGGGAGTCTGGGCGATGAACTCCGGCGGAAGGTCGTAATCAAAGTCGGACGTTTTCACTTCTTGAGCAGTCGTAAAACGAGATTGACGGCCAGCGTCAGCGCAATGCTGATCAAGATCGAAGTGGTGATCGGGAGGTAGAAAGAGAAGCCTTCGCGCTCGATGCGGATGTCGCCGGGCAAGCGCCCCAACGGGACTCCGGCCCGGCCCAGCGCCCAAAGCGCCCCGCCCACGACGGCCAGCCCCAGCCCGATCACGATCAACCACTTGCCGATGGTTTGCAGATCCATCAAATCAACTTTGGCTGTTCGTCGCCGGGATAGGCCAGGCCCAAATGCTCGTAAGCCAACTTTGTGGCCGCGCGCCCGCGCGGCGTGCGGTCGAGGAATCCGAGTTGAAGGAGGTACGGCTCATACACGTCCATGATCGTGTCGGCCTCTTCGCTGATCGAAGCGGCGATCGTTTCTAATCCCACCGGCCCGCCGCTAAACTTTTCGATGATGGCTTTCAACACGCGGCGATCGATGTCGTCCAATCCGAGATCGTCGATGTCCATCAGCTTGAGCGCATCGCGGGCGATGGCTTGGGTGATCGCGCCGTCGGCGCGGACTTGAGCGAAGTCGCGCACGCGGCGGAGGAGGCGCAGGGCCACGCGCGGGGTGCCGCGCGCGCGGCGGGCGATCTCGGCCACCCCGTCGGGGTCGATGGGCGCTTTCAGTTTTTCGGAGGCGCGGCGGACGATCATTTCCATCGCGGCTTGTTCGTAGAAATCGAGCCGGAACACTGCGCCGAAGCGGGCGCGCATGGGGGCGCTGATGAGGGCGAGGCGGGTCGTTGCGCCGACGAGGGTGAACTTGGGCAGTTTGAGGCGGATGCTCCGCGCGCTGGGGCCTTTGCCGATGACGATGTCCAACGCGTAATCTTCCATCGCCGGGTAGAGCACTTCTTCCACCGCCTTGCCGAGCCGGTGCACTTCGTCGATGAACAGGATATCGCCCGCGCGCAAGTTGGTGAGAATCGAGGCGAGGTCGCCGGGGCGCTCGATGGCCGGACCTGCGGTCACTTTGATGTTCACGCTCATCTCGTTCGCCAGAACGTGCGAGAGCGTTGTTTTGCCGAGTCCGGGCGGGCCGTAAAAGAGGCAGTGGTCGAGCGGCTCGCCGCGCTTCTTCGCCGCCATAATGAGGATGGCGAGATTCTCTTTCACTTTATCCTGCCCGATCAATTCGTCGAGTTTCTGCGGGCGGAGGGCGTAATCCACCCGATCGTCGGGGCGGCGTTTGGGGGAAACGACGCGGTCGGAGGACTCCTCGGGCATGGAGGGGATTATAGCAGGAAGGCGCTGGGCGCTGCGCGCATCTCTGTCTTGCATCTCCCCTCCGTTCAGACTAGAATTCAACAGCCCACTGAAACGGAGATGCCATGTCCAACGTTTTCCCCTCCCCTCACCCACTCGTCGCTCACAAACTCGCCAAACTTCGCAGTGTCAATACCGAACCCAAAAAATTCCGTGAACTGATTCGAGAAATCTCGACCCTGCTGGCGTACGAAGCCACCGCCGATCTGGCCGTCAACCCCATTACGGTGACGACGCCGATGGGCGAAGCCGCCGGGAAAGAGCTGGTCGAAAAGATCGGGCTGGTGCCCATTCTGCGCGCCGGGCTGGGAATGGTGGAAGGCATTTGGGAGATGATGCCCTCCGCCGAAGTGTGGCACATCGGCATTTACCGGGATGAGAAGACTCTCAAGCCGGTGCAGTATTACAACAAACTGCCCCTCTCGCCGCGCGTCGGCGCAGTGCTCATTCTCGACCCGATGCTGGCCACCGGCGGCTCGGCCACTGCCACCGCGCACATTCTCAAAAACTGGGGCGTGAAGCGGATCAAATACGTGGGGCTCATCGCCGCGCCCGAAGGCATTCAGCGAATGCAAACCGATCATCCCGACGTGCCGATTTACGTGGGCGCAGTGGACAGCCACCTCAACGAGATCGGCTACATCGTTCCCGGCCTCGGTGACGCGGGCGACAGACAGTTCGGCACCGGGTAACCGCACATTCCACTCTAACTCACCGCAGAGACGCCGAGCGCGGAGCATTTCATAAAGACTCTCAGCGATCTTCGCGTTCTCTGCGTCTCTGCGGTGCAATGAACTCCGATTGACCTCACTGCTCGTCCTTCTCACCTCCGCCCTCCTCTCCGCCCTCGGCACACTCATCGCCCTTCGACTCGGGCGGCGGCTCGGACTCGTGGACACGCCCGGCGGACGCCGCCAGCACACCGGCCCCGTTCCGCGCATCGGCGGACTCGGACTGTTCGCCGGATTCTTCGGCGTCGCCGTGTGGCTCTATCTTTTCGGCCCGCTCAAACCCGAACACCGTCTGCCCATCGCCGGACTGCTCATCGGCACGGTCTTCGTTTTCCTCTTCGGCCTCGCCGACGACAGATACGAATTCAAAGCCGCGCCGCAGTTCGCCGCACAGATCATCGCCGCCCTCATCGCCATCACCGCCACCGTATGGATCGAAGAAGTCACACTGCCCGTGTTCGGCTTCCAAAAATTTCCGTGGTTCGTCACCTATCCGCTCACCACACTTTGGATCGTGGGCATGATGAACACGGTGAACTTCCTCGACGGGCTGGACGGATTGGCGGCGGGCGTGGGCGGGATCGCCGCGCTCCTCTTCGGCGCGCACATGATGTTCAAAGTGGATCAACCGCAGATCGCGCTGTACGCGCTGGCCTTCGCCGGAGCATGTCTCGGCTTTCTGCCGTTCAACTTCAGCCCGGCGCGAATCTTTCTCGGCAGCGCCGGAGCGATGGTGGTGGGCTTCGGGCTGGCCGCGCTATCCATCCTCGCGCCCGCGCGCGTGGCCACCGCGCTCCTCGTTATGGCCGTGCCCATCGCCGACACCGCCTGGCAGATCGTCGATCGCTGGCGGCGCGGGCAGTCGCCGTTTCGCGGCGACCGCGGGCATCTGCATTTCCGCCTCGTCGATCTCGGCTGGCCGCCGGGCCGCACCGTGCTGATGTATTGGGCGTTCTGCGCGGCCTTCGGCGCCCTCTCACTGCTCACCGACTCACGGTTGTGGAAACTGATCTCCTTTCTCATTTTGATCGCCGCTGTCGGCGGATTGCTGGCCGCGCTCTCGGCGAAAAACACGACCCCCCCCAACGAACCGGATTCAAAATGACTCCAACGGCTCGCCTCAAACAACTCATTCCGATGTGCGCGCCGATTCTCGCGCTGGCTTTCGTCGCCGCGCTGTGGCTGAGTACCCTGCAAACGAGCATAGGCGCCTCGAACGATCCCATCCCCGACCCAACCGGAGTGACAGTGATGATGGACAACACAGGCGAGTTCATCGTGGCCTGGCACACATGGGGGATGGCGCACCCGCCGGGCTATCCACTGCTCAACTTCCTCGCTAACGTGTTCACCCATGTGCTCGTCGCCATCGGGGTCAAACACATCACGGCGGCCAGCCTCGTCTCCTTCATTTTCGGAATCGCCGCGCTGACGGTGCTTGCTTCTTCAATTTCACCGGACAGCTTTCGGCTCGGCCTCGGCGATATTGCTCGCGCCGTTCGGATTGCTCACGTGGCTATCCGCCAACATCGCTGAAGTGTACACGCTTGGCTTATTGCTTGGGTTTGGCTCGGTTTGGCTCGCGCTCGAAGTGGGGGCGCGCCCACAGAGGCGCACTGCCTCGCACTCGGCGTCATGCTGGGGTTGGCGTTGTGGCATCACCGCACGCTGGCTCTGCTTCTGCCCTCCCTTACATTCGCCGCGTGGCCGGCGCGTACGCTGGGCTGGAAAGTTTGGCTGGGGTCTGCCGCGCTGACGATCCTTTCGGTGATCGTGTACCTCTATCTTCCGTTCGCCGCGCTCATCGGCTCGCCGTGGGTGTATGGCCGCTCGCCGCTCACGCTCGAAGGCCTCACCGATGCGATCATCGCCCGCGAGTATTCGGGGCAGATTGTTCCGCCCACTGCTCCGGCCGAGATCGCCGCCGCGCTCATCGGTCGAGTGCAATTTTTGGCGGACGAGATGACGGCATGGGGATTGGGCGCGGCTGTGATCGGTTTGGGGATCGCTTTCACGCATCGGGGCACGCGCCGCCTCGCCGCTGTGTTCGGCCTCGCGGCGCTGGCTTATCTCCTCGCGCCCGTCGGCCAATATCTGCTCATTGGCACGCACATGCCGATCATGGTTGCCACGCTGGCAATGGCCGGGGGATACGGAGTCGGGGTCGCGGCGATGTCGAGTCGGCGACCCGTGAGTGGATGGGCCGGGCTGGGGATCGCCGCAGTGGTCGCGGTCGGCGCGATCGCCAATCATCGTGAAACGATTCTGCTTTTCACGCGCGATCCTCTCGGCGAACGCCTGATCACCGAAATCAAAAACTTGGATGACGAGCGCCCGACTGTGGTGGAATTGTGGGGGCCGCGTTTTTTTGCGCTGGCCTACGGCAAGTGGGTGACGGGTGAGATCGCCCGAATCAATTTGGTGGACGGGCGCGGCAACCTGAGCAATTTGCCGATTGCGCCGACCGTGCTGTACACGACGAAAGACCTTTTTTCGTTGTTCGGGCCGGAGATGTGGAGTGAGCGACTCGGCGGCGCGGTGGCGTTGGAGTCGACGGGCGATGGGATTGTGGCCGTGCGCCCTGCGCCGCGGCTCGCCGACTCACCCGCAAGCGACTCGCCAGCGGACATCACGCTCGACACGGCACAGGCATGGCTCACTGCCGAGGGCGATGTTCGGCTCACAGTGGAGTGGCGCGCACTGCGCCCGCCGTCGGTGGATTATCACATCGCCGTTTTGCTCACCGATCAATCGCAGATCGATTCGCAGGACGACATCATCGCGCAGGGCGACCGCCCCGCTCTGGTGTATGGGTTGTATCCCACGTCGGGTTGGCGAGAGAATGAATTGGTGCGCGACGATTACCGCGTGCCCCTCCCCGATGACCGCGCGCCGACTCGGATCGTCGTCGGGCTGTACACCATCGCCGCCGATGGGTCGTTCACCACTCACGCAAATTGAGATGTTCTCATCGGCGGGGCGCAAGCGCCGTAAATGGTTGGGGGATGAGGGTGCGGAAGGTGAGTTATTTCTCTGCGTACTCCGCGACTCTGCGTTGAAATCGCTCTTCAATAATTCACTTTCAAGCCGGTGGCGCGGGCGATAAGTTTTTCGGCCAACCAGATGAAGGGGATGATGAGCAAATTGACTCCGATGGTGATAGTGAAGGCCGAAGCGATCACTCGCACCCCGGCGGCCAGCGGCTCGCCCAAGCTATTCACCAACAACGGCGCCGCGCCGAAGTAATACAGCGCCACTCCGATCAGCGTGAGCATGATCGCCACCGGCAGCCACGCCCGGCGGTCGGAGGCCGAAGGCATCATCGAATTGCTGATGGTGAACAGCGCATAGAGTCCGATCAGCGAATCGGCGGAGTAAAGGCTGGCGATGAATCCTTTGGCCATCGCCGACAGATCACCGGCGGCAATGGCCGCGCCCAACGGGCCCACCGCCAACCACCGATACCCGATCAGCACCACCGCCGCGGAACCGGCGGCCAGCGGCGCAATTCCGATCAACGCTTCGCGGATGAAATCCACTTTGGCCGTTTCGACGTAGCCCAAACGCAGTGTGCCATCGGGCTGGCGGCTGGGCCACACCGAAAAGCGTGCGGTCTCCACGCCGAGCGCCTTTGCCATGATCAAGTGGCTCAGTTCGTGCAGAAGCACGCCGGGAATGAACAACGCCGAGTATAGAATTGTCGCCAGACTGGGATCACGGGTAAGCAGCAGGCCGATGCCCTGCATGTGGCGGTGTATCCATCGCTCCAGCGCCAACAACGGAGCCAGAGTGACGAACAGCCACAGCCAAGCGATGAGGAAGGTCATCCATTATGCTTTGGCTTGCGCCGCCGCTTTCACTATCGCTTCGAAGTCGGGGGCTTTGAGGCTGGCCCCGCCCACAAGGCCGCCGTCAATGTCGGGCTGAGCCATGAACTCGACGATGTTGGCGGGAGTGACACTGCCGCCGTACAGCACACGCAAACCGTCGGCTGTCGCCGAGCCAAAAAGGTCGGCGATGATGCCGCGAATGTTCAGGCCGATGACGGCGTTTGCTCCCACGCCGGTGGCGGCTTTGCCCGTGCCGATGGCCCACACCGGCTCGTAGGCAATGAGGGTGCGCTCCGCCTCATCACGATTGAGATCGGCGTAGGCCTGCCACACTTGCCGCGTCACCACTTCGCTCGTCTCGCCCGCCTCGTATTCGGAAAGGGTTTCACCGACGCAAATGATCGGAGTGAGTTTGTGAGCCAGCGCGGCTTTTGCTTTTTTGTTCACCGTTTGATCAGTTTCGCCAAAGTATTGCCGACGCTCGGAGTGCCCCACGATCACATGCGCGCACCACCCGGCCAGCATGGGCGCCGACACTTCGCCGGTGAACGCGCCCGATTTTTCCCAATGGAGGTTTTGCGCGCCGAGTCCGATGCGCGTGCCTTTGACGATTTCGCCGACAACGTGCCCCGAGACGAACGGCGGGCAGAGCACCACTTCCACTCCGAGCAGGCCGCCAACGGCAGAGACCAATGCCCGGGCCAACTCAGCGGCCTCCGCCGGAGTCTTATTCATCTTCCAGTTTCCAGCGACGACGGGGATTCGATTCAAGGTTGAGGCGTTCCTTTCAATTCGTTGATCCGGCTCTGGACAAGTTTGCGCATCGAGTCTGGCACGCGAGGATCCGCGACGACGATTTCCATTTCGTGAATCGCGCCAGCGATGTCGCCCGTGGCGGCGAGATAATCGCCGTACACGAAATGAGTGAGCGGGTTGTCGGGGAAGCGGGCGCGGAGATCATCCACGTAGGGCTTGGCTTGTTCGGGGTGGCCGGTGATGAGGTAATGACGGGCCAGCGCCGCAATGGCAATGGCGCGGTCGGGAAAGTCGGCGGCGTACATTTGCAGAACCGGCTCGGCGCCCGGCATCCCGGCGGCTCGCTCCAGCGGCGGCGAGGCCAGTTCCCACATTTCGTTGGTGTTGTTGTGCCGAATGCCGTCGGCTATCACGATCAGCGCGGTGAGTGGATCGTCGCGGAGCGGCAGGGCAACGCGCCGCCGATAGAACTCGATGGTGTATCCGTCGAGCTGCGCGGCAAGCATCCACTCTTGCGCCGCCTCAGCGTGCATTCCTGCGTCTTGATAAGCCTTCGCCAATTCGAGGTGCGCGTCGGTGCTGTCCGGGTTGGCGGCAACAGCGGCCTGTGCGCGAGCAATGGCATCGGTAGCGCCGGGGGGAGATGAGGGTTGTTGCGGCGGGGGCGTGGGTGGCAACGGCTTTGTGGGAAGGGACGTGGGTTGAACAGCAACGGCGGTGGCCGTTTGAGTGGCGCGAGCGGCGCGCGCGAGTCGGTTGACGACGAACAGCCCGCCCACTGCCAACAGCGCAAGCACGACCATGATCCCACCGATGATCAGCCAATTCACGCCGCCCGGTTTTTTCGGCTCGGCGGCGGGCGCGGTCGTTTTTTTGACTTGCACGGTGGGAGCGGCAGGTGGGGCCTTCACAGTGGGAGCGGCGGCGAGGCGCGGGGCGATCTGAGTCGGTTCGGGAACGGGCGCGGGCATGGAAGCGGTGTCCGCTGTGGAAGAGCCCATCTGCGCGTGATGGGTTGCCGCGCCGGGCAGTTGCTCGCCGACGGCTTGATGGAAGGCGGCCACCATGGCCGAGGCGTCGGCGAATCGATCGTCGCGCTCCTTGGCCATCGCCTTCAACAAAAACTTTTCCAACGATTCGGGCACGTTGGGATTGAGCGCGGTGGGCGGCGGCATGGGCGTGTAGATGTGATCGTGGATGACGGAGAAGGGTGTGTCGCCGCTGAAGGGCACGCGGCCAACGATCATTTCATACAGCACCACGCCGAAGGAATAGATGTCGGTGCGCCCGTCGAGGTCTTTCACGCCTTTGGCCTGCTCCGGCGAAATGTAGTTGGGCGTGCCGAGCATCGTGTCTTGCGAAAGGGTGCTTTCTCCGGCGGAAGCGATGCGGGCCAGGCCGAAGTCGGAGAGGTAGTAGTGGCCGTCGGCGGTGATGATGACATTGGAGGGTTTGACGTCGCGGTGGAGGATGCCCTGCTTATGGGCGTAGGCCAGCGCGGAACCGACGGCATCCACCACTTTGAGTGTTTCGGCCAGCGAGGCCGGCCCTTGCCCGAGGCGGCCTTTGAGTGTTTCGCCCTCCACGTATTTCATCACCAGATAGGGCTGGCCGTTGTGATCGGAAAAATCGTAAATGGGCACGATGTTGGGATGCTCAAGTTTGGCCAGCACTCGCGCCTCGCGCTGGAAACGGACCAGGAACGATTTGTCTTCCTTGAAAGCCGGGTGCATCACTTTGATCGCCACGTAGCGATCCAAGTTGGCGTGATAGGCTTTGTACACCGTAGCCATTCCGCCCTGCCCCAATTGAGCGATGATGCGGTATGCGCCGACGTTTTCACCGATTGGAAGAGTCATAGGGTTAGCGATTGGCGATTAGCGATTAGTGGCGGGCAGAATTATAGCCCAAAGTTTTTTGGCCGCCGCCGATGAACGAAAAGGCCGACACGGTTGGCTTGCGCGAAACCACGTCGGCCTCAGCCCAACAACTTGTGCGCGCCCTTTCTACGGAATTACTTCGATTCCCAGTTGCGGCAGTTGGCCTATTTCGATGTTCACGGAGGGGATGGTGAAAAGGATGGCGTAATTTCCGGCCTGCGGAATGGTGAGGCGAAACTCATAGACTCCGCCGCCGACCGACTCTGCCAACACACGCTGGCTCCAATTCCCACCCACTTGCGAGGCGACGACCACCACATCGGCGAGATCGGCCTTTGGCTCCTTCGTATCCGACTCGCTCAATGAGAACTGGAAACGAATCTCCTTCCTCTCCGGCTTGGAACTGCCGCGCTTCGGTGATGAATTGCAGTTCAGGCACGGCGGCGGTTGGTTTGGCCTCCGGCTCTGCGCCCGGCTTGGCGGTGAAATGGAAGCAATGCACGATGCGCGGCTCATCGAGCAACATCGCCACCACAAACTCGCCGCCATCGGGCACACGGAAGCGGGCGCTGTAAATGCCGTCGGCCTCTTCCCGAAATCCGCGATCCACAGCCTGCACGGCGCGGGGGATGCGGCCATATCCTTGAAAACTGCCCGCCGGACTCGTCGCCCCTTCGGTGTAGTAATAAATCTGGCCGTCGCCGGGACTGGTGATCAGCATGGCTCTTTCGGCTCATTGGGAATTGGCGTGGTAGCCCCCATATCTGGGGGTGTAAACTGGCAGGAAAAACGGAATAAAACCAACCATGAGCAAAGCCCAAGTAAGCATTCCATTGGAAATACCCGATGTTCGCATCCTGAAGACCGAGATCAACCAACGCGGCGACTTGATAATCACAGTAGAAAGCACAAGAACGGAAACTCATTGTCGGAAGTGCGGACAGCCAATCAGCAAGTTTCATGGTCACGATAGTTGGGTCACAGCGCGCTATTTGCCTGTGTTTGGACGAGCGACTTATTTGCGCTATCGTCCCAGACGGTATCAATGTTTGGATTGTGATGGACAGCCTACGACAACGGAACGTTTAGCCTGGCACGAGTCGGGCAGTCCGCATACGACAGCCTATGACAGTTATCTTTTGTTGCAATTGGTCAATAGCACCGTTGAGAATGTGAGCATCAAAGAGGATGTTTCGTATGACAGGGTACTGGGTGTTCTGGAGAGACGGATTGCAGCCAAAGTAGACTGGTCACCATACACGCGGCTGGGAGTACTTGGGCTGGACGAAATTGCGCTTCTGAAAGGTCATCGAGATTTTGGGCTCATAGTGACGGCGCGTTTTGCAGACGGAAAGGTAGTCTTGTTGGGCGTTTTGCCAGGTCGGAAGAAGAAAACAGTGGCAAATTTCCCGCGTTCCATTCCTGAGCGACTGAAAAGTACCATTCATTCGGCTTGTTGTGACATGTACGAAGGCTATACCGAAGCGTTGAGCGAAGAATGGCCCAAAGTACGCATTGTGATTGACCGCTTTCATGTTGCCAAAACCTATCGGGATGGGGTGGATGGTCTGCGAAAACAGGAAATGAAACGCTTGAAGTCAACGCTTTCCAAAGAAGAGTACAAACAACTCAAAGGCAGTCTATGGGTAGTTCGCAAGCGACCGCAAGATTTGAATTCCGAACAAAAGCGCGCGCAACAATTCCTGTTTGAGTATTCGCCCGACTTGAAAACAGCCTATGAGTTGCAGGAACAACTGACCGACATCTTTGATGAACCGATTTCTAAAAGCATTGCCAAAACAAAAATCCGTGATTGGATGGAACGAGTTTCCGCCAGTGGGGTCAAGTGTTTTGATGCTTTCATCAAGACTTTGAACCGTTTTTCCAACGCCTCTTTCTCGACCTAGAAGGCTATCGCCTCTTCGCTAACCACCCCCAGATATGACCGAATCACGGCGATTCCCAATGAGCCGAATTGTGGCTGGCCGGAGGCGCGACGCGCAGTGCGGTGTGGCCGCAAATCCTCGCCGATGTGTGCGGCGTGCCTCTCGTGGTTGCCGCCGACACCGATTGGGCGGCGCTGGGCGGCGCGGTGTTGGCGGGGTGGGGCGGCGACGTTGGAAGAAGGAATCGCCCGCCTCCAACCGCCGGGCCAGCGTGTGTTGCCGAACCCGGCATTGGCGGATGTGTACGCAGATCGCATGGCCGTTTATCGACGCGTTGCCCGCGCGGTAAACGAGGCCCGAACTCCGCCGAGCCGGAGCGAGACATGACTCGAAACTTATCTGATCAGGTCGCCCTCATCACTGGCGCGGGCAGTGGGCTGGGGGCGGCCATTGCGCGCGCGCTGGCATCCGAAGGGGCCCGGTGCGCGCTCGCTGGCCGCAGGCGCGCGCCTCTGCAATATGTTGCCGATGAGATCGGATCCGCCGGGGGCGAGGCTGTTGCCATTCCTGCCGATGTGGCCGACGAGGCGCAAGGGGCGGCTTTGGTTGCCGAGACCATCCGCACGTTTGGCCGCCTCGATGTGCTCGTCAACAGCGCCGGTCTTTTGCGCCAAGCCTCGCTCGTTCAAACTTCAACTGCGCTGTGGGATGAGGTTCTCAGCATCAATCTTCGCGGCGCATTTTTGTTGTGCCGCGCGGCGTGGCCGCATCTTCAGCGCAGTCGGGGGCAAATCATCAATGTTAGTTCAATGGCGGCGGTGCAGGGCTACCTCGATGAGGCCGCCTATTGCGCCAGCAAACACGGCCTCAATGGTCTCACCGAAGTGCTGGCGCTGGAAGGCAAGCCGCACGGCATTCGGGCGTTGGCCGTGCGCCCGGCGGCGACCGAAACGCCGTTGTGGGAACGGGATGCATCCATAGACGTTCGCCGCCGCATGATGAAACCCGATCAGGTTGCCGGCCTCGTGCGTTGGCTGGTCACTGCGCCGCGCAATCTCGAATTCGGCCCCGTGATGGTGCGAAACTTCGACGACCCCTGGTCTCATTGATTCGCCGCGCTGTGACATAGAGGTTCGACTTACTGCCCAGCGTGATGCGCAAGATTGAAGATGAGGTGGAGAGGTTGGGTGGAAACCGAGAAGGATGACAGACAGCAAAGGAGGAGCAATGACCATCACATTGTCATCGCCATTGGCGTTGCGCTCGTGGCCGCAATGTGTCTCGGCTGCGCGGCGTTGGCGGTATCCAGCCAATCGTGGTTGCCGCGCGCGCCGTTCGGGTTTGTGATGATGGCCTGCGTGAGCGCGCCGCCGGGGCGCATGGAAGTGTCATTGATCCCGCCGTTCATCAGCTCGGTTGCGCCTCTGCCATCGGCAGGGTGCGCCATGATCCCATGGCTGCCTATCCTTCCGCAAGGCATGCTTCGTTTTCGCTTTCCGCCGTAACAAGTTTCTTCACTTTTTGCCGCGATGCGGCGGCTCCACCTCTGGCGCCTGCATGCCGAACACTGCGCCCTCCACTCGGCGCAGAACGCGCCGCCCCACCGAGCGCGCGCGCGAAAGGCCATAGCGCACCTGCCGCCCGAGACGATGCCAGCGCGACACTTCCGGCGGCGTCACATCCCAGTGAACGGCGATTGCGCCCCACGTGAGCCCGCCGCCGAATCCCACAAACACCAGTCGATCATTGGGGCGCACCCGGCCCTCCTCCACCGCCTCGCACAACGCAATGGGGATGGAGGCCGCCGACGTGTTCCCATACCGATCTACATTCATATAAAACTTTTCGTCGGGCATCTCCAATCCGCGCGCGGCGGCTTCGATGATGCGGCGATTGGCTTGATGCGGGATGATGAGATCGATGTTCTCCATGCTCAACCCGGCCATCGCCACCGCTTCGCGGGTAATGGAGGCCATCGCTCGCGTGGCGAACCGGAAGACCTCGCGGCCATTCATATCAATGGTGTGATCGAGCAGACCGGCGACTCCGCCCGGGCGCGTTGCGCCGACCGAGGGCAGGGTGAGCAGGTTGCCGCCCGAACCATCCGATCGCAAAAGGTACGACATGATTCCGCCGGGCACATCGGAGCCTTGCACGACCACCGCGCCCGCGCCGTCGCCGAAGAGAATGCACGTGCCGCGATCTTCCCAGTCCGTCACTTTGGTGAGAGTCTCGGCGCCGATGACGAGCGCGATGTTGGCGCTGCCGCACCGCACCGATTCTGCGGCGGTGCCCAGCGCGGCGATGAACCCGGTGCAGGCCGCCGACAGATCGAAGGCGGCGGCTCGCTCCGCGCCGATGGCATCCTGCACGAGAGAGGCGGTGGACGGAAAAGAGTATTCGGGCGTGGCGGTGGCAACGATGATCAAATCCACCTCTTCGGGCGAGATGTCGGCCATCTCCAATGCATTCTGCGCGGACTCGATAGACAGCGTGGTGGTCGTCTCTTTGCCTTCGGCGATGCGCCGCTCTTTGATCCCGGTGCGGGCGACGATCCATTCGTCGTTCGTGTCCACCAATCGCGCGATCTCATGATTGGAGAGCACCCGCTCGGGCACGGCCATGCCCCAGCCCACGATGTGAGCGAACCGGGCATAGTGCGGGCGCGGGCGGTCGTTGGCCGCCGCGCGCGCGGCGCTCTTGCGCGCGCCGTTCGCGCTTGCTCCGTTGTTGCTCACTGCGCTTGTTTTGCTCGCCGCGCGGCCATTGTTTGTCATCATCTCGAGTCTCCATTCTTGCCAAAGATGATCGAGGCGTTGTGCCCGCCGAAGCCGAATGAGTTGGACATGATGGCGCGCAGGGCCTTGGGGCGAGCGGTATGCGGCACGTAATCGAGATCGCACTCGGGGTCGGGCGTCTCGTAATTGATCGTGGGCGGGATGAGGCTGTTCTGCAACGCCTTCACGCAGATCACCGCTTCCACCGCGCCGGCCGCGCCCAGCAAATGCCCGTGCATAGATTTCGTCGAAGAGATCGGCAAATCGTAAGCTGCTTCGCCGAACACGGTCTTCACGGCGGCGGTCTCCGATTTGTCGTTGAGCTGAGTCGAAGTGCCGTGCGCGTTGAGGTAATCGATCTCCTTCGGCGAGAGCCCGGCATCGTCGAGGGCCAACTTCATGCACTTGGCCGCGCCCGCGCCGTTCTCGGCGGGCGCCGAGATGTGATAGGCGTCGTCGGTGAGGCCGTAACCCAAAACGCGCCCGTAGATTTTTGCGCCGCGCGCTTTGGCGTGCGCTTCGGATTCGAGAATCAGAATCCCCGCGCCTTCTCCGGCCACGAAGCCGTCGCGGCCTTTATCGAAGGGGCGCGAGGCGCGTTGGGGATCGTCGTTGCGAGTCGAAAGCGCCGTCATGGCATTGAAGCCGGCCATGACGAGACTGACGATGCACGACTCGGCGCCGCCGCAGATCATCACATCGGCGGCGCCCCGTTGGATCATCTTGAAGGCTTCGCCGATGGCGTTGGTGCCGGTGGCGCAGGCCGATGTCACCGCCAGATTCGGGCCGCGCAATCCGAAGTTGATCGCCACTTGGCCGGGCGCGGTGTCGGGCAGGATCATGGGGATGAGAAAGGGGCTGATGCGGCGCGGCCCTTTTGCTTTCAGAGTCTCGTATTCGTGGATCAGTGTGGTGACGCCGCCGATGCCCGTGCCGACAATCGGGGCGATCCGATCCCGATTCGAGTCGGTGACTTCGAGCCGCGCATCTTTGAGCGCTTGATCGGCGGTGACGACGGCGTACTGCACGAACCGGTCCATTCGCCGCGCGTCTTTGCGCCCCAAGATCGCTTCGCCGTCGAAGCCTTTGACTTCGGCGGCGAATTTGGTTTCGTGTTGGCTGGCGTCGAAGTGGGTGATGGGGGCGACGCCCGATGTCCCTGCGATGGCGGCTTGCCACGTTGAGTCGGCGTCCAGCCCCAGTGGGCTGATGGCGCCGACGCCGGTTACGACTACGCAAGTTTTCAAGGATGTCCTCCAGGACTTATCGGCCAAATTGCATCTGGAAATATAACACATTGCGGCGACAAAGGATGCGCTTGACCGACGGGCGGCGAAGTCGTATTATCGCCGCGTATGATACTTGTCACTGGGTCCACCGGCTTCGTGGGCCGGGCGTTGGTGCCGCGATTGGTGGAAGGCGGCGCGACGGTGCGCTGTCTCATCCGGCCATCGAAACACAGCCCGCGTTTGCCCAAAGAAATTCCACTGCAAATTGCCGTGGCGCCCATCACCGATTTTCGCGGCGTGCGCGCGGCAATGGTGGGCGTGGACACGGTGATTCATTTGGCGAGCGCCGAGTGGCGCGGCGCACCCGGCGGCTGGCAAAAGGTGGACATCGAAGGCGCGCGCATAATGCTCGAGGCGGCAAAGGAAGCGGGCGTGGGCCGCGTCGTTTATCTTTCTCATGTGGGCGCGGATAAAAGTTCGGCCTACGAAGCGCATCGCGTCAAAGGCCAGATCGAAGAGATGGTGCGGCGCAGTGAAATTCCATACACCATCTTTCGCTCCACCGTGCTGTACGGCGAAGAGGATGCTTTTGCCAATGGCATCGCCATGGCGCTGGCCACCGTGCCCAGCGTTTTCCTCATGCCCGCCAACGGCAAGACTCTGCTGCAACCGCTGTGGGTGGAAGACCTCGTGACCTGCATCGAATGGAGTCTCGACGATCTCACCACGATCAATCAAACGCTCACACTCGGCGGGCCGGAGTTTTTGTCGTTCGAGCAGATGGTCAAGATCATCATGGGCGTGACCAAACTCTCTCGCGCCTTGGTGCCAGTCGGCATCCCCTATCTCTGGCGGGGCGCCGCCATCCTCGAACGCCTCTTGCCCCGCTCGCCCATCACCACGCGCTGGCTCGATCACCTCGCCGTCAACCGCATCTGCGAACTGGTGAGCGTCACCCGATACTTTGGCCTCAAGCCCGCGCGCTTCGAGCAGACGGTGGGCTACATGGCTGGCCGCGATTGGGGCGCGGAGATGAGAAGGTTTGTGTGGGGGAGATGACTCGAATTATGAAGGATGAAGGCAGAAGGATGAGGCCGATACACGATTCATCCTTCTGCCTTCATTCCTCATCCTTATGATCGAGATTCGCCCGCTCGACACCCTCGCCGATATGCGCGCGGTGGAAGATTTGCAGAGGCAGGTGTGGGGCAATAACGACGCCGACGTTGTGCCCCTGCACATGCTCACCACTGTGGCTCACAACGGCGGCGTGCTCATCGGCGCGTGGGACGCCGAAGCCGAAAAACTGGTGGGCTTCGTGTTTGGCTTCCTCGGCACCGATCAGGAAAACCCTCAGCGCCCGGCGATGGCTAACCTCAAGCATTGCTCACACATGATGGGCGTTCTGCCGGAGTATCGTGATCAAGGCATCGGCCTCAGACTCAAACTGGCTCAGCGCGAACAGGTGATGCGGCAGGGCGTGCGGCTCATCACGTGGACGTACGATCCCATCGAGAGCCGCAACGCGAACGTGAACATCGCCCGGCTCGGCTGTATCTGCCGCCAATACTTCCGCGAAGTGTACGGCGAGATGCAGGATGTGCTGAACAAAGGCCTACCCTCGGATCGCTTTCAAGTGGAGTGGTGGATCACTTCGCAACGGGTGAAACAAAGACTCAGCGGACTGCGCCGCCGACTCACACTGCATTCATTCACCTCCGCCGGGACTCCGATTCTCAACCCGAGCCGCTCCAACGGAGTGGGCCTGCCATTGCCACCCGATCAACCCCTCGCGCCCGACGGAGTGTTTGCCCTCGTCGAAGTTCCGGCCAACTTTCAATCTCTCAAAACCGCCGATCTCGGCCGGGCCCGCGAATGGAAACTGCAACTGCGATCCATCTTCGAGTCGGCGTTTACCGAGGGCTACATCGTCACCGATTTTTTGCGCGAAGCTGCGGAGGGCCGCGAGCGAGCATTTTACGTTCTCTCGTACGGCGATATGAAGTTGGGCGGGGAGGAGTGACCTAACTCCAACACTCCGCTAACGCAATATGTGTACACTGAGCGCATGATCCGTCTCCTCATCGCTTCGCCCTTCCCGGCCATGCGCGCCGGGTTGCGCGCGCTCCTCAACCGCCCCGATTTCCAATTCCTTGACGACATTGCCGACAGCGACGATCTTCTCGACCTCGCCGACACGCTCACGCCGCATGTCATCGTTTACGATTTCGCCTTCGACCCCGATGGAAACTTCGAGTCGCTGGCGCAGTTGCGCCGCGCCCTGCCGATGGTGCGCGTGCTCGGCCTGAGCGACTCGGCCACTGATCCGCGCATCATGCGCGCCATGCAGGCCGGGATGCGCGGCTGTTTGCCGAAGACAACGCCCGGCGAAGAACTCGCCTCTGCCGTGAGGCAAGTGGCCGAAGGCCTCATGGTTCTGCCGCCCACGGCGACGGACGCCATACTTCAGCGACTCGGCAGTGAAACGGAATCGGAGTCACTCACTGCCCGCGAGCTTCAA
>Ga0194127_10000760_pt1 | contig 50257 bp, 44 predicted proteins | sample TA2KigC100mmetaG_FD_148624 | JGI IMG/M metagenome (GOLD analysis project Ga0194127, IMG submission 148624) | Freshwater microbial communities from Lake Tanganyika, Tanzania - TA2015036 Kigoma Deep Cast 100m | ecosystem: Environmental > Aquatic > Freshwater > Lake | place: Tanzania: Lake...
TGCGAATGCGGAGGCTCGGTTTGGTGGACAGGATCTCTTCTCCTTCAAACCGGATTTCTCCCATGATCGTGATCCTTTCCCCTCCCTTTCGCTCTTCCTTCACCTTCATATCGATAATCAGACCCGAGATCGTATTCATCAGGGTCGTCTTTCCGGCACTATTCGATCCCAGCGCGCTTACAATCTCTCCTTGATAGACATCGAGACTCAGGTCATTTAATGCCAAAGCATTCTCAAAAAAGACCATCAGATTTTTCACTTCAAGCATCTTCTCAGCCACAACGATCTATCCGTCTTCTGTCTAAGGTTTATTGTTTATTGTTCATTGTTTATTGTTCATTGTTTATTGTTCATTGTTTATTGTTCATTGTTTATTGTCCATTGTTCATCGTCTATCGTCCCTCGTCCATCGTTCTTATCACCCTTCCACTTCCGTCCCTAAATACGCTTTCTGAACTTCCTCGCGGCCCATCACCTCTTTGGGTGTGCCATCCGCAATCTTCTGTCCGAAATTGAGAACAATCACACGATTGGCCACACGGAAGAGTTCCTTGAGGCGGTGTTCTGCCATCACAATGGTCAGCCCTTCCCTGTTAAATTTCTCAACCATCGGAAGGGTGGCCGCCACCTCAGACATCGCCATTCCTGAGAAGAGTTCATCAAGGATCAAGAGGTCCGGACGGAGCGCCATGCAACGGGCCAGGTCTAGCCGTTTTAAATATCCGTGGGGAAGGCTTCCTGCCGCCTTATACGGGACTGCGGAGTCACGCTCAAACCCCAGGTCGTCCAGAAGGTCGATGGCGACATCATCCCTCTCTCCGTATTTTCCTCCTCCGAGCCTCTTCACCCTCGGGGAGTAAAGCGGGACGATGAGGTTCTTAAATGCGGGAAGCTTATGAAAGGCCCTCGCCATCTGGAAACTGCGGGAAACGCCGAGGCAGGCGATCCGATAGGGTGGTTTGCCGGTGATGTCCTTATGATTGAAGGTGACCTTGCCTGACGTAGGTTTGACAAACCCGGTAATCAGATTAATCAGGGTTGTCTTGCCCGACCCATTGGGGCCGATGATTCCCAAAAACTCACCCTTTTGCAGGGAAAAACTCACATTGTCCACAGCGACAACGCCGCCGAAGCGCTTGGTCAGGTGTTCAACCTTTAAGATCTCTTCTTCCTGCATCTATACCCTCGCGTCCCTCTCAAACTGATGATACCTTCTTTCGATATAGTGGAAAAGACCTTCCGGAAGAACGACCAGGGCGGCGATCAGGATGACGCCGTAAAGGGCCATCCTTAAACCGCCTAATGCGCGAAGGGCTTCTGAAAGTGGAACCAGGATAAATGTGCCGATGGTGGCTCCTGCAAAGCTTCCTGGTCCGCCTAAAACAGCGCCTGCTAAAGGCAGAACCGTAAAATCGAGAGCAAAAACAGAGCGACCTACAAACTGGTAATAGTGCGTCATCAAGGCTCCCGCAAAACAACCCACTGCGCCGGCGATAAAGATGGCCTGGGCCTTATACCAGTGGATATTGATTCCTCCGGCCATGACGACCCGGTCATCATCCTTGATTCCCCTCAGGACCAGTCCGAAATCTTCACTGATCAGTTTCCGGAATCCGAAAAGGCAGACGATCACGCCGATGATCGCCAGATACATCGCCGGCCAGCCCCCTGGAAATGGCGTCAGGGAGAGCAATCCATGGGTTCCTCCGAGAATATCCAGCGTTTCAATCAGATGGGCAAAGAGCAAGGGAAGGATCAGGGTCACCATGGAGAAATAGACGCCCCTCAGTCTCAATACCGAAAAGAGAAGAAGGGTGCAGAAGAGCGCCCCTCCGAGCGTGGCGACCGGAATGGTTAAAAAGATGGGCATCTTAAGATAGTAGTTTAATCCGCCGCTGATATAGGCTCCCACGCCGAAAAAAAGGGCCTGCCCCAATGAAACCAGCCCCACGGAAGCCATGAAATCCCAGCTCAACGCCAGAAGGGCAAACATGCACGAATAGAACAAGACTTTTTCCCAGTATCCTCCCTTTACGAAAAAGGGGAGAAGAAGAAGCAAAATAATCGGCAGGAAACGGGGCAAAAAAAGGAAGACCATGTCCCGAAAAGAAGATAGGACATAGATGGTATCCGTCCTCGCTTTAATCCCACGATCAATTCTCTCTTTTCGATATCGAACCGATTCAACCATATCAGACTCTCTCTTCCAGTTCTTTATACTTGCCGAAGATGCCGGAAGGCTTCACTGCCAGGATGATGACAATGGCCGCCAGGGTGACGACCGTCAGCCACTGCGCCTTGAAGAAGGTGGCCACCAATATCTGGCAGAACCCGAGAATAAAACTTGCCAGGACAATTCCGGGAACGCTCTCCAATCCCCCGACAATGCCGACGGCCAGGGCATAGATCAGGATGTCGTATCCCACCTCCGTATCGATTGAGCCGAGAGGCAGGATGGCCAGCCCTGCCACCACTGCAAGGGCAGAGCCGAAGGCCATGCTGAGCGCCGCAGTCCAATCGGAGTCGATCCCCAGGGAGATGGCTGTCCGTTCATTCTGGGCGATGGCTCTAAAGGAGAGACCGACCCGTGTGCGATGGGTAAAAATGTATAAAAAGATGATTAATGCAACTCCGATGCCCACAAGAAAGATCCGCTGATAGTCGAGCCAGGCCTTTCCTATGTTGACGCTCCCCTTGATAAATTCCGGAAGGACGTAGGTAAATCCTGAAAAACCCAGATAGCGCAATACTTCGATGATGACAATGGCGGCTGCCAGGGTGGCGATCACCTCATTGACTACCAGTCCTCTCAACCGAAGCATCAACCCCCAGTAAAGACCAAATCCGAGAAGGCCGACAATGATGACGGATAGGATGGCGGAAAAGAGATAGGGAATTCCTAATTGGTTGATGAAGATCCAGGTCAGGATGCCGCCCAGCAGGTAGAAGGCTCCATGAGCGAAGTTGGGAACGCCGCTGATTCCGAAGGTGAGGCTGAATCCAATAGCCATCAGCGCTAGTGTCACACTGTTGGTAATGCCGTAGATGATGATTTCCATATATTTTTTAAGTAGAAGAAAAGAAAGCGCTTTTCATTTGTTTAAAATCAGGGTTCAAGGGTTCAAGGCTGCCGTGCGATAATTCTGATGAAATATATTGATTCCCTTGAACCCTTGAACCCAGGAACCCTCGAATCCTTTCAATTTTTTACTTCATCCAGGGAGCCAGCTCGACCTTTGCTTCTGCAACAATATCCGGGAAGATCGGCACCATCTTTCCGGCCCTCCACTGGTAGGCCACAATGATGGAAGATTCTTTCGGGTCTCCGTTAAAGATCTGTTGATGGGTCGCCTTGTCAAACCTTATTCTACCTGAAACACCCGTCATATCCGTTTTTTCAAGGAAACCTACGAACTTATCCGGGTCCTTTGAAGGGACAAAACCAGCCCGTTCAATGGCATCTTTCAGGATATAGACCCCATCATAAGCAGAGGAAACGACTCTCGGATCATCCATGCCAGGAAGCTTCTTGGCTGCCCACTTCTGATGAAAATATGCCGATTGGGGCAACGCCTTCACCGGCGCTCCGGTTCCTCCCGGAAAAGGCATGACCATCACATAATCGAGGTCCTCTCCATACATTCCCCATGCCTTGTTCGAGGTAACCACAGCGAAGTCGAGGAAGAGCATCGTCGGTATCTTCATCGATTTCCACTGCTTGAAGCAGACCGGAAGCGTAGGCATATCTCCCACGACATAGAGTATCTGGGCGCCCGAACCTCTGGCCTTGCTCAGGATGGGTGAAAAATCATTGGTGCCAACAGGAGCCAATTCCAAACCTACCATCTTCCAGCCCAATCCTTCGAGCCTTCCCTTTAACGCATCGGCAGAACCTTTTGCCCACAGTGTGTCCTGTGCGATTGTAAAAAACTTGTCATGTCCAAACTGTTTCCTCAGACTATCGATCGATTTGGCTGCCGTGGTTCCGACATAAGTTGAATTCGTTGTTGCCCTGAACCAGTATTTATACTTCTCGGGGTCCCCCTGAAAAACTTCAATCAGTTTAGGTGTCTGGGCGATGGTCTGGATGGTGACCATCTTATACTTGGCAATGAGGTCCATGGTCGCCACCATGGCCTCGGAACGGAAGGGGGCAATGATAAGGGCATCGGGTTTTTCGTCGGCAATCATCTTGTCAACGGCCATGAGGGCCGCATGAACCGGTGTGCCTGGCTCGCCGCATCGCGTGTCTGCGGTCACAAGTTTCAAGGGTCGTTTCACCTTTTCATCCTTTACAAAAATCCCGCCTGTTCCATTGATCTCATCAATGGCCAACTCCACGGCAAGTCTTCCGGATTTGACAAGCGGCTGGAAAAAGGAAGAAGGCAATCCCAGGACAATGGGTTTGGCCTGCGCAAAGGCCGAAGAATAGAGAAACATAACTCCAAGGGTTGCTAAAAATACTGCGGTTAAACATCTTAAAAACATCTTATTTTTCATTCTTGCACCTCCCATGAATAGATTGCTGAATTAAAGGGTTGAACGGAATTACTTTCCATCACCTCCTCCCACCCAAGAAAGACTGTGTTCTTTTACCAGTTTAAAAAAAGTTTGTCAATCTAGAATAAGGGTCCAGAAAAATAAAAGTCTAACGGTAAGGGTAACGAGGCCCGTATCGTTAATAAAAGGCTACGTTTATCGTCTCTTAATTCTTTACACGTAACCTTAACCAGTGACCGAAACGGGCGTCGTAACCGTAGCCCAAACACTCGGAGTATTTTCATGGTTTGCGGGTGTCAATGCCGTCATGACCTATTGCTCAGGAATGCTCATTTTTTATAATCGTAGAACCCTCTTCCGGTCTTCCTTCCCAATTGGCCGGCACGGACCATCTTTCGGAGAAGCGAACAGGGCCGGTACTTTGAATCCCCGAACTCCTTGTAGAGGTTCTCCTGGACCATCAGGAGCGTATCGAGGCCGATCAGGTCAGCCAGGGCCAAGGGGCCCATCGGGTGATTCACTCCGAGGACCATCGCCTGATCAATATCCTCGGCTGAAGCAATTCCCTCCTGAAAGACAAAGATCGCCTCATTAATCATGGGGACGAAAATACGATTCACGACAAATCCTGGGGCCTCATTGACCAAGATGGGCGTTTTCCCCAATCTTTCAGAAAGCGTCCTGATAATCTGATAGGTCTCTTCAGAGGTGGACTGGCCCCGGATAATCTCCACCAGCTTCAGAGCGGGAACGGGGTTGAAGAAGTGCATGCCGATGACCTTATCGGGTCTTTTGGTGGCAGAAGCAATCTCCGTAATCGAAAGTCCCGATGTATTGGAGGCCAAGATCGTCTCTTTCGGACAGAGTTGATCCAGTTCTCTATAAACCTCCTTTTTGAGTTCCATATTCTCGATCACTGCTTCGATCACCACCTCTGCCCCTTTTACCGCCTCAACAATATCGACAGTCCCGTTCACTTTGGACAGGAGTGCGTCGGCCTTCTCCTTTGTCATCTTTCCTTTGTTGATGGCCCGCTCGAAATTTTTTTGAATGATGTTGAGGCCGCCCTGCACAAAACGGGCCTCGATATCCCTCATCGAGACCTCAAAACCCGCCTCTGCGCAGACCTGAGCAATCCCTGCCCCCATCAAACCCGCCCCCAGCACACAAATCTTCTTAATCTCCATCGTCTCCCCCTCCATTCAATTAGACAATGATGGGGCTATCTTTATCCCCTTCTTAACCCCTCTCTGTCCCCCCCTAAATTAAGGGGGGATGAAGGGGGGTTACTTTCAGCGATAGAATTAATAAACGATCCCTGCATAGCCCACAAAACTCTCGTCGGGCATGATGTCGTAACTGGTATAGTAATCGATGAGATTTCCCTTTTCCGCCCCCATGGCCCTGCAGGTAACCATCGCAGAAGCCGCCGCTCCTGCACTGCAGGCGCTGTCATTCTCTTCGGCATGTCTGATCAGACCCTTTGTGTCCATCCTTAATGCACAATCAATGAACCCTCTGTCATTTTCGTCTTTCACCCATTTTAGTGCAGAAGGACCGATCCCTTTCCTGACGAACCCATAGTTGGGGCCATAATGGGTGAGATCGGTTGAGCCGATCGGAAGAATTGCCACCCCCTTTTCATTGGCAAGCTTAGCCACCTCTTCACCCAAAGTTTCTGCCTTAAGAGACGACGGCGACCGAATAGCAAGAAGTTTTACATCGGGGAAGAAATATTTGATCATTGGAAGTTGAATCTCCATCGTATTGTCACCGCTGGCCGGGCTCTCCGTCTTCACCTCGATTCTTTTTATTAAACTCCTACCAAACTCCGTATCCATCTCCATATCCCCAAACGGAGTCTCCCAGCTATTCTCCATCACCATCCGTGGAGGGTCTTCAGGGCCGAGATGGCCGCCGTAGAGAACGATCAGGCCAGCTTTGCTTTTTGACTTCAGGAGATGAAATACTCTTGCCGCAAGCTTGCCGGAAAAATACCAGCCCGCATGTGGGATAATTCCTCCCCGCGCTGTCTTCAAAGAGACAGAAGGCGACCATCCCTCCAGGAAGGATTCGATCTCCCTCTGACATTCTTTCTTATCCACAGGATACCAGCCCCGAGGCAATGTTCTTGATCTGCGAGACATAGATTTCACCTCATTTCTTAAAAGGGTCTAAGGATTCGAGGGTTCCAGTATTTCAAATTTCACTTGACCCCTTGAACCCTAGATCACTGGAACCCTTATATTCTCTCCAGCTTCGGCATCCCCAGCAGTCCAAGGGTATTTCCCATCACTATCTGAAACGCCCTGACCAGGGAGAGACGAAAAGTCCGCAAATTCTCATCCTGAAGGTGGATGAATGGGGTCTGGACATCTGATCCCGGATCAGGATTCTCATAGAAGTTCGTAAAGGATGAGGCAAGATCAAAAGCATACTCCGTCAACTGTGACATCCTTAAGTTCTTGCCGGTCCTGACGACCACGGAATTGAATCTCGACAGAACTTCCGCCAGATCCCTCTCCGTCTCTGTCAATCGGGCAGGAACAGCCTCTTTCCCCCAATGAAAAACGATCTCTCGTTCCTCGGCCTTTCTCAAAATACTGCAAGCTCGCGCATGGGCATACTCAAGATAGACTCCCGTATCTCCAGTTGTCTTGAGGGCTTCATCGAAATCGAAGATGATCTGACTCTCCAGCGTGAATTTGAGCAGGTAATAACGGATAGCCGCAGTCGCGAGTGCGCTGGCAACATTCTCTTCGAGGGGGTGGTCTGCTTTCTCCACCACCTTCTTCTTCACCATCTCGATGAAATCCATCGCCTTCACACCCGTTCCCGAACGGCCTGACATGGCAACCGATCTTTTCTCTTCAGTCTCTTCCGCTCCCAAAATCCGGGCTGCCTGCAAAGAAAGGTTGACTACCTCGTAGGCTAAATGGATCGATTGCTCCGCTTCCTTTTCGAATCCCATCTGACGGAGGCATTCACTTACCACCTTCTGCGGATAACTCTGCCTGACATCAATGACATTGATCACCCTGTTCGCATGTCCAAACTGATGGTGGAGAAGATCACTCGTCTCCCCATCTCTATCTGTTGTCCAGAGCACCCTTCCATCGGACTGCAAGCCCCAGCTGGAATACAAAAAATCTTTTTTCAGGAGCCCAAACTTCCAGAGCTGGTAAGCGATATCCTTACCCGTATAGGTGACGCTGCCATTGGAACGAACCAATATCTTATCTAAACTCTTAACTCCATCGCTTGTCTCGACAATGCCTCCAAACGGCACGACCCAACACCCTTCGTTTGGTCCTTCTGTTTCTAATCGAAGCGCTCCCCTCTTCTTGAGGAGTTCTAAAGTCTCCTGCCAGAACCCCTGACGGATGATATCCGACTCCCAGTTGAGAAGCACATAATGGATGTTCAGTTCCCCTACCGTTCCAAGATGGGCCTGGACAATCCTCTTTGACAACTCCTTGGCAAAAGGGGCCACGGGATGTTCCCCTCTTTCGATTTGGTGAAGAACCTCCTCCCTTTTTTCTTGAAGAGAGGAATTCCTTTCAAGCTCATCTTCAAACCGGGCATAGAGGTCCCAGCAGAAATAGTCCAGAGGCTGATTCTCCGGCACCTTTGCCCAGATGGGTCTCAAATCGGCAGATCCTTCATGAAAGAAAGGGGGATCGAGATAGAGAAAAGCTGTTACCACATCGACCACCTGAACACCTGTGTCATCAATATAATTGCAAACTTCCGTAGGAAAACCTAACCATTGAAAAACCCTTGCCACCGTATCCCCGAGGACTGAATTCCGAAGATGGCCGATATGCATGGCCTTATTGGGATTGACGCTTGTATGTTCGACGAAGACCTTTTCTTTCTCAACTTGAATGGGTCGGCCAAAGAGATCTCGTTTTTCGAGAATCTCAGGGATCAGATCCTTTGCAAATTTCGGCCAATCCACTTTGAAATTGAGATATCCGGGAGGAGTAAGAGTCGCTTCCTGAATATAGGGAGGAAAATTCGCCTTCAGTTGTTCAACCACTTCTTTTGCAATCTCCATCGGTGGACGCCGCTTCACTTTAGCAAGCGAGAGGCAGACGGCGCTTGAAAAATCCCCCATCTCTCTCTGGGGAGGGATATTGAGAGGAACTTCCTCCACCCCAAGAATATTCTTCAATGCCTCTGCCACCCCTTCACGAATCATCTTCGGCCTTTCCAATAGAAAATGCTGGCGGGACAGGAATGTCCCGCCTATCGCAACTTAGCTTGCTTTGTCATTTTCATCATTTCCCTATAGGCAGGGTTTTCCTACCCAGTAATTCCCTAACCCTCCGATAGGCGGGGTTTTCTAACCCCGCCTTGATGCGGTCACAACAAATGACCTTTTAAAAATAATCTTTAAAATCTGTCTCTTCCCTGTAATTTACTGAATTGAACTTGTAATCTTCCGGATATGCGACCATGCCTTTTCTCACCGGATTGTCCTCTATGTATCTCATCCTACTTAACCTCACAGTTGATAAAAATTACATAAAAAGGGAGGCGGGTGTGCTGGGCGGACACGGGAAGCCGAAGCTTCCCAAAGCTTTACGGCGGCACCTTTAAACGTTTGGCTACTCCGTTTTCAAGCAAGACCCAAAGGCCACCTCATGTGACATCGTATGTTCCCCATAAAAGATAAAATAATCCGCAATTGTAAAGGTTTGTAAGCGCACTTGCCTCCCTTTTTGTGCACGTTAAGGTTAATACTTTCTCCTCACTCTCAAGGATGCAATCATAAAACCCGCTTTGCCAAATGGAACCTTTTCCTCCGAATACAGAATTGATTCGTCTTGCCGAACATCCCTTAATCGATTTCACGCATTCTGAAATGTTTTTTCCTTTTGGAATGATAATGAAGTGGATATGGTCAGGCATTATAACAAACGATAAAAGATAATACCATTTCTGTTTTTTCCCAAACAATATGGCTTCCAATACGATATTTGCCGCATCGGGGCTTGCGAATATCGGTTTTCTTTTAAGAGTAACTGCTGTTGCCAAATAAGGATATTCTTCTATGTTGATGTGTTTAAGCTTTGGCATCATCAATCTCATCGGCGGGGTTGGAAAACCCCGCCTCATTGTATAATTATTATTTTAGAAAAATTAAAAGTCAACCTTCTTAACCCCTCAGTTATGAGGCGCATTCCATTTCATTGATAGTAGGAGTCGATAGGCGGGGCCTGCTGCAGGTCTAACCCCGACCCCGATAGACGGGACAGGAATGTCCCGCCTATCGGGGTGTAATTAAATTTATTTATCAGGAATGTTGTGAATCCCCGTTACTGAGGGATTACCAACTCGTTTGGTAAAATTGACACTGTGAAGTCTAAAGAGATATAATTTAGTTAAAACATAAAGAGTGTATCGCCATGGAAAGCACAATGAGGAAATAGGGAAGTCGGATTGAACGGAATGAAATCAATCCGCACCTTCGGCACGATGGAAAAAGAAGCGGACGTATCCTGTACCCCCAAAAAGAAAGAATCCCCCTCCAGATCTTAGGATTTGGGATTTATTAATTGAAATCCGAATACTGAGAGAAAAAGGATATGGCATTTGCTGAGCCGAACCGGATTCCATCCTTTGAGGAGATTTTAAAATATCTGCAAGCCTTCCCCATCAGCCTCCAAAAGTTCTATCCCCGGTCCTTCAGCTCAATGAACGGTTTGCTCTATGGAATGATTCGAACGGGCCAGGGGAAGAAATTGATCGTTATCGGTGAAAAGGAACTTCTCTTTAAGGATTCTTTTATTGGAAAGACTTTTCATCACAGCCCCTCGCTCAAGGTGTGCGATCTTTCCCCGGAAAATACCCTCTCGTTAATGGAACTCTTTCCTTTTACCAGGCCGGTCTCCCTCCTGAATTACCCTGCAACCATCGGAACCGGAGATCGTCTCGGTCTGGCCACTTCCGGCCATATCCGGGCAGTCAGAAAATTCAGGGTTCGGCCTGTTCTGGCCCAACAGTCGATCCGTGAGAATGGCCAGACCGGCAGAAATTATAAAGAGGTCATCGCAGATGCAGCCTGGTCCGTCTTTCAGGAGAGTTACCAGGAAGGCTACGGTGCGGACGGAGACCATCTGAAGTCTCTGGATGAGGTGAAACTGGCTCTTGATGCGGGCGTCTCCATGATCACGCTCGATCTCTCAGAAAAATTAAATTTCGAAGCTTTTTCACTTCCCGGAGAAGTCGTCGGGAAAAGATTTAAGGAGGAGATCGACCCAGGCGATGCAGACGTCCTCCTCCATCTCTTTCTCGATAAGGAATTTCGATTCAGTGGCTCCCGCGGCGATCTCTCCATCCGGTTTTCAGAAGAAGAAGTAAAGCGACATGTCCTTCTCTTTCATCGGGCCATTGACTTTTCAGAGGAGGTTCATCAATTTCTTATCCTGCGCACGGGTAGAAAACCTCTCATCGATTTTGAGATTTCCATCGACGAAATCCCCTTTCCCACCTCTCCGGAGACCCATCTCTTCCTGATGATCGCTTTCCGCCACAGGGGGGTCCGGATCGACTCCCTTGCACCCCGCTTCATCGGTGAGTTTCAGAAAGGAATCGATTACCGGGGAGAGGCGGCGGCTTTCAGGGGGCAATTCTATCGCCATGTCCTCATCGCCCAGCATTACGGGAATTATAAGCTCTCCATCCACTCGGGAAGCGATAAGTTTTCAATCTTTCCGGTTATCGGCGAGATCTCTCAGGGAAAAATCCATCTCAAGACAGCGGGGACGAGCTGGCTCGAAGCCGTCCGCCTCATCACCCTTAAGGATCCTTCCCTTTACAGGGAGATGTATCAAGAGGCTTTGTCCTCATTCGGGGAGGCTTCCAAACATTATCAGGTGACCACGGACCTCTCCCGTATCCCTCCAATCAAAGGCCTCACCGATTCGGAACTTTCCAGCCTCCTCGATCAGGAAAACGCCAGACAGCTTCTGCATATTACTTATGGCTTTTTACTGAAGAGCGAGTTAAGGGACAGGATTTTTAAGACTCTCATCCATTATGAGGAGGACTACGCCTCCCTCCTTGAAAACCATATTGAAAAACATTTAGAGTATCTGGGAGCTGAAAGGAGAGATCATTCCTCAGCATAAGACAGAGAAAAGGGTGGGGAGGTTCTCCTGTAAAAACCTTGAAGCGAAACCTCTATCCGTTGCACTACGTAGGTTCGTTTCCTAAAACCACCATCCAAACGGCAGGAGGACCGGTTTGTATGATTTCTATGATCGCTTTCCAAGGTTTTGGAGGGAGAACCTTCCCACCCTTTCCGGTTAAATACAACCCCATAACCAAAGGGTTAACAGGAGAGATTGAATATGAAGGCAACCGCCCAGGAAACCATCAATCGCATCGTAGAATTAAGCCTTCCTGAAAGTCTTTCGCTGAAGGAAAGACTCCCTGTTCCGGATGACCATGTCGCTCATCTCTTCTCACTTGTCCAGTGGGGCCAGACCACTCTGGCTTCCGATCATCTCCTCTTCTCCGAAATCAATGGAAGGTTATCCGAAATCGTAGGGGGCTTCATCAGAAAACTAAACCTCCTCTTCTCCCTTTCCAGACCTGGACTCCATGAACCGAATGACTCATTGGAGCGAAAGATCCGTCTCAGACAATACTCCTATGAGGTCATGCTGGAGATGGCGCTCAACTTTTACGGCCTCGAAAGCCGCTGGCTCGACGAGAAGGAAAAAGCGGACTCCCTTGGCTGCATTCTCAATGCTCTGGAGGAGTGGGAGGATCGAGAGAGAGAAGAGAAAGGAGGTTCGATTGCAGAGGCTGTCATCTCAAAATGGCTCTCGAGGATGAAGAGGGTCCAGAAGGGAAGCAGTATGACCGCTAGGACAGCCTTCCGAATCGAAGAGGGAATTGATTTCAAGAAAAATCTCTTCGCCCAATTCCTGACCAGAGCTGAAAGGGAGATCCGGGAGAATATCTACTACCGGATGGTAAAAGAGGGATTCTGTAAATTCGGCAATGACTACGCCATCGGCTTGAGATGGCTCAGGCATCTCGGCTTTGAGCAGGTCTCGACCAACCCTGTCCTGGCCGCAAGGGCTTATCAGGACGAACCTTCCTTAACCGCACTCTTTCGCAACGAGGTGAAGCGACATCCGGATTTTAAGCGCTGGTCCGCCAAATCCTCCCGATATGGAGATGAGATCACGCTTTACGCAACACTGCTTGCCCTCTGGGATAACCTCTATGTCTTTCGTCCCATCTTCTTCAATCTCCGCGAGACCTCCGGAGGCGGTGTCGTCAGCTTCCAGCTCAATCCCAATATTGCGCACCTTGTTGAGGAAAGCATCAGGGATGTGTTTACGGCATTCTCTCTCGCCTCTGAAAATCTCTCCCTCTATGACCAGTACCTGCTCGCAGGTTATCGGATGGACGGATGGAAAGGAAGGCCCAATCTCGTCATCAAAGTGGCTGCAACAACCCCTGCCGCCAGAACCATCACCCGGACGATCAACTCCTTTGGCTTCGGATCGAATATCACGGTTGACTTCAGCGTCAGCCAGGAGGCCACGCTCCTCCTCGAGGAGATGGAGGGAATGGCTGAGGCGATGAGGAAAGGAATTCCACCGACCCAGCTCTATATGACCAACATGGGTGGAAGGCTGGAAAGCCATCTGAGAGAGATAAAGCTGGAAGAACTCTTCGAAGAGTTGAAGAAGAAATTGGGCGAGGGAGAGGCTCTTAAGAGAATCCATCAACTCTCCGAAGCCAATGGAACAAAAGATAGGGTTTCTCAGGTAAAGTCATATGAGGAAAAGGTATGGGCTGTGACTCGATATGGACATGGCCAGAGAACCATCAATGACCCTGTTCATGAAGCCTTAAAACCCGTCGCTTCAAGAGAAACCCTCCGGAACTTGGAAGAGGCCATTGGAGCCTCCGGCACCCTGGTGGCCAGAAGGGTCTGGTTTCTCTTCTTCTCCCAAGCAAATCGGGAACAATGGATCGCTTACTTGATGAAGAGAAAAGGGTTAACCCGGGATCAGGCCCGTCTGATCATGGACCGCATCCACTATCTCCCCGCTTCCAAACGGAAGCCCTTTGACACCTACTGGACCCTCTCTTCCCGTAATCTCGTCCATACTGAATTTCCGGACCATCAGGAAAATGTGAGAAAAAAGGCTGAAGATCCCCGATTTGATTTGAATGAGTATGGGGAATCCATTTTGAACACTTTTCCAACCGAGGTGCTCAATCAACTCAATCAGATCGAAGATTTCCGGAAGGCCTATGGAATCAATCCCGAATTATCAAAATTCTTTATAGAGGCTGGAATATCCGGGGACTTTGACCTGGGAGGTCTGGCTCCTTCCGATTGGCCGGGGTTCGGCCCTGTGCAAAAAACGCTCTTGGAATTTAAGGGGGCTTATGATACCTTTAAGAAGGAGATGGTCTCCCTTCTCGGGACACAGGTCAGAAAGAAACGAACCCTGAAAAAAAAGAGAGGAAGGAAATGAATAAGAAAATTCCCTTCAAGATTTCGATCTGTAATGAACTCTTCCAGGGATGGCCGATTGAAAAGGTCTTTGAGTATGCGGCGAAATTAGGTTATGACGGAGTGGAGATATCACCCTTCACCCTTGCCGATTCCGTCACCGAGATATCAACGAAGAGAAGGAATGCGATCCGCCGCGCCGCAGAGGATAACGGGATTGAGATCGTCGGCCTTCACTGGCTTCTCGTGAAGCCTGAAGGTCTATACATTAATCACCCCGACGAGTTCATCCGCATCCAGACTCAGGAATATATCGAAGCCCTCATCCACTTCTGCGCCGACATCGGAGGGAAAGTCCTCGTCCACGGTTCTCCTCACCAGAGGACGATCAAGGAGGGATGGAACGCCAAGGATTCGTGGGATTATGCCAAAGAAACATTTAAGGTCTCCCTGAAGGCCGCCCGGCAGAGAAACGTCTTCTACTGCCTCGAGCCTCTCTCTCCTGCTCAGACCAATTTCATCAATACCGTAGAGGAAGCCATCCGATTTGTAAAAGAGGTGCGGCATCCCAATCTCAAAATGGTCTTTGACTGCCGGAGCGCCTCTGCCTCTGAGAAGTCATTGACAGAATCCCTTCTCCAGGCTCTGGACTCCGGATACCTCCGCCATGTTCATATGAATGATGCGAATGGATCGGGGCCGGGATTCGGTGAGACGAATTTTACGCCGATCCTAAAAACATTGCTCAAAAACGGTTATAAAGGCTACATCTCCGTTGAAGTCTTCAGTTTCGACCCCGATCCTCAAACGATCGCCAGCCGCTCCATCGGCTACCTGAATGGAATTATGGAGACCTTGACAGAAAAAGCGTGAAATTTAGGATACCGATCACCCTGAGGCTCTCGAAGCCTGCAGTGAGTTTATCGAACTGGGTGAAACTCCTCGACTACTTCACCCCCTCTTTCAAAAGCCCTCCTATTTTCATCCATCGTGCGAGAGGGAAACAAATCCCTGATGACCGATTCGAAGACCTGGCGGTCAATGGGCGCGACGTTAATGGCGGAGAGCGCTCCCAGCATGACAATATTGGCAAAGATGGGGTCGCCCATCTCCAGGGCAATCTCTGTAGCATTGAGCGTCCAGACCCGTCTGCTCAATTCCTGTATCTTTGCGATCACCCTCGACGCCTCCGGATAAGTGGCATTTCCGGAGATGACATCAATGGGATGGATCGGTCTTGTATTGAGGAGGGTCATGATTTTTGGATTTCCATAAGGTCCAAGTATCCTTAGCCCCTCAACCGGCTCAAGAGCGATGAGAAGATCAGCGCGCCCCTCAGGAATCAGGGGAGAAAACGGTTCCCTCTCTGAAATCCGCAGATGGCTCATGACTGAGCCTCCCCGCTGTGAGGCGCCATAAGTCTCTCCGATCGTAATGACATATCCCTTGGCAACAAGCATCTCGCCCAGAATCCGTGAGGCCAGAACATTTCCCTGCCCCCCGACCCCGCCGATGATCACATTAAATGGATCTTTGGGAAGTAACATCATATGAATGCCTTTCTCTCCAGTCGAAACTCCCTTGACCAACAAGGGCACCAAGAAGGATAAAAATCTACTGGATTCCCGTTTTCACGGGAATGACAAGTGCTGGGAGATTTGTCATTCCTGCGGAAGCAGGAATCCAGAAATCTTATTTACGTCTTAAACCGATCAGGACACCACATCTCCCCCTGACACCGCCTCTTTCCGGATGGCTGTGGCAGGGCAGATTCCCGCGCATACTCCGCATCCGTTACAGATTGCCTCGTCAATGCGCGCCTTTCCGGTTGACTGATCCCACACCAATCCGGGACATTTGAAGATCCTTGTGCAGAGCCGGTTACAGCCGCACGCCTCTCCCAAGCATCGCCCCTGATCCACCTCGATCCGAAAAAGTTTCCTCTGATGTTTACCACTGACCAGCGCACATTCTCTTCTGAGAATGAGGACTTTTACCCCGTTAGAAATAATTCCCCCCTGCTCTTCAGCATGGTTTAATGTCTCGCTGGAATTTCTAACGGGGTGAACTCCTCTTTCCATTCGAATAAGCCTCAGGATGGTCTCAACTGCCTCCTCAATATCAAAAGGATCGACCACCTCCACGCGGGCCCCCAAAACTTCGCAGATCGCCTTGAGATCAATAATCGGCGCCATGCCTCCGGTTGCCGTCGAGCCGGTGCCCGGATGGGGCTGAAAACCGGTCATGGCAGTGGCGCTGTTATCGAGAAGGAGCAATAAAAAGTTGGCGCCGTTATAATAGGCATTGGCCAGGGCGGGCATGGCCGCATGATAGAAAGTCGAATCCCCGCAGACAGCAACCACAGGCTGCTCCAGTCCAAAGCGCTCAAGCTGACCGAACCCGCAGGCCAATCCGGTTCCGGAGCCCATGGCATGAAGCGTCTTCATCTGGAAAAACCCGGAAGGCCCCATCCCCAGCGAATAACAACCGATATCACCCAGGACAAAGCCATCCCTGGCGTCCAGCGCCAGAGCGGTCTTGACCGCCCAGTAAGTCGCCCGATGAGGACATCCGGCGCAGAAGCTGTGCGCTCTTGGCGGCACCTGTTCGGCAATCGCTTCATCGGCCCGCCGGCGATACTCTTCAGGTCTTGGCATATAGTCAACCCTTAAGAGCGTCTGGAGCGCGGAAGTAACGATCTCCGGGTTGAGCTCGCCCACATCCGGAACCGTATGGCTCGCCTTTCCGGAGAACCGTTTTACTCCCAGGTCGGAACAATTCTGTGCAAAGAGCTCCTTCACATTGTTCTCGAGAAATGGGTCCACCTCTTCGATGAACAAGAAATTCTCAGACCTCCGAAGATGTCTCAGGACAAATTCCTCCGGCAGAGGCCAGGTTGTCCCAAGCTTGAGGATGCCGACTCTCTCCTCAACCTTTAAGTTGCTCACCGCTTCAAGGGAATACATATATCCGCTTCCGCTCGTGATCACCATTAAATCAGGTTTCTCCGGCCCCCTGTAAAAATTGAAAGGGGACTCTTCAAAGATCTTCTTCGCCCTTTCAAATTTCTCATGAAGGGCCTTATGATTGGGCATTGGTGGAAAGGCGAGGCTTGGCCGGGAAAGGTCAAATCCAGGCTTCGGGCTGGACTGAGGGAGTTCGTCGAAAGTGACATTGCCCCTGGCGTGTGAAACACGGGTCACGCTCCGGATCAGCACAGGGAGATTCAGCCTCTCCGAGAGGTTGAAAGCCTCCCGGGTCATCTCCTTGGCTTCCCGGAAATTGGCAGGCTCCAGAAGGGGCAAATCTCCGAGTTTGGCGAAGAGGCGCGAATCCTCTTCGTTGCTCGAAGAGATTCCTCCCGGGTCATCCGCAACGACCACGACAAGACCTCCGCGGCATCCGGTCAGGTTGAGATTGAGGAGAAAGTCAGAGGCCACATTGAGCCCGTTCTGCTTCATGGCGCAAAGGCCTCTGAGCCCTGACAGAGAGGCCGCCGCCGCCACCTCAAGGGCAACCTTCTCATTGATCGACCACTCGACATGGAGCCCCAACTCCTCAGCGACTCCGGCAAGGGTCCCGATGATCTCCGAGGACGGATTTCCCGGATAGGCCGCGCAGACCTTCACCCCTGCCTCAAGCGCTCCCCGGGCAATGGCCTCGTTCCCCATCAAAAGCGCAACCTTACCAGGAGTATTCTGAGAAATGTTCATAACAGCTTCACCACCGCCGAGCGAGAAATATACTCTGATGAATGAGGCTACGGTTAAGGTTACGAAGCCCGTTTCGGTTACTGGTTACGGTTACGTGTAAACCCCGTTAGAAAGTTTTCAACTTTCTAACGGGAAAGCTCACACGGGGCATTAAACCCCGTGTTCGCTGAAAAGGAAACAACCACCATCCCCGCAGCAGAGCTGCAGGGCTTTCTAACGGGGCAAAGAATTTAGGGACGACAAACGTAACCTTTTATAAACGATACGGGCATCGTTGCCGTTACCGTTAAACTTTTATTTTTGTAACAATTCCCCCCTCTTTTGAATAGCCTCGATCGCCTTTCGCTTCTTGAGCAAAGAGGCTTCTCCAAGATGACCCAAATGATCCTCCGGCATGGGCTTAGATTCGACAATGCCTTCGGCTTCAGCCTTTTTAAAAAGCATCTCGCCTCGATCGGACCGGATGATCATCGTATTCCATCCCTCAATCCCTTCAACCGTTCCCGCTGAAATATCCGAGAGTTCCGCCGTCATATCAGGACACACCTGACAACCCTTCCGGATGAAAGGCCGGATCTCATCGATAGGAATCATATGCAACGATCCATTGGTATGAATTTTAAGAAGTCTCTCCGGAGGCGGAGTAATCTCCAGTTTAATCATATGCGACTGCCCCAACCTCTTGTTTAAGAAAGCGTGAAATTGCTCATATTCGAGAGCCCATGTGCAGAAAAGCCCAATAACAAGACCCACCCTATCAACAGGCGTTTTTCTCTCAAGAGAGGAAGCCCTCATTCTTGTGAGGGCCTGCGCCTGGCAGGGAAGACCCACCACTCCGATCTTCTCTTCTCCTTGCCAGGGCCCCTTATGGAGGGCTTCGAGAGTCGGGCCGGAGACATAACTCGAGCCGGCGCAGGTCAAGATATCTTCACGGTCCCGGACGATTCGACCTTCGGGTAGAAAGTCGGCCTCCCGAGGCGTTAGAATGGCCGCATCAAGGGCCTTCTTCCTGAGAGCAAAGTCGATGAGTGCAGACACCACCCCTCCGCTCTGAGCCTTCTTTCTCCAGATGGGGTCTCTTGCCCTGGCCATCAAAATGTTTTTAACGGGCCCCATCTCCACCTTTTCGTATTTTTGTCCAAATTCCTTCTGGCAGATTCCGTCCAGATCCACTTCTGTTCGGGGACAATAGACAAAGCAACGGCCTTCCTCAAGACCGCAATCGTGAAGCTTGACCACCCTTCCCTGCCATGAACGAAGATAGGGGCAGAGCGAGAGACAGGCTCCGCAGGCCGTGCAGAGGCCCTGCGACAAAACCCTCTCTTCTAAACCTTTGAGTCCCCGGTTCATATGATTGATAGACAATTATTACAGACCTACTAAAAAGTCAACCTTTCTCGTATCTTTTACCAAACCACTTCGTACCCTGAAATTACCACTATAATTGCGATTGCATTTTTAGTGGTAATAAATGCCCTCGCACTTACCAAACCGGCTTTGTAACCTTAGCGAATATTTTTTGCGGGGAGCATAAATCGATTTTCGTGGTTTATAATTTGGGGACGGTTCTCATATTATATTGCAATATCAATTAGATATAGACTATTTTGTTGGCCTTCCTCTTTTGGGTCGCTTAACTTCAATCGCTTTCTTATTCATCTGTTTCCGAAACCCTTCCGCCCCAATCACCCCCTTAACCATTTTCTCCCGTATCTCTTGCTCCTCTTCGTCTCTGTTCGAACAAACATATTCCCGATATGCCCTCTGTCTCTGAGAAGGACCCTTCCCCATCGCCTCATAAAGGTCATGTCTATCTGTCAATTCATCTCTCTTTCCATAACCATAAATTTTATAACTGCTCCATGAATATTCCATAGGATCCTTCACTAAACCAGCTCTCAGGGGATTTCTCTCGATGTATCTCCCACATTCGAGAAGATAGTTGTCTCTCTCCACAAGTGCACTTTTATATCGATCTTGCCATAGATGCCCCACTTTTCCCTTCTTCCTGTTATACCAAATCGTATAAGCCAGATTGATCCCTTGCATGAGCTTCGATAAAGAGCTGCCCTCCTTTGTCTCAATGAGCAGATGAACGTGGTTATTCATCAATACCCAATGGTAGAGTTTAAATTCATACTGATCCTTATAGCGTCGGCATATCTCAAGGTATTTTTCAAAGTCTTCTTTTTCCTGAAAAACAGGTTCCCGGTTATTGCCTCTGCTAATGATATGATAAGGCATGGATGGAAAGACGACTCTCGCTGACCTTGGCATTTTTAATCATCTCCTGAAACAACACACTCAATATTGATTATTCGATCCTAATACTCCGATAATTATCCCATAACTATTTGGTATAATTGATATATTCAAGAACCGTCCCCAAACTACATTGGATTTCACCCAGAACCTCAAAGTGCATATGTTTGATGACGATTTTGAAGATGAAGTATTTTCAGGCTCTAAATCGAAGAAGGTGAAAGTTTAAGAATCTACGCCTATTGACGTTATCTCCCTGAAATTTCCTCCCCTACCAACCATCCGCTAATCATCTCTCCTTCCAAGCCCAGGTAAGGGAAATTTTCTCTCCCTGAAAAGTAGAGATTTTTTGAAATCCGGATTGGAACAATTCCCCTTCTCCATCGAAAATCGGAATCGACCTCATAAAGAAAGTGCGGATAGGACCAGCAATCCATCTGATCATCCGCCCATTTCCGGTCGATGAACTCAATATGATTTTCAAGAAATGGAAATAGATGTTTTAAATGATTCATCACCCCATCCTGCAGATCAGAGATAGAATCCTTTTGCAATCCTCCACAGGACATTAAGCTCTGGACCGTAAGCGCTCTTTTCCCTTCCGGGGCCTGATTCTTATCCCCTTTTCGACTCAGCCTGAGGAAGAGGAGGTTTCCTCCTTCGTATGGCTTTTGAAGGTCGTAAAGGGAGACGAGGCGGTCTCTCATTCCGACCGGAATGACCTTCTCATGGATCCCTAAAAAGAACGGCACGAGCACGTAACGGGGTCGAACCTTTTTTCCCCACCTCGAAAGGGCCTTTCCTTTCTTCCCGAACAGGCCCAAAAGCGAATGGAGAGGAGAATTAAGAACAAGAGAGCGGGATCGGTAGGTGGGCTTCCCTCCTTTTAAGAAAACGCTAACTCCTTCCCTCCATTTCATCTCCACTTTCTCCACGCTCTCGATTTCTTCAACCTTTCCTCCGGATTGGGTGAATTTCTCGATCATGCCTTCCGTCACTTTTTCCAGATCAACGCTCTCCTCCCATTCATCCCCTTCGCCATCCAATAAAAGGTGAGAAACCAGGGGGATGGGAAAAGAGTCTGCGCGGAGGTTCCCATGAGAGATCATCTGTAGCTCAATAAATTTTTTAAATTCAGGCGAGAATGGAGAGAGCCATTGATCCGTTCCTCCTTTAGGAAGGCCATCAAATGATAACCATCTCTTGAGGAAAGACCTGTTCCAGATAGGAAAATGGGGTCCAGGGGGGGCCTTGCTTCTTATCTCTTTTAAAACCTGTTTGATTCGTTCCAGTTCGGCATAAAAGTTTTCTATTTGATTCAATTCCTCCGGGAATTCCCTTCTCCACTCCCTCTGGAGAAGGGAACGCTCGCCATAAAGGTCGATTCTTGCTTCGGGGAGGATCACCTGAAAAGAGACTTCCTGCTTCGGTTTATCTCCTCCTTTTTTGCTTTCCCGGTGATCAGCTGGAAATGGAATCTTCTTCGGGAGGTTTGTTTGAATCAGTTTCTCTGAGAAGTTTGAAAAAGGAACGAAGCGATACCCGTCTCTTGAATAAGAGGAGCGATATCTTTTTTCTTTAAGAAGCAGAACGCTACGGTTCTCTTTTGCCAGCCGGGTGGCGGCGATCAAGCCCCCCAGCCCAGCGCCCAATATAGCCACATCAAAGACTTTGTGCTGGTGTTCCATGCTGTTTGTTAATTTTTCGGAGACAATCTCTTTGTTGGCATGATAACAGGAATTGACCCTATACAAGAGATGGGTAGACCCATTGCTTTTCAAGCGAACTCGATGGAATCCTGCCCCTTCTCGGCCTTCCCAATCTCCCCGATAAGAGAGGCCTTCTCGCCCATCGAGTGAAGCCTTTCCAAAATCTCCTCTGCCTCCCTGCTCTTAACAATGAGAATCAAACCGATTCCATTATTAAAGGTCTTAAGCATTTCATCTTCCGAGATATTCCCCTTCTTTTTTAGGAATGGAAAGATGGGAGGGATTTCCCATGTCCCTTGATGGACGATCGCCTTGCAACCACTTGGAATGACCCTCGGAAGATTCCCGGTGATCCCTCCGCCTGTGATATGGGCGATCCCTCCGATTTTGAAATCCCTGACAAGGTTGAGAACCGTCTTGACATAGATTCGTGTTGGCCGAAGGAGTTCCTCGCCCAGAACTTCTCCGATCTCTTCCACCCTTTTGCCGAGGTCCATCCGGTGATGTTCGAGGATGACCTTTCTCACCAGGGAGTACCCGTTGCTGTGGAGTCCGCTCGAGGCAATCCCGATTAACCTGTCGCCCACGGTGACACTGGAGCCGTCGATCATTTGGGCATCCTCCACAATGCCCACGGCAAAGCCGGCAAGGTCATATTCGTCTTCCGCATAAAACCCGGGCATCTCGGCTGTCTCACCACCGATGAGGGAACATTCCGCTTCCATGCATCCTTTGGCAATACCACTGACCACCTGGATCGCCTTCTCCTGATCCAGTTTCGAAGTGGCAAAATAATCCAGCAGGAAGAGCGGTCTGGCTCCGCTGACCACGATGTCATTGACGCACATGGCCACCAGATCAATGCCCACGGTGTCATGGCGGTCCATCAGGAATGCGATCTTCAATTTCGTTCCCACACCATCCGTTGACGAGACCAGAATGGGTTTCTTATATCTTTCGAGGTTGAGAGAAACGCAACCCGCAAAACCGCCGATCTTTGTCATCACCTCCGGCCGAAAGGTCGCCTCAACCATCGATTTGATCCCCTGGACAAACGAGTCCCCTTTCTCAACATCAACGCCCGAATCTTTGTAAGAGAATTTTTTCATTCTTTATGCTCCCAAGTTATAAAGGGCCCCAGAATTGAATTGATAATGGGATTGGAAAATCTTCCCTCGCCCCTCTCTGTCAAATCCCGCGAAACGCGGGACCACCTTTTGAAAAACCTACTTACCATCACAGAGGAGCGCTGTATGCGTTAATAAATTAATTTTAAAGTAATCGAAGACCCCCGAAAAGTCAAATCACATCTTGCGGATTCGGATTTAACCTGTTAATAAAAAACGATTGCAAGGATTAAGGAATCGATTGCTCAGATCAGAAATCCATTGAATTGAACTACCGCCAGCGATAAACTGGTGGATTCTCTATCGACTGAAGTCGGCTAAAGAAAAGCAGATCAGCACAGAAATTCTCACGAGGAAAAACCTGTGGAATCATTTTCTTAATCTGTGTCATCAGAGAGATCCGGACATGAGAATTGAGGAGTTTGATTACAACCTTCCCAAATCGTTAATTGCTCAGTACCCATCCCCCCGGCGGGGGGAGTCCCGCTTAATGATCCTCCATCGAACCCGGGGCGCTATCGAGCACCGGAACTTCGGAGAACTCCCGGGATATTTGCGCTCCGGCGATCTTCTGGTAATGAATAATACCCGTGTTCTTCCTGCGCGATTGATCGGCCGCAAAGAGACGGGAGGAAGGGTTGAAGTCCTTCTCATCCCTTCGTGGAACGGAGCAAGAGGCGAATGGGAGGCTCTGGTCAGAAATTTTGGGAAACTGAAGAACGCGACCCGAATTCATTTCGGTCAGGGAGCCTATGGAGAATTGAGCGGGGTAAAAGGTGGAAAGGGGAAAATCACTTTTCCCGGAGGAGAATCGGTTGAAGAGCTTCTCGGGAAGGCTGGCCATATTCCGCTCCCCCCTTATATCAAGAGAGAAGATGAACCGATCGACCGGGAGCGTTATCAGACGGTCATCGCTGAAAAAGATGGATCGATTGCAGCTCCCACTGCAGGCCTTCATTTCGCGGAATCGATGATCCAAACTTTAAGGGAGAACGGGGTGGGGGTCGCATGGATCACCCTTCACATCGGCCCAGGCACTTTCACTCCGGTGAAAACAGAGAAGGTTGAAGAGCACCCGATGGAAAAAGAGTGGGTGGAGATAACGGAACAAGTCGCAGGAGAGATTGAGCAGACCAAAAAACGGGGGGGAAGAGTGATCGCTGTTGGAACGACAACGACCCGCGCCCTTGAATCTTTCTCTGAAAGGGAAGGCCGGGTTAAACCAGGAAGAGGGCACGCTTCTCTTTTCATCCATCCACCCTACCCTTTCAGGGTGATCGATGGATTGGTGACCAATTTCCATCTTCCCAAATCGACGCTGATCATGCTGGTTTCGGCTTTTGCAGGCAGAGATTTTATCCTGAATGCCTATCGGGAAGCTGTGGAAAGGAAGTACCGGTTTTACAGTTATGGCGACGCCATGCTGATCCTTTGAGAAAATTCGAAGCACGAAATCCGAATTTCGAAACAATACCAAATGACCAAAATCCCAATGTTCAAAACTGATAAAAGTTTAATGCATTTGGATTTCGAAAATTCGAAATTGTTTCGTGCTTCGATATTCGAATTTCGAGTTTTATATTTAAAGTGATGGCTTTTCAATTCGAGATCCTTAAAAAAGATTCTTCCTCTCAGGCGAGACTGGGTAGGATCGTCACCCATCACGGCGCTATCATGACCCCGGCCTTTCTTCCCGTGGGGACGCAGGGAACGGTTAAGTCGCTCACGCCTGAAGAACTGGCGGAGGTTGGGGTGGAGGGGATATTAGGAAACACCTATCACCTCTACCTCAAACCCGGCCATGAAACCATAGCCCGGTTGGGAGGGCTCCATCGTTTTATCCACTGGGAAAAGCCTATTCTGACGGATAGCGGCGGTTATCAAATCTTCAGTCTCGCGAAACTGCGAAAAATCTCGGAAGACGGAGTCACCTTTCAGTCCCATATCGATGGCTCCGAACATTTTCTTACACCCGAGAAGGTGATGGAGATTCAGAGGACTCTCGGCTCTGACATCGCTATGGTCCTGGATGAGTGCGTGCCCTATCCTTCTTCCCATGAATATGTCATGGCTTCAACGAAGCTTACCACCTTTTGGGCCGAGAGATGTCTGAAAGCGAGAAGGAGCGACGATCCGGCTCTTTTCGGCATTGTCCAGGGCGGGATGTATCGGGATCTTCGAGAGGAGAGCGCCAGAGACCTGACCCGTCTCGACTTCCAGGGATATGCCATCGGAGGACTTAGTGTCGGGGAACCCAAATCCATCATGCAGGACGTTCTGGAATGGACCGCGCCTTTTTTACCCGATAAGAGTCCACGGTACTTAATGGGTGTGGGAACCCCTGAAGATATTCTCCATGCAACCCTGCAGGGGATTGATCTTTTCGATTGTGTCCTTCCCACGAGGAATGCCAGAAACGGAATGCTCTTCACTTCAAGGGGGAAGATATCGATCAAACAGGCCCGGTATGCGGAGGACCCAGGGCCTATCGATGAATCGTGTCTTTGCTACTCGTGCCGCCACTATTCAAGGGCGTATCTCCGACACCTCTACCTGGCCAACGAAATCCTCTCTTCGAGGTTGAATACGATTCACAATATCTATTATTATATGGAACTGATGAAGGAGATTCGGAAGGCGATTCAGGAGGAACGTCTGTCTCAACTTTGTCAAACTTCCATTTTCCGAGTGAATGGGTTACAAGAAGAACAATCTGATCAGCGCCAAACAGCTTTTCTCTAAACCAAAAAACTAAAATCAAAAAGGAGGATATTATGTGGAATGAGTTGGCTTATGCAATGGGACCCCAACCTGGAGGAGGAAACCAGGGGTCCGCGATATGGAGTTTCCTACCCATCATTTTGATCTTTGTCATCTTTTACTTTCTGCTCATCCGTCCCCAGCAGAAACGGGCTAAGGACCACCGCAATCTGCTCTCGAATTTAAAGGAGGGCGATCAAGTGTTGACGAGCGGAGGGATCTACGGCAGGATCACCGGTATCAAGGACGATAAGATCACGGTCGAAATCTCCGACAGGGTGAGAGTAAAAGTCAACCGGGGCAATATCGCAGGAGTCGTCAGATCGGATATGATGTGAACCAATTAGAATAATTTCGGATTGCGAAATGCGGATTGCGGAATAAAAATTCTTTTTGCAAATTCCGCATTCCAAAATCCGCAATCGGCAATGGAATGAACCCCTTGCTCTAAACGGTGTTTTAGGGCTATAATCCACGAGGAGGTGAACCATGAGGAAGTATGAAACCATCTTTATTCTTGACCCCGATCTCGAAGAAGGGGCGGCGCAATCCGCCACTGAAAAGATCAAGGGAATCATCGCTCAGGGCAACGGAGAGATACTGAAGATCGAAGACTGGGGAAAACGAAAACTCGCCTATGAAGTTAAAAAGAAGTCCAAAGGCCAGTACATTCTGATCCATTTTTCCGGAACACCCGCCCTCCTCTCCGAACTGGAGAGAAATTTTCGAGTCATGGATGCCGTCATCAAGTTTCAATCCGTTCGTCTTGACGAAAGAGGCGCTTTCGCTTCAGTTGCGCCTGCTCCGGATGATCAGCCGGAGGAGGAATCAGAGGAAACCGCATGACCTCCGTGAATCAGGTCATCCTCACAGGGAAGGTGGCAAAGCCCCCGCAATTCCATCATCAACCTGATGGGAACCCTGTGCTCCAATTTTCTCTGGAGCTAAACGATTCAAAAAATATTTCTATAACAACGCCGGGCCAGGGTCTTCAAGGAAAGACCTCCAAACGGGCAGGCTTGCATCCGAGCCTGATTCACATTGTGGCCATTGGCCGACTGGCCCAATCCAGGTCCGAGATCCAGAGTGGTCAGCGTCTTTTAGTGAAAGGCAGTCTCCATCAGAGACGTTGGGAAACGCCAGATGGAAGATACAGGTCCCGCACGGAGGTGATCGCATCGGAACTCGATTCCGTTGAGGAGAACGAAGCGAGCCCTCAGAGTCAGAAATGAGATCAAATCAGCAAAGAGAGAAGAAAGAGAGGAGAAGATGATAAGAAAACCGGCTGAAAGGTCAGCTCCGGACAGAAAGAAGAAACCTTTCATGAGACGAAAGGTCTGTCGGTTTTGCACCGACAAAAAGCTCGATATTGATTATAGAAATCCGAGAGTCCTTCGATATTTTGTGACGGAACGGGGGAAGATTGTTCCCCGGAGAATCTCCGGAAACTGTGCCAAGCATCAGAGGCAGATCACCGTCGCCGTGAAAAGGGCCCGAAACATAGCCATTCTGCCATTTACAACGGCAGCCAATTAATTTTTGGACTGAGGTTGGAGGTTAGAAGGTTTGAGGCAAGAAGATTTAGCCTCCAACCTCTAACCTAAATCCTTCAACCTGGTCTCGGAGGTTTATAATGCAAGTCATTCTATTAGAAGATATCCCCTCATTGGGAAAGGTGGGGGAACTGGTGAAGGTCTCGGATGGATATGGAAGAAACTACCTCATCCCGAAGAAGAAGGCTGTCTTTGCCACGGAAAAGAACCTCAAAACCCTGCAACACGAGAAGGCGCTGGTTCAGCAGCGTCTGGGGAAGATGAAAAAAGATGCGGTGAAGATGGCTCAGGAGATCGAAAAACTCTCCTGCACCTTTGCAAAGAATGTGGGGGAGAGCGGAAAGCTTTTCGGCTCTGTGACCTCCATGGAGATCGAAGCCTTTCTGAAGGAAAACGGGATGGATGTGGATCGGAAGAAAATTATTCTTGAAGAGCCGATCAAGAATCTGGGAATGTATACCGTTGCGATTAAACTCCAACCGCAAGTCACCGCCCATCTCAAGGTCTGGGTCGTTCAGGAGTGAACATGGAGGGGACGGAACTCTCTTCCCATAAAATCCCGCCCCAAAACCTCGAGGCGGAGCAGTCCGTTCTGGGTGGCATCCTTATTGAAAATGAGGCGATCAATAAGGTGATGGAGATCCTCACCCCTGACGATTTCTACCGGGATGGACATCGAAAGATTTACGCCGCGCTGATTGACCTTTCCGAACGGGATGAACCTGCCGACCTCATCACCATGACCAACGAGCTGCGCAAAAAGGACCAGCTCGACGCCATCGGAGGGGCCTCCTACTTAGCCTCTCTGATCGATTCGGTTCCCACCGCGGCCAACATCGAATACTATGCCAGGATCGTCAGGGAGAAGGCGGTCCTACGGAAGTTGATCGAAACCTCCACGGAGATCATCACGCAGAGCTATCAGGATCGGGGCGATGTGGAGAACTTCCTTGACGAGGCGGAGAAGGCCATTTTCGAAATCTCCGAGAGAAGGGTGAGACCCGCCTTCTACTCCATCCGTGAAGTGGTCAAAGCCAGCCTGGATACCATTTCAAAGCTTTATGAGAAGAAGGAGCTCATCACCGGCATCCCTTCAGGGTTTAAAGAACTCGATAAGATGACGGCTGGCTTTCAACCCTCGGACCTGATCATTGTTGCGGGAAGGCCCAGCATGGGCAAGACCGCCTTTTGCCTCAACGTTGCCCAGTATGCCGCCATAGAGCGAAAGACTCCCATCGCCATCTTCTCCCTTGAGATGTCGAAGGAACAGCTCGTCATCCGGATGCTCTGCTCCCAGTCGCAGGTGGAAGGGACTCGGCTCCGGACAGGTTTCCTCCACGAAAGTGATTGGACCAAGCTGACGCTCGCCGCAGGAACGCTCTACGAGGCGCCCATCTTCATCGACGATACGGCCGCGCTCTCGGTTCTTGAGTTGAGGGCAAAGGCTCGGCGTCTCAAAGCCGATCATCGTCTGGGTATGCTCGTCATCGACTATCTTCAATTGATGAAGGGGAGATCGAGGGTGGAGAGCCGTCAGCAGGAGATCTCCGAAATCTCCCGCTCCCTCAAGGCCCTGGCCAAGGAGCTCAATATCCCGGTCATCGCTGTCTCCCAGCTCAGCCGGAAAACCGAGGAGAGGACCGGGAACAGGCCCCAGCTCTCAGATCTCCGGGAATCCGGGGCAATCGAGCAGGACGCAGATGTGATCCTCTTCCTTTTCCGTGAGGAGGTTTACAATCGCCAGGAGGAGAATCAGGGCAAAGCAGAGCTCATCATAGGAAAGCAGAGAAACGGGCCGATCGGCAAGGTCGATCTGGCTTTTATGGACAGATTTACCACGTTTAAAGACCTTTACAAGGGTGAGGCTGAAAATTTCTACGAATGACCCCAACCTATTTTGGAATTCGGATTGCGGAATGTGGAATAAAAACTCCGAAATCTGAAATCTGCAATCTAAAATGTTGATAGTTTACGATGAACCTGCCCAATACCTTAACCATTATCAGGGTCCTTTTGATTCCCGCCTTTGTCATCCTCATCATGGATCATTCCTTCTGGTGGGCCTTGATCATTTTTGCCATCGCCGGAATTACGGATGGACTCGATGGCCTATTGGCGCGCCTCACTCACCAGAAGACCGAGTTAGGGGCCTATCTCGATCCCATTGCCGATAAGCTCCTTATCATCTCCGCTTACCTCGCCCTGGCCATCGTAGAGGTTCTTCCGGGCTGGCTCTCAGTCATCGTCATCGCCCGTGATGTCATCATTCTATTGGGCCTTCTTGTGATCATGCTCATCAGTCATCCTCCCGAAATCCATCCGAGCTTCATCAGCAAGATGACCACCATCTTTCAGATATCGACCGTCCTTCTCGCCTTGCTGGCGGGATATGATTCTTTCTTTAAGCAACTGACCCCCATTGCCATTTACGGAACAACCTTTCTAACCGTTCTCTCCGGAATCCATTACATCTATGTGGGCACACGCATCTTGAACCAAAGAAATCATCATCGAAATTTTAAGGGAGAATGAGATATGCCAACCATCGCCAAGGTCATCGGAAGGGAGATCATCGATTCGAGAGGAAACCCAACGGTCGAAGTGGAGGCCTTTCTGGATAGCGGTTTCATGGGAAGGGCCGCCGTCCCTTCGGGGGCTTCGACCGGTAGCCACGAGGCATTGGAACTAAGGGATAAAGATCCGAAGCGATATCTGGGGAAAGGCGTCCGGAAGGCGGTCAACCATATCCATCGTCTGATCGCCCCAAAACTTCTCGGGATGGACGCTCTCGACCAGAAAAAGATCGATTCAACCCTGATCCGTCTGGACGGAACCCCTAATAAAGCCCGATTGGGAGCCAATGCCATCCTGGGTGTCTCTCTGGCCTGTGCGAGGGCAGCCGCCAACCACATGGAAGTCTCTTTATACCGTCATCTCGGAGGTTCAGCCGCCAACCACCTTCCCCTGCCCCAGATGAACATCCTCAACGGCGGAGCCCATGCCGATAATAATCTCGATATTCAGGAATTTATGATCCTTCCTGTCGGGGCGAAGAGTTTTAAGGAAGCGCTGCGAATGGGGGCGGAAGTCTTTCACCATCTCAAGTCGATCCTGAAGGGAAAAGGCTACAAAACCTCTGTGGGCGATGAGGGAGGATTTGCTCCGGATCTCCAATCCAATGAAGAAGCCTTTACCCTGATCATGGAGGCCATTCGAAAAGCCGGCTACCGTCCAGGAAAGGATGTCTGTCTCGGGATTGATGCGGCAGCAACCGAATTCTACCGTAACGGATTCTACTTTCTCAAGGCGGAAAAAAAGCCGAAATTGACTTCAGCCGAAATGATCGCCTATTATGAAAGCCTGATCAAAAAATTTCCCATTCTCACGATTGAGGACGGCCTGGCAGAGGATGACTGGAAGGGATGGAAAGCGATGTCCCTTCGTCTGGGCAAAAAAATCCAGTTGGTCGGGGATGACATTTTCGTCACCCATCCGACACGGCTGTCAAAAGGGATCAAAGGGGGAGTGGCCAATGCCATTTTGATCAAACTCAATCAGATCGGGACCTTGACTGAAACCCTTGAGGTGATCGGAATGGCCAAAAAGGCCGGTTATGGAACAATCATCTCCCATCGTTCGGGCGAGACAGAGGACACAACCATCTCCGATCTATGTGTGGGCACCCATGCCGGACAGATCAAGACCGGCGCCCCATCACGCACGGAAAGGGTGGCCAAATACAATCAGCTTTTGCGGATTGAGGAGGAACTGGGAGGTCGTGCCGTCTATGATCCGCCGCTACGCTGGAAAAAGCCATAGCGCAGAGAGCATAGGGCATAGCGTTTAAAAACTGTTTATTCAATCCGAAATCCGCATTCCACACTTAAGAAGGGGGGAAACCATGAAGATCAGAAAATATTTTGACCCTGAGATGGAATTGATGGAACGGGAGGAATTGGAGGCGCTTCAATTCCACAAACTCAAACTCCAGATGAGAAGGTGCTACCGCAACTCGGGGTTTTATCTTGAGAAGTTCAAAAAGGCGGGCATCAAACCCGAGGACATTCGGTCGCTGTCCGATGTCACGCATCTCCCTTTTGTCGCCAAGGATGAACTTCGAGAGGAACAGCAGGCTCATCCCCATTTCGGAAGATTTACCGTGGCTCCCCCTGATGCCTGGGCAGAGCTCCGGCCTTCCCCGGGAACGACCGGGCCTCCGGTCAATACCATCTGGTCCCATGAAGACGTGAAAAATATCGCCAGATGGACAGCCCGAACGATGTGGACTTTCGGCGTCAGGCCCGGAGATATCATCCAGAATGGATTTGGCTATGGCATCTGGGTCGCCGGTATCTCCATCCATTACGCCTCCAGAGAACTGGGCTGTTTTGTTATCCCGGTGGGTTCTACAAAGAGCGAACGCCAGATCGATTACTTCATCAACCCCGGCTCCACGGTTCTCATCTGCACCCCCACTTATGCCCTCAACATTGCAGAACAACTGAAGTTAAAAAGAATCCCGCCCGGGAAAATTCCTCTGAGAATCGGATGCTTTGGGGGTGAGGTCGGGGCAGAGGTGCCTGCAACCCGCAAGAAGATTGAAGAAGGACTTGGGATTGAAGCCTACGACTGCTACGGTTTGACGGAAATCGGCCCCATCATTGCTACCGAGTGCTCTCATAAGGCGGGGATCCACTGGATTGAAGATCATCTCCTTGTAGAAGTGATCGATCCCGATACGATGAACCCATGCGAACCCGGAGAATTGGGCGTCCTGGTCATTACCCATCTCACCAAAGAAGCCACGCCCATGATCCGATTCTGGACCGGAGATTTGGCCAGGTTGGATAAGAAAAAATGCAGGTGTGGCCGGACGCACGCCCGATCCCCGGGAGGAATCGTCGGTAGACTGAATGACAGAATAAACTGCGGAGGGATCTACCTCTTTCCTTCCCAGGTAGAGGATGTTGTCAGGGGAATAGACCACCTTTCTGACGAATTTTCAATAGAACTGACCACCGATCCGAAATCCGGAGAAGAGAGGTGCGCTCTCATCGTCGAATGTCTGAAGGAGAAAGAGATTCCAAAAGCATCCTCTCAACTGAAGGAGAGGTTGAGGAATGCGTATCAGGTCACACCGGACATTCGGTTTGTCCCCTCCGGCACCCTGAAGCGGCCTGTTTTCAGGGCTAAACGAGTTGTGGATAAGAGGAAAAAGGTCTTTTAATCAAGGCCGCCCACAGGGCGATCAAAGATTAATCAGTCCATAATTGTATGGACACTTGAAACCCAATCCCTCCTCCATTTATTTACAAAAAGGAGAAATTCCCCTCTTTGGCAAAGAGGGGTTAGGGGAGATTTTCAAAAGATGTCTTCTCAGTTAAGGATTCCGCAGTAAGATGGATCTCTTCGACTTGACAGGCAAGGTTGCAATGGTCACAGGGAGCACTCGAGGGCTTGGCGAAACAGCAGCTAAGGCGTTAGCAAAGGCCGGCGCAGATATAGCCGTTTGTGGTAGAAACCCTGCGGACCTGAAACGAGTCTCATCCGAAATCCAAACAATGGACCGAAGATCTCAAGGATTTGAATTCGATGTGCTCTCCAAGGAGAAGGTTACAAAGGCTGTTGAGCAGATCCTGAACCATTTTGGCCGCGTGGATATACTCGTTAATAACGCCGGCACCAATTATCGGGTCCCAGTCCTTGAATATCCGGAAGAACAATGGGACTTGATCATCAATACTAACCTCAAGGGCTATTTTCTCGTGGCACAGGCTGTCGTTCCCCAGATGATCGAAAGGGGATATGGAAAAGTGATCAATATGAGCTCTATCTTCGGAAAGACCCCTCTTCCAAACCAACTGGCCTATGCCTCCTCCAAGGGCGGAGTGGATCAAATGACCAAGGTCATGGCTCTCGAATGGGCCAAACAGGGTGTTCGCGTCAATGCCATCGGCCCGACCTATTTCGAAACCGATATGGTCAAACAGATCCGGAATGATCCTGAAAGATTCAATTTCATTAATGAGCGCACGCCCGTGGGACGATGGGGTTATCTCCCCGAACTGGAGGGCACGGTTATTTTCCTCGCGGCTCCGGCCTCGGACTTCATTACCGGCCAAACCATCTATGTCGATGGGGGCTGGACGGTCTGGTAATACCGCATCGCGCATGGCGCATAGGGTTCATCCCTTTGTTTTTTTCGCTATGCGCTATGCCCTATGCGTTATGCTGAGAATCGGAGCCAAATACTGCGGGGGATGCAATCCGTCTTATGAAAGGGTGGCGATCGTTCAGCGTGCCCAATCCCGACTAAAAGACCGATTCCTTTTTCTTCGCCATGATGAACCGGATATTGAGGTCATGGTTCTCTTAAGCGGATGCCACAGGGCCTGCGCAAACCAAGATCTCCATCCAACGGAAATCTCCTCTTATTCGGTGACAGGAGAAAACGATTTTAAAGACTTGATCGACTACCTGACCTCTCTCCAGGAGAAAGGTGATGGCTGATGAACGCAACCTCTCCATTCAGAAGATGGCTTTCCCTCTACCCCAGAGATTATTCCCCGGATTTAACCCCGGAGGCTATAAGTCCGTTGGACCATCTTCAAAAAACAGTCTACTCCCATGGACAGAATCCTGTTCTTTACTATTTCAACAAGATCATTTCCTATCAAGAATTGGATGAGATGAGCAATGCCTTTGCCTGCGCCCTGAAAGACTTTGGAATTAAGAAAGGCGACAGGGTGGCCCTTTATCTTCAGAATATCCCCCAATTTGTCATCGCCCAGTATGGCATATGGAAGGCCGGCGGGATCATCGTTCCGTTAAATCCGATGTATAAGGAAAAGGAACTCACCTACTATTTTCAGGATGCATCGGTTCGGGTTCTTGTCTGCATGGAATCTCTTTACGGAGAAATGGTTCGGAAAGTGGTTAAAGAGACAGGCGTTGAGCATGTGATCACCACTTCGGAGCTCGACTTTCTCGACCCTGTAAGCCCGCCCCCTTCGATCCTTAAAGGAGTCGAAAAAGTCAAAAAGTTAGAAACTCTGGATTTCATCACTCTTCTCAATCGGTATCAAGGGAAACGTCTCCCGGTGGTTAATCTTTCGCGAGAGGACGTAGCCTATCTCACTTACACCTCCGGGACAACAGGCCCTCCAAAGGGCGCCATGAACACCCATGGGAATGTCGTCTTCAATTCTGAAGTCTACCAACTCTGTTGGAAGCTGACCTTTTCTGACATCATGTTAGGAATTGCCCCCCTTTTCCATGTTACAGGGATGGTCGGCCATATCGGAACCTGCATAGCCTCCGGCACGCCACTCATTCTATTTTACCGTTTTGATCCCAAAACAACGTTTCAGATGATAGAGAAATGGAAGGCCACCTGCACAATCGGAGCCATCACCGTCTTCATCGCCCTGATGAATGATCCTGATATTGGAAGGTATAATCTTTCTTCCCTCCAAAAAGTTTATAGCGGAGGAGCGCCTGTCATTCCTGCTGTCGTAGAACGATTTGAAAAACTGACCGGGACCTACATCCACAATGTCTATGGACTGACCGAAAGCACATCGCCTGCCACACTGGTCCCGCTCGGATTGAGAGCGCCCATAGACCCTTCGACCAGAGCCATCGCCATTGGAGTTCCCATTCCGGGTCATGAAGCCAAGATCATGGACCTCAGTGATCCTGAAAAAGAGCTTCCCCCAGGAGAGGTGGGGGAATTGGTTATTAAGGGACCTGGCATCATTTTAGGTTATTGGAACAAACCTCAAGAAACCGCTCATGCCATTCGCCAAGGCTGGCTTTTTACTGGAGATGTGGGCACAATGGACGACAAAGGATGGGTCTATCTCCTGGACAGGAAGAAGGACATGATCATCGCCTCCGGATTCAAGGTTTGGCCAAGAGAGGTGGAAGATGTCATATACCTTCACCCTGCCACAAGGGAAGTGGCTGTGATCGGGGTTCCTGACCCCTACCGTGGAGAGACGGTCAAGGCCTTTGTTGCCTTGAAGGAAGGTTGTGAAGGCAAAGTGACCGAAGAAGAGATTGTCGCTCACTGTAAGGAACGAATGGCGGCCTATAAATATCCCCGGGAGGTTGAGTTTGTTAAAGAGGTGCCCAAAACCGCCACCGGGAAATTTTTAAGGAGGGCTTTGAGAAATACATGAAGAGATGCTGAAATTAATTCAGAAGCATGACAATTGGGCTAAGGTCTTTCTGTCATCCCGAACTTGAGTCGGGCTCTCTGTTCTTTCTTTCACCATATTCAAAGGAGAAACCAATGAAACGAATTGTCACCAAAGAAGATTACATCCAGAGTCTGAAAGACCTTCATCATGCGGTCTATTATAATGGACAGCGTGTGGAAGACATCACAGAGCATCCGGGGCTTCGGCCCCATATTGATGCGGCTGCCCTTACCTATGAACTCGCCCTTCGACCCGAGCATGAGGCCCTGATGACAGCCACCTCTCACCTCACAGGAAAGAAGATCAACCGGTTCACCCATATCCACCAGAGTGTGGATGACCTCATCAAAAAGGTCCAGATGCTCCGTCTCATCGGCCATGAGACAGGCTCCTGCTTTCAACGGTGCGTAGGATTCGATGCCTTAAATGCCACCTACATGACAAGTTATGATATCGATCAAAAATATAAAACAGACTACTTCGAGCGATTGAAGAAGTATTTGATCCACGTTCAGGACACCAATGTGATGGTTGTAGGCGGAATGACCGACACCAAGGGAGACAGGTCTCTTCCTCCCACAAAACAGGCGGACCCGGATCTCTTTACCCATGTGGTCGAACGACGTTCCGATGGAATTGTGATCCGTGGGGCCAAGGCTCATATGACCGGCGGCATCAATTCCCACGAGATTCTGATCATGCCCACCCAGGCAATGAAGGAGGAAGACCGGGACTATGCCCTTTCCTGCGCCATTCCCCTCAACGCACCCGGTGTCATTCTCATCTTTGGCCGCCAGACCAATGAAGAGAGAAAGTTTGAACAAGGAATCGATGCTGGTAATCCTTTCGGGGCGGTAGGTGGAGAAGCGCTCATCATCTTTGATAATGTCTTTGTCCCCTGGGACCGGGTGTTTCTCTGCGGAGAATTTGACATGGCAGGGCTATTGGTGGAACGGTTTGCCACCTTGCACCGGCAGAATTACGGAGGATGCAAGGGAGGCGTTTCAGACATACTGGTGGGAGCTACGGCATTGGCTGCAGAGTATCAAGGGACAGCCGCTGCCTCCCATGTCAAAGAGAAACTGGCAGAGATGATTCATCTTGCCGAAACGATCTATTCAGGATCGGTGGCCTGCTCTGCCATGGGATATAAAACCCCTTCAGGAGCCTATTATCCGGATCCTCTATTGGCGAATACGACAAAACATAATGTCACACGTCACATTTATGAAATCTCCCGTTTAGCCCACGATATTGCCGGAGGCATTGTTGCCACCATGCCCTTCCAGGGCGATTTAGAGAGCAGTGAAGTGGGACGTTATGTGAAGAAATATCTGGCAGGCGCCAAAGGCATTCCTGTTGAAGACCGTATGAAGATCCTCAGGCTCATCGAAAATATGAGTGGAGGAACCGCCCTGGTCGAATCCATGCATGGCGCCGGTTCCCCCCAGACCCAGAAGGTCATGTATGGCAGATTGGGAAACTTAGAACAGAAAAAACGCTGGGCCAAACGGATTGTGGGGATTGAATAGGAGCCTGTTCTACCTTAATCTTGTACAATGACGCTGAGGCGGCCATGAAAGTGACAAGGCTCCTGGCCAATAACCCAAGAAAAATCGCACTCGAACATGCTCTCGCCATTTGCAATTTCGTTTATTAATCATTCCTTGGTGAGGCAAATCAAATGAAAGGCTTCTTTAATAAGATCCTTCGGATCAATCTCAAAACCAAAACCTTTAATGAAGAATCCATCCCTGATTCTGTTTATGAATCCTGTCTGGGGGGAAAAGGTCTTGGCACTTATCTCCTCATGAAGGAGAATCCTCCTGGAGTCGATTCGCTTTCGCCGGAAAACAAGCTCATCTTCTGCATGGGCCCGATCACGAATACCCGGATCTATGGCTCCTGTCGGCATGGCGTCTTCACCAAGTCTCCCCTGACCGAAATCTACTCGGAATCCTATTCCGGTGGTAGGGCCGCAGAGTCGATGAGCAGGGCAGGCTTTGACGCCTTCATCTTCGAAGAAGCATCCCAAGAACCGGTCTGGATTGAAATCTCCGACCAGGCAGTACTCTTTCATGACGCAAAAGACTTCTGGGGAAAAGATACATACTTCACCGAAGATGAGGTTCTGAAAAGAACTGATAAGAAAGGGGCGGGTGCGCTGGTCATCGGCCCTGCCGGAGAGAATCTTGTCCGGTATGCAGTCATTGAAAATGATTACTGGCGATCCCTTGGAAGAACCGGCGTGGGCGCTGTGATGGGTTCAAAGAAAGTCAAGGCTATTGTCTTCCATGGGGAGAAAAAACGGGAGGTCGCCTATCCTGACCGTATCGAACAATTTGCAAAACAAACTTTGGAACGAGGGAAAGATAATCCTGGAGTCCAAAATTATAAAAGAATGGGGACTCCCATGCTTGTGGCTATGAACAATGCAGTCGGGGGATTTCCATCAAAATACTGGCGCCTCGGAACCTTCGAAGGGTGGGAAAAAATCAGCGCCGAATCCCTTCTGGAACGATGCCAGGTGAAGCCCACTGCCTGCCTCCGCTGCTTTGTCGCCTGCGGGAATATGAGCGAGGTCCGGGAGGGAAGGCATAAAGGTCTGAAAATCGAAGGGCCCGAATACGAGACGATCTATGCCTTTGGCGGCCTCTGCATGATCCACGAGATCGAAGAGATCGCCTATCTCAATGATATCTGTGACCGTCTGGGCATGGATACCATTTCTGCAGGAAGCCTTTGCGCCTTTGCTATCGAAGCCTCAGAGATGGGACGAATTCAGGAAATAATTTCCTGGGGCGATGTGGACAGGATCGCTCAACTTCTCCATGATATTTCATCCAGGAAAGGGATCGGGGCTATTCTGGCAGAGGGAATCCAGCATGCCGCGAAAACCTGGGAGATGGAAGATGTCGCCATCCATGTGAAGGGCCTTGATCCTGCCGGTTACGATCCAAGAATCCTCAAGGGAATGGGCCTCGCCAATGCCACATCCGATCGGGGAGCCTGCCATTTGAGGGCGACCTTCTACAAAGCCGAACTTGCCGGAATGATCCCAATGGATCAGATGGAAGGAAAGGCAAAACTCTTCCTCGAATTCGAAGACCGGTTTAACATCCATGATTCCCTCATTTTGTGCCGGTTCTATCGAGACCTCTATTGGGATTGGAGTTGCCTTTCCACGATTGTGGAAATAACCACAGGTCTTAAATTGGATGAGACAGGCTTGAGAAAGATTTCTTCCACGATTCAGAATGAGACCAGAAGGTTCAATCTTCGCGAGGGAATGTCTCCGAAGGATGATACCCTTCCGAAACGATTTTTTGATGAGCCCCTCGGCAAAGACGGGAAGACGATCCGGAGGGAAGATTTTCAGAAAATGCTTCAGGATTATTAAAACCTGAGGGGCTGGAGCCCTGAAGGAACTCCACATTAAGATTTTCATTGACAAGTTATATTGAGTCTGGTAGGTTTTTGTCTAATTTTTAAACGAGGTGGGACTAACTCGAAAGGAGGGGTAAACGATGGCTAAGAATATCTCAAGAAGAAAATTTTTGAAGAATGCAGTGATTGGGGGAGCGGCTATCGGAACCGGTTTGGGTAGCTATCAAATCACCTATGGCCAGGCCAAAAAACCGGCTGGACCGATCAAGATCGGCGGTCAGGGCGCTATATCAGGAGCTCATGCTGATTATGGCTGGCAGATGATGGCTGGTGCAACCCTGGCCATTGAAGAAGTGAATGCAAAGGGCGGCATCTTGGGCCGTAAACTTGAGCTGAAGTTTATGGACGAAGAGTTAAAGCCAGCTACAGCAGTCAAGAATGCAAGATATCTTGTTACTGATTGGGGCGCTGATTTCCTCTTCGGTGTCGATTCAAGCGGCAGCGCCATGGCATTGGGTCCAGTTCTGGCAGAATTGAATCGTCTCCATTTCTTCTGCCACGCTGCCACACATCGACTAACTGAAGAACTTGTTGCTCAAAGGGGTATCCCCCAGATCTTTCGTATGGTCGCTCCTGTCTATCAGGATGCTCTTGCGGCCTGGATCTTCAAGGACAATCCGGAGATAAAAAGATGGGCTGGGATCAACTGCGATTATGAATATGGTTATGTGGCCTGGAATCTATTTAAAGAGAATATTAAAAAGTTCCGTCCGGATGTGGAATTCGTCGCGGCAGCATGGGCGCCCTTCTGGACCATGGATTTCTCCTCTCATATCTCCGCGGTGATGGCTGAAAAACCCGACGCCATTTTTGCCACCCCATGGGCAGGCGAAGGCGTCATGCTCCTCAGACAGGCTCTTATGCTCGGGGTCTTTGATAAAATCCATGCCTGGTGGCAAGGAATGGGCGGCTCTGTTGATCTTCTCGAAGGCATCTCCAGAGAGATAGAAGGAGACAAATTTAAAGGAAAACTCTGGGGAACTGCCCGATACATCCACAACTTTCCTGTCTCTCCTGAGAACAAAGCCTTTGTCGATGCCTTCAGAAAAAGATGGGGGAAATTCCCCAACTACTCTGCAGAGGCAAGCTATTCCACGATCTATGCCATCAAGGCAGGAGTTGAAAAGGCAAAATCCATTGATAGAGAAAAAGTGGGAGCCGCACTTGAAGGAATCGAATTAAAGACTCCAGCAGGAGTCCGCCTCATTAGAAAAGAGGACCATCAAGCGGTTTATACCGTTCCTGCCGGGAGGGTTATAAAAAGCCCGGACTATACCATACCCATTCTTGGAGATCTGAGGGTGATTCCGGCCAAAGACTACTTCCGTCATCCGCCCTTTACGCCTGTGGCGGCAACAAAATAATTTTTTCAATTTTCTCCCCCCCTTTCCTCAAACTCCCTCTCCCCTTGCGGGAGAGGGTTGGGGTGAGGGGATAGAGTGCTAAAACATGCTTGAAAAATTAATCTTCCAGGGCTTGATCGGTTTAAGTCTGTCAATGTATCTCTGGCTTCTTGCGGCCGGGTTGACTCTCGTCTTCGGAGTCCTGGGAGTCCTCAATTTTGCCCATGGCAGTCTCTTTATGCTGGGGGCCTATGCGACTTTCACCTTTTACGGAAAACTTGGGCTCAATTTTTGGCTATCCATTCTATTGAGCCTCGTCAGCGTCGGGATCATCGGAGCCATCCTTGAACGATTTTTCTTCCGCCGGATTTATGAAATCGACCTTCCCTATCAACTAATTTTAACATTCGGCTTTATCCTTATCTTCGATGACCTGGTAAAAATGCTTTGGGGAGGAGTCGCCATGATCCCCCCTCTTCCCAATTTCTTTGAGGGTCATTTCCAGATTGTCGGGAGGTCTTTCCCTTACTACAATCTTTTTATTATCTTCGCAGGAGCGGCGGTTGCCCTGCTGCTCTGGTTGACTCTGGAGAAGACCTGGTGGGGACGGATGATCCGGGCCTCGGCCTCCGATAGAGAGATGGCGAATGCGATCGGAATCAATATCCCCCTTCTCTTCACCACGGTTTTCGTCTTCTCAGCCATGCTTGCCGCCCTCGGGGGCGCCCTTGGGACTCCGGTTCGCGTGGTCGCCCCCGGAATAGGAACGGCGATGATCATTCAGGCCTTTGTAATCACGGTCATCGGTGGATTAGGGAACCTGAAGGGGGCTTTTGTAGGGGCCTTGATTGTGGGAATCCTGACCTCCTTTGGCATCCTCCTCTTCCCCATCTTTGAAATGTTTATCGCCTTTGTTGTCATGGCCGTGGTTTTGATGGTAAAACCGGAAGGACTCTTTGGGAAATAACCGGTGCAAAATGAAAAATTAGCATTGGTCAATGATCAATTAAATTCTTCTCAATGCTAATTGCTAATTTTGCAATGTTAATTTTGCATTGAATATTATGAAACTTAAAACCTTACTTCTCATAGCGCTGATCCTCTTTCTTCTCTTCCTTCCCGTATTAGGAGGCAAGTATCTCCTCTATATGGCCATCCACATCCTTATCCTCTCCGTATTTGCCCTGGGATTCAACCTCCTTTTGGGTTATACGGGGTTGCTTTCCTTCGGCCAGGCAGGATTTTTCGCAATAGGCAGTTATGCTTGTGCAAAAATCCTTCTCATCACGCCATCCCTTTTATTGGGAATCATTGCCGGTACGCTCGCCGGAGGTATTTCCGCCCTTATCCTGGGTTATTTCTGTGTCCGGCACACCCGGATCTACTTTTCGATGCTCACCCTCTCCTTCGGAATGATGATTTACTCCTTGGCCTGGAAATGGCGTGAGGTCACCGGAGGCGATGATGGACTGGTGGGCATTCCAAGAGCTCCCTTAGAAATCCCAGGAGTATTCAGCATCAATATGAGTTCGATGGGAAACTATTATTACTTTGTCCTGATCTTTTCGCTCATCGCCATCTTCATCATCTATCAAATCGTAAATTCCCCCTTCGGGCTCACCCTGAAGGGAATCAGGGATAGCGAAAACCGTGTGGCCTATGCAGGGATTTCCATAAGGACCTATCGCCTTCTCTCTTTTACCATCGCCGGTTTGTATGCAGGGCTTGCCGGGTCCTTCCTGCCCCCTCTCGAGAACACGGTTACCCCGCCTATTGCCCACTGGACCCATTCAGCCGAACCTGTCATGGTTACCCTGCTCGGAGGCATCCATACTTTTTCCGGGCCCATTGTGGGATCTATTCTCTTTTATATCATTAAAGACATCATCGTCAGGTTTACCCAGTACTGGCTGATTCTCTTTGGTTCCATTGTCATCTTATTGGTTCTGGTCTTTCGTGGCGGAGTGGTGATATTCTTTTTTGAAAAAATCCTCCCATGGTTTAAGAGGAAATAACGGAAAGCCCTTAAATGCAAGAGCTTCTAAAAACAGAAAAACTTAGAAAATACTTTGGCGTGGTCAGCGCAGCGGATGACGTCGATCTCACCATCGAGAAGGGAAGGTTGACTTCGGTCATTGGCCCAAACGGAGCTGGAAAGACTACCCTGATCAATCTTCTGACCGGAAACATTCTCCCTGATTCTGGAAAGGTCTTTTTCAATGACGAGGAAATCACCCGCCTGCCTATTCACAAGAGGGTGAAAAAGGGAATCTGTCGTTCCTTTCAAATCATGAATATCTTTCCAAAACTCTCCGTCTATGAAAATCTTCAGATTCCGATTCTGTCCTGCCTGAATCGGAGCATGAGATTTTACAGACCCGCACATTGCCATGTCGATGCCAATGAACGGGTTGATCAATTATTGCAGGAGATTGGGTTGGCGGATAAAAAAGATGCGCCCGCCGGAACCTTATCCCATGGGGATCAGAGGCTTCTCGAAATTGGGCTGGCCATGGCCCCGGAGCCAAAACTGCTCTTCCTCGATGAACCCACCGCGGGAATGAATCCCGTGGAAAGAGTCAGGGTCCTTGAAAATATCAGGAGGTTATCAATTGAGAAAGAGTCCACTTTCGTGATCGTCGAACACGATATGGATATCGTCTTTTCCCTTTCAGACCGCATCGTGGTCCTCCACCGCGGTCAGATTCTGGCTGATGGAACACCCGCTGAGATCAGGCAGAATGAGGATGTCCGAAAGGTCTATCTGGGCGAGGAGATCTTCTGGGAGAAAAAATGACCGCAGAGACCCATTCCCCTATTCTCATCGTTGACCGGATCGATACTTTCTACGGTCAGAGCCATGTCCTCCAGGAAGTCTCCCTGTCCATTAATGAGGGAGAGGTTGTCTCTCTCCTTGGAAGAAACGGAGTCGGAAAAACCACCACGCTCCGTTCAATCATGGGCTTGACTCCTCCGCAGTCGGGTCAGATTTTTTTCGAAGGAGTATCTGTTGCCGGAAAGCCCTCCTTTCAGATTGCGCGGATGGGAATCGGTTATATGCCCGATGATCGCCGAATCTTCCCGGACCTGACCCTCTTTGAAAATCTTGAAATCGCACGCCGACTATCGAGCAAGGGCAAGGTTCAGTGGACTTTTGAGAAGGTCTATGACCTTTTTCCCGTTTTTGTCAATATGAAGACAAGGAAAGGAACCCAGTTGAGCGGAGGCGAGCAGAAGATGCTGGCCCTCGGCCGGGCGTTGATGAAGAACCCTGACCTCCTTCTCCTGGATGAACCCTCCGAAGGACTTGCGCCGCTCATCGTCCAAAACCTGGCCCAGGTGATTGAACGAATCCGAGGCGAAGGGGTGACCATTCTTCTGGCCGACCAGAATCTGAAATTCTGCCGCAAGACCTCGGATCGGGGCTACATCCTTGAAAAAGGCGCGGTTCAGCGCCAGGGCCTGATGGAAGAAATCTGGCAGAACGAAGAAATCGTCAAGAAGTACCTCGTCGTCTGAAATTCCAAATTCTCCCTATCACCCCATCTCCCCATCTCCCCATCACCCCATCTCCCTATCTCTTTGCCACCATCTCCCACTTTACAAAGAACCAATATATTGATAATGAATAGAGGCATGAAAATCCTCCCCCTCAAAATATCCCTCCTCATCATGGGGGCAAGCGGCATCGTCGCCCAGATCGTCCTCCTGAGAGAACTCCTCGTCTCTTTCCTTGGCAATGAACTCACGCTCGGCATCATCCTGGCCAACTGGCTGATCCTGGAGGCCATCGGTTCTTTTGTTATTGGTAAAACGGTGGAAAAGGTCAAAAAGAAGGTGGAGGTCTATGTCTTTCTCCAGATCTTCTTTTCGGTTGCCCTCCCCTTTTCCATCTATCTCTGCCGGATATTTAAAAACATCCTTCTCACCACTCCGGGAGAAGGTCTCGGCTTCCTCCCAATTCTCTACTCCTCTTTCCTCATCCTCCTTCCCGTCTCCATCTCTCACGGCGCCCTTTTCACTTATGCTTGTAAACTCTACTCACGATATGACCGGGAAGATGCCACTTCTATCGGAAAAGTCTATGTCTTCGAGACGATTGGATCTATCATCGGAGGCTTACTCATCACCTTCTTCCTGGTTCAATATTTCAATTCCTTTGAGATTGCCTTCATGATCTCCTTGATGAACGCCCTCATCTCCACGCTTCTCCTCTGGCCGGGAAAGAGACCTCTTTTCCAAATCCGTCACCTCTCCTGTTTCATCTCCATTCTTTACGTCATGCTCTTTCTCTTTCTTCTCCTCTCACCGCTGTCAAACAAGATTCACCTCTCTTCCCTCCAGCGACAATGGAGAGGGTTAAATGTTATCCATAACGAGAATTCGATCTATGGGAATATCACGGTTACACAAAGGGGTGAACAATTCACATTTTTTACAGATGGCCTTCCTTCCGTCACCACCCCTGTCCCTGACATTGCCTCCCTTGAAGACTTCGTTCACTTTTCAATGCTCTTCCATGAAAAACCTGAATCGGTTCTCATTCTGAGCGGCGGCGCTGGAGGAATGATCCATGAGATTTTAAAATATCCGGTGGCACGTGTGGACTATGTCGAACTCGATCCTCTCCTTCTGAGTTTGATCCAAAAATTTCCAACCCCCCTCACCCAATCCGAACTCTCCGACCCGAGGGTGAAGATACACTATACGGACGGGCGTTTCTTCGTCAGCAGAACTCCTGATCGTTTTGACATCATCTTCATCGGGCTTCCGGCTCCCCAGGATCTTCAGACGAACAGGCTCTTCTCAGCAGAATTTTTCTCCATCGTCCGGAAAAAGATGAATCCGGATGGAATCATCGTCTTAACCCTTCCGGGATCATTAACTTATATCAGTCCGGAGCTGAGAGACCTCAATGGATGCATCCTCGACACCCTGAAGGGTATCTTCAAATATGTGAGGATCATTCCGGGAGATACGAACCTCTATCTTGCATCGGACTCAAAGAGTCTTGGCGAGGTCACCACCTCCGAGATGTTTAATAGACTTGAGGAGAGAAAGATTAAAACAAATCTCTTCAACAAAAGCTATATTGAGTATCGACTCCACGAAAGGTGGCTCAACTGGTTTTCAAAATCGATGGAGAGAAAAGAGGTTCACATCAATTCCGATTTTCGCCCCCTTGGAGTCTTTTTCAATCTCTCCTACTGGAACGCCCTCTTCTCTCCTTATCTTTCAAACGTATTTAAGTTGTTCGAGAAAATGAGTCTGGAGTTGACCATAGGCGTCGCCCTTTTTCTGACCGTTTTCCTGGCCATTCTCTTCCTCAAGAAGCCCGGCATCTCCGGCTATTCTCTTCCTTATGCCGTCTTTACATCTGGTTTTTCAGATATGATGTTAAGCCTTGCCATCATCTTCACCTTTCAAACCCTTTATGGCTATCTCTACCACCAGATCGGCCTTCTCATCACCATCTTTATGGTGGGCATTGCCCTGGGTAGTTTTTTTGTCACCCGTCATCTCGATCGAATCAGGAGAGATGCTCAATCCTTCCTCAAAACAGAATTATTGATCCTGCTCTTCGCCCTTCTCCTCCCTTTCGTGCTAACCATCCCTTCCCATCATCTTGAGAACACCACTGTTCATGTCCTCCTCTATGGGACTTTTCTTTTGATGTCTTTCCTCTGCGGCGTTCTTGTGGGACTCCAGTTTCCACTGGCAACAAAGATTTATCTGAGCGCCCGTTCGGAAGGAGCTAGGGTAGGCCATACGGCGGGTTTGCTTTACGGAGCTGACCTCTTCGGAGGATTTTTCGGAGGGCTCTCGGGTGGCGTTCTACTTTTGCCTGTTCTCGGTCTGAAAGAGTCCTGCCTCATGGTCGCAATCATCAAAATGAGCAGCCTAACTCTACTCCTAATCTTCATGAAAATCCAAAATGCCAAGTAAGGATAAGGCTTTAAGGGGTGGAGGACTACGCAGAATTTTGGTTTTAGGGAAAAATGATTGGGGTTGGATGAAATTGAGGCAAGGACGAGGGAGGGCAGAGGTTGACTAAAAAAAATCAATCAGGGGATTTGGGGCGGGATGGATGACGACGGAATGACTTATTTTTAACATGACTTTGAAGCGGGGGAGAAAGTGATGGAGGGGAAAGTGAAAATGAGTCAGGGTGGGCTGTGTTAGTTTTAGGGAGAGGGGGTTAGGTTTTCGAGGCGGGTTTGGAAGCGGCGGAGGGGAATTCGGTGAGAAGCGCAAATCTCGATGAGACGATTAAGTTTCTTTTGGGAAAGGTCTTCGCGACAAAGGATGACCTCCGAGACGGAATTGTTCGCAAGGATGCTATCTAACGAATCGAGAGTCCCGAGAACGCGATAGCCATTTATTTGTTTGCCTTGATATTGGAGGCTATCATCGATAAATCCGACCGGGATTAGGTCTGAGCGAGGATTATTGACAAATTCTTTTAGGGCATAAACTCCCCTTTTCCCAGCTCCATAGATCAAGACCTTCGTCCCTTTTGGGTTCTTTGAAACTTGAAGATGTTCAAAAACTCGAAAGGAACTTCTTGCTCCAACCACAAAGAGGAGTAGAAGGTTGAAATCGATGAGAAACGCAGCCCTGCTGATGACGCCGAAACCTGGAATCATCCACAAAAGCAACGCTGAGGCAATACAACCAATGACTACAGCTTTAAGCATTTTTATTAGGTCTACTACGCTCGTGTATTGCCAGGCCCCTTTATAAAGCCCGGCGCCATAGAAAATGGCAATCTTAGTTACAAGAATCAAAGGGAGAGTGGATAGATAATAATTCTTCACTGAGCCAAAACTACCCTCAAAGCGAAGGACGAATGCCAGGTAGTATGAAAAGGAAATAATCACCATGTCCACAAAAACTCTCAGGATTCTTCCATTAACGAAAGGGGCATTGAAAAGCGGCAGTAAAACGCCATTAGCGAATATGCGAATCTCGGCATACCCTAATCTCCTCACTCCAATATACGTCGCCATAGCTATTGCCGTAATGAACAGGGCATTATTAATATTTTTGTAATAGACAGAAGAGAGGGCTAATATTCCAAGAATCAATGAAATGGCATAGAGGAGCAGCACCGCCTTTCTATGGGTAAATCCCACCTGAAGGAGTTTATGATGAATATGGTTTTGGTCGGCTCTGAACATGCTCCAACCGTCAATAAAGAAGAATTTGACCACATTCCTTTCCCTGTCCACCTCCATGATATGAAGCGATGTAAGAAAGCGCCGGAACATGGAAAGAATGGTGTCTATGATCGGGAGACCAAGGGCGATGATGGGGACCAGAATAGCAAGAGCTGTTGTTCCCTTCTGGCCGCTCATAATCGAGAAAATGGAGATGATGAACCCGAGAAAATAGGCCCCGGAATCCCCTAAGAATATGGATGCGGGATGAAAATTATACTTAAGGAAGCCCAGGATACTTCCAGCAAGTATGACCGAGAGAATCGCGATACTTATGTTCTGACCGAGCAGAGCGGTTCCAAAGATGGTGATGCAGACGATTAAGGATGTGCCAGCTGCAAGGCCATCGAGCCCGTCAAGGAGGTTGATGGCATTCGTGATCGCTACTACCCAGAAGACGGTCGCAGGAACCGCAAAAACTCCAAGCTCGAATGTTCCGAAGGGTAAAGAGATCGCCTCAATTTTGCAAATGGTGAGTGCGGCGATGAGTCCTGCCAGGATTTGGAATAAGAATTTTACACCCGGAGGCATCCTTCTGAAATCGTCAACTGCCCCCAATCCAAGGACAAGGGCAGAGGTCAAGAGAATCCCTCCGAAATGGATCCCCCCCAGAAAATCAGGTGGATAGTGGAAAAAGGCAAATTGCAGGGAGGCCAAGAGGATGACGTGAAAGGCGATGAAGATAGAAAACCCTCCGAGCCTCGGAATGGGTCGGGTGTGGATCTTTCTTTCTCCGGGAAGATCAAAGGCCTTGATCTTAATCGCAAGAGACCGAACTACCGGCGTGAGAAGGAGAGAGCAGGCCGCGGCAAATAGGAATAGAATCAAATATTTCAGCATGGGAATTTTTGAGTTGAAGTCATTTGTTCGTCAGGTTTATTCGTCTGCTGGTTTATCTGGTCAATTTGGTCTCTCTTCGAGGATCGACGCAAAAATAGGGTGACAGGAAGACCTTCAGCGAGCTCGGATTATTTGGCAGCCTTCGTTTTTTTATACGGAGAGGTTTGCTCTCTGAAATACAAACAGGAAGGGTGTAAATCGTTTTATAAGGTTCGTTGTCGATTCCACTCTCCGGAATTTCCCTAAATCCTTCTCTCTTCAGAACAGCAACGACCTCTTCGGTCTCCTCTGTATAATCCCTGGAATCCGGATAGTCCGGAATCCACCCCATCCCCCGTTTTTGAGTTGAATCCGCCATAGATCTCCCCCTGTCTCATCTATAATGGCTATTTCAACTTTTTGGTTTGTTTGACAGGCTTACAGGCTTGTTAGCTGGATAGCCTTGAAAATGTCAAGATTCAAAACCTGCCCCCCAATGTTTTGCATTCCTCGATATGTGGTATGGGATATTGGCAATAGTTTGGCAATCGTGCCTTCCCATGATTCAGCAAATTTAGATCGCAGCAAACCCCGTTAGAAATTCCAGCGGGGCATTATTTCTAACGGGGTAAATATGAACCCCTCCCAATTTTCCCTCAAAGAGCTTCTTGCTTGATTGGCTCAAAGACATGCTCTACTTTATATCTTGCAATCTTGTTCCTTTTAATATCTCTTCCAAAACCTCTCCTAATTCCGGAATATCACATCCAATGACCTCATCCTTAAGGTGCTTGTGCTCCTTAAAACCGAGGCGCGGTCTATGCAAGGCGTTATCATATCTAAAAATTAGCTGACCCGTTTTGTCTTGCTAATGGTATGCGTAAGTGAGTTTTTCGAGCTTGTATCGGAGGTCAACGTACTCTGTCAAAAAGAGTTTCGAATCGTCGATAAATTCGACCATTCCTTTTATCAAGCCAATCTTTTCGGTCCTGAACTCTGCCTTTATCTCAGAGGAAGTGATCAGGCCCGTCCTTGAAGATTCGTCAACCTGTGTCGTAAGAAGAGATAGATACTCAGCCAGAAACATATTCGATTTCTTGCAGCTTCTTAAGATCCTCAAGGATTCTCTGACGAACCTTTAATTCTCCCTCCCATTGGACATATTCCTCATCCCTCCCATTTAAGTCCTCGGCTCCCAGTCGGGCCAAAAAAACGTCCGAACTTACCTTGTATTTCTTTTCAAATTCCTTAATCTCTGTCTCCGTCTTCTTTAGCCCAATTTCCAGCCTCTTGATCTCGGCTAGAATCGCCGATCGTATGATATCCGATGCGCCTTTCTCATCTGATAAAATCTTGATCGTGGTCATTCCGTTTCACCTCAGATTCTCGTTTTTTATAACATAAATGGAGCCGTTCGAAAGATCATCGAGCTTCAGCCAGTTTCACCTTCCTCCCCCATCTCCCGTTTCCAAGACTCTACCTTAACATTGTAAAAAATTGAGCTAAACGGACATGGGTGAACCGTTCGGAAAGACTTCGAGGCGAACCTTCAGACCAATGGGCACTCGCGTATCTAATCCATACTGGAATTCACCTTTGGTGAAGTCCGGCAATTCCCCTAAAACACCCAATTAACCGCCATTCGAAGCCTTGGAGAGCGGTTTACCCGTGGCCGTTTATGCAACTGCAAGGTCTACTCATATGAACTTTTTATTCAATATACATCTTCTTGGTTCTTTTTACAACACTACGGACGAACCAGCGCCACTCTCAAGTGGAGGATTGGATAAAAAGTAGCCGCTCTCACCCCATCACATCCACTTACGAAGTGGAAGGGATGGGGTGGCTTTGCGGAGAGGTTTGAGCCAGAGCGTCCATCTTCCCCTCCCATCCGCATCTTCACCATCTATGTCTCCCATCGCTTATTACTTACGAAGTGGAAAGCACATGCGCCAAAAAGTAGCCTGTCCCCCTTTTCGAAAGTGTGATGCCTCCCATGTGATTTTTTCATCTCAGTGCAGAATCTAACTGAAAAATGTAGTCAAGGGGACTGTCCGGGTGTCTTGATAATTTTTCCAGATAAAATCCATAGGGTGTCTGGCGG